>Ga0209281_1000881_pt1 | contig 25711 bp, 30 predicted proteins | sample MedtruBG_FD_187514 | JGI IMG/M metagenome (GOLD analysis project Ga0209281, IMG submission 187514) | Root nodule microbial communities of legume samples collected from California, USA - Medicago truncatula BG (SPAdes) (version 2) | ecosystem: Host-associated > Plants > Roots > Nodule | place... | reverse complement strand
AAAACTAGTGTGGGAAAATAATAAAAACATCAACGTTTTATACATTCCAAACGTTGATGTTTTCTTACTTGGTGACCCCTAGGGGAATCGAACCCCTGAATCTGTTTTTATATATTTCTATGTAGCTATAAAAGTATATAAATGGCTTAGCATCAAGCTTGGTAGGCTATATAGGTATATATGTGAATATAGGTGTATAAAATTATGTTGTTAAAATGTTGTTAATATTATCAACTAGACTAAGCATATCTACAGCCTTTTCCTTTTCTTTTTTTAAAACATGGGTATAAGTATTTGCTGTTATTTCTATGCTTGCATGACCTAAAAGATTTGAAACAGTTTTGAGAGGTATGTTATTTTCGAATTGAAATGTAGCGTACGTGTGTCTTAGAGCGTGAAACTTTAAATGATTTACTCCACATCTTTTCAAGAAAGATGCCCAACTTTTATCGATATTACTTGCCTCTAAATATTCTCCATCTTCAGTTAAAAAAATTAAATCAGAATTAAGAGAACTAAAGTTAAGTGATTTTAATTTATCCTTTTTCTTTAGAGATATAGCGGATTTGATAACTGGGATTAAAGAAGCTGGTAAAGGTATATCTCTAAAAGATGTATTAGTCTTTGTTTCGTCAAGAAATGTTTCTTTATGTTTATTCCCGTTATCGTCATACACATAAGTTGTTACTAGAGCTCTTCTAATATGGATTAAGCCGTTTTTATAATCTAGGTCATGTTCTTTTAAACCTAAAACTTCGCCTCGCCGCATACCTGTGGCATAGGATATTATAGATATATAACGTATTTTAGTATCTTCTTTTTGTGCTAGTATTTTTGAAATCTCATCGCGAGTAAAAACTGGAATTTCTTTATCCTCTCTTCTTTTTGCATCAGCATCCTTAGGAATTATAACTTTTTTACCACTACAAGGATTTGTGAGTATATAACCACAATCAACAGCATAGTTAAAAAACTGTTTTAGCAATTTATTTGAATTTTTTATTATATTGCTTGTCTTTCCATCTTTATGGAGAGCGTTGTAATAGCGTTGAATATCTAAAGGTTTTATTTTATCTAAGCTTATACAAGCTATAGGGGAGCTTTCAAAGTACTTAGAGAATATACCTTCATACCTTGCAAATGAACTAGGTTTTATCTGTCCCATTTTAACAACTTCAAACAACCAGGTTTTCATTGTTTGAGCTAACCATATATTTTTAGTATCTTGTAACCCATTATTCATTTTGTTAATATACTCTTGTTTCTTTTGATTCGCCTCCTTTTGGGTTTTTCCAATAAAGAATTTAGTTTTTCTTTTACCATTTGCATCACGTCCAATTTCTAAGGACACACGATAGTATTCCTGACCATTAACTTTATAGTTAGGTCCTTTCTTAGCCATCAATATCATATCCTTTCTTGATTTTTAAAATTCCGAAATTCGGTTCGAAATAAAGAATTATACCATCACATTCACAGAAAATTCCGTTTTTCAATCGATGATATTCTATAGCTTCATTAAAAAATTCATCTGTTATTGTTAGATATTCAGCAACTTCATATCTATCATTAGCACCATGCTTTACTGCATTAACAATCTTTTTTACGCTACAAAGTTTTTCAAAAGCAACAGATCTAGCAACTCTTTCTTGCTTTTTATTTTGGATTTTAGATTTATCAGTAATATTGCCAACAGTAGTATAGTAGTGACCAAGTTCCTCAGCATAAACACATGATTTTTCAGCAATAGTAACTAACTTTTTACTCAATCCAATTTTATTACCCTTGCAAAGGCCTAAAGCTTTTGATTTAAAATGCTTTTCGACAACAATAACATCTTCATTTTCAGCAAGTAATTGTTCAAATTGGTTCAAAGTAATCACATCCTTATAGTTCGTCTAAATCTTCTTTCATTAGTTTTTGTTGTTCTTCCTCATCTTCAAAATCATTATGAGCAGCTATAGGCATATCATAATTTGTACTTTTAGAATATTTTCGACATTTGCTTGTGGTTTCGGCAACTTTAAATTTTATAAATGAATCAACACTATCTTGGAGATTCTCTAAATCAATAGGTGATATCTCATATTGTGCATCAGATGTATCAAGAATTAAATATCCATCTATATCATCATAGATAACTTGAAATCCTAATTTGTCCAAATATTGTTCGAAAAAGTAGTCTTTCGATTCTTTTTCGGCAGAACCTCCATCAAAGAATATGTTTATAGAAACACCTAAAGCTTTTGCTATTGATTTTAAAGTATCTAGACTAGCATTATATCTATCTTTTTCAAGGTCTGCTAGATATGAACGCGAAATGTTGGATTTTTTAGCAAGCTCCACTTGTGTAAATTTATTTAAATTCCTAAGTTCTTTAATTTTCATACCAATGCTCATTTTCACACCTCCATGTCGGTTAAACCGACTTACTAAAACTATTATAATTATAAAAAGTCGGAAATACAATATACAAAATGACGGAAATACAAGTAAAAATGAGCATTATTTAGGATTAGCAAGCTATTTTTATAATTTGCTTAGTTTTAGTCGGAAATACTTGGTAATGCGTTTTTACAAAATGACGGAAATACAATACAATAGTTTTGGAGGGAGGGTAAAATAATGACAGCAAAATTTTCAAAAACATTAGGTGAGGCAATAAAAAATGCTAGAGAGAAGAAATCACTTACGCAACAGGAATTATCAGAAAAAGTTAAAATTTCTAGAAATTATATATCAGATATCGAATGTGGTCGATATATTCCCAGTACTGAGAAATTAATTATATTGGCTAAAACACTGGATATAGACTTAAATTTACTTAAAAATGACGGAAATACAATATAAGATAGGAGGCTGAGATTTGTGAGTGAATTAGAAGTTTTAAAAGACATATTAGATACGATAAAGAACAATTCGAAATCTACTATGACAGTTCTTGAATGTTCAGAGTACATGAATGTGAGTAAAGAAAAAATAAGAGAGCTAATCCGCAAAGCCAATACCGATTTCCCTTTTTTCAAAGTTGGAGCCAAAGTTCTTATAAACAAATCTCGATTAGATTTATGGCTAGAAAAAATAACAGAAGAGCATAGAACAATTTAGCAGCTCCAACGCAACATAATTCTTTACTAGTTGAGTCCTAACAAATAAACCGCACACCAGTTAGGAGCTAAAGGTGAGGTAGTGGAAAGGTATTAATAAATCTAAGGAGGATGCAGGATGTCAAGATACAAACTAGCAGTCGATGAAACTAGAAATTCACTTAAGTACATCGAAATTGAAACAAGTCTAAATGAGATAGAGCTTGATGCTTTATTAGATAAAATCGAGAAAGATAATGAACTCATGATGGGTGAAGAACTAGCCAAAAAGCTAAGGGCACAAAACATAAAAATTACTGGTGTCATATTAGGCACACAAAATTACTATGCAAAAGCTGAAACTTTAGAAATAGAAGCATTGGAGGATTAGATTATGGTTTATAAATTTCTAAGAGAACTAAAAACTAAAACTACTGATGAACAATTCAAGGATATATTAGCAGCAACAGATCAGGATATTAAATTTAATAGAATCGGATTTGGTAAGACTACAGGGCCTAAAAAGTTTATAGAAATATGTACAGGCTGTGCAAATGTAATTTTGAAAATAGACAAAGAAAAAAGCCATAGGACACCGACCAAAGTAGTCCAAATGGCATAACAAAACAATCAAGATAATTATATCACGAAATGAGGTGATTGCAATAAAAAATATAGCGTTAATTAAATTTCCAAGAGGAAGCTTTGACCAGGAATATTCGTATTTCACTGATATTGAAGATTTAGAAGAAGGCAATTTAATTATAGTGCCAACTAGCAATTCATATTCAATAGGAATATTCAGTAGATATTCAAAAAGTAAAATTCATAAAGATAAAGCTGAGAAATGGGTTGTTAAAAATACAAGTCTAGATATTAAAAGATATGAGGAAAAATTGTTCTTAGGAGGTTTTGAGTGATGGAAGAGAACCTTAAGATAGTCCAAGAAATAATAGTATTGGTCATAAAGCTAGATCAGTCACAGAATTTAGCAATAGAAGCTGAATATCATTCAGCTAGTAGTAAATTAACGGTATCAGTTTGCACTAATCGTAATACAACATTTAATGATGGATTAACTAGAAAGTGGTGGGTTAGTGTTAAAAATAAAGAATTATTAGAAACAGTGCTTAAAGAGCTTAGAGCACTAGATAATCCAATAGTAGATGATGACTTCTTAGGAGATTGACATAATGGATAAGAAGTTAAATAAAGCTGAGTTTATGCAGTTAGCAACAAATCACTATTATGATAGAAAGTCAAAAGAAAGAGAAAAGCTGAATGGGGCAGATACCCATGCAATTCAGAATGTAAATAGAATTAAAGATTTTAGGAGGAAGAAAAAATTATGAAAATGAATGTTGAATTTGGATCAAAAGAGGAATTATTAAGTTTTATAGGTATGTTTAGTACAACTCCTATTACTGCAGTAGTAGATAGTGAAAAGCATGGCCAAGCTCCAGCTAAAGTAGTTAAACCTGCATCTGAAAAATCTAAAAAGGATAAAGTTGATACTAACAAAGAAGAACAGTCTAAAGTTGAGGAGAAAAAGGATGAAACACCTAAAGTTGAAGTAGAAGTAACTGGAGTAGATGAAACACCTACAGAACCACCCAAAGATGCAGAAGTTAAAGAAGGTTCAGGAGATCAAGTTGAAGTTACTAAGGAAATGATAAGAGCAATATGTTCTCAAGCTATTAAGGCAGGTAAGTCAGCAGAAGTTAAAAACATTGTTAGTAAATATGGTGCATCCAAGTTGCCTGACCTAAAAGAAGAATGTTATTCAGATGCATATAAGGATGTGGAGGCGTTGCTATAATGGCTAAGCATGCAATATTAAGTGCCAGTTCTTCACATAGGTGGCTTAACTGTCCACCTAGTGTTGAGCTAGAAAAGGGATTTGAAAATAAGACAAGTACATTTGCAGAAGAGGGAACATTGGCCCATGAACTTGGAGAATTAAGCCTAAGATATCAACTTGGAGAAATAACTAAAAGAACTTATGACAGCAAGGTGAAAAAGATTATAACCAATAATGAACTTTATACAAATGATATGCAGGATTATGTTGAGGTTTATACAGATACTTGCATAGAGAAAGTTGCTACAGCTAAAGCAACAACGCCTGATGCAATAGCTATAGTAGAACAAAAACTTGATTTTAGTGAGTGGGTTCCAGATGGATTTGGAACAGGTGACTTTGTAATAATAGCTGATGGGACAATGGAAATATGTGATTTAAAGTATGGAAAGGGCGTTTCTGTATCAGCTATAAGTAATTCGCAAATGAGGCTATACGCATTAGGTGCAATAACAGAATTTTCATTCTTATATGATATCCAAAACGTGAAAATGACAATTATTCAGCCAAGATTAGATAGTATAAGCACTGATGAAATGACAGTTGAGGATTTAATTAAATGGGCTGATGAATATGTTAAGCCAAGAGCAGAACTTGCAATAAAAGGTGAAGGCGAATTTTGTGCAGGAGAACATTGTAAATTCTGCAAAGCTAAAGCAGTTTGCAGAGTTAGAGCTGATAAGAATTTAGAATTAGCTAAATATGAATTTGCAGATCCTAATGTATTAAACAATTTAGAGGTATCTGAAATATTAGCTAAAGTTGATGAACTCACAAGTTGGGCAACAGATGTTAAGGAATACGCACTTCAAAAAGCCTTAACTGGTGAAGAATATCCAGGATTTAAAGTTGTTGAAGGTAGAAGTAACAGAAAATGGACTGATGAAAAGAAGGTTGGAGATATACTACTTGAGCAAGGATTCATAGAAAATATTATATATACTAGAAAGCTCTCTGGTATATCAAATATAGAAACAGCTATAGGTAAGAAAGAGGTTCAAAGGTTATTAGGTGAGTATATTGAAAAGCCACCAGGCAAACCAACTCTTGCACCTGTAACAGATAAAAGAGAACCTTACAATCCCGCTAAAGCAGATTTTCAATAATAATTTAAATGAAGAAAAGGAGAATAAGATTATGAACGTTAAAGCAACAAGAACAGGAACAAAGGTAACTACAGGAAAGGTAAGATTCAGCTATGCTCACTTATTTGAGCCACATGCTATAGAAGGTAATGAGCCAAAGTATTCAGTAAGTGTAATTATTCCAAAGAGTGATACTGAAACATTAAAAGCAATCAAGGAAGCGACAGATCAAGCTAAGAAGGATGGAGCTAGTAAGTGGGGAGGAAAAGTTCCACCTACATTAAAAACACCATTAAGGGATGGGGATACAGAAAGACCAGATGATGAAGCATATGCAGGATGCTATTTCCTAAATGCAAATTCTAAAAATAAGCCTGGTGTAGTGGATGCAAATGTACAACCAATATTAGATGCAACAGAGGTTTATAGTGGTTGCTATGGGAGATTAACTCTTAACTTTTATGCTTACAATGCTAATGGTAATAAAGGTGTAGCTGCAGGTCTTGGTAATGTTCAAAAGCTTGAAGATGGTGAACCATTAGGCGGATTTACAAGAGCAGAAGATGATTTTACTGCAGTAGGTTCTGCAGATGAAGATTTCTTAGGTTAAAATTATGGATATTCTAAGCATAGATGTTGAAACATATTGTGACTTAGATATTAAGGATGTGGGTGCTTATAGATATTGTGAGCACCCATCATTTGAAATATTACTGTTTGCATATGCTTTCAACGATGAACCAGTTGAAATAATAGATTTAATGAATTTTGAATTATTACCAGAAAGAGTTATAAGTGCTTTAGCTGATACTAAAGTAATTAAAAGTGCATTTAATGCTAACTTTGAAAGAAATGCTATATATCAATTTCATGGATTTCCTATGTCACCAGAACAATGGCAATGTACTATGATTAAATCTTTAACAATAGGGTTACCTGGAAGTCTTGATATGGTTGGTAAGGCATTACATCTTGCAGAAGATAAGCAAAAGATGAAAGAGGGTAAAGAGTTAATTAAGTACTTTTGTAAGCCATGTAAACCAACTAAGGGGAATGGCCAAAGAGTTAGAAATTTACCAGAACATGCACCTGACAAATGGGAAACTTTTAAAGAATATTGTAAGCAAGACGTTGAGGTTGAAAGAGATATAAGAAATAAATTAAGTAGATATAAAACTTTAGATAAAGAGCAAAGACTTTGGGAGCTTGACCAATATATTAATGATAGAGGTGTTGGAGTAGATTTAGAACTTATCAAAAAAGCCATCCAGTGCGATGAAGAACATACTGAAATACTTGTAAATGAGGCAAGAGAGTTAACAGGATTAAGTAATCCGAATAGCCCAACTCAATTAAAAGAATGGATAGGAAAAAGAATAGGATATGCAGTTGGAAGTATTAATAAGGATATCATGCCGACATTAATACGTGATGCAGAACTTCAAGGAAGCACTGAAGTTAAGAGAATATTAGAATTAAGACAGCTTATGGGGAAAACCTCAATAAAGAAGTATCAGACAATGCAAGTTGCAAGATGTGAAGATAAAAGAGTGAGAGGGCTTTTACAGTTCTACGGAGCCAATAGGACGGGAAGATGGGCCGGAAGATTAGTGCAAGTACAAAACTTACCCCAAAACCATTTACCGGACTTAGATAATGCTAGAAACCTATTAAGAAATGGAGAATTTGAAGAAATAGAATTCTTATTTGATAGTGTCTCAGATACATTAAGTCAGCTTATAAGAACCGCATTTATACCCGCGGCCGGTAATAGATTTATAGTTGCAGACTTTTCAGCAATAGAAGCAAGAGTTATAGCATGGCTTGCTGGAGAACAATGGAGACTAGACGTTTTCAATACCCATGGAAAGATATATGAAGCTTCAGCTAGTAAGATGTTTCATGTACCAATAGAAAGCATAAAAAAAGGTTCTGATTTAAGACAAAAAGGTAAAATAGCAGAACTTGCACTTGGTTATGGTGGAAGTGTTGGAGCTCTTACAAGCATGGATAAGGAAAAGAGTATCCCTGAGGAAGAATTACCAGGACTAGTCAAGAGTTGGAGAAATGCAAATCCTAAGATAACAGAGTTTTGGTGGGATTGTGATAGAGCAGCTAAAAAGGCGATACAAGATAAAATCACAGTTGAATTGCATCATGGAATTAAGTTTATATATGATCCAGGAGTTTTATTTATACAATTACCATCAGGAAGAAAGTTAAGCTATATTAGACCTAAAATAGAACCTCATGAAACTTATGAGGGATTCAAAATAACATATGAAGGTATGGAGCAAACAAGTAAACAGTGGAAAAGGTTAGATACTTATGGACCAAAGCTTGTAGAAAATATTGTTCAAGCTGTAGCTAGAGATTGTTTAGCAGAAGCTATGTTTAAAGTTACTGCGGCAGGGTATGACATTGTAATGCATGTGCATGATGAAATTATTATGGATGTACCTAAGGACAAAGGAAGTGTCCAAGAAATATGCGATATATTTGGTCAATCAATTAAATGGGCCAAAGGCTTACCACTTAGAGCGGATGGCTACGAATGCAGCTATTACATGAAGGATTAAGAAAAATGAGGATAATATATACCCTCATATCAAAATGACTTGTTTCGAATGTTTAATTATACATTTATCTTTATTCCAATCTCCTAAAACAACAATAAAAAATGAAGAAAATTCTTTCTTTTTACTAGTAAACAATTTTTCTTTAATTTTATGATAATCAGATAAATTTTCAAACATTAGAGTTAATTTATGTTGATTCTTATCTGATGGATTTACTGAATAAGTTACCTTTAAAGTTTGGTTTTGATCAATAAATTGAGCAAATTTTGTTTCGACTAGCTTAAATCCCCATATCCCGTTAGTGAAGATATAGTTTGTTCTAGAATCAGCAATAAGATTTTTAATCTTAAGATTGTCGTTAACAACATAGTCGATATCATGACCTTTACAAAAGTAATATAACTTAGTTGTAGTAGTAATTTCTTCAGTATTAGGGTTTTGATTTCCAGCATTTGTATTACTATTTCTACCAGAACCTGAATCTGTTCTAGATTTTGAGGTGATTAAATTATAGAGAGATTCTATTGAAAAATTAGAAACATCATATTCAGTGTTAGACCCTTGAGTTCTACCACCACTACAAATACTTTCATCATGTGGGAAAGATTTTAAAGCAGCAAAATATGGATCAACGTCTCCATTAAGAGATCTGATAGTAAGCCTTGCTGGACATCTTGGCGTTGGGCAGTAGTACTTTACATCTATATGAGAAACATTGCAGTTTTTCGCATATAGTCTACTTGTCCTAGCAGAGTCAGTATAAACATAGTTTGACATAAGTTACCTCCTAAGATTATTTTATACAAATATTTTACAATAATTTTACTTAATAATCTATGATAAGGTAAAAGCCTTTAATATATATATAAAATTAATAACAGATGCAAGAAAGGAGGATTATACTTTGGAATATATAATGAATGATAAACCAATATTAAAAATAAAATATGACGGCCAAATAACATTAGCTACTGGAAGAAATAAAACATCAAAGCAATGGAAAAATAAAACCTTATTATATTCAGCTTTACTTGAAAAGCTAAGTCAAACAACAAGAACACCAGAAACTTATGCAGAATATAAGAAGATGCCAAAGAATGATAGGGACAGAATAAAAGATGTTGGTGGTTTTGTTGGTGGGAGTCTTAAAAATGGTCGTAGAAAGGCTGAGAACGTTGCTAACAGAACATTATTAGCACTTGATTTAGATTATGTTGTTGGTGATGTATGGTCAAGCCTAGAGTTATTATGGGATTTTTCAGTGGTCATGTATTCAACTCACACTCATGCATCTGATAACCAAAGATTAAGGCTTGTTATTCCTTTAAGTAGGCCAGTTCTACCAGATGAATATCAAGCTATAGCTAGAATGGTGGCTGATGATTTAGGTATAGATCAGTTTGATGATACAACATATGAGCCATGTAGGCTTATGTATTGGCCTTCAACTTCAAGTGATGGAGAATATGTTTTTAAGATTCAGGATTTAAAATGGCTGGATCCAGATGAAGTATTAGCAAGGTATACATTTGGTTGGCAGGATGTAAGTTATTGGCCAGAAAGTTCAAGAGCAAGAGCTAAATTAAATTCAGCGATTAAGAAACAAGAGGATCCTTTAACTAAGAAAGGAGTTATAGGTGCTTTTTGTAGAACTTATAGTATAAGTGAGGCAATAGCAGAATTTTTAAGTGAAATATATACTGCAGGTGCAGACGATACAAGATACACTTTTACGGAAGGAAGTACTTCAGGTGGACTAGTTGTATATGATGATAAATTCAGTTTTTCACATCATGGTACAGACCCAACAAGTGGAATGCTATGTAATGCATTTGACCTAATAAGAATCCATAAGTTTGGTGAATTAGATGATAATGCAAAAGAAGATACACCCGCAAATAGATTACCTTCATTTACTAAAATGACAGAGTTTGCAGCAAATGATAAGAAGGTCAAAGAAACAATAGGTAAAGAACGCATGGAGAAGGCTCAAGAGGACTTTGATGTTATTGTGCCAGATGAAGAAATCAGTACAGAGTGGCTTGAGGGTCTTACTTATACATTAAATGGTAAGCTTGCAAGTACAATAAGTAACTTTTCATTGATTATTGAAAATGAGCCATTGCTTAAAGGAAAAATAGCTTATAATGAATTTTCTAATAGAGCTGTAGTGATAGGTAAGCTTCCATGGAGAAATAAAAATAATAAGGAAGATTGGAACGATACAGATGATTCTGGACTTAGGGAATTCGTGGAAAAATATTATGGTATCTCAAGTACTGCAAAGTGTGCGGATGCATTAGCATTAAGTTTCGAAAAACATTCATTTCATCCAATAAAGGATTATTTAAATAATCTTATATGGGATGGTGAAAAAAGAGTTGATACTTTATTTATAGATTACTTAGGAGCTGATGATTGTAACTATGTAAGGACAGTAACAAGAAAGGTATTAACTGCAGCAGTGGCAAGAGTATTTAGACCAGGTATTAAGTTTGATAATATGCTTATTTTAAGTGGTAAGCAGGGAGTAGGTAAGAGTACTATTATCAAAAAGTTGGGCCAAGATTGGTACAGTGACAGCTTAACTACTGTGAATGGTAAAGAAGCTTATGAACAATTACAAGGTGTATGGATTCTAGAAATGGCTGAAATGATGGCCACAAAAAAAGCCGATATTGAAGCAACAAAACATTTCTTAAGTAAGACTGAAGATATATACAGAGTTGCTTATGGAAGACGTACAAGCAGATTTCCAAGACAATGTATATTTATTGGAACAAGTAATGAACATGAGTTTTTAAGAGATAGAACAGGTAATAGAAGATTTTGGCCTGTGGATATCGCTGTTAATAAGTCTAAGAAAAATATATTTGATGATTTAAATGAATATGAAATAGGGCAAATATGGGCTGAAGCTTTAGAGCTATTTAATAATGGAGAAACTTTATATCTTAATCATGATGAAGAAAAGGAAGCTAAGAAACAGCAGGAAGCGCATTCAGAAGAAAGCGCAAAAGCTGGTCTTATCGAAGAATATCTAAATAAACCTATTACAGACGATTGGTATAACCTAGGTATAGCAGAAAAGAGAAGTTATATTCATGGTGGAGATTTTGGAGAAAACCAGGAAGGGGCAATAACAAGAACAAAAACTTGTGTAATGGAAATATGGTGTGAGCTATTCAATGGGGATCCAAAGCAATTAACACCAATTACATCAAGAGAAATAAATGATATATTAAAAGGTCTTGAAGGTTGGAAGTCATATGATGGTCGATTAAGATTTGGCAAAACATATGGAACTCAAAGAGCTTTTGTGAGGGAATAAAGATGGAAGAAAGCAGAATAGAAAATTATTTAAAGAAGCAAGTAGAGAAATTAGGCGGTAAGGCTTATAAGTGGAATCCAACTGGAGTTATAGGAGTACCAGATAGAATGGTGCTCTTACCTGGAGGAAAAGTAGTATTTGTGGAACTCAAGGCGCCCGGTGAGAAACTTAGGAAGATTCAAGAATATAGGGCAAAAGAACTAATAATATTAGGCTTTCAAGTTGAATGTTTGGATACAGTTGAAAAAGTTGATTTATTTATGAAAGATTTGAAGAGCGAACTATGTATAAATAATATAACAAATGAAAGGTGTTCTTTGAAAATTAAATAAAAAGGTATTTTAGAGTATCTAATCCTATTGCGGTAAAATATGAAAAATATCAGAAATTATGGTATAATTTTAGTGTAAAATAGTAAAGAAACTATTAGAGTATAATGAGTTAGAGCAAATTAGATTAAAATAAATAGGGGGGGATGAATTATGCCATATAATAATTATTTAAATACTGTCAGCGAGAAATTTGAAAAACTATTTTCAGAAATAAGAGTGGAATATAATTTTGATAATGGACCTGAATTTGAGATAGCTCTATGCAAGGCACTGAGGGTCATTTTGCCTTCAAAATATGGGATTTGCAGAGGATTTGTTGTAACACTTGATGGTGAGACAGCAGGTGATGATATCATCATATTTGATCAGGATAGATTCCCAACACTACGATTATTAGATGATAATAATTACGCACAAAAACAACAAATCCCAATTGAAGCAGTGTATGCATACATAGAAGCAAAACATATATTATGCATTGAAGGAGACGGAGGCCAAAGTTTAGAAAAAGCACTGAAACAAGTATCAGATATTAAGAAACTTGAAAGAAAGCGAGTACCATTTAATAAAGTAGGGAGAGTCACTTTTGGGGAAGGAATAAATGTAAAGTATAATGATGGTTGGCCACCATATAATAACCCAATGTATACTGCGATAATATCTAGAGGCGCTAGGTTGAATAGTACAAGTAGTGTTGCTAAAAGTCAAGAATTTTTTCCTATTTTAAAAGAACGATTGAATCCGGTTAATTTAACATGTGAATTTCCGCCAGATTTAATAATTGCAGGAGAGGATGTTATAAGTTTACCAGTAATAGGACAACAAATCAAATCGCCATTTTACATCAAAGAAAGATCAAGGTTTGAAACATTCATAAATCAAGGATTAAGTTTTGGAGTTGGGATGTCACTTATGTTTTATGCATTTGATTCTATAGTATTAGGTTCAGTTCAATGGCAACCTCTAATTGCGCGAGGACTTAATGTAGAGTTGGTTTGATAAAGAGATATTTAAAATTTGATTTTTAATACTGAAATACCGTAATTACTTTAAATACGGTATTTCTTTTTATTTCAAAATCAATAAATTGTAAAAGGAGGTGATGATTTGAACTTTATACCATGGAGCTATCAAGAGTATGCAATTAATCATGTAATGGAACATAATGCTGTAGGTTTATTCCTAGACATGGGGATGGGTAAGACTGTTAGTTCATTAACTGCAATAGGTAACTTATTATTTCTAGGTGATACAAATAAGGTTTTAGTTATAGCACCCAAAAGAGTTGCAGAAGATACATGGTCCACAGAAGTGGAAAAGTGGGACCACTTAAAAGGTTTAAGAATATCAATCATTCTTGGAACTCCAAAGCAAAGAGATGAAGCCGTTAAAAAGGATTCAGATATTTATGTTACAAGTAGAGATAATGTTGTTTGGTTAGTTGAAAATTACTTTAAAACTTGGAAGTGGGATACATGCATAATTGATGAATTATCATCTTTCAAGAGTTCCAAAGCTAAAAGGTTCAGAGCTTTAAAGAAAGTAAGACCATACTTTAAAAGAATCATCGGACTTACTGGAACACCTGCTCCTAACTCATTAATAGATTTATGGCCACAACTTTATTTACTTGATGATGGCCAAAGATTAGGAAGAACAATCACAGGATACAGAGAACAATACTTTGTTCCAGGTGATAGAAACCAACACATAGTTTATAACTGGAATCTTAAAGAAGGTGCAGAAGATGCAATTCATAATAAAATATCTGATATATGTATCTCAATGATGGCTAAAGATTATTTGGATTTACCTGAAAGAATTGATAATAAAATTTATATTGAGCTCCCTAAGAGTGCTAAAGAGAAGTATAAAGAACTTGAAAAAGAATTAATTATAGAGCTAGACAATGAAGATGTAACAGCAACTAATGCAGCAGTGCTAACAGGTAAATTACTTCAAATAGCTAATGGTGCGATTTATTCAGAATCAAAGGAAGTAGTTGAAATTCATGAAGAAAAGATAAATGCATTATTAGATATTATTGAAGCAGCCAATGGAAAGCCAATTCTAGTGTTTTACAGTTATAAGCATGACTTATCTAGAATTATAAAAGCCTTGAGAGATAATAAACTTAAGGGGCAAGAGTTAGCAGGTCAAGAGGATATCAAGAAGTGGAATAATGGAGAAATACCAATACTTTTACTGCATCCTGCATCTGCAGGTCATGGACTTAACCTTCAGTATGGTGGGAATATTGTTGTGTGGTTTGGACTTCCTTGGAGCTTAGAGCTTTATCAACAAGCCAATGCCAGATTACACAGACAAGGGCAAAAGGAGACAGTTATTATTCATCATATTATTGCTAAAAATACAGTTGATGAAGATGTAATTAAGGCATTAAGTAATAAAGAAGTTAATCAAAATATACTTTTAGAAGCGGTAAAAGCAAGATTAAAAGAACGTGAACAAAAATAATAAAACTTTTAAAATTAATGCAATTAGGCTTAAAAGGTGTGAACAAAAGAATTTTTTACAATTTCTTGAAACGTGTACAACGTGAACACAAAATTTTGCATTGTTCACACACTTTGTTCACGCTATAAAGTTGATAACAATGAGGGATTAAAAGCTACTGTGTACAATGTGAACAAAAATATATTATATATTATTATTTATATGAATAGGCATATATACATATATTACCATATACGCCTAATACGTACATACGTATATATATAGAAAAATCGTTCACGTTGTACACACCTTGAAAAGATGATTTGTTTGGAAGGATAAAAAAATAGAAATGAAAGGTAGGAAAATGTAGGAATGAGATTATTAATGCATGTTTTGAGCAAAAATGACCGATTAGGAATAGATAATACAACAGCTACTTCAAAGGAGATAATAGATAAGGTTAAGGAAGAGTTTGAGGAAGTGGTTGAAGCAATAGAAAACTATGACAATGATAAATCACTTGTAAATCTAAAGGATATTATTAGAGAAACCTTTGATTTAATACAGATGTGCATATTAATCCTTTGGCGCTGTCATAGAAGTGCTTTGACATTTGATGAACCATTATTGATTCAAGATATTAACATTGAACATAAAGATAAGTTGATAAGTGAAAGACAGTGGACTATAGAAACTGGAATTGAGATTGATATAAAGGAGTGATGCTAATGATAGCTCTGGAAGAAATTAAGCAACGAATAGACAACAATCTAAAAGCTTTAGGGGAATTGGATAAGAAGTTTTTAAAAGCATACAGACCAAAAGCTTGGGTAGAAGGTACAAGTTACAATGATTATGATTCTATTCATGGTAGTAAGAAAGAACCAAGAGTAGAGGATTATTACAGAGAAAGACAAAAGTTATTAGCATTGATAGAGCTTGATGAACAATTAATGGTATCTATAGGTATGCAAATTAATGAGGATGAGTATGCGAAACTATTAAAAACTAACCATCAGAAAGTTGAATTTTATAGATTCATAAAGGGGTATACGCAATTGAGAACAGCAGAGCTCTTAGGTTTGAGTGAGAGACAAGTGCAAAGAATAGAAAAAGAAATTAAAATGTCGTCCTTGATGTCGTGTACACTTGATTTTAGATAGTTTATAATAGTATCAAGGAATTTTAGATTTGAACAAAAGAGAAATTAAAATCTCTCCTCTATTTACATGAGTATAGACCAGTAGAAACAAAAAATATATTTGAAAGGAAGTGGAATCCCTCCATGGCTTGAGAATATATAGTAGCTACTGGTTTATTTTATGATTATTTGAAGTTTATAGAAGGAATATGGCAACTTTTGTATAATTGTATTATACTAGAGGTGAGATTTTAATGGATAAAAGATATCAAATTTTTATAAGTTCAACATTCGCAGATCTTGAGGAAGAGCGCAAGGAAGTAATGGAAGCAATAATTAATTTAGATTGCTTTCCAGCAGGGATGGAAATGTTTCCTGCTGCTGATATAGAACAATTTGAATACATAAAGAAAATAATAGATCAAAGTGACTATTATGTGTTAGTTATAGCAGGAAGGTATGGTTCTGTTGCAGAGGATGGTATTAGTTATACAGAAAAAGAATATATTTATGCTAAGGAGAAAGGAATCCCAGTATTAGTATTCGTAAAAAAAGACATTGATAATCTTCCAGTAAATAAAACAGATAACAATCCAGAATTAAGAGCAAAATTAGATGAATTTAGAGATAAAGCTATGAACAATAGGTTAGCTAAATTATGGAATGAAAGTCTGGAACTTAAATACAACGTTCATGATAGCCTAACAAAATCATTTAAATCATCTCCTAGAACTGGGTGGGTAAAAGGTGATAATGTTGCAGACGTTGAAACATTGAAAAAATTAGAGGAATTGAGAGTAGAAAATGCTAAATTAACTAGTGAAAACAGCGAATTAAGAGCTGAGATAAATAAGAAAGAAGAGATAAAGAATATTGCGCAAGGTGATGATGAATTCATAATTAGATACTCATATAGGTCTGAGCTTAGAGGTTTTGAAAGGAATGGAGAAAGCAGTATCTCATGGAATAAGTTATTTGAATTAATTGGGCCAGAATTTATAGTAAGTCAAAGCATATATAACGCAATTGAAATAGTAGAAAATGCAATTAAAAGATTTGATAAAACTCGTATTTATAGTCTATCAATTAATAAAGATGATTTTAACACTATTAAGTTGCAATTGGACGCACTAAATTTAATTACCTGCTTTGTTTCGCAAAAAGTTGGTGGTGGAGTAGCTGAATTTATGCAATTAACTAAACATGGTAAAGAATACTTGAAAAGATTAAAGGTACAGGTGAAGAAAGAAGAAAATTAAACGAATTTACTATGAACTCATATTCTTATGAGTTCTTTTTTATTATTTTACATAGAAAGTGAGGTGGCATTAATGGCCAAGTTATCTAACAAGCAAAAGCTGTTTTGTGATGAAGGAATGTATTCTTATTCTATTACTTGAAATTTATAGAAGGAATATGCCGACTTTTGTATAATATTAGTATTGTACAGGAGGGATTTCACATGGCAAAGAAAAAATTACAAATATTCATATCATCAACATATATAGATCTAATAGATGAAAGACAAGCGGCAGTAGAAGCGATTCTTGGGTCTAAGCATATAACAGCAGGTATGGAATTATTTCGAGCAGGCAACACTTCGCAATTAGATACTATAAAAAGGTGGATAGATGAATCAGATATCTATATGTTAATTTTAGGTGGAAGATACGGAAGTATAGAATCAAATTCAGGAAAAAGTTATACACATATTGAGTATGAATATGCTTTAGATAAAGGTATACCAGTATTTGCAGTAGTATTAAGTGATGAATTTTTACACAAAAAGGCTGCTCTTAGATCTTATGAGGTTTTTGAAAAAGAAAACAAAGATAAATATCTGGAGTTTAAAAAACTTGTAGAAAGTAAAATAATAAAATACGTAGATGATTGTAAGGATATAAAAATAGCAATAAAGGATTCAATTTCTGAACTTGAAGAAGAATACGAATTAGTTGGCTGGGTTAGAAGCAATGAAGGTGATACTGGCCAATTACTGCAACAATTAAATGATACCAGGTTAGAGTGTGATAAATTGAGAAGTGAATTAGCCGAATGTAAAAGAAGTATTGTAGAAAATAACACAATAGAAACATTCGCATCAGGAGAAGAAAAAACAGAACTAAGATATGTATACATGAATATAGAAGATAGATACATAGAAGATATATATTTAGAAAGTAGTGAAATAAGATATTCAGGTGGTAATGTTTATACTATCGAATTTTCTTGGAATCAGATTTTTATGCTTGTAGCAAAGCATATCTTTAAGGAAGGTTATATATCAAGATATGATGTTAATAGAATATTCAGAAATGAAATAATTAAAAAGAATGATGTAGATTGCCAGGCAATATTAAGTGAAGATGATACTATAAGAATATTAGTCCAATTAGAGAAGTTAGATTTAATCATAAATAGTAAAAGTAACCCAAAACTTTTTAATTTTACGAGACGTGGTCAAGGAGAATTTCAAAATAGCCTTATAGAAAGAAGGAAATAAAAACTAAATAGAAAGTGAGGTGACATTAATGGCCAAGCTGTCAAATAAACAAAAGTTGTTTTGTGATGAGTATCTAATTGATCTTAATGTCACACAAGCAGCTATAAGGTCAGGATACAGCAATTCATATGCAAATAAAAAAGCTTTTTTATTGATGGAAAAACCTGAAATAAAAAAGTATATGGATAAGCGTATGAAGGATAGAGAAAAAAGAACTGAGATAACTCAGGATATGGTACTGGAAGAGTTAAGAAAGATAGCACTTGCAAAACCAACAGATTTCTTTGAAGTTGAAGACATGGGGCAATATAAGAGAGTTAATATTATAGCTACAAAGAATATTCCGGAAGATAAGGTCGCTGCTATAGCAAGCATAAAACAAGGTGCTAATGGTATTGAAGTTAAACTTCACGATAGGCTTAGAGCTCTAGAGCTTATAGGTAAGCATTTAGGAATGTTTAAGGATAAAGTTGAAGTGAGCGGAAATATCAACAACCCATTTCAAAATTTAACTACAGAACAGTTATTAAAGATTGCAGCTGATGAAGATGGATAGAGAGTTAATTAAATTAGGTGCTAAATGTGAACTTGCAAGACGTGAGTTCTTTTTTTATTGCAATTTAAAAGCACCTGATTTTTATAAGCCAGATAGAAAATATCTTGTAGAGCTCTGTAGTGATCTTCAAGAGTTTTATGAGCGTGAAGATGAAGTATTAGTCATCAATGAACCTCCTAGACATGGTAAGTCAAGAACAGCAGGTAATTTCGTTGAATGGGTTCTGGGCAAAAATCAAAATGAAAAGATTATGACTGGATCCTACAATGAAAAATTATCGACTATGTTTTCAAAAGGTGTTAGAAATACAATTCAGGAAGGTAAAGCGGATAAATACAAAGCAGTTTATAGTGATGTTTTTCCTGGTGTAAATATAAAACATGGTGATGGAGCTATGAACCTTTGGAGTTTAGAGGATGGATATAATAATTACTTAGCAACTTCACCAACAGGTACCGCGACAGGTTTTGGTGCAACACTTATGATTATTGATGACTTGATTAAGAGTGCACTAGAAGCGAATAATGCTGAAGTGTTAGAAAAGCATTGGGACTGGTTCACTAATACAATGCTTTCAAGACTTGAGGAAGGTGGAAAAATAATAATCATTATGACTAGATGGCATAGTGAGGATTTAGCTGGAAAGATACTTGAGTGGTGTAAACAGGAAAAGAAGAAATATAAGCATATTTCTATGAAAGCTATTCAAGATGATGGTACTATGCTTTGTGATGAAGTTCTTTCTCATAAAAGTGCAATGAGTAAAAAGAGTGCCATGGGTGCTGACATATTCAGTGCTAACTATCAGCAAGAGCCTATTGACCTTAAAGGTAGATTGTATAGCAGCTTTAAAACATATACTAAATTACCTACAGATGATAAAGGAAGACCAGTATATACTGCAATTAGGAATTATACTGATACAGCAGATACGGGAGAAGATTATTTATGTTCAATTGATTATGTTGAATATGACAAAGAAGCTTATGTTATTAATGTTCTATATACTCAGGAAAGTATGGAAAAAACAGAAACTGCTACAGCTAAAATGTTATATGAAGATGGAGTAAATAAGGCTGATATAGAAAGTAATAATGGCGGAGGTGGATTTGCTAGAAGCGTTAAGAGAATACTTAGAGATAAGTTCAACAGCAATAAGACAATCATCAAACCATTCCACCAGTCAAAGAATAAACAAGCAAGAATATTGAGTAATGCAACTTGGGTTATGGAGCATATTTATTTTCCTGCTGGTTGGAATAATAAATGGCCAGAGTATTATGATGCTATGATTAAGTATCAACGTGAAGGTAAGAACAAGCATGATGATGCTCCGGATGCAACAACAGGTATAGCTGAGAAGATAAATGGATCAAATGGAATGGGAATATTAAAATAAGAATTTAACAGAAAAATATTGTTGCTAATTGTAACTTTTAAAAGGAATACACCAACTTTTGTATAATTTATTATATAAAAGGGGGAGTTTAAATGCCATATGATTTTGCTAAAGAGATTAAAAATGTAGTAAATTGTGCTAAATTTGATGAAGATGATTTTGAGTTAATAAATAACGGACGTGATATAAGTATAAAATACATCTACAGCAAGAAAGGATATTGTTTTAAATTTAATATACCTGATACTAAAGAAGAAGTCAGAGATAATAATTCAGTAAGTCTTGGACTTTATCAAACTACAAAATGGCGTTATGTTTTTAATGGAACGTTTATTCCAGGTAAATATGCGAACCGAGAATCATTCACATGTTATAGTTTTAGTGATGTTAAAAATGAAATCAATAACTGGATTAATAACTTATATGAGGAACTTAAAAAAACGTCAGATGAAGAGTTAGCTAAAACTGGTGAAAACAGTGAAGAATTTGAAAAATATCAAAAACAGTTTGAAGATATAGAAAAAATGATTGATGAACAAATGGATGACAATGAGGTTTTTTCACAAGAAGATAAGGAACTATTTAGCAAAAAATTAGATGATATTAAAAATGAATTTGATGAACAACTAAAAAAGGTTATACTAGAACAAGAAACTTTAAAAGTTGAATTAGATAAAGTAAATGAAGATTTTTCGAAATTAAAAGATTCACTAAATTACATGTCAAAAAGGAATTGGGGAAAGAAATTTTTGAGAAAGACAAAAGAATTTTTTAAGGATGATAATAAAAGAAAGATAGCATTTACTTTATTAAAAGGAACTAATATTTTTCTAAAAGAATGTAATATTGATGTACCTTTATTAGATGAAGGAATAGAAGCAATAAACCAAATATCAGGAGATAAATAATAGAAAATTTTTAACTTAAAAAATAGCGTAAAATTATTTAAAGAGCTCTAGAAATAGGGTTCTTTTATTTTGCCCGAAAGAAGGTGGACTAATTGGAGTTAGATGTAATTAAAAAGTTAATAAAGGATTATACATTAAGGCATGCAGATATGATAACAAAGTCACTGACAGCCGAAAGATATTACGCAAATAAAAATGATATTTTATTCATAGAGAAAAAGACAGATGAAGCTGAGAATCCCTTAAGAAATGCAGATAATAGAATATCTAGTAAGTTTCATGGATTATTGGTAAATCAAAAAGCAAGCTATATGTTTACTGCCCCACCATTATTCGATATTAAAAATAAAGATGCAAACAAAAGTATATCTGAGGTCTTAGGTGATGATTACGCAAAAACTTGTAAAGACATATGTATTAATGCTGCTAATAGTGGAGTTGGATGGCTGCATTATTGGATAGATAAAAATAAGAAGTTTCAGTATGCTGCAGTTGATAGCAAACAAATAATTCCTATATGGTCCAAGAGTTTAAAAAGAGAATTGTTAGGCGTTTTAAGGGTCTATGAGGAATTGGGAGAAGATGGGCAGACATATGATGTTTATGAGTATTGGAATGACACTGAATGTCAAGCTTTTAGAAAACTTACAAGTTCTACTATTGATGCAGGATTAGAAGCATATACAATGTTTACGAGCTTCATAGTTGATACTGAAATAACAGAGCAAAGTGATACATTCCAACATGATTTTGGTGCAATTCCTTTTATACCATTTTTCAATAACAATATATCAACAAGTGATTTAGATGACGTTAAGTCACTAATAGATGTTTATGATAAAGTCTTTAGTGGTTTTGTTAATGATCTTGAAGATATCCAAGAGATTATATTCATACTGACTAACTATGAGGGTGAAAGTCTTGGAGAATTTTTAGGACAATTAAAAAAGTATAAAACTGTTAAGGTTGAGAATAATGGAGAGTCAGACAAGAGTGGATTACAGACACTTACAATTGATATCCCCATAGAGGCAAGAGATAAGCTATTAACTACAACTAGAAAAGCAATATTTGAGCAAGGCCAAGGAGTAGACCCACAGCCTGATAAGTTTGGAGATGCGTCTGGAGTTGCCTTGAAATATTTGTATTCATTACTTGAACTTAAAGCTGGTTTAGCAGAAACTGAGTTTAGAAGTGGCTTTGGTGATTTAGTAAGAGCTATATGTAAATACCTTGGAGTTGAATGTAAAACAATTATACAAACGTGGACAAGAACAGCTATAACAAACGATAAGGAGCAAGCAGATATATGCAATTCCAGCGTAGGATTATTAAGTAATAAGACTATATATGCACATCATCCGTTAGTAGAAGATCCTGAACTGGAATTAAAAGAAAAATCGGAAGAAGATAGCAAAGCAAGGGAAGCTTATTCAACACCTCCAAGAAACAACAATCTCAATAATAACAATGATAAGTCCACGAATGTAGGTGGTGGAAGTGAATAAGAATCCTGGTAGATCATACTGGCAAAAAAGATTTGAGCAACTCCAGGAGTCATTGCTTCATAAATCTGATAGTTATTATGACGACTTGGATAGAATATATAAAATGGCCAGTATAAGTATACAAAAAGATATTGATGCTTGGTATAGGAGACTTGCAAAGAATAATGCACTTACTTTCTTAGATGCAAAAAAGCTATTAAGTGATAATGAATTAAAAGAATTTAAGTGGACTGTTGAAGATTATATAAAGTATGGCGAAAAAAATGCAATGAATCAACAGTGGATGGAGGAATTGGAGAATGCATCAGCACGCTTTCATATTTCAAGATTAGAAGCCATAGAGATTCAATTACAACAGACGGTCGAGGTTTTATTCGGAAATCAAGTTGATGGGCTAGAAAAGCTCACAAAAGGCATTTATATGGATGGATATTATAGAACATGCTTTGAACTCCAAAAAGGCTTTGGCGTTGGTTTTAATGTTCAGGCATTCAATAAAAATGAACTTGAAAAAGTAATATCTAAGCCATGGGCAGATGATGGAAAAAATTTTAGTGAAAGAATATGGGGAGAGTATAGACCAGAATTGGTAAATACACTCCATACAGAATTAAGTCAGATGCTTATTCGTGGAGATGGACCAGATAGAGCAATTAAAAATATTGCTCATAAATTTGATACCACTAAGAGCCGAGCTGGTAATTTATTAATGACAGAGAGTGCATATTTTAGCAGCTTGAGTAGACAAGATTGCTATAATGATTTAAAAATAGGTGATTATGAGATAGTTGCCACTCTTGATTTTAAAACAAGTACAACATGTAGACACTTAGATGGTGAACCTTTTCCTATGTCTGAATATGAGGTTTGGGTTACAGCTCCGCCATTTCATAATAGATGTAGAACTACAACTTGCCCTTATTTTAATGATGAATTTGAGTTAGGGGCAGAAAGAGCTACTAGAAATAGTGATGGTAAAACCTATTACATTGATAGTAGTATTAAATATCCTGATTGGGAAAAACAGTTTGTAAAAGATGGCAGCAATGATATAATTAAAAATAAGAAAACACCATTTACACCTGCAAAAACTGTAAAAGAGGCAGAAGAATATGCAACCAGATCATTAGGCATTCCAAAAGCAAGTTATAAAGGTGTGGATGTAGCAACTGCTAATGCTTGGAATGAAGGTCTAAAAGATAGTTTTGATAGATTTCCGGCTTTAAAAAATAACTTTGGTTTTGTAGGTGAATGTCATGAAAGAAATAACTTACTTAGACCAGTTGTTAAGGAAAGGTACCTAAATATCCTAAAAGAAAGTAATCCTAATGTAGATATCAAAATTCTTGAGGAATATGCTGAAAAGAGTACAAAATCTTATATGAAGAATGTTAGTGTAAGTAAAGATACATTTGCGCAATCATGGTCACCTAATACAGAAGAATGCAAGCCATTTAGAGGTGTTACAGTTAATAGAGATTTTGGAAAAGACTCAGAAAGCTTTATTGAAGCATTGCAGAAAAATGTTGAATCAGAATTCCATCCAGTTTCTTGTGATACAATAAGATCAGTACTTGATCACGAAATTGGCCATCAGTTAGATGATTTATTGAAAGTAAGTAATAATAAAAATATAATGAAACTGTTTGATAGTAGAACTAGAGATGAAGTAACCAATGATTTATCCAGGTACTCATGGAAGAATAATAATTCTAATAGATATGGTGAGTTTATAGCAGAAGGATGGAGTGAATATTGTAATAACCCAAATCCTAGGCTAGTAGCCAAAGAAATAGGTGAAACTATAGAAAGGATGTATGAAGAATGGGAAAAGAAGAATTTATAAGTAAAGCTAAGGAATTAGGATATACTGATGATGTGATACATGAAATAATAAATAATCATGAGGAAGCTGCAGGAAAAGGGATTAATATTCCTTATGAAATTGAATTAGAAAATTTACCAGTAGCAAATAAATAAGAGCACTTACTTAAGTTAATAGGTAGGTGCTTTTATTTTGCAAACAATAGAATACTATGTCCTATTTTGCTATAATGTATGTAAATTATAGCAAATGGAGGGAGTTATGGATAAAATATTTAACTTATTGAATAATAGTTTTTTTACTACACTTTTAGGAGCTGTTATTGGAGGACTTATCACGTTTAAGTTTAATTATTATCATGAAAAAAGAAAACTTATTATGGAACAGAAGTTAAAAGCATGGGAAAAAATTAGTGAATATTTTGAAGAAATATTTAGTGCTTGTCAAGAAATCGAAAATGAGTATTTAGAATCATCACTTGAAGACATCGATACAACAATTTCTGTGTTTAAACCTAAAGTTAATCAAATACTAGGTAATATTAATAAAATAGATTCAAAGTTGAAGAATTATTATATTTTATTTGAAAATGGAAATTACTTATATGAATTAAAGACAAAATTATTTAACTTTGAGAATCAGGTATATCTTAAGGGAGAAAGTATAAGTTGCTATGAATTTCAAAAATTATTTAATGAATTTTATTCCGAATTAAGTAATATACATGCAATTCTGAATGTTGAACTTGTAAAAATATTAGACGATAAAAAAACAAGAAAAAGAAGATTAGTAAATTTTAAAAATAAAATAAAAGTTAATAAGAAAGTGTAAATTGAGTCTTAGAACTATCTAAGGCTTTTTATTTCGCCCTTTTTAAAAGATTGCAGGGCATAAAGAACAATGAAACTCCTAACAGGGAGCAACCTGTATAAATATGCTATTGGAGGTAATGGAAATGGAATGGTTAAAAAAATTAATTGAAGGTGCAAAAAAGAAGGATGATGGAAGCATTGATATTGATGATTTAATGAAATCAATTAATACAGAATTTCCGAAGAATGCAGTACCTAAAACTACTTACAATGAGGTAAGTGATAAATTAAAAACAGCAGAAACAACACTTAATGATCTAAAGAAAAA
>Ga0209281_1000877_pt1 | contig 26083 bp, 30 predicted proteins | sample MedtruBG_FD_187514 | JGI IMG/M metagenome (GOLD analysis project Ga0209281, IMG submission 187514) | Root nodule microbial communities of legume samples collected from California, USA - Medicago truncatula BG (SPAdes) (version 2) | ecosystem: Host-associated > Plants > Roots > Nodule | place... | reverse complement strand
ATTTTTCATGAGGAGATCTCAAAGAAAAACGCAGTTGCGTTTGCGCCAGATGAGGTAACCGAAGTTCTGCCGGCTGGCCGGTGTGGCATGGCCGGCTTCCCAGGCCATCACGGTTCGGCCAAAGGGATGACACCGTGCCGAATTGGGGTACATATTCACCATCTGATACCCGGGCTTACCGCCCCTTATGCTGCGCGGGTGAAATGTGGTTCATCCTGATGCTGATTCAGGGATGGCCGCCCAGAGGGGTGAGATGCGAAGCAGGTCGATGCGCACAGAACGCAAGCAAAAAACGGAAACACTGCTGAAGTCCGAAAAACTGATTGGTTAAAAAAGTCAACGATGGCGGATCCGACGCAGATAAGAACGTCGCCGAAAATGCCCTGCGGATGGTCTGTTGGGGTCGTAAAAACGTCCTGTTCTTCGGCTCTGACCAAAATGGTGAGCGGGCAGCACTGTTGTACAGCCTGAACGGGACGAGCAAATGCGACACAGAACGCTCTCTCCGCTATGTGCCTGATGGCATAGCCGACTGGCCAGGCAACCAATTCAACGAGCACCGGCTCCGGCGCATCACATGGCCAACGTGATAAGGCAGCTCCATCCTCTACGTTGACCTTTATCTTCCCCATGAGAAGAGGTTGAGGCGTCCTCACGCTGGCCAGGCCCGCCCCCCGCCACGACGATCATGTTGCTGCATGGTGGTGACGCTTGCATGGCCCATCGTACCTTATACCGTAACGCATGGTTTTATCCCTTACTAGGGATACAGCTGATTTTATCCCCTCATGGGGATAATAAAGGTTATATCCCTGCTAAGGGATATAACCTTTATCTGTTTGCTGAGAGTCAACCCCTCATCAATTTATCGCAATCGGCGGTTAAACCAGCCGTGCATGTAGCTTAGTCATGGACCGGGTAATCGACTCAACAACCTCAACTGAAAAACCCTCGGGCAAAGATTCTGATACCCTCTGTAAAGCCGCAGGCACGTTCTTAGCGAAGAAGTCCAGGATCTCATCCATTTCACTTTTCCGGAAGTTCACTTCATCCGCTAAGGCGAAGAAGTGTCGGGGATAGATCTGGTTGATTTCATACTTCCGTCCCCTGGTTGCTTTGAGGCTCATTGCAAGTTTGAGATCGCCAATATGCAAACCTCGTCCACCCAGCATGGGGAACGCAGAGATAATGTCGTAAAACGGGGTTAGCCGGTAACTTCCACCAGCCTCAATAAAAACAGAAAAATTCTTGGCATGCCCGTCAGTCGCACCAAGCAGCCACTGGAAAACCTGAAATTTCATAAAATTAAAACGGTCCTCGAGTGCATTACTCGAGCCAAGCAGGAACGCCATTATCTCAGGTATCCCAGGACCACCATCAGATTCATACTTAACCGAGGAAGGCAGACCGAACACCTGACACATATCCTCCTGGGGAAGACGTAATAACATCGAGTGCTCTCTATTCCACCGCCGATCAAAACGCTCAACGGCTAATGCTCTTACACGGCCTGCATTGATGATTTCGGCATCCGGAACGTCAATTCCCAGCGCCGCGGCTAACGCGAGACAAAAGTACTCATTATCAACGCTTTCACTCAGATCGAGGGTCGCGCTGGGCTGGTGTATTTCACCAATGGGTAATTTGATGATATGGCTGGTTGGGGTGATCCCCCCTCGGAATACACCACTCCCTGTCGATTTTGAGAAGGGCGGTTTTTTCCTGTGCGCCTGCAACGGATATGCGAAAATCGTCCTCCCCTTTAATCATACCGAGGGGAATATCGGACTGATACGAACTCAGAATTTCTTCAAGCCGGGTCTCATTCAATCTCTCCCATGACATCACCGGCGCCGGAGTGTGTTCTCCCTGAGGAAGCAATGTGACGGCCCCGACGCTGTCACGCCCGATCTCGGCTAACAAATCGAACGGCTGCCTGGATGATGTCTGATAGCGTCTTACGATGCGGTCCCGGATAGCAGGATTATCGGGAAGCAGATTACCGAAATAATTAATGACTGCGTCGGACGTTATCGTGCCAAACTGCAAGGGAAGAGACAGAGATATGGGCCTGGCATAGCGGTTGTACAGCCATTCCCGGTCATATCTGAATGTATGCGCCCCGTTCGCGAGTTTCGTGAGCTCTCCGACCCGCTCATTATTCATCCATGTTGTGAGCAGAGGCATTACCAGTCCACCTCCTTCTGGCGGGAATGAGGATCCCCATTCCGCATTTCGTCTTTTTCATAGAGCACCAGAGACATTTCAAGCGCCTGAATCAGTCTAAAAAATGTTTTAACCGTTGTTTTATCAGGATTATTTTCAAAATTTGAAATCGTACCCTGCTTAATGCCGATTCTTGCGGCCAGTTCAGCTTGAGTATATCCATGTTTCTGGCGGGTGAGTTTGAGGTGATTCGCTAATTGTTTTGGGCTGTAAATTGCGAGTGTGCTCATGGTGCCGCTGCTCCGATCATTTTATCCCCACAAACGGATAATAGCATATTTATCCTTTAGTGGGGATAAAGTCAACGGTGAGTTAACCCGCAAAAAGACGCAACGCGTCAAAAAGCCAGACCTTATTGACGTGTGCGGTTTTTGAACGCCCTGATGAATGACGCCTCGTTTATCTCGTCTGTCGCGGGCAAGGGTGATCACAATTTTACTACACACATGAGAAGCATCAGCGACCCCCCCCTGTCTTTTTCAGGAGACTGGACCGGTCGCGGTGCGAATGGATACCCCGAAATAGTGGCTAAGCTGAATGTCACCGAGCATGTGATCTGCCGGGCCGCAGGCATAGCATCCTGGCCGGAGCAGTAAACACTGGTCGGCCACCTGACCGGCATGACTGATAAAGTGGGTGTTCATGATGATGGTCTTCTGCTCCGTCTTTGCGAGTTCATGTAGCAGATTGATGATGCGATGCTGATAGGTGAAATCGAGACTGGCCTCCGGTTCGTCCAGAATAAGCACATCGGGGTCCGGGGCAAGTGCCTTCGCGATAGCACAAAGCTGAAGCTCGCCACCGCTGATCTGATTGACATGCTTGTCTCTCAGATGCCCGGCACCTAACCTGACCAGCACAGCTTCAGCCCGGGCATAATCATCAGGTGTTGGCCTCCTCAGATATCTGCAGGAGGTAGTCTTCGATCCCGAACAGACGGAAACCATCCGGGAAAGTCTGGCACTGGGGAGGCAATTGATTGACCACATCGCCCCGGTCCACACCCTGCACACCCGGGAGACGGAACAGGCCGCGTTCAGTGTACTGAAGTCGCCCTTTATTCCTTCCGTCCTGATCGAAATGGCGTTCATCACCCATCCTGAGGACGAAAAACGGCTCAGCACCTCGTCATTCCGGTACCGGATGGCCGGTGCACTAGCCGAAGAGATAATGGGTTACCTGAACAGTAAAAAATGACGGTAAAAGCAGTCCGTGCTGCCGGACGCTTCTGAAGCCTTGCCCGGGAGGAAGGCTGCGCCTCCCGTCCGCCATTTTTACCGCTGAAGTTTTACGGAAGACCCGGGAACGAAAGTGTGATGACTGAGCGCGCACGCCAGGCACCGGCATTCCGATCCTGTGCTGTCGGATTATCCCCCGTCTTGTTGCATCAGCCGCCGCTTTTCAACTCAACGCTCGTCGAAACAGCCTCCGCCAGCAGGGTGTTCAGAGCCCCCTGGCAGTATGGCCGGGCTATCCGCTTCGCTGAGAGCCGGTTTGAAGGGAAGAAGGCAGGCGGTCGGAGACGGTCCTGTTTCATACCTCCCGCCGATGGCCAGCCAGCGTGAATGGCGGCCATCGGCAGCAGGCCATTTGAGCAAGGCGAAGAAGCGGAACAGCCCGGGCAGCAAGGCCCGCACAATCGCGCGCCTTACCGCTTCTGGTCGCTGAGCATATAGATACAGGAACGCACTGTCTGTCCGCCGGAGGTGGTGACGTCTACCGGAACCCGCATGTATTCTGCGCCTTCAAACGCATCGAGTTCGTGCCAGTGCGCATGTAAGTGCTCTGACAAAAAAAGGTAACCCTGTACACAATGACCGGATCCATCCAGTACGATCCCCGGATACCCGACCCCGGCTCCCCAGCCTCTGTTCACTAACGTCCCTCCGACGCTCCCTTCCAGCCATGTTCCCCCGATCGCCTCAAGAATATGAGCATTCGGTCTTCCCGGGCCCAGCGTCCCGTAAACAAACTTTCCATACATCCTACGGTGAAGGCTGAATACTGACGACAAGGCATTACCCCAGCGCCGCCTGAACAAAATCAAACACCACAACGCGTGTTTCCTGCCTTTTCTGACTGGCCGGAGACGGTGTTACCCATGTCCGCGTAGGGCATTAACGCCCCTCATGACGCGCGCCGCCAGAGAGCTGACCAGGAGCTCAGAGCAGGAAGACGCGGAAAGGGTCTCATCCGTTGCTGAAACCGTGCATTTCACCTGTCCCCTCAGTGCGGCCCTGAACAGAAATGACAGGCTAATAACCGCCTCATGGCTGGAAGCAGACTCACGCATGATGCGGAGGCACAATCACAGTGAGAGTGAAACAGTGTGAAAAGCGGTTGAGTCAGACCATTTTAACCCCTGAGTTGTATCGCTGCCCCTGCGGCAATGAAGACACAACCACAGACGCGGTTAAACCGTCGCCCGGTCCGCGCAAGCCAGGGGCGGATCCTGTTTGCGGCGGTAGCACAGGCATACTCTGCGCAAAACTCGGTAAACGCATAGGTGAGCGCAGTGACGACAAACTGAACCACGAGACTGCTTTCCGGCGTGATGAACGGGGGAAGGACCGCTGTGAAAAAAAGTAACGCCTTCGGGTTGGTCGCTGCGGATATAAAACCCTGCCGGAACATATGTAATCCGCAAACAACCTGAGAACTGGGCTCTGGCCCGGCATGTACCGGCGGAGCACGCCACAGTTTATATCCCAGATAAACCAGATAGCCTCCCCCGGCGATACGCAATATGAACAGCCATTTCTCCGATGCCTCAAGCAGAGCGCCAATGCCAAACATGCAGAATCCGATTAACAGCGCAAAACCGATCAGTCCCCCCAGGATGGTCGCCAGCGTCTTTCGGGTTCCGTGCATCGCGCCATGCGTCAGAACCAGAAGATTATTGGGCCCGGGAAAAAGCGATATGCCCGCAGAGGTGAAGAAAAATAACGCCCAGGTATGAAACGACATGTCGTGCTCCGAGAGAAAGAAAACGCTGTGGGTGCTGATTGTGGTTTTCGGGGCCTGGCCTGACAAACCATTTGTTTTCACAGGATGCGTGAATTAATATCACGCATATGATGTTCGACCGCCTCCCCCCACTGCAGACTCTTCGCGCTTTTGAAGCCACTGGCCGTCTCTCCAGCATGACGCTGGCGGCAGCGGAGCTGCACGTTACGCACGGCGCGATAAGCCGGCAAATCCGGAAGCTCGAAGAGCATCTGGGCGTAAAGCTATTTATCAGACTGACACGCCAGATTATCCTGACGGAGGAAGGGGCTGATTTTCACCATGCGATTACCCGTATTCTGGGTGACATCACGCGGGAATCCGAGCGTCTGCGGGGACCTGATTCGGCCAGACGGTTGCGGATCAGTACCAGCGTTTCGTTTGCCACTAAATGGCTTGCACCGCGGCTCAGTCGGTTCAGACAGCAATATCCGGAATTTGATATTTATCTGGATGTGACTGACGTTAATGTCGACCTTAACAATGGCCAGGTCGATGCCGCCATCCGGTACGGAACGGGTCATTATCGGGACGCGGCATCTGAGCGCATGCTTGATGAAACGGTCACCCCGGTTTGCAGCCCGGGTTATCTTGACGCACATAATGGCCTGAAAGAAATTCACGCGCTTTCGGACTGCGTCCTTCTTCATGAAGACAGGATGCTGGCAAACTGGGAGGCCTGGTTTGCCATGACCGGCGAAAAACACTTCCGCCACCAGCAGGGGCCGTTATGGATGCTCGGCAGCATGGCGACTGAAGCCGCTATTCGTGGCGAAGGCGTGGCGCTGGGACGGAGTGCCCTGATTGCCGATGATGTGGCCGCAGGACGACTTGTTGTGCCGTTTCCGCAGTACAAACTGCAGGCCGAGCGGGGATACGATTTGGTTTACCGTTCAGGCCATCAGGATGTATTCAAAATACGCATGCTCAGACAGTGGCTTTCTGAAGAAATGCGCGTGCTGAAAGGATGAACGGGATCAGTACGTACGCCTCTCACACACAATCACGACTGTAGCTGAGCGCGGGAAGCGCCCTCCCTCACCTGCAGAAGTTCGTAAAAAACCGTCTACCGGCGGAGTGGCCATGAGAAGCAGACGTGCCGTTTACGCGCACACGGATCACACAGCCACCGGGGTATGTCGGGGAACGTGCCCTGCTGACAGGGCATCTGATGAACCGTCTTCTGAGGGTAACTCACCCGTTATGCTGACGAGGGTAAGCCCGCTGGATAACGTGAGTACTGTATGTCCTTTCTCATGCCTTTATCGCGGAGGACTCTGCAGACCGGTGTAGCTGTGCGATGAAGTCGTTGCGCTGCAGTAATTCATTCAGCGGCCCGGCGTCACTGATCCTGCCGTTATGCATCACAATGATACAATCCGAATAATTAAAGGTGCTGATACGGTGACTGATACTGATGATGGTCGCCGTCGGAAAAGCAGAGAGGATCGCATTGATGGCATGGGTTTCGGAGATGAGATCCAGAGACGAGGTAATCTCATCCAGCAGAATGACGGCCGGATTGCGCAGGAAAAGACGGGCGAGGGAAAGCCGTTGTCTCTGTCCTCCGGATATATTCGTCCCTTCGTTCGCCAGATCGAGATCGAGCAACGCTTCCCCCTGAAGATGGCCGATCTGAAGGCCAGATTTCGCCAGCGCGCTAACCATCTCCTCACGCGTGGCATCGGGATTGGCAATCTGCAAGTTGTAGGCCACGCTGTCCATAAACACATATTCTTCCTGAGAGACATAGGCAATATTTTCATAAAATAACGACTCGGGAAGTTCCTCAGTAGGGCATCCTCCCAGAGCGTACTTACCGGTGGTGAGCGGGAGCTGGCGTGCCAGGATTTTAAGAAGCGTGGATTTGCCCGAGCCACTTTTACCGGTAATGGTGATAAATTCACCGGTTCTGGAGTGCAGGTTTACGTCATGCAAGGTATATGACGGGCTTTCCGGATAACGGAAACTGACCCCACTCAGCGTGATGTCCCCATTTTGGGGTTTGCGCAGATTGATGTCACGGTAAACAGATTCTTCCAGCCATCCCCCTGAAAAGGCGGAAAACGCATGGGCCGACTGTCGGAAATTAATATAGGACTGCCCAAGGTTCTCAAGCGGTGCAGAAAGAATAAGAATATAGGAGGAGACAAGGATGAAGTGCTCAATGGTGACCTGCCCCGTACTGGCCCCGTAGAGCGTATAAAAGAACGCTGAGCCAAAAAATAGTATTTGCAGCAGCGCTGATACGAGCTGCGCATGGAAACTAACCTTCCAGAAGGTGCGCTGTGTTCTGGCATCCTCCGTCAGCTGCCCATTGAAACGCTTCATGAATACACCAAAGCCATTAAAAACCCGGACGACAGGGATATTTCTGACACTGTCCGAGAGAAGCGTGTATGTTTTTCTTGAGCTGTCCATCAGGGCCTGTCTGGCAGCCACAACTTTATGGGTGTAGACATAATTGGTAAAAACGAAGGATATGGCAAACATCAAAAACATGCATGCAACAATCACATCATCGGATGCTAATATTGTCCACAGGGCAATAAATAGCTGAATCAGCGGCGGCAACAGGCCAAACGTCAGTTCACGGATAATAATATATATATCATTGGTTGCCTGATTAAGCTGTTGACTAATCCCTCCGGCGTTGTCTTTTTGAGAACCGCTGTAATACAGTTTTTTCAGAAAGAATTCTGAAATGGAAGCAATACATTCGACCCTCAACGCTGACTGCAGATAGGTCGCCCAGAAAGCAATTATCTTCTGAGCTGAAATGGCAAAGACATAAACTGCACCCAGCGTAAAAATAACACGAAAACTGTCAGTTGTGTCACTCATCAGATAACCGGTCGTCCGGGATATCAGTACAGGTGAGATGATTATCAGTACTGAAGACAGTACCGATAATAAGATAATAAACGCTATTTTCCCGACCTGTCGTGATCCGGTTGCTCTGGATAGCGTTTTAAATAAACTCAAAATATTCATGCCTTGACTCCGCGTCGAAAAAATCAGCTTCCATTTTCTGACTAAATACCATTAGTTTGATGAGGGATAAAATTTCCGGAAGCGTACCATTCAGTTCAACATGGGCGTTGTATTTTATTCCCTCAATCATGGCCTCAGGATCATCCAGGATATGGGTGCCGTGCCGTACGACAAAGGCGATAAGTTCATCTTCATACTGCCTGATAAGAGTGAATATGAGCTGGGAAGATGAACGTTTCGTTTTCTTTGTAAATACAGGGTCCCTGAAACGGGTTAGCGCCTCTCGTCTGATCCCGGCACGGTCATGCCCGGCACGGATATTATCTTCGTATCGAACGGCAAGACGGCTACGGATAACACTGAGGCTGATAAGGGGGGAAAATTTCACTGGCTGCCCGTCAGGAAAAATACAGGCCGTACTTTCACTGATCCTGATGAGTTCTTCCAGATATTCATACCATGCCGTCCCCGGGGTATATCCGGCAAGTAAAGGATGTGAACGTGTGCTTTTTCCGGGTTCCGTTCTGTAGGCTGAAGCCAGAACGGAATGCAGGGATCGGGATTTCAGCGCTGCGAGTCTGAACGCCGTTCGTAGTGCCTGACCGGGTTTTCCGCCCCGGATAAGGTCACGAACGACCCTGACGGACGGCGACTGAATAAATACGCTGTCACCACCGTGCCCGTCCAGACAGAACCAGCCGGACATATCTTGTGTAAGTCCATTACCGGCGTTTAACCAGTACGTGTTCACCACCGGGCAGTCTGAAGGATGATTAACCCTGTCCGGTATCTGCCGGTCTGACGTAAAACCGGGCCTGAGCTCTGTGAGGGGTATGTGATATTTTCGGCAAAGTCTGCGTGCATCTGCGCGCTCAGCATCGGTTTCAAAGCTGAATGGCAGGCAATGAAAAACGGTAAAGGGTTTATCTGCCGCCAGTAAACAAAAAAAGACAATCGATGAGTCCAGGCCTCCGGAGAGATAGAGAGCAAGCGGGAGATCCGCGGGGAGTTTCTTAACAATTGCAATAATAACGTCAAGTGTATTTTTCTTTAACGGTGTCAGAGTAACAAAAGCTTTCGTTTCGATATTTTCACGGTCAATCCGCGTCAGGCATCCGGAATACGCTTTACCGGTATTGTACAGGGGTGAAAGGAATGCGGCCTGAAAACTGTCCCCCATAAACGTCCTGATAAAATCACGGGTTACGGTTTTCGAACCAGAGATTCTGGCCACATCCTTAAGTCCGGTACCGATAACGGTCCCGGACGCTGTTTTTGCATAATAAATGTCACAGTACCGGTAAAGGCTTTTCATCACCCGGATAACGTCATTTTCAATGGCGATAAAACAGAAATAGCCATCTGCTGATTTAAGCTCTCTCTCCAGGACGTCAGGGGCGGTTTCAGACAGTGAAAGCGTTTCACCGTCCCCGGTTATCGCCCAGCCACTGAAGATAGATAACTTGTTGTCATCCTCGCGGTATGACCAGCCGGCATCAAGGTATATGTGATAGTGACTTGTTCTTAGCGCCGTAAAGGATGTCGGAACAGCGACAGGTGTGGATATCATGGCAGGAACGATCAACATGGTCAGCACTCCAGTATGACGCTCGTTTTCTTTCTCAGGTCGGGATCATCGCTGACCACAGTGCTGCCAACCTCCACCCATGCGTGGCTGAAGAATGGCCGTGTTCTGACACCTATAACAAGTGTTGCGCCTATTTTTCTGGAAATCAGACGTTGCTTCAGTGCGCAGGAATACACCAGACAGGGGTTCTCATGGTCAATCAGATCAAACACACTGTTGAGTGCTGCAATTTCCTTTTTTATTCTGATATCCACGTCGGATGTAATTTTGGTCTCATACCCGGTGGTCTGACTTTCAGAAAACTGACGCTTTAGCACCATCAGTCCTCCGCGATTGAGGGCGCGCCGGCAGTGCAACATAGCCCTGAGCGCCGATATTCGGGCAAGCGCAGAACTGTGCTTTATTCTCACCCGAGGTTTCATCCAGCGAACGTCCAGAAATGATTCAGGGTCATTATGGCTGTCCGCCTGAAGATAACGGCAATTTTTCTCACCCTTCAGAAAGGCTTCAACATCGGGACTTGAAATCTGAAATGTCAGGAAACTGTCCGCTATATTTTCGAGTACAGTATATTCATCCTTGAGAAGATCAAGAACAACGAGATCCTTATTGAAACAGGTAATCTTCAGCGTGTCGGGAGTAATAAGCATCACATCAGTCCATTGCATATGAGATAATACGGCGGAGCATTCCCCGCCGGGATTACGTTTATGGCAGATTAACTATAAAAAAGAACAGGACCTGGCAGCCCCGGGGGGCCAAAATATTCAGGGATGCGATCAACTGAGTGACCACGAGTGATCTTACTGGCTTTAACAGGGATACGAGTAATGCTTACTGCATTAAGTGCTTTCTCATTTCGCTGGGTTAATGCATGCTTATTTTTCACATCCATCTCCTTGAATACAAATAATTCATAATGGAATGTGCCTGTGTGGCACAACGTTATATAAGTTTACCCTTCAATATATCTCAATGTATTTGTGTGGGATTAGTGTAACAATATGTTAATGATAACCATTATCATACTGATTAACATCATCATTTGTGCTTTTTATAATAGCGTCCCCAGGCGCTGTAAATCGGCAGTAAGAGCAATCATCTTCACTATCATGACGTTGGCTGGCTCAACCGTTCACACGCAGAGGCGGAAAACGTCAACGCCTGAGCCTGTTGCTTACCCCAGGGAGGACAGTGGGGAGCGGATTTGCCGTGAACGTACGACAAAAGACACGTTAACCATTCATGAGGACTGTCGCACCCACCGACGACCCGGGACCATGCCCTGGGCAGAGGCAGGCGGGCACGTCCGGCTCGGGGCTAAGGGATATATTACGGTGACGGCGTCCGGGCTGACCGCATCAATATACAGTCCCTTCAGACATGTCTCTGCCTCGCCTGAATTACATCTCGACGGGATAATATTTTTTCCAGTTATAGTTGATCCGCGCTAACGCCATTTCTCCAGCCACCTCGCCAAAACCGCAATCCTGACGTTCGATAAAAAATTGACGTACGGCTGCAGGTAAAAAAGCCGCACGGTAGCGCAGTAGCGTGCTGTGCCAGAACGGGGCGGGTAAGGGACTGTGGTTATGACGTAACAGCAGCTCCTGCCGCCAGGGCGTTTTAAGAAGTTTCTCGCAGAATGACTGACGCAGGGCTATCGCAAGCTCATCCGGGATCCCCGCCAGCAATAACTGACTGGGCAAAGCCACTAAACGTAAGCGTCTGATAACAATCTTTCTCCCGTGAAATTCACGCCAGAGTTGTCGCAATTGCTCCATGTTCTCAGGCAACGGCTCGTTGACCTTATAGCGCGGCTGAGTCAGGGGAAGAAAGGTGAAATGGAAACCGTGTGCTGGCTGGATATCGGCAAGCGGGTCAGTACCTGTAACGTTTTTCAGCTCATCAAGCAGACGTGAAACCATAAAGGGAATGGGCGGTTGTATGCCCGTTGCAAGTGCAAGCTTAACCGGATCGTAGTAGTGTTCGCCTCTGATTTCCCCGATGCCTGCATTATCCTCCCACATGGCGAGAGTGTTTGCGTTCGTTGCACGATAAATATTTTGCAGAGTCTTTGCTGTCATCGCTGACCTCATGGCGTGGGCAGGAACCCGGGCTGTACATCCCCCTTCTGTCGGACAGTCCAGGTGACGTCGTTATTATTTCAGCGTTCATTCAGACGCCGGGCAGAAGGCGCGCCGGATAAGGGGGATCGCTGTCACGGCGCGCGAATACGTCGTAGCCTTGTCCAGCCCACTTCCGCCCTTCAGCGGATCCGGCCATCACCGAACCTTAAGGAGATCGGCATACCGGGCGGTGTATCGGGGGGAGAGCATGTCACGCTTCATCTGCCATGGCTGATGTCTCCCCTGCCCTGCAAAGTAGAGTGTCCCTTTTCCGCCTTTGGCGTTCAGATGATCCAGCACCGTCATCCACTTTTCACTTTCTGCCCTCGGTGCATTTTCGTCGAAGAGGTGAAGCCGGGCAACGCCCTGGCTGAAAAAGTCACCCGGCATAATGCCGGCCTTCTGATATCGCTGACCCGCCTTTCCGATTTTGTCCCGACACGTCGCGGCGGCGTTAATGATGTCATGGTCGCCCGTTGGGCGGCCTGTTCTGCATATCCAGACACTGACATCATCGCCTCCCGGTTTTCTGACTGACATAACAGCGTCCTGTATGTAAATCAGGACTGCCTCCGTCTGTAACGGTTCTCAAAGAGTTACCCGTTCAAATGAGCGGACACTTCGCCTGCCAGCTCTGTAAATGCGCGCGCCGCAAAACTCTGATAAGCATCCTTTCGTCGCATGAGAACCGCGGTTCGCGTCAGGCGCTCGGGGTCGAGCGCGATCGCCACCAGATCGTCCTGGGCCAGGGCGGTTCCGGCGGGAAGAAGCGTGGATAACGATGTCCTGCGGACAATTTCTGTTACCGCACCAAGGGCGTTGGCTTCCATCTGCACCCTGGGATGAATGCTGTGTTTACGGCAGAAACTGTCAATCTGTTCACTGGTTGCAAATTCCTTGCTAAGTAATACAAGGGATTCGGTACTTAAAGCCTGTAGCCCGACAGAGCTTTTCTTCGCCAGCCTGTGCCTGCTGTTAACCACGAGAGCAAGTGTTTCCTCCAGTAACGGTATCGCATCAATGTCCTGACAGTGAACATCACTGAACGCTATCCCAAGGTCCAGCTCGCCTTCCAGGAGAAGCGCTTCCATGCTTTCCTGTGAAATTTCCCGCACATTGAGGGTGATTTCCGGATAGCGAAGATGGAAGGCTTCGACCAGCGGCCCGACAAGATACGTTGTGAAGGTGGCGTATAAAAGCAGGCCCTCCAGGTGATAATGACGAGGATCCTCTTCCCCAAGGGCCGGGGCTGACCAGCCTGCTGATCCACCGTGTCCTGGCGCTGTATCGATGCTTACTGGCATTTCAGATTCAAATCTCACGTCTATCATGATCCGACTGGCGTCACCCGACCGGTATTTTGCGGGCGATGATGGGCACCAGACCTGTGACTCAACAAGACTCAGAAGGAGATAAACCTGTGCGGGTACATTTCATTGTGCATGAACATTTTGAAGCTCCCGGTGCGTTTGAAACCTGGGCTATGACTCGTGGCAACGAGGTTACCCGTATAGAACAGCACCGGTATCACCAGTGGCAGTTTTTTATGCCCTGCCTCCAGGTGGCGCTGCATGGCGGCTAACGCGGAGATACATTCCGGCTATGCCGGAATCACTCCGACAGCGCACACAAACTTCTGTATCGCTTTTCGTGGTTTTTGGTCTGGCAGGGCGAAGGAATGGATTGGCAGAACCTATCAGAAAGGTAACCGGCTGCGCCGGGCTACGGCGCCACTCACTCACAGTGCCATATTCAGCATCAGCTGGCACCTCCATGCCGCTGAAGCGGCATCTTAAAATCCGAAATTGCTCACAAAAATCAGTAATACTGACTCCTGATCGGCATTCCGTTTCTCTTTTGTTTACTTATGCAGGACGTTAATGAGTGGACCCCTCCTGAAGAAGGTAATCTTGAAGAAGGTAATCTTATGCAAAACAGGAAAATGCGGGCCACCTGGGTATCCAGCGTGCTCAATCTGGACTGGCCTTCCGCCTCCTCACTCGCTATCCAGAATGACGCTGAGCGTATTAAACGCCAGAAAGAAGAGCTGACCAGTATTCTTGACGATATCGTGGCAATGAACATGAACGCCGTGATATTTCAGGTGGTTCCCTGTGCCGATGCGCTCTATGCATCAGATTTACTGCCCTGGTCGAAATACCTGACCGGCTCGCTGGGCAAAAATCCCGGCTTCGACCCCCTTGCCTGGGCGGTTGAACAGGCTCACGCCAGAAACATTGAGCTTCACGCCTAGGTGAATCCGTACCGCATATCAATGAATACCCGCGATGCCACCGTCGATGAACTGAATAACTCGTCTCCCGATTCCGCGCCCAGCGTCTACAGAACACATCCTGAATGGACCCGCGTCGCGTATAACCGCTTTGTTCTGGACCCCGGTATTCCGGAGGTGCAGGCGTGGGTCACCGGTATCGTTAAGGAAATCGTCACCCGCTACGACATCGACGGTATTCAGTTTGATGATTACTTCTATTACGAATCCGCGGACTCACCACTGGACGATGACGCCACCTGGCAGAAGCACGGTCAGGGTTTTACCACCAAAGGTGACTGGCGAAGAAACAATACGTATTCCCTGGTGGATGCCTGTCACCGGCGGATTAAGGCCATTAAACCTGATGTCAGTTTCGGCGTAAGCCCAGCCGGCGTCTGGCGGAACAAGGCGGATGACCCGCTGGGGTCAGACACTCAGGCCGGGGCACCAGACTACGATTCTGCGTATACAGACACTCGAAAATGGGTACTTGATGGCATCATTGATTATATCGCGCCCCAGGTCTACTGGCCCTTTGCCCGCAAAGTCGCCCGGTATGATGTGATAACCCGGTGGTGGGCCGATACTGTCAGGGACACCGGTGCTGCACTGTATATCGGCATGGCGCTTTACAAGGTTGGCACCCCGTCAGCAGCCGAGCCTGACTGGACGATCGAAGGCGGGGTGCCCGAAATTACTCGTCAGCTTGACCTGAATGATTCCCTGAATGACGTGGACGGTTGCATGCTGTTCCGCCACATGTTTCTGAGAGAGCCGCAGACGCAGCAGGTTGTTGAATATCTGAAAGAGCGATGGGCTACAACCGCCGGATATCTGGCACAAAAAGAGGAGAAGCAAATGTACACCATCGATTATAACAGCTACCGCTCTGTAAAGGGTTTTAACCGGCGCGTTCGTTTTCTTGTCATGCACTATACCGCCGTTGATTTTGCCGCTTCTGTGCGGGCGCTTGCCGGTGACGGCACCGTGAGCGCGCATTACCTGGTCCCGGACCCGGACGACAAAACGTACATTGCGGCCGGTTTTAACGACATGCATGTTTTTAACCTGGTTGATGAAAACGAGCGCGCCTGGCATGCCGGGGTCAGTTCCTGGGCCGGACGGAGCAATCTTAACGACACAGCCATCGGAATTGAGGTGGTTAATCTGGCCAGTGATAATGACGGCGTGTTTGTCTTTCCTCCCTATAACCCGGTTCAGACTGACGCAATCAAAGCGCTGGCAATCAATATCCTCCAGCGGTACCCGGACATCAGCCCCGTGAACGTCGTGGGGCATTCCGATATTGCGCCGGGCAGGAAAAGTGACCCCGGGGCCGCGTTCCCATGGAAAACACTGTATGAGGCCGGAGTCGGGGCATGGTATGACGATAACACCCGGTCAGCTTATCTGGCTCAGTTTACCGCCGGGGGAATGCCGTCTGATGAGGATATCATTGCCAGACTGAAGACATATGGCTATGACGTCTCCGGCGCAACAACTGATTCGGGGCTTCAGCAGCTTGTCAGGGCCTTCCAGCTCCATTTTCGTCAGGAAAACTACGACGGCGTCCTTGATGCAGAAACGGCGGCCATTCTTTATGCCCTCGTTGATAAATATTTTCCGCAAACAAAGGGGTAATCAGGATGGTCACCGGCCTGTAATAAATGAGTTTTTATTTACCCTTTAAAAGGATTTCTCTCGTGAAAAACAGAGTATTGTATCTCGCGATGCTGTTTATCTCGCCAGCCTGTCTGGCGTTGTCTGCAGGTGAACACAATAAAGATACCCGTCTGACGCACGTTATTTCTGATTACCGGATGTCACTTGCGGCACTTCCTCTTGATTATTCTCTCCTGGAGAAAATACAGCTGCCAGGCGTTATGTTGCAGAGGTATAACCTGAATTCACAGGCGTGGTCTCCACAGGGTGTCGTTTCCCCGGAGCGCTGGCAGAACACGGTGGATATCTATATTCCTGATTCCGCCAGAGAAAATAATGCCCTTGTTGTTATCAATAACGGCAGCAACAATGATGGCTCAGGCAGCCCCGTGGCACCCACAAACTTCAGTGAGGAAGAACTTACACGTATTGCGGTTGCCACACGAACTGTGGTGATATCAGTCAGTAATGTCCCTAATCAGGTGCTGAGTTATCAGGGAGTTACACCCCCTCTGGCTGAAGATGACAGTGTGGCATATTCCTGGAGACTGTTTATCGGCGATGCTCAGAAATACCAGAACGCGTCCCTTCATATCCCTATGGCGGCGTCGGTATCGCAGGCGTTCAGGCTCGCGAAAAAAGAACTGGCACAACATAATATCACTAAATTTATTGTCGCCGGAGCCTCCAAACGTGGCTGGGCCGCGTGGCTGACTGCGCTGTCGGACCCGGACGTCGATGCAGTTGTTCCTTTCGTTATGGACATGCTGGATACTAAAAAATCGCTTGAACACATGTATCAGTCATATGGAAAAAACTGGCCGGTAGCCTTTTATCCCTATTATAAACAGGGCGTTGACCAGCAGATTGGTACGGGTGAATTTGAAAGTCTGATGACACTTGAAGACCCTCTGGCTTATCTGAATACCGATATGGGGGACCGCCTGAAAATTGATAAATATATTATTAATGCCAGTGGTGATGATTTCTATGTGCCTGATAACAGTCATTTTTATTATGACCAGTTACCCGGTTCAAAGTCCCTGCGGGTTGTACCTGACTCCTCACATAACGGAATTCTGTCCGTTGCGGAGCAGTCGCTTATAACCTTCGTTAACCGTTTTCAGGAGAAGCAAAAGCTCCCCGAAATTACGGAAAAAGTACAGAACACCGGGGACGGAAAGAAAGAGCTGGCTGTCAGTTTCTCAGAGAAGCCGTCAACCGTTTTACAGTGGACAGCCAGGAACCCGGTAGCAAGGGATTTTCGCTATGCGTGCGATGTCAGATACAACCCAGTTCCCGTTAGTCTGAGTGGCGGCGGTGATGCACTCAGCATTCCGCTGACGACCCCCGACAGCGGATGGCAGGCCACTTACATTGAAGCCACCTTCAGTGACGGGTATGTGGCCACAACACAGGTATATATTACGCCTGATGAAAAATATCCGGAAACAGCCCCTCCGTCCGCAGGAGCGGCATGTCAGACTCTTCCGGGGCGGGGACTGACCCCCACACCTGCGAAACAGTAATGTCGCAACCACAATTCACGTTTGTAAACCCGGTAGCAACAGCAGCCGGGGTTACATTTTTTTCATAATATCGCTTCGCGCACGTTAAGTTCAAAAGGACATATATATTGATGGAAATTTCAACGCATACGCTTTCTGACGACATCGTTCTGACACTTCGCTCTCCAGCCGACAGTACCAAAAAACCCACGATAATTTTGTGCCATGGCTTCTGTGGTATCAAAGAAATTCTCCTGCCTGAGTTTGCTGAGGCATTTACCCGTTCTGGTTTTTCCACCATCACGTTTGACTATCGGGGCTTTGGGGACAGCGGCGGCGAACGCGGACGTTTGGTACCTGCTATGCAAATTGACGATATTATTTCTGTTATTAACTGGGTAAGAGAACAACCCTCCCTTGATGCGCAGCGTATTGGCCTGTGGGGAACATCATTTGGGGGATGCCACGTATTTGGCGCGGCGGTCAGAGACCCGGGTATAAAATGTATCGTCAGTCAGCTGGCTTTTGCAGACGGTGAAGAAATTGTCACCGGCAAGATGAATGATGCAGAGAAAGAGGCTTTTCTTTTAACCCTGGATAAGATGGCTGAAAAGCAGAAGAGCACTGGCAAAGAAATGTTCGTGGGTGTCAGCCGGGTACTGAGCGATGCAGAATCAAAATCATTTTTCGAAGAAAACAGAGCGCAGTATCCAAAGATGGACATCAAAATACCGTTTCTTACGGTGAGGGAAACCCTTCTGTACAAACCTGCATTGAATGCCTCACAGGTGACATGCCCGACCCTGATCGTTATTGCTGGTCAGGATACGGTTAATCCTCCGGAACAGGGACGGGCATTATTTGACGCAGTAGGGGCCAAAGAAAAAAGGTTATATGAGGAAAGTAGCGCCCGTCATTACGACATTTATGCAGGAGAGCACTTTAAGCAGGTTATCAACATTCAGACAGAATGGTTTAAAACGCACCTGTAATTTTAGATGAGGACTAACGGTGGGTTCAACAGAGCCCACCGTTATGATAGGCGTCAAATGTCGCATTTTGTAGCTTCGCTTCCACTGGACCTGGTTGCGAAGCAGATGGCTGATGCGCTGATTGAGCATGCCTGGTGGTGCCTGGCCCTCACCACCGGCTCCCATTCCTGGTACGACGACCATGTTTCACTGCTCCCGCTGCGGACGAATTACTGCCCGGCTGATTTTTGCCCCGGAGTGTACGTCTGAGGCTGATATAATGTCCCTCGGCGACCGTCTCCGGAATGATGTCAGGTATGCCCCCTACCCGGTCTGGCTGATTGGCGCGCCGGACAGTGAGGGCTATAGTGTGGCCTGGCACCTGACGCTACAGCTGGCACCGGTCAGCGGTGAGGTATACCGGGAGCATCCCGACCAGATGAGCAGCCGACTGGTGGAACTGGATGACAAACATCAGTGCTGAAGGACAGCCCCCGGGCTGGTGATGATATGAATGAGATGAACGCCCCCCACCCATTAGGTTCGGAGCTGCATGATGGTTGAAAGCGTGAAGTCGGCAGGTGTGGAGCCTCACAGATTTCCGGCCTCATAGTGCCCAATACGGGATACATAAAGCTCCCTCAGACTGGAGACTCCACAGCATGAAATATACACCGGTTGGCGTTGATATCGCAAAACACCTGATCCAGGTTCACTTCGTTGATGAGCACACAGGTGAAGTCGTTGATAAACAGGTGCGTAGTAAGGACTTTCTGTCGTTTCTCAGTAACCGTGAACCCTGCCTGATTGGTATGGAGGCTTGCGGAGGCTCTCAGCACTGGGCGCGTGAACTGAGAAAACTGGGGCACAAAGTACGACTGTTGCAGGCCCGGTTTGTTAAAGCATTTGTGATGGGCAATAAAAATGACGTAATGGATGCACGCGCTATCTGGATGGCGGTACAACAGCCGGGTAAGGAAATCGCTGTTAAGACCGAGGAACAGCAGTCAGTACTGGTTATGCACCGTTCCCGCCGACAACTGGTGAAATTCAGAACCGCGCAGATTAATGCCCTGCACGGGACATTACTTGAGTTCGGAGAAACCCTTCACAAAGGTCGTGCAGCGCTGGACAAAGAGCTACCGGTAGCCCTGGAGCGAATGAAGACGAGGCTACCGCCATACCTCATCAAATTGCTGGAAGACCAGTACAACAGGCTGAAGGAACTGGATTCTTTGATAGATGGTATTGAAAAACAGCTTATTAGTGTGGCGAATCAGAATGAAACCTGTAAACAGCTGATGAAAATTCCTGGCGTGGGACCATTAATCGCTACAGCGGCAGTTGCCACCATGGGAGAGGCGTCAGCGTTTAAATCCGGGCGAGAGTTCGCGGCGTATGTCGGTCTGGTGCCGAAGCAAACGGGTTCCGGAGGAAAAATTCGCCTGCTGGGGATAAGCAAGCGCGGTGACACTTATCTGCGAACCCTGTTTATCCATGGCGCAAGAGCAGTTTCATTAGTGGCAAAAGAGCCTGGTCCATGGATAATAGAACTGAAAAAACGGCGTCCAACAGGTGTGGCTATCGTGGCGATGGCAAACAAGCTGGCGCGGACAGTATGGGCGATAACAGCCCATGATCGTAAGTACGAAAAAAATCATGTCAGTATCAGACCATATTAATCGCTGATACCACTAAATATTCCCACCTGAATAGGGTGGAAACTGGAAAAGATTGCTATGGCGGCCAGAGTGATGACAACGACGGTAAGACCGTGGCCTGAGAAACCTGTATATTTCTATGGGAATAAATCCCGATATATGAATAAGGATCAGGCCAGCGAATCTCATAGTGGCCCGCAGCTCTGACTGCAATAAGGCCGAATACAGAGCTGCAACTACTCGTCAACGTCAGAGCAATGGAAGCCTTGCAAACGGGGAGGCGTTCATACAGAGAAATATGGAAAAAACGGGTCACCTGGCATGGTGTGCTCTTATCGCCCTGCTGACAGCCAGGGAAGATGGTCTGGTGGCGTCGGAGTCGCAGGAAAACCTGTTTATCACCCGCTGGTTTGCGCAGGTGAAAAAACAGCGCCGCTTTTCACGTGACGTGGCCACCGATGTTGACTGGATTCTCAACCAGGGGCGAACGCTCGGCGTTCGTGCGCGATTGCGCCATAAGCTGGATTATCTCTGGCGCAGCTGCACCGGTGAACTGTCTGAGCAGAATGACCTTTTTCGCCTGACCTACGCGCTGGAGCTGGCGAAACAGTACGACTGGGTGTATCACGTCCTCAGCGACAGTGAGTGGAGCGGTCGACGTCAGGTTCAGCCATCGGCGTCAGTGAACAGCATCTGTCTGCTGAAAAGCGCGCTGGATATCGGTTTTAATGATGACGGGACGCAGGTTGTGCCAGTGCCGGTCAGAATTGGCGGCCGCGCCGAGGGGCTTAATGCGCTGCTGAAAAGCTGTGGCTGGGAGGCCGTCAGTAACGACGATCACTGGAAACTGGTGACAATCAGCGCTGGTTGAGCAGTAAAGAACGGGTCGCCAGCAGGCAACCCGGTAGTGTCAGTGGGTGATGCGCTGCAGATCTTCTTCAGTCAGACCGGTCATGGCCATCACTGTATTGCGATCGATGCCGCTCTGCAACATCGTACGGGCAATTTTCAGAGTCGCTTCGCGCTCGCCTTCAGAGCGTCCTTTCTCGATGCCGCGCTGTTCGCCAAGCTGGATACCTTCTTCACGGGCCTTCTGTTCCAGGCGTTGTGCAATAGTCATTAAAATCTCCTCGTGTTGCGGTGACCGGCGGGCCAGTTCCTGCAGGAATGCCTCGGGTCTGGCCGTGTCTCCCGTCTGCAGCATCCAGTTCATCAAAGTGACCAGCTGCTCATCGGTAGTGTAACCCGCAATCAGCAGGGTGACCAGATGTTCGGTCAGCTCAGCCAGGTCGCGGGTTTGTGCGTGCTTCAGCATCAGTTCCAGCAGGGCCATCCGGCGGTGCTTCATGATTTCATCGTCATCGATGGCGCCAACATCGATGAGGGGAAAATCACCGGTATACAGTTTTTGTGCTGTTCCCGGGCTGGCAAACAGCTCCGTCCAGTTCAGCGTATATGGCCAGGGGCTGCCGCGTCCGTGGGAAAACAGCAGCGGAATAACCAGCGGCAGCTGCTCATGACCGGCGTCCAGGTGTTTCTGCATGGCGGCTATGGAATACCGCATGAGTCTGAACGCCATATGCCTGTCGGGACTGCTCTGGTGCTCAATGAGCGTGTAAATGTATCCCTCACCCTCTGTGGTTTTCAGGGAGTACAGCACGTCGGCAAAATAGGTCCGGAGATTTTCCTCAATAAAGGAGCCAGACTCCAGCTGCAGGGTGGTCAGGTCGCACAGCTGTAGTAACTCTGCCGGCAGATGCAGGGCCAGAAAATCCCGGGCGGTATCCGTATGGGTCAGGAAGGTTTTAAACAGCCCGTCATGGGGAACCGGTGACTTCCCGCTCTTTCCTTTTCTGCCTGACATTCCGCGTCTCCGTTGGTTTAAGTGTGCTCATCCGGCAGTATTATACCGGAGCTGAGGTCCTGGTACCTTCTGTTTCACAGGGGACCGTTCCGGGGTGGTTCGGTCCCCTCCCCTGTTATTCCGGTGACACCGGGCTGACCGCATCGTCACGCAGTCGCATGATGGTCTGCCGTGAGGTTCCAAACTGGCGGGCAACGGCGCTGATACTGGCTCCCCCCTTCAGATTTTCAAGCGCGGCCTGCTGTTGTTCCGGGTTTAGCGCCAGTGGCCGGCCAAACCGTTTCCCGGCGGCCCTGGCTCTTGCCAGGCCGGAATGTGTGCGCTCAATCAGCAGGTCCTTCTCAAACTCCGCTACCGCCGAAATGACCTGCATGGTCATCTTTCCGGCCGCGCTGGTGAGGTCCACGCCGCCCAGCGCGAGACAGTGTATGCGAATATCCGACTCTGCCAGCTGCTCCACGGTCTTCCGCACGTCCATTGCGTCACGGCCCAGGCGATCAAGCTTGGTCACTATCAGCACATCGCCATTTTCCGCTTGCGGAAGAAATGCTTTCCTGGCTCCACAATAATAATGTCATTTTCCCTTCTGTTGATGTCATCGAGCGAACTCTGGCCGAAGCAACAACGCTTGCAGACAGGGCGGTATTTTCTGCGCTGACCGCGCAGCTTGAACCGGGACATAAAGCGGCGCTGGACCGTCTGCTGGTATCTGAGGGTGAGCAACCTTCACGGCTGGCCTGGATGCTCCAGCCTCCGGGGAAAATTAATGGTAAGAATGTCCTGCAACATATCGACCGGTTAAATGCGATAGAGTCGCTGGCACTGCCTGACGGTATTGCGCTTTCCGTTCACCAGAACCGGCTCCTGAAACTCGCACGCGAAGGCAGGAAAATGAGTAGCCGGGACCTAGCAAAATTTACGGATGTTCGCCGTTATGCCTCGCTGGTTTGTGTCATATCGGAAGCCAGGGCCACCCTGACTGACGAAGTTATTGATCTGCACGAGCGTATTCTGGGCAGTCTGTTCCGCAGGGCAAAACGCACGCAGGCCGAACGACTTCAGCAAACGGGAAAGCTGATTCAGAGTAAGCTGAAGCAATACGTTACCGTCGGGCAGGCATTGCTTAATGCCAGAGAATCCGGTGAAGATCCCTGGGCCGCAATAGAAGACGTCCTTCCCTGGCAGGAATTCATCAACAGCGTGGAAGAGACACGGTTCCTGTCACCTAAGGACAACTTCGACCCGTTGCATCTAATCACAGAAAAATACAGTACGCTGCGTAAATACGCCCCCCGGATGTTGTCCGCGTTGCAGTTCAGGGCTGCACCCGCCGCAATGCAGCTCAGTGACGCGCTGGATACCGTCAGAGAGATGTATCGAAAACAACTCCGAAAAGTACCATCTTCTGCGCCAACCGGGTTCATCCCGGAAGGCTGGAGAAAGGTTGTGATCACTCCTATCGGCATTGACCGAAAATATTACGAATTTTGCGTACTGAATGAGCTGAAGGGTGCCCTGCGTTCAGGTGACATCTGGGTCAAGGGATCTCGCCGGTACAGGAATTTCGATGATTATCTGATCCCGTCCGGAGATTTTGAAAAATCACTACGGGATAACCAACTCGCCCTTGCTATTCCGACAAATTGCCATGAATACATTGAGAGCCGTATGACGCTTCTGGTATCGCGCCAGGAGGAAGTGAATGCAATGGCGCTGGCCGGTATATCAGATAAAGGCGTGAAAATTACCCCACTGGATAACAGCGTCCCTTCAGCTGCATCTCCTTTTGGCGATCTGGTTTATGGCATGCTGCCTCACCCTAAAATAACTGAAATGCTTGATGAAGTGGACGGCTGGACCGGATTTAGCAGCCATTTCACACATCTCAAAAATCATCACGTCAGACCTAAAGACAGAAAGCTTTTACTGATCACCATCCTGGCGGATGGTATCAACCCTGGACTGGCAAAAATGGCGGAATCCTGTCCGGGAACAACAAAATCGTCACTTGAGAGCATACAGGCCTGGTATATCAGGGATGAAACTTACTCAGCCGCACTGGCCGGATTGGTCAATGCCCAGAAAAACCGGCCTCTGGCGGCATTTTGGGGCGATGGAACAACGTCGTCGTCTGATGGACAGAATTTTCGGGTGGGCAGCCACCGGCGTTATGCGGGTCAGGTCAATCTGAAATACGGTCAGGAGCCTGGCGTGCAGATTTATACGCATATTTCGGACCAGTACAGCCCGTTTTATACCAAAGTCATCAGTCGCGTACGGGACTCAACACACGTACTTGATGGTCTGCTGTACCACGAAACAGATCTGGAAATTACAGAGCATTATACCGACATCGCAGGTTTCACGGAGCATGTTTTCGCGCTGATGCATCTGCTCGGATTCGCTTTTGCGCCAAGGATCAGGGATCTTCATGACAAACGGCTGTTTATTCATGGGAAAGCTGAGTTATATCCGGGGCTTCAGTCAATCATCTCCTCAACCAGCCTGAATCTGAAGGACATTGAAACCCACTGGCACGAGATACTGCGTCTGGCAAGTTCTATTAAGCAGGGAACGGTAACAGCATCACTGATGATGAAAAAACTGGCCAGCTACCCGAAACAAAATGGGCTTGCTAAGGCTCTGAGGGAGATCGGGCGTATCGAAAGGTCATTGTTTATGCTGGACTGGTTCCGGGATCCTTCCCTGCGTCGACGCGTACAGGCAGAATTGAATAAAGGTGAGGCCCGCAATGCCCTTGCGCGAGCAGTCTTTATGCACCGACTGGGTGAAATCAGAGATCGGGGACTGGAAAACCAGAGCTACCGGGCCAGCGGGCTGACATTGCTGACTGCGGCGATATCACTGTGGGATACGGTATATATAGAAAGAGCCATAGATTCTCTGAAGCGAAAAGGGATCCCACTAAATGAGCAGCTGATTTCTCATCTGTCCCCGCTGGGATGGGAACACATCAACCTGAGTGGAAATTACGTCTAGCGAACAAACCTCAAGCTGGGACAAGGAAAATACCGTTCGTTGCGCTCAGTAGATAGCAGTCTGTACAAAAAACAGGCTTAGCGTAGGATATTTTCCGTTTTCCAAGCGGGCCCCATACTGGACAGGCGAAGGACTGGAAACCGGAAGCAAACTGATAAGCGCACTCAGCTGGTTCTCATTTATGTATGGGCCAGCAAGCCGGCCGGAAACTTTGTCGCGAAAACCAATAAAAGGATTAAGTTTATTATTCATGCAATGTACTCACTATATCCTCGGTCAGTGGGGGGGGCCGGGACGTCAGAAGAAATATCCCGGGTTGTTGAGGTTATCGGGACGTGTTTACCTCTCCCTTAAAACGCAGCGCCACATCATTCTCTGCAGGATACATAAAAATACTGACGGCAGAGGCCGTATCACCTCTACCGAAGGCGAAAATTAGTTCTTTGATATCGCCGGCGAGTTGTTCGTTGCTGATTCTGCCGCTTTTGAGCAGGCTGAACAGTGAGTCAATGTATTGTTCAGCCTGCTCAAACTCCTTGAATGTGAGTTTTCTGTACCCTGATGAAATATCCATTATCTGCTCCTGTTTCTGATTGTTCGCCTGTGTTAAACCACGGACGTGTAGATTCAATCTGTCAACGCAACACTCCTTTCAATTATCTCTTTCGGTGTTTTGAACTTTAGTGTCTTTCTTGGTCTGTTGTTTAGCTGAGTTGCCACTTGATCCAGCTCATGTTGGGTATATTGGGCAAGGCATGTCTTTTTGGGAAAGTACTGTCGGATTAACCCATTCGTGTTCTCGTTTGTTCCCCGCTGCCAGGGGCTCTGAGGATCGCAGAAGTAAACTTTAACACCAGTGCTGCCCGTAAATTCCAGATGCCTGGCCAGCTCCATTCCTCTGTCCCATGTCAGTGATTGCCGGAGTTCAGGCGGCAAGCTCAGAAATTTTTCGGTAAGAGCCTGATTCACCGAGAAAGCATCTTTTCCTCTGAGTTTCAGGATGATCGTATAGCGTGATTTTCGGTCTACAAGTGTGGCGATATGCGAGTTTTTTGTGCCTGACACCAAATCACCTTCCCAGTGCCCCAGAGAGCGTCTGTTATCGATATGCCGCGAGCGTTCGTGGATTGGCGTTCCGTTTACTATGTTGATGGTGCCTCTTTCACCTTTACGAGTATGGCGTCTGCCATGACGTAGGC
>Ga0209281_1000876_pt1 | contig 26118 bp, 19 predicted proteins | sample MedtruBG_FD_187514 | JGI IMG/M metagenome (GOLD analysis project Ga0209281, IMG submission 187514) | Root nodule microbial communities of legume samples collected from California, USA - Medicago truncatula BG (SPAdes) (version 2) | ecosystem: Host-associated > Plants > Roots > Nodule | place... | reverse complement strand
ATTACCATGTCCTACGGCACGACCAACGCCATCGTCGCGATCCTCGTCGCGAGCCTGATGATCCTTATCGTCGGCCTGCCGATCAGCCGCTATGCCATCCGTCACGGCGTCGACATCGACCTTCTCACGCGCGGCGCGAGCTTCGGCTATATCGGCTCGACGATCACCTCGCTGATCTATGCGAGCTTCACCTTCATCCTCTTCGCGATCGAAGCCTCGATCATGTCCGGGGCGCTGGAGCTCGCGCTCGGCATACCGCTCTGGATCGGCTACATCGTCAGCGCCGTCATGGTGATCCCGCTGGTCACCCATGGCGTGAAGCTGATCAGCCGGTTCCAGCTCGTCACGCAGCCCTTCTGGATCGTCTTGAACGTTCTTCCCTTCGCCTTCATCGCGTTTGCCGACTGGGAGAAGGTCGGCCTGTGGCTCGCTTATGCGGGCATCCATCACACATCGGGTCCCCCCGGCACGCTCGCGCCGTTCCATCTCGTCGAATTCGGCGCTGCCTCGGCGGTCATCTTCGCGCTGATGGCGCAGATCGGCGAACAGGTGGACTTCCTGCGCTTCCTGCCGCCTGACGGCGAGCGCAAGCTCCGGCACCGCATCGCCGTCTTTCTTGCCGGCTCCGGTTGGGTGATCGTCGGCGCGCCGAAGCTGCTTGCCGGCTCCTTTCTCGTCGTGCTGGCGCTCAGCACCGGCGTTCCCTCGACCAGGGCCGCCGACCCGGCGCAGATGTATTACACCGCCTTCGGCTACATCTTCCCGTCGGACACGGCCGCGCTCCTGCTGATGGCCGCCTTCGTCGTCGTCTCGCAGCTCAAGATCAACGTGATGAACGCCTATGCGGGCTCGCTCGCCTGGTCGAACTTCTTCTCGCGGCTCACCCACAGCCATCCGGGCCGCGTCATCTGGCTGGTGTTCAACGTGGCGATCGCGCTCCTGCTGATGGAGCTCGGCATCTATCGTCTGCTGGAGGAGACGCTCGGCATCTTTTCGATCGTCGCCATGGCCTGGCTCTCGACGATCTCCGCCGATCTCTTCGTCAACAAGCCGCTCGGGCTCGCCCCGCCCGGAATCGAGTTCAAGCGCGCCCATCTCTACGACATCAACCCCGTCGGCCTCGGCACCATGGGCGTGTCGACGCTCTTCGCCCTCGTCGCGCATTTCGGCGCAGCGGGCGAAATCGCCGCCTCGCTCGCCCCCTATATCGCGCTCGTCACGGCTTTCGTCGTCTCGCCGCTGATCGCCTGGTGGACGGAAGGGAAATTCTATCTCGCCCGCAAGCCGCGCAAGAGCTGGCTCGCCGAAAGCGAGATCACCTGCTCGATCTGCGAGCATCCGTTCGAACCGGAGGACATGGCCTGGTGCCCGGCCTATGCGGCGCCGATCTGCTCGCTCTGCTGTTCGCTCGACAGCCGCTGCCACGACATGTGCAAGCCGAAGGCGCGGCTGAACACGCAGGTCGCGACCGTGGCCAAGGCGGTGCTGCCCGAAACGGTCGTCGCAAAGCTCGCGACAAGGCTCGGCCGTTACGCGATTTCGGCGGTGATCTCGATCACCGGCATCGGCGTCATCCTGGCGATGATCGCCCACCAGACGACGGCCGCCTCTCCCGAGACCGCCGAGGTCGTCGAGCGGACCATCGCCATCGTCTTCTTCGTCTTTGCCATCCTTGCCGGCGTCGTGTCCTGGTTCTACGTGCTTGCCCATGACAGCCGGGTCGTTGCGGAAGAGGAATCCTCCCGGCAGAACACGGCTCTCCTGAAGGAGATCGCCGCCCACAAGAAGACCGACGCGGCGCTGCAGGACGCGAAAGAAAGGGCGGAGTCGGCCAACCGCGCGAAGAGCCGCTATGTCGTGGGGCTCAGCCACGAACTGCGCACGCCGCTCAATGCGGTGCTCGGCTACGCCCAGATCCTCGAGCGCGACGAGACGATACCGCCGCCGCGGCAGGGCGCGATCAAGGCGATCAGGCGCAGCGCCGACCATCTCTCCGGACTGATCGACGGCCTCCTCGACATCTCCAAGATCGAAGCCGGCAAGCTGCAGGTCTATTCCAACGAGATCAACATTCAGGACTTCTTGGATCAGATCGTCGACATGTTCCGCCCGCAGGCGCAGGCAAAGGGCATCGCCTTCGAGCACAACCGCGCAGCCTCGCTGCCGCAATATGTGCGGACCGACGACAAGCGCCTGCGGCAGATCCTCGTCAACCTGCTCTCCAATGCCCTGAAGTTCACGGAACGGGGACATATCCGCTTCGACGTCGCCTATCGCAGCCAGGTTGCAAGTTTCACCATCGAGGACAGCGGCCGCGGCATCAGCGAGAAGGACCTGCCCAGAATCTTCGAGCCCTTCCAGCGCGGCGAGGCGGAATATCGCATGCCGGGCCTCGGTCTCGGCCTGACCATCACGCGCCTGCTCACCCAGACGCTCGGCGGCGAAATCTCCGTCACCAGCGAGAAGGACAAGGGCACGGCCTTCAAGGTCCGGCTGATGCTCTCTGCGGTCGACCGGCCCGCCGCGCTGAAGGACCCGGTGCGCAATATCAAGTCCTATCACGGGCCACGCCGGACGATCATCGTGGTCGACGACAATGCGGATCACCGCGACCTGATGCGCGAGCTGCTGGCGCCGCTCGATTTCACCGTTCTTGCGGCGGCGAGCGGGGCGGCCTGCCTGGCGCTCGCCGAACATACGGAACCGGACCTGTTCCTGATCGACATCTCCATGCCCGGCATGAGCGGCTGGGATCTGGTGACGCGGCTGAGGGAAGCCGGCCAGAGCGCGCCGGCGATCATGCTTTCGGCCAATATCGGCGACGGCTCGGCCGCCGGCGCCATCGGCCACGACGATGCGCTTGCCAAGCCCTTCGGCCTGCGCCAGCTCACCGACAAGCTCGCGATCCATCTGAAACTCGAATGGATCTACGACGACGGCCCGAAGGAAACGTCCGGCACCGACAAGACCACTGCGGTAGCGAGCCCCGGTCATCATCATTTGAAAGAATTGATCGAGCTCGGCGAAATCGGCTACGTGAGGGGCATCGAAGCAAAATTGACGGAGATCGCCCTGAACCCCGACAACCGAGCCTTCGCCGAGGCGGCGCGCGCCTATGTCGGGGCATTCGACCTCGCGGGCTATGACGCCTTTCTCAAACGCCTGCTCGCCGGGGAGGCGAATGCCCGTGCCTGAGGCAGCGAACGCGCGCGACATCGTACTCCTCGTCGACGATTCGCCGGAGGCGCTCGGCTTCCTGACCGAAGCGCTGGAACAGTCCGGCTTTTCCGTATTGATCGCGACCTCCGGCAACGCGGCGCTCAACATCGCCGATCGCATCACGCCGGACATCATCCTGCTCGATGCGGTCATGCCCGGTATGGACGGCTTCGACACCTGCACGCGGCTGAAGGCGAATGCTTCGGTCGCCCAGGTGCCCGTGGTCTTCATGACCGGCCTCACCGAGACGGAGCATGTGGTGCGGGCTCTCGAAGCCGGCGGCGTCGATTACCTGACCAAGCCGATCAATATCGACGAGTTGCGCGCCCGCATCCGCGTCCATCTTTCCAATGCGCGCTCCGCCCAGAGCGCCCGCGTCGCACTGGACGCGGCGGGGCGGCATCTGCTGGCGGTGCGAGGCGATGGAACGGTCCGCTGGTCGACCCCGCAGGCGACCCGCCTCGTCAACGCGGCCACCGGCAGCGACGACGGTCTTGCCTTCGTCGCCGGGCGCATTGCCGAGTGGATGCGGGAGCGCAGCCCCGGCGAAAGGCAAGGGACTTTCACCCTGCAGCGCGCCAGCCAGACGGGCCTGCAGATCTCCTATCTCGGCGCGATCGGCGCCAATGAATACCTATTCCGGCTGACCGCCGAGAACGGCATGAGCGACGACGAAACGCTGCGCCAGCACTTCCGGCTCACCCAACGGGAGTCCGAGGTGCTGCTGTGGATCGCCAAGGGAAAATCCAACCGCGACATCGGCGAGATCCTGGGTTTGAGCGCGCGCACCGTCACCAAGCATCTCGAACAGATCTATGTGAAGCTCGGCGTCGAAAACCGGGCCTCGGCGGCAGTGAAGGCGACGCAGGTGCTGCACGGGATCTGATCTTGTGCCGAGTGCCCACCCCCCTCTGGCCTGGCCGGCGATAAAAAAGCGCGGCCCGGAGAACCGGACCGCGCCAACCGCACCAGCGTGCGGTCTCGCCCTGGGAGGCAAGCTTATTCGGCGGGCTGGACGACCGCCGGGATGGCCTCGACGGACGCCTCGCCGCCGAGAGCTGCGGAAAGCTGCGCCTGATCGAGCTCGCCTTCCCACTTCGCCACCACGATCGTCGCAACCGCGTTGCCGACGAAATTGGTCAGGGCGCGGCATTCCGACATGAAGCGGTCGATGCCGAGGATCAGCGCCATGCCGGCGACCGGCACGGAGGGAACGACCGAGAGCGTTGCGGCAAGCGTGATGAAGCCGGCGCCGGTAATGCCGGCCGCACCCTTCGAGCTCAGCATTGCGACGAGGAGCAGCAGGATCTGGTCGCCGTATGAGAGCGGCGTATCGGTCGCCTGGGCGATGAACAGGGCCGCAAGCGTCATGTAGATATTGGTGCCGTCCAGGTTGAAGGAATAACCGGTCGGAATGACGAGACCGACGACCGAGCGCTTGCAGCCGGCCTTCTCCATCTTGTTCATGAGACCCGGAAGAGCCGCCTCCGAAGAAGACGTCCCGAGCACCAGCAGCAGCTCCTCCTTGATGTAGCGGATGAGCGAGAGGATCGAGAAGCCGTTATAGCGTGCGACCGCGCCGAGCACGATGAAGACGAAGAGAAACGACGTCAGATAGAAGGTGCCGATCAGCATGGCGAGATTGGCGATCGAGGCGATACCGTACTTGCCGATGGTGAAGGCCATGGCGCCGAAGGCGCCGATCGGGGCGGCCTTCATCAGGATCGCAACGAGCCGGAAGATCGGCAGCGTCAGCGCCTGCAGGAAATCGACCACGGGCTCGGCTTTCTTGCCGACGATCGCCAGCGAGATACCGAAGAGCACCGAGATGAACAGGACCTGCAGGATGTCGCCTTCGGCGAAGGCGCCGACGAGCGTCGTCGGGATGATGTTCATCAGGAAGCCGGTGATCGACTGCTCATGCGCCTTCTCGGCATAGGTCGCGACTGCCTTGGCGTCCAGCGAGGCCGGATCGATATGCATGCCCGCGCCCGGCTGCACCACGTTTGCGACGACGAGGCCGACGACAAGCGCGAGGGTGGAGAAGGCGAGAAAGTAGATCATCGCCTTGCCGGCGACGCGGCCGACCTTGGCGAGATCGGTCATGCCGGCAATCCCGGTCGCGACCGTCAGGAAGATCACCGGCGCGATGATCATCTTCACGAGCCTGATGAAGGCGTCGCCGAGCGGTTTGAGCTCCGTGCCGATATCAGGATAGAAATGCCCGAGCAGGATGCCCGCGGCGATCGCCGCCAGCACCTGAACATAGAGATGGCGGTAAAGGGGTGTCTTGCCGCGGACCTCCGCGGAATGTTCGATGATCATGATATCCTCCACGTGGCAGGCCCAGTCCGGCAACATGCCGGGCCTCCCGGGCCGCTTTCCGAAGATCGACAGCAGTGGCTGCCTTGTGGAGCTGGTCAGCAACATGCGTGCCAGTTTGCCGCGGAAGGCCGATGCGATTGAATCCATGGGATTTTTGGGGGCGGTGCTCGCTTGCCGTTCGTGGATATGTGCGGATTTCCGCACAGAAGCGCTGGCGTGCTGGGCGAAAACATGCACAATGTCCGCATGGTCAAACTTCCTGCAGAAGCGAGCGATCCGCATGCGCTTCGCAGCCGGGCCCGACGGTCCTGGCTCGTTTTCGCGGCAGTCGCGCTGGTCCTTCTGGCAGCCGGCCTTCTTCTCGCGCGAGACTACGGCCGGTCGCAGGCGCTCGCCGGCCTTGCCGGTCAGAGCCGGATCGACGCCAGCCTGAAAGCCTCGCTTCTTCGAGCAGTCGTGGAACGGCAGCGCGCCCTGCCGCTTGTCCTCGCCGACGACGCAGCCATTCGTGGCGCATTGCTTTCGCCGGACAGGCAGTCGCTCGACCGTATCAACCGCAAGCTCGAGGCCCTGGCGACAAGCGCCGAAGCCGCGGTCATCTATCTGATCGACCGGAGCGGCGTCGCCGTCGCGGCCAGCAACTGGCAGGAGCCGACGAGCTTCGTCGGCAACGACTATGCCTTCCGCGATTATTTCCGGCTCGCCGTCCGCGACGGCATGGCCGAACATTTCGCCATGGGCACGGTCAGCAATCGGCCCGGGCTTTATATTTCCCGGCGAGTCGACGGGCCCGGCGGACCGCTGGGGGTGATCGTCGCCAAGCTCGAATTCGACGGGGTCGAGGCGGATTGGCAGGCCTCCGGCAAGCCGGCCTATGTCACCGACCGGCGCGGCATCGTCCTCATCACCAGCCTGCCCTCCTGGCGCTTCATGACGACGAAGCCGATCGCCGAAGACCGGCTGGCGCCCATTCGCGAAAGCCTGCAGTTCGGCGATGCGCCGCTGCTGCCGCTGCCCTTCCGGAAGATCGAAGCGCGGCCCGATGGCTCCTCCACGCTCGACGCCCTGCTGCCGGGCGACTCCACCGCAGCCTTCCTGCGCGTGGAAACCATGGTGCCGTCGACGAACTGGCGGCTCGAGCAGCTGTCGCCGCTGAAGGCGCCGCTTGCAGCGGGTGCGCGGGAGGCGCAGCTCCTCACCCTTGCCGCGCTCGTACCGCTTCTCGCGCTTGCCGCATTGCTCCTGCGACGTCGCCAGGTAGTCGCCATGCGCAGCGCCGAGGAGCGGCTGGCCCGCAATGCGCTTGAGGCGAGCGTCGAGGAGCGGACGCGCGACCTGCGCATGGCGCGCGACCGTCTCGAAACCGAGATCGCCGACCACCGGCAGACCACCGAGAAGCTCCAGGCCGTGCAGCAGGACCTCGTCCAGGCGAATCGGCTGGCGATCCTCGGCCAGGTCGCCGCCGGGGTTGCCCATGAGATCAACCAGCCGGTCGCCACCATCCGCGCCTATGCGGATAATGCCCGCACGTTTCTCCACCGCGGCCAGACCGTCACCGCCGCCGAGAACATGGAAAGCATAGCCGAGCTTACCGAGCGCGTCGGCGCCATCACCGACGAACTGCGCCGCTTCGCCCGCAAGGGCCATTTCGCAGCCGGGCCGACCGCGATGAAGGAGGTCGTCGAGGGTGCGCTCATGCTGCTCCGCAGCCGGTTTGCCGGGCGGATGGACGCAATCCGCATCGATCTGCCGCCCGATGGTCTCCAGGCGCTCGGCAACCGAATCCGGCTGGAGCAGGTCTTGATCAACCTCCTGCAGAATGCGCTGGAAGCGATCGGCGACAGCGAGAACGGCGCGATCCAGGTGCGCTGCAAGGCGGCGCCCGGCGGCATCGCGCTGACCGTCGCCGACAACGGCCCGGGGATTGCGGCCGATGTCCGCGAAGAGCTGTTCACGCCGTTCAACACCTCGAAGGAAGACGGGCTGGGCCTCGGTCTCGCGATCTCCAAGGAGATCGTCTCCGACTATGGCGGGACGATCGAGGTCGAGAGCGGCCCCTCCGGAACGACATTTACCGTGAACCTCAAGAAGGCCTGAGCGATGAGCGCCGCCCCATCCGTGTTCCTGATCGATGACGACCGCGATCTGCGCAAGGCAATGCAGCAGACGCTCGAGCTTGCGGGCTTCACCGTCTCGTCCTTCGCCAGCGCGACGGAGGCGCTCGCCGAACTTTCCGCCGACTTCGCGGGCATCGTCATCAGCGATATCCGCATGCCGGGCATGGACGGCCTTGCCCTTTTCGGCAAAGTTCTGGCGCTCGACCCTGACCTGCCAATGATCCTCGTCACGGGGCACGGCGACATACCGATGGCGGTGCAGGCGATCCAGGACGGCGCCTATGACTTCATCGCCAAGCCGTTTGCCGCCGATCGTCTTGTCCAGAGCGCCCGGCGCGCAGAGGAGAAGCGGCGGCTCGTCATGGAGAACCGGTCGCTGCGCCGCGCGGCCGAGGCCGCATCCGAAGGCCTGCCGCTGATCGGCCAGACGCCGGCCATGGAGCGGCTTCGCCAGACCTTGAAACACATCGCCGACACCGATGTCGACGTGCTGGTCGCCGGCGAGACGGGCAGCGGCAAGGAGGTCGTCGCCACGCTGCTGCACCAATGGAGCCGCCGCAGGACCGGCAACTTCGTGGCGCTGAATTGCGGCGCTCTGCCGGAAACGGTGATCGAAAGCGAGCTCTTCGGCCACGAGCCCGGCGCCTTCACCGGCGCCGTCAAGAAGCGGATCGGCCGGATCGAGCATGCGAGCGGCGGCACGCTCTTCCTCGACGAGATCGAGGCCATGCCGCCGGCAACGCAGGTGAAGATGCTGCGCGTGCTCGAAGCCCGCGAGATCACGCCGCTCGGCACCAACCTGACCCGCCCGGTCGACATCCGCGTCGTCGCCGCCGCCAAGGTCGATCTCGGCGACCCGGCCGCACGCGGCGATTTCCGCGAGGATCTCTATTACCGGCTGAACGTCGTGACGCTCTCGATCCCGCCCCTGCGCGAACGGCGCGACGACATCCCCCTCCTCTTCTCCCATTTCCTGGCCCGCGCCTCGGAACGCTTCGGCCGCGAAGTGCCCGCGATCTCGGCTGCCATGCGCGCGTACCTGGCGACGCATTCCTGGCCCGGCAATGTGCGCGAGCTTTCGCACTTCGCCGAACGGGTGGCGCTGGGGGTGGAGGGAAACCTGGGAGTTCCGGCCGCAGCGCCCGCCTCAAGCGGAGCGACCCTGCCGGAAAGATTGGAACGCTACGAGGCCGATATCCTCAAGCAGGCGCTCACGGCGCATTGCGGCGACGTCAAAGAGACCCTGCAAGCCCTCGGCATCCCCCGCAAGACTTTTTACGACAAGCTGCAGCGCCATGGGATCAACCGGGCAGATTATGTCGAACGGGCGGGCCCGGGGCGTCCCAATGCCATATCGAAAACTTGAGCCTGCGGCAGCGACAAAGTCGGTGACGGTGCGGCAGGTTTAAGCCCCTCCCACCTGTGGGGAGGGGCGATCACTTGCCCGGCGCTGCAAGTCGTCTGCGCCCGGCATGAGGTGAGAAGGCCGCCTATTCCGCCGTCGCCTCGAAGTCGACCCTGTCGAGAAGCAAGAGCGGATTTTGCGAAGCAACCGCGAATTCGAGCGCACCGATTCCGTTTGCGGATTTGGATTTGACCGTCAACGTGAACATCCCCGGTTTGGCAATGAACTGCGAAGCTGCGTCCAGCACGTCCTGCAACCGAGGCTCCTGCGCGGCAAACTGCTGCAACGCCACCGAAGCCGTCATCGTGAGCATGCCGCGCGCCTGATCCTCCGTCATGTCGTTTTGCTCGGCATAGGCCTTTATGGCCTTGGCGGCGAGACCTTTGTCCTCGATCTTCAGCTTTGCTTCACGGGCGGTGAGGCCGAACAGCGCTGCCCGCATCTTCGCCTCGTCGCCGGAAAAGAAGTCGCCGCTCACGCCCCCCAGCAGGCCGGAGAGGGAAAAGCCGCCAATATCTTTTCCACGTGCGGAGATATCCTTGATGACCAGAGTCTGGTTCGGCTCGTCCCAGGCGGCTTCGATGTTGGACGACAGGACCACCTCATTGAAACCGAGGTTGCGAAGCTGCGCGAACGGCTCGTCGTGCATATGCTCCGGGATCGGCAGGGTCAGATCCTGATATCTGATGCGGATGTCGGTCGGAATGCCGTTGCGTGGCTTCGTGAGCGCCAACTCGTAATCCTTGAGCGAGAAGCGGACGCGCCTCGGCACCGAATCCTGTGTGTCGCTCTCGGCGTCTTCGGTTTCTGTATCGGGCAGATCGGCATCCAGACCCGCCAGCCGGACCGTACCGAATTCCGGCAACAGTGTCGTGAAGGCAAATCTCTCGCGCTGCTGCTCGTCGAGCGCGACCATCCTCTGCAGACCCTCCAAGGTTGAATTCCAGGAAAATCCCGAAATGCTCGCTTCGGAGACCTTGACGTAGTCCGCGCCCTCTCCCATCGAGAGGCCATTCAGCGTGCCGTCAAGCTTCCGTCCATCGACCTCGAGGGCGAGGCGATCTATCGAAACCTTGATCCTCTCGCCTTCGTCACCGTCCTTCATCGGCGCGTCGATCGTAAGGCCGAGCATTTCCATGTCGGCCTTCTTCGTCATGTCGATAATCGACAAGACCCGATTGAAATAGGCTTGGCGTTCCGCCGGCGGCAATTGATCCGGCGCCGAGACCGATTTCAGCTTTTTGAGCGTCTCGACCAGCGGCTCGGCCGGCATTCGCATGCTGAAGCCGCTGCTGCGAACCTCGTCATAGCCGAAGCTCGCCTCGCCATCCGAGAAGGCGATGTCCTTTACCGAAATCGGCCCATAGACAGGCTTTGCCTCGTTGTCGTCCGAGCCGGCTTTTTCGGTATAGAGCCGCGCCAGATAGGCGGCATCGATATCCTGCGCCGTCACGGCTCCGATGGAACCCGCCACCCTATTCTTCCTGCCGCCCTCTCCCCCCGAACGGTCCACGCCGACTTCGAAGCTGCCGCCGCTCGCCGAATAGCGGGCGATACGCCCATCGGCGATGCCTTCCGAGACCACGTTCCTGTAGATCAGCTTCTGCTCGGTCCCGGCAACGATCTGTGCGAAGACGATCTCCGGGGCGGAGATACGCCTTGCCGTGAAAAGTTCTACTCGCTTGGAGATCGAGAGTTCGCTCTTCCCGCCGAACATCTGCTCCAAGGTGCCGCGATCAAAATCTGCTTCTTCGACGACCGCGCGCGGGACAGAGACCGTGCCGAAAGCAGTCTTGAGTTCAAGGCCGCTTACTTCGAGCATGCCCTGGAGGAAAAAGATACTGGGCCGGCCGTCAACCGCGGCGATACGAACGTCCGACCCGTCCTTCAGCGGCAAGGCCACGTCGCGCAGATGAATTCGCCCAAGGAAATCCGCTTCGACGCTGCCCGCCTTGCCACCGCGCTCGGCGATCATCCTGCTCACGCGATTTTCTACGATGGTCTTGTAGCCGGCCATGCCGGCGGCGGTGATTGCTATCACCGCAACTGCGGCCCAAAGCGCCTTGCGTCTCTTTTTTCCCGTTGCTGCCTCAGCTTGCCCCACGACAATCGTCCTTCCGCTACCTGCTTCACCGCGCCCCATTCGTGACGCGTGATTAGATGCAAGGAGCTGCATTTGCAAGCATGGCGGGAGGACAATCCAGAGCAGATAACTGACGCGCCCGACATCCTCGCCCGGGACCGGACCGCGCCGGAGGCGGCCATTCAAAAACCATCTTGACGCCGTGCCGATAACCGTTCCTAATTGCGCCATTCACCAGGGGGGTCCCGGCAAGGGGCTGAGATACTGCTAGAGCGCGCAGTGACCCGTTGAACCTGATCCAGTTCATACTGGCGTAGGGACGGTGCAGACGTGCGACAGCCAGGATTCCGTGTACCCGCGATCCGTCGGCCAAACGTCTTTTCATCCTTCCGGCTTCAGAACTGGGTCTCCAACGCGAAAACTTTGGAGCCTCAAGATGAATCTAGTCAAACCTCTCGCCGCGGCGCCCTCGGTCACCCAGGGACCGCTTCCCGCATCCCGCAAGGTCTACAAGCCGGGCGATATCCATCCCGACATCCGCGTGCCGATGCGCGAGATCGCGCTCCATCCGACCTCCGGCGAGCCGCCGGTCACCGTTTACGACTCCTCCGGTCCCTACACGATCGAAAACGCCGATATCCGCATCGACGCGGGCCTGCCGCGGCTTCGCAGCGACTGGGTTCTCAAGCGCGGCGATGTCGAAAGCTACGACGGCCGTGCGGTGAAGGCCGAGGATAACGGCTTTGCGACCGGCGAACGGCTGACGCCGGAATTCCCGGTTCGCAATCGGCCGCTCAGGGCCAAGCCCGGAAAAGCGGTGACCCAGCTCGCCTATGCCCGCGCCGGCATCGTCACGCCGGAGATGGAGTTCATCGCCATTCGCGAAAATCTCGGCCGGAAGGCCGCGAAGGAGGCGCTCGCCCGAGACGGCGAAAGCTTCGGCGCCTCGGTACCCGATTTCGTCACACCTGAATTCGTCCGCCAGGAGGTGGCCGCCGGCCGGGCGATCATTCCGGCCAACATCAACCATCCGGAAGCCGAGCCGATGATCATCGGCCGCAACTTTCTGGTGAAGATCAACGCGAATATCGGCAATTCCGCCGTCACCTCCTCGATGGCCGAAGAGGTGGAGAAGATGGTCTGGGCGACGCGCTGGGGCGCCGATACGGTCATGGACCTTTCCACCGGCCGCAACATTCACAACATCCGCGAATGGATCATCCGCAATTCGCCGGTACCGATCGGCACGGTACCGCTCTACCAGGCGCTGGAAAAGGTAAACGGCATCGCCGAAGACCTTTCCTGGGAGGTCTTCCGCGACACGCTGATCGAGCAGGCGGAACAGGGCGTCGACTATTTCACCATCCATGCCGGCGTCAGGCTTCACTATATTCCGCTCACCGTGGATCGCGTCACCGGCATCGTCTCGCGCGGCGGGTCGATCATGGCAAAATGGTGCCTGCATCACCATCGCGAAAGCTTCCTCTACGAGCATTTCGAGGATATCTGCGACATCTGCCGCGCCTATGACGTCTCCTTCTCGCTCGGCGACGGCCTGCGTCCCGGCTCGATCGCCGACGCCAACGACAGGGCCCAGTTCGCCGAGCTCGAAACGCTCGGCGAACTGACGAAGATCGCCTGGGCCAAGGATTGCCAGGTGATGATCGAAGGGCCGGGCCATGTGCCTATGCACAAGATCAAGGAGAACATGGACAAGCAGCTCGCCGTCTGCGGCGAAGCGCCCTTCTATACGCTCGGGCCGCTCACCACCGATATCGCGCCCGGCTACGACCACATCACGTCAGGCATCGGCGCGGCGATGATCGGCTGGTTCGGCACCGCCATGCTCTGCTACGTGACGCCGAAGGAACATCTGGGCCTGCCCGACCGCAACGACGTCAAGACCGGCGTCATCACCTACAAGATCGCCGCCCACGCCGCCGATCTCGCCAAGGGGCACCCGGCCGCCCGAACCCGCGACGACGCGCTGTCGCGCGCCCGCTTCGAGTTCCGCTGGGAGGACCAGTTCAACCTCTCGCTCGACCCCGAAACCGCGCGCAACTTCCACGACGAGACGCTGCCCAAGGAGGCGCACAAGGTCGCGCATTTCTGCTCCATGTGCGGGCCGAAATTCTGTTCGATGCGGATTTCCCACGATATCCGCGCCGAGGCGCAGAAGGAGGGGCTCGAGGCAATGGCGGCCAAATATCGCGACGGTGGCGACCTTTACATGCCGCTCGATCAAAGCAATGCCGCGCCCGCTGGAGAATGAGATGCGCGTGCTGATCAGAGGGGCCGGCGTCGCCGGCCTCACCGCCGCCCATGAACTTCTCGCGCGCGGCGCCGAAGTAACGATCATCGAAAATGCCGCCGGCTTCACCGGGGCCGCTTCCTGGTATGCGGGCGGCATGCTCGCTCCCTGGTGCGAGCGCGAAAGCGCCGAGGAAACCGTCCTGACGCTGGGAATCGGCGCCGCCGACTGGTGGGAAGCCGCCCTCCCCGCCGGTTCCGTCCATCGCAACGGCACGCTCGTCGTGGCGCAACCCCGTGACGGAGCCGAACTCAAGCGCTTCGCCTCGCGCACCTCCGGCTTCCGCTGGCTCGATGCGGAGGAGATCGCAGCGCTTGAGCCGGCTCTCGCCGGCCGTTTCCGGCAGGCGCTGTTCTTTCCGCAGGAGGCGCATCTCGACCCCCGCCGGGCACTCTCGGCGCTCCGGCAAGGGCTGGCGGCACGCGGCGCCGCCTTCGCCGGCGAGGACATGGACGATCGCGGTTTCGCGCTCACCGTCGATTGCACCGGCGCGTCGAGGATCGGCGAGTTCGACGGACTTCGCGGCGTTCGCGGCGAGATGGCCTATCTGCAGACGGACGAGGTGACGCTCTCGCGCCCCGTGCGCATGCTGCATCCCCGCATCCCGCTCTATATCGTGCCGCGCGGCGGCGGGCTCTTCATGTGCGGCGCGACGATGATCGAGAGCGACGACGCCGGTCCGATCACCACCCGCTCGCTGATGGAACTGCTGAACGCCGCCTATTCGCTCCATCCGGCTTTCGCCGAAGCGCGCCTGGTCGAAACCGGCACGGGCGTGCGCCCCGCTTTTACCGACAACCTGCCGCGGGCCTGGCGCCGTGAAAACAGGATTACCGTCAACGGCCTCTATCGGCACGGCTTCCTCCTCTCCCCGGCCATGGCCGGGGAGGTGGCGGCACTGGCCCTTGGCGAAGAGAATCTTAGAGGAGATATCCGATGAAGCTGACCATCAACGGCGAGGAACATGAGCTTCAGGCCGCGACGCTCGCCGAACTCCTGCAGCGCCTCGAATTCGAGGGCGACTGGCTGGCGACCGCCGTAAACGGCGAACTCGTCCGGAAGGCCGACCGCGCCGGTCACCGGCTTGAGGACAGCGACCGTATCGAAATCCTGTCGCCCATGCAGGGAGGCTGACGATGCCGCTATTCTATGAAACCGAGGTCCGATCGCGGCTCCTGCTCGGAACCGCCCGCTATCCCTCGCCGGCCGTGCTCGCCGAAGCGGTGCGGCGGTCGGGCACCGATATCGTCACGGTCTCGCTCCGCCGCGAGACGGCCGGCGGGCGCCAGGGCGGCGCCTTCTTCGAGCTGATCCGCGAACTCGGCGTGCGCGTGCTGCCCAACACGGCCGGCTGCCATTCCGTCTCGGAGGCCGTGCTGACCGCCAGGATGGCGCGCGAGGTGTTCGGCACCGACTGGATCAAGCTGGAAGTGATCGGCCACCAGGACACATTGCAGCCGGACGTCTTCGGCCTCGTGGAGGGGGCTCGCATCCTCACCGGGGAAGGTTTCCAGGTCTTCCCCTACACGACGGACGACCTCGTCGTCGCCGAAAGGCTGCTGGAGGCGGGCTGCCAAGTGCTGATGCCCTGGTGCGCGCCGATCGGCAGCGCCATGGGACCGCAGAATGTGCAGGGCTTGCGCGCCATGCGCGCGGAATTTCCCGACGTGCCGCTGATCGTCGACGCCGGCATCGGCCGCCCGTCCCACGCGACGACGGTCATGGAACTCGGCTACGACGCGGTCCTGCTCAACACGGCCGTTGCCGGCGCTGCCGATCCCGCCGCCATGGCCGAAGCCTTCACCAAGGCGATCGATGCCGGCCACGCGGCTCACGGCGCCGGCATGCTGGAGCCGCGCGACATGGCCGTTCCATCCACCCCCGTTATCGGAAAGGCAGTCTTCTCGTGAAGCTCGATCCCTTCTATCTCATCGTCGACAGCGCCCAATGGATCGAACGGCTGGTGCCGCTCGGCGTCAAACTCGTGCAGCTCCGCATCAAGGACCGGAACGAGGAAGACATCCGCCACCAGATACGGGTCGCCAGGGCAGTCTGCTCCGCCCATGCATGCCAGCTGATCGTCAACGACTACTGGCAGCTGGCGATAGAGGAAGCCTGCGATTTCATCCATCTCGGTCAGGAGGATCTGGCGGAGGCCGATCTTGCCGCCATCCGTGCCGCCGGGCTCAAGCTCGGCGTCAGCACCCATGACGAGGCGGAACTGGCGAAGGCGCTCGCAGCCGAACCGGACTACGTCGCGCTCGGGCCGATCTATCCGACGATCCTCAAGAAGATGAAGTGGGCGCCGCAGGGGCTGGAGCGGCTTTCATGGTGGCGCGAGCGCGTTCACCCGCTCCCGCTCGTCGCCATCGGCGGCCTCAATACGGAGCGGATCGAAGGCGTCTTCGCGCATGGCGCCGACAGCGCCGCCGTGGTGACTGACATCACGCTGAATGCCGATCCGGAAGGAAGGACAAGGGAGTGGATACGGAAGACGGAGGCGTGGAGATAGCGGTAGCGCGGGGGGAGACGGCCCGGCCTCATGGGTCGAAGCAGCGATGCTTGACATTTGTCACATGTGATGAATTATGTCAGGGTTTCCGTCCGAAAGAACTCCATGCCGATCCGCGCCAACGATCAGATCATCCACAAGGCCGCCTGGCTCTACTATACGCATGGCCTGCGCCAGGATGAAGTCGCCCAACGTCTCGAAATCTCGCGTGCTTCCATCGCCATGTATCTGCGCAAGGCCCGCGAGATGGGGATAGTCACCATCACCACGTCGACGGAACTCTTCTCCGACGACGTCCTTGCCCGCGAGCTGGAGGACGCCGCAGGACTGACGAGTGTCTGGATCGTCCCCGAGGACCGGCAGGCCATGGACCCGGCCGTCGAGATGCCCGTGGTGGCGGCCTCGGTTTTCCTGGAGCTCATCAACAAGGGCGACAGGATCGGTGTCGCCTGGGGCCGCACCGTATATCACATAGCGGACGTCATGCCGTTTGCCGATCTTCGGGGCGTGTCGGTCGTGCAGCTCTGCGGCAATCTCGGCGCTCCCTACTCCTACCGCCCGGATCAGTGCACCACGGAAATCGCCCGCCGTCTCAATGCGGAAGGCATCAATTTCTATGCGCCCCTCGTCCTCTCATCCGAGCGGCTCGCCGAGGAGTTGCGCCGCGAGCCCGTCATCAGGGAGCAACTTGCCACGATTTCGGACTGCAAGCTCGCGCTCTACTCCGTCGGGGGCATCGAGGAGGATAGCCACCTCGTCAAATGCGGTGCCCTTTCGGCGAAGGACCTGCATGCGATGGGCAAAAGGGGGGCAGCCGGCGTCATCGCCGGACAGCTGATCGATCTCGACGGCCAGTGGATGGACTGCGCGCACAACCGACGCTGCATCTCGGCAGACCTCGACTCCATCCGCGCGATCCGGAAGCGCATGCTGGTGGTGCAGGAGGAAAGCAAGTTCGAGCCGCTGATGGCGGCTCTGAAGGGCGGGTTTGCTTCGCATCTCGTCGTTACCGCCTCGATGGCGCGACGGATCATGGACCGCTGGAGCCGCGATCATTGAATATGCGCGCCGAGCGTCCATCGGGACGCGCGGCGCACGTAATCAGGGCTTCGGCATCCAGGCCGGCATGGCGACGTCGGCATGCGCGAATTGCGGCAGCTTCACGCCGAGTTCTTCCATGTTCTTGATGTCCTGATCGCTGAGGTCCTTCTGGGTGATCAGCGTCGGGGGCACGATCACCTGCCGGCCGGGATTCTCGCCGGCAAGCAGCATGGCGAGCGAACGCACCGAGACCTGGCCGACGACGGCGGGATTGGTCGCCGCGGTCGCCACCCAGGCCGAGCCCGCCTCCCGCATGGCGGCGATGTCCGAGATCGAGATGTCGGCTGAGTAGATCTTCACGCTGGAGGAGAGGCCCGCCTCGTCGACCGCGATCTTCACACCCTTGGCGAATTCGTCATAGGGGGCGAACATCACCGTGATGTCCGGGTTGGCTGAAATCACGGAACGGGCCTGGTTGGCGACGGAATTGGCGATCGGGTTGTCCATGGTGCCGAACTGGGCAGCTTCCTCGATGCCGGAATATTTCTTCTTGAATTCCTTCCAGGTCTCGTCGCGGCGGTCGAGCGGGGCGATCCCGGCGACGTAGACGTAACCGGCCTTGAAGCTCTCGCCGTTCTCCTTGATCGCCTGTTCGAGGGCGAGACGGGCGAGGTCGCGGTCGGACTGTTCGATCTGCGGAATCTTCTCATTCTCGACATTCACGTCGAAGGCGACGACCTTGATGCCGGCATCGACCGCGCGCTGGGCAGCTTCCTTCATGGATTCCGTCAGGCCGTGCTGGATAATGATGCCATCCACTCCGAGCGCTATCGCCTGATCGACCATATCGGCCTGGAGCGCGGCGTCCTGACGGCTGTCGAAGATCTGAAGCTCAACGCCGAGCGCCTTGGCCTGCGCCTCGACGCCTGCGAGATAGGACTGAAAGAAGTCGCCGGTCGAAAGATAACGCACGAGCGCGATCTTCACGTCGCCGGGCTTGTCGAACGGCTTCGGCATGTCGGCGGCAAGGGACGGCACGGCAGAGGCAGCCGCGCCCATAAGCGCGAGCGTCCATCTGCCCAGGGTTCTTCGAGTTATGTCCATGTCAGTCTCCTCCACTGATGAACTTTGATGGTCCGCCGAGGTCTCCTCAGCGTTTGCCTCTTTTCGAGAGCGCAAAGGTAAAGATCAGGGCGACGACGAGCACGGCGCCCTTGATGAAATCCTGCGTGTAGTAAGGCGCATTCATCATCGTCAGGCCCTGCAGTAGGATCCCGACGAAAAGCGCGCCGACGGCCGTTCCGAAAGCGTTCGGCTTGGCCGCACCCAGCACGGCAAAACCGATCAGCGCGGCGGCGACGGCGTCGAGCAGCAGGTTGTTTCCGGAGGCGATATCGCCGCGGCCGAGGCGTGCTGCAAGCAGAATGCCGCCGATAGAGGCGAAGACGCCGGAAATGACGTAGGCCGAAATCTTGTAGGCATTGACCGGCGCCCCTGCGAGCGCGGCCGCGCGCTCGTTGGACCCGACCGCATACATTATGCGGCCGAAGCGGGTGTATTCGAGGAAGAACCAGATCGCTATGGCGAGCACCACGAGCACCACGACCGAGACCGGCACGAGGTTGGGCAGGACGAGATCGAAGCGGTGGCGCCCGAGCGCCAGGAAAGCCGGACTGAAAGTGCCGGTCGCGACCGAACCGTCGGGCAGCGTCATGCCCGCGGCAATCGAGCGGCCCTCGGTCGGGATGCGCTGAAGGCCGAGCAGCAGGAACATCATGCCGAGGGTAGCCAGAAGGTCCGGAACGCGCATGTAGACGATGATGAAGCCGTTGATCAGGCCGACGAGCGCGCCGACGGCGAGGCATACGAGCGCTGCCGTAAGCGCGTCGCCTCCCATCACCACCATAACATAGGAGGAAGCCATCATCGCCGTGGTGGCGACCGAGCCAATCGAGAGGTCGAACCCCCCGACGACAAGCGTCGCCGTCACGCCGAGGGCGAGAATGCCGGTGATCGACACGGATTGCAGAATGAAGACTGCGCTTTGAGGGGAGGCAAAACCTCCGGTTACGAGCGAGAAATAAAGAACCATGCCGGCGAGCAGCATGAGGAAGCCGTACTTGATCGCGGTCTCCCTGATGCCCCACGTGCCCGGAAGTACGGGGGCCGCGGCGGGTTTGCTCTGTTCACTGCTCATGATGCATGACCTGCTGATGGGATTGACCGGCGATCTCCGACAGCAGGCGCTCGACATCGACTTCAGTGTTTCGATGTTCGCCGACGATGGTCTGCTCCGACATGACGAGGATGCGGTCGGCGACCTCGAACGCTTCGTCGAGTTCGGTAAGGAAGAGGATGGTGGAACGGCCCGCGGCCGAGATGCGCAGCTTGTTGCCGATGTCCCGGCGCGCGGCGATGTCGACGCCCTGGAACGGCTCGTCGAGGATGAGCAATCGCGAAGGCTCGCAGAGCCAGCGCCCGACCATCACCTTCTGCTGGTTTCCGCCCGAAAGTGTCTGCATCTCGTCGCGTTCGTTTCGGCAGATCACGCCGAGCGAGGTGATCTGCCCGCGCGCCTTGGCCCTTTCGGCCCTGCGGCTGGATATGCCGCAGCGGGAGAGCTTGCCCAGAAACGGCAGGCTGATGTTCTCGTAGATGTTGAAATCGGGCACGATGCCGCTTTCGGCGCGGTCCTTCGCGACGAGGAAAACGCCGCGCGCAATCGCCTGACCGGTTGCCTTCGGCGCATAGCGCAATCCGTCAAGGGTCATTTCGCCGGCCAGCGGGGAGCGCGCACCAAACAGCGTTTCGGCAAGCGCCGTCTTGCCGACCCCCACTAGGCCGGTGACCGCGACGATCTCGCCGTCAAGGAGATCGAAATCGAAAGGCCGCGCATGGTCGGACAGCTTCAGGCCGCGCACCTTGAAGATCGGCCCGCCGGCCTTGTGCACCGCGATTTTGCCCGCCGAAACCTTGCGGCCCAGCATCGCGTCGACGGCGCCCTCATAGTCGAGATCGGGCCCGTCGAAACGGCCCGTGATCCGGCCATCGCGAAGCGAGACGATGCGGTCGGCGAGGCGGCGGATATCCGACATGCGGTGCGAGATATAGAGAATGGCGACGCCGCGTGCCTTTAGCCGGTCGACGAGATCGAAGAGGCGTTCCGCTTCGGCGCTCGAGAGGGAGGACGTCGGCTCGTCGAGGATAAGCACCTTCGGCTCATGCGACATCGCCCGGGCAATCGCCACCATCTGCCGGTCGGCAAGGGTCAGGTCGTTGACGTTGGCGGCAAGATCGATGGAGAGCCCCATATGGGCGGCGACCGCAGCCGCCTCGCGCCGGACGCGCCGCGGATTGAAGAAGAACCGCGAGCCACGTCCGTTCAGCCGGTCGAACGTCAGATTGGTTGCGACGTCGAGGTCGGCGACGACCCCATCATTGATGTTCTGGTGCACGGTGACGACGCCGGCGCGGATCGCCTCGGCAGGCGTCACCGGCTCGAAAGCCGCATCCGCAAGCGTGATCGCGCCGGAGTCGCGCGCATAGACGCCGGAGAGAATGCGCACGAGGGTGGATTTTCCGGCGCCGTTGGCGCCCATCAAAATCGTTACCGCGCCGGCCTCAAGATCGAGATCCACCCCTTGGAGAACCTGCACGGGTCCAAAGGATTTGCGCACGCCCTCGATGCGAAACACTGCCTGTCCGCTCATTGTCTCCTCCCGACGCTGCACGTTAGGATAGGCTTTCATCAAATGTCAAGGTCATTGACATTTGACAGAATGGTGCATTAGCTGTGCCATGGCGGCGGGCGGTGGAGGCCGCGCCATCCGCAGGAGGAGGACGATATGGACAAGCAAGTCTTCGAGGCGCTCAGCGCCGAGTCATTGCCGCATCGGCTCGGCGGCAATTCCGCTCTCAGGGAGAAGATCGGCGGGGACGTTTCGCACTGGACCGTCAAGGAGATCGGCGACGGCAACCTCAACCTCGTGTTCATCGTCACGGGCAGCAAAGGCACGGCGGTCGTCAAGCAGGCCCTGCCCTATGTTCGCCTTGTCGGCGAGAGCTGGCCGCTGCCTCTGAAACGCTCCTTCTTCGAATACCACGCGCTGGTGCGCCAGGCTGCGCGTGCTCCCGGTATGGTGCCGGAGATTTTCTTCTTCGACGAGACGCAGGCGCTGATCGTCATGGAGTATCTGACACCGCACGTCATCCTGCGCCGCGCGCTGATCGATGGGCGCGAACTGCCCAATATAGGTTGCGATCTCGGCCTCTTCGCCGCCCGCACGCTTTTCCGCGGCTCGGACCTTTCCATGGCGACGCGCGACAAAAAAGCGGACCTGGCACTCTTTGCAGACAATGTCGAACTGTGCGACATCACCGAAAATCTCGTTTTCTCCCACCCTTATTTCGAAGCCGATCTCAACCGCCACACCGCGCCGCAGCTCGACCCGATCGTGATAGAGCTCCGCTCCGACCGCGACCTCAAGGTCGAGGCGCAGCGGCTGAAGCATCTCTTCTCCGCCAAGGCCGAAACGCTCTGCCACGGCGACCTGCATACCGGTTCGGTGATGGTCACGGACGCCGAGACCCGCGTCATAGACCCGGAATTCGCCTTCTACGGACCGATCAGCTTCGACGTCGGGATGCTTCTCGCCAATTTCTGGATGAGCTACTTCTCGCAGAGCGGCCAGGAGAGCACCACCGGCGCGCGCGACGGCATGCGCGCCTATCTGCTCGAGACGATCGAAACGATCTGGGAAACGTTCCGCTCCGAATTTGCCCAGCTCTGGCGGACCGAGCGCATGGGCATCCTCTACCAGGCGCGCGTTTTCGAGGACAGGAACGACCCGCTCGGCGCCGAGCAGGCGCTCAACATCGTCATCGACGATATCTGGCGCGAGATGCTGGGCTTTGCCGGAATTGAGATCCACCGCCGCATTCTCGGCCTCGCCCACAATGCCGATTTCGAAACGATTGCCGATCCCGACCGCCGCGCCGCCTGCGAAAGCAAGGCGTTGAAGCTCGGACGTCATCTCGCCGTCAATCGGCATCGCATCCACAGCCTCAGGGACATCCGCGCCACGGCGGAGCGGCTTCAGAAGGAGACACTCGCGTGAAAGTCGGAGACCGTCATTACCATACGATCTGGCTCAACGAGGATGGCCGCTCCGTCGACATCATCGACCAGCGCTGGCTGCCGCACGACTTGCGTGTCGTGACGCTGAAGACTGTCGCCGACGTGGCCCTCGCCATTCGCGACATGTGGGTGCGCGGCGCGCCGCTGATCGGCGTCACCGCCGCCTACGGCGTTGCCATCGCCATGACGAAGGACCCATCGGATGCGCATCTTGATGCCGTCTGGGACGAGCTTCACCAAACGCGGCCGACCGCCATCAACCTGCGTTGGGCGCTCGACGCGATGCGGGACCATCTGCGCCCGCTGCCGGAAGCAGGACGCGCGGACGCCGCCTACCAGCGCGCCACGGAAATCGCGGAAGAGGACATCGAACTCAACCGCGCCATCGGCGCGAACGGCCTCAAGGTCATCCGCCAAATCGCCGCCAAGAAGAAGCCGGGCGAGCCGGTTCGCATCCTCACCCACTGCAATGCCGGCTGGCTGGCGACCGTCGATTACGGCACCGCGACGGCGCCGATCTACATGGCGGTCGAGGAAGGCATACCGGTGCACGTCTATGTCGACGAGACGCGGCCGCGCAACCAGGGCGCCTATCTCACCGCCTGGGAGATGAGCAGCCATGGCGTGCCGCACACGCTGATCGTCGACAATGCCGGCGGCCATCTCATGCAGCACGGCGACGTGGACTTGGTGATCGTCGGCACCGACCGCACCACGGCCAATGGCGACGTCTGCAACAAGATCGGCACCTACCTCAAGGCGCTCGCCGCACGGGATAACGGCGTGCCCTTCTATGTCGCTCTGCCGTCGCCGACGATCGACTGGACGGTCCATGACGGGGTCAAGGAAATTCCGATCGAGGAACGGCCCGGCGACGAGGTGAGCTTCGTGCAGGGACGCGCGTCCGACGGCTCCATCGCCAGCGTGCGCATCTCGCCGGAGGGCAGTCCCGCGGCAAATCCCGCCTTCGACGTGACGCCCGCACGCCTGATCACCGGCCTTATCACCGAGCGCGGCATCGCCACGCCGTCACCGGAAGGGCTTAAAGCGCTCTTCCCCGAACGGCGTTGAGACGATGCCGCGACCGGACGGCAGTCAGACCTCTATGCTGCGCCGCGAGGCCATGACATAGAGCCCGCTCGCGAGGGTCGCGACGGCGCAATAGGTGATGGCGCCGAGCGGGCCGAAGCTGTCCACGAAGAGCCCGCCGAGGACAGCGCCGCTGGCTATGCCGACCTGGAAGGTCGCGACGATGAGGCCGCCCGTGCTTTCCGCATGGTCGGGGGCGGCTCGCACCATCCAGGTCTGGACGGCGACGGGCAGCGCCCCGAATGCGAAGCCCCAGAGGGTCACCGCCACGGCCGACACGACATCGAACGAACCGAAGGTCACGAGGGCGAACGCCATCGCTGCGATGAGCAGCGTTCCGATGCTCACGGCCGCCGTGATGCTGCGTTCGATGATGAGCCCGCCGGCGAGATTGCCGAAGAAGCCGCCGGTGCCGTAAGCCAGCAGGATCAGCGAGATCGCCTCGATGCCGAATTCCGGGACGTTTTCGAGGAACGGGCGCACATAGGTGAAGCCGGCGAAGTGGCCCGAGACGAAAAGCAGGACGGTGATGATCCCGATGCGGATGCTCGGCATGCGCATCAGATCTAAGAGGAGCTTCAGGCTCGGCGCCGATTGCGGCGGCAGCCGCGGTATGGTCGCCATCTGCACGATCAGCGTTACGGCACCGACCGCCGCAGCCATCAGGAATGCGGCGCGCCAGCCCCAGAGATCGCCGATATAGGCGCCTATGGGCGCCGCGCAGACCGTCGCCACCGAGACGCCGGTGAAGACGATCGACATGGCACGCGGCACGAGCGACATCGGCACGAGACGCAAGGCGATTGCCGCCATCATCGACCAGAAGCCGCCGAGCCCGATGCCGAGGACGACGCGTGCGGCAAGGAGCATGGCGAGATTGGTGGCGAAAGCCGCAAGCAGGCTGGAGGCGATCAGCGCCAGGGTGAAGCCCCAAAGCACGAGCCGGCGGTCGAACCGGCGCGTGGCGATGGCGATCGTCAGCCCGGCAACCGCGCCGACGACGGCGGTCGCCGTCACCGCCTGGCCGGCCGTGCCCGTGCTGATACCGAGATCGGCGGCCATCGGCGTCAGAATGCTGACGGGGAGGAATTCTGCGGTGACGAGGCCGAACACGCCGAGCGCGAGGGAGCCGACCCCGGCCCATGCCGGATCGATTCGCTCCTCGCTTTCCGGTATGAACGTGGCGTCCAGAGTGGTCGCTGTATCTGTCATAAGAGCGGTCTCCTTGAGAGGGTCCGGCTTAGATAAGGCGTGACGCCCTGGACATTCCATGCTAGAAATTCCGCAATGCTTGATCATTCGTCCAAAACATCGTCTTCCGCTTCGGAGGATTTTCTCAGCGAACTCCTGCGCGGACTGCGCCTCGACGGCGTCGACTACGTCCGTTGCGAATTGACCGCCCCCTGGGGAATTTCATTTCCGGCGCAGGAGGCGGCGCGCTTCCACTTCATCTGCGGAGACTGCTGGCTACGGGTGGCCGACGGAGACTGGATCGAACTGAAGCGCGGCGATGCCGTGCTTCTGCCGCGTGGCGGCGCGCATGCGCTGGCGAGCGCGCCCGGCGAGAAGCTGTCGCCGCTCGAAGCCTATTCGGTCGAGGAGGTATGCCATTGCGTCTACGACGTCTGCGGCGGCGGGCGCGGCAAAACCACCATCCTTTTCTGCGGCAGTCTGCGGTTCAACATGGATGCCATGCATCCGTTGCTGCGCATGATGCCCGACGTAATGCGCATCGACGCCCTGACGGCCAGCGAGCCGGCGATCCCGCATATGCTCGACGCCATGGCGCGGGAAGTCGGCGCCAGCCGCGTCGGCTCCGGCGGCGTGCTGGCGCGGCTCGCCGACGTGCTCGCGGCGCTCATCATCCGCTCCTGGGTGGAGCACGGATGCGGCAATACGAACGGCTGGGTGGCGGCGGTCCGCCACCCCGGGCTCGGCCGCGTGATCGCGGCCATGCACCTCGATCCGGAAAAGACCTGGACCGTGGATTCCCTCGCCAAGCTCATGGGCGCCTCGCGCTCCGGCTTCGCGCAGCAGTTCGCCGCCGTGGTCGGCGAGACGCCGGCCCGCTATCTCACGCAAGTGCGCATGCACCAGGCACGGCAATGGCTGACCCGCGACCGCATGCGCATCTCCGTCGTCGCACGCCGCCTCGGCTATGACTCGGAGGCCTCGTTCAGCCGCGCCTTCAAGCGTGTGATCGGCTTGCCGCCAAGCCACTATCGCGGCTCCGAACCGCCAGAAGCACCGACATTTTCCATCGGCGAGGGCTGAGAGGCAAAGAAGGCCTATCCTGGAAGTGCTTTAGGGCGGCCACTCCTCGGCTGTCCATTCCCGCGCGGTGTGGATGACGCACAGGATCATGACGTTTTCGCGGCCGCCGTGATTTATCAGTGCATATGCGATTACATAGGGCAAGCGGGTGATGGACTTCTCGTACGTGCCGATCACCCGCCCCGGCCTCCCGGTCGCCATCTCGCCGAGTGCTGCAGCCGTGTCGCGAACCCGTCCCGCCACTCCTGCCGCTGCATCCGGGTCTTCCCGAGCAATGAAGAGAACCTGATCCTTGAGGTCATCCAGAGCCGCACGCGACCACTGAACAGGCCGCCTCAAACTTTGTCGCCCTTACCGGTCTCGGCCTTCCGGATCACGTCGAAAATTTCAGCCATGGCCTCTTCATGCGGAACGAGGCGGCCAGCTTCGGCATCGGCCATACCGCGCTTGATCCCGTCGATGATTTCAAGCTCCCGGTCCACATAGGCAGCTACGGCTTCGCCCGCGAGGAAGGAGCGGCTACGCGAAGTGGCGCTAGCGATCCGATCGAGCTTCTTCTTTAGCTCGGGGCTGACCCGAATGGTCATAGTGGTGCTGACGGGCAT
>Ga0209281_1000875_pt1 | contig 26124 bp, 30 predicted proteins | sample MedtruBG_FD_187514 | JGI IMG/M metagenome (GOLD analysis project Ga0209281, IMG submission 187514) | Root nodule microbial communities of legume samples collected from California, USA - Medicago truncatula BG (SPAdes) (version 2) | ecosystem: Host-associated > Plants > Roots > Nodule | place... | reverse complement strand
AGGAAAAGCTGATTAAAAAATATATTATAATGCATATACTAAGTGAAACAACTATTGCTTTAGTAATCCCCTTAGAAAAATCATCCTTACACTCTTCTCCCCCATGCTGTCCAAAGGTTATACCACCATATGAAAAAGTCAAAACTGAGCAACCTAAAATAAAGCCTATAATATCTGCACTCGGTAACTGTTCTAAATTATTCATACTATTATTATTAATGAAACTCATATAGTCGCTAGCATTGTGAGGTATAGTATAATAGATAAATAAAACCACTAAAATACATGTGAGCGCCAAAGTTATCAGTGTAATAATCCCCTCTATTCTTAAAAAATTAACTATAAACCCAAACAATATTATTAGTATTGCTAAAGCAACAATATTATTGTGAATAAAGTTACTTTGTGTATAATATCCAATATTCTTAAATCCCTGTGAAATTAACATTAATGCTGATAATGCTGCTCCCTGTATTTGAAACGGTATAGCAAACCAAAATCCCCATGATATTAAAAAACTAATTGGCTTTGGAAATACCTGCTTATAATAAGTATAATCTCCGCCTATACTAGGCCACTGCTTTGACCATTTTGCACTAATTGTTGACACCAACATAGCTGGCAGCGAAGAAACTAAAAATGCAATAGGAACTAGATTACCTATACTATTATCACTAAATTGGCTATGGACCTGAACAGTTAGAAAAAAGATTCCAACTCCTATACACGTAGCTGTATTCATAAAAAGTATCTGCTTGGTTGTATATCTTTTAGTATATTTATATTTCATTATTTTTACCACTTTTCAAAACACTTACAGTTTCCTTTGAACTCATTTCTCCACCACCACTAAACTATTTTAATGTATGCAGCATCTGCTCTACATTTCTTACATCCTTTAACTTGATTTAAAATATTTTTGGATTTATTAAGTATTCCTTCATATTCCATAACAGATATAGGGCTCGTATTTTCATAAATTGTTCCTTCTACTGGAATCATAGGAATTAGGTTTCCAATGACTTGTCCATATGAACGTATATTTTTTAAGAGCTTAGGTATTTCATATTGATTTACATCAGGAACTATTACTGTGTTAACTTTGCACTTCATGCCATTATCTAAAATAGCTTTCAAACTTTTAAACTGATTTTTCATTAAAATTTCTGCTGCTTCTTTTCCATTATAAATTGTGCCTTTATAGTTTACCCATTGAACTAAATTGCTTAAAGTATCTGGATTATAGGTGTTTATAGTTAATGTTAGATAATTTACTTTCAAAGTTTTTAATACATCTATATATTCATGTACAACCAATCCATTTGTAGATATACATAGTTCATAATAGTCACCATAACACTCTCTCACTTTAGTTAAAAATGAAATAAGTTTCTCAGGATCTGAAAATGGATCGCCTGGGCCAGCGATACCTATAATTCTGAGATTAGTATTCTTTGAAGCCTCTATAATATCTAATCCTTCCTCAATAGATACTACTTTTGTAGTAACTCCCGGTCTACTTTCATTAGAACAATTGGTCTTTCTGTTGCAATAGCTACATTTAATATTACATCCCTCTATAAGTGGAATATGAATACGTCCATAAATATGTGAATTTTCATGACCATCAAAACACGGATGCTTCATTTATATTACTTCCTCTCTCTGCAAAGTCACATCTTCTACAATATTGTCAGTAAATTCTTCGTTCTTTGATATAAATTCAAATAATACACCACCACTTATAGCAGCAATTATTGGAGATATAATATATATCCAAAGAAACTTATAATCCATGTTAACTACTGCTGGCCCTATTGATCTTGCAGGATTAAATGACCCTCCAGAAATAGGTCCCGCAATAGCTGCACCTATAAAAATTACAATACCAATAATTAACCCCGAAAAATTTTTATTAGCACTTTTGTGAACTGCAACATTTAAAATAACAAACATTAGTAAAAATGTAAAAATAAATTCGAATATAAATGAAACCAAAACCATTGAACCATTAACTGGAATTTTAGGATTAGTAACACCTAATTGACCTTGTTCTCCAAATATAATTTTTAAAATTACACTTCCACTTATCGCACCTAATACTTGACTTATAATATAAGGTATAGCTAGACTTCTATCCATCTTATTAAAGATAGATAATGCAATTGTAACTGCTGGATTAAATTGTGCTCCTGATATATGTCCACATGTATATATCATAATCATAATTATGGAACCAAATGTCATGGAAATGCCCAAGTTCCCCAAACTATTATTAGTTTGGGCATTAATAATAATTGATCCTACCCCTGTGAAGATAAGAAAAAATACTCCAATAAACTCACACAAGCATGCTTTTAGACTTCTCATATCCATTAACCTCTCTAATAATACTTTTTATTTCTTCTAAAATTTCCATTCTATCTTCAATCTTTGGAATAAACAATTTTTTATTGTTATACACTTTTCTAGCTAAATCATAATACCCACCAGCTGTTTCTGACTCTCCAAAAGCTTCTATAACAGTTTTTCCTATAGATTCTGCTTCCTGAACTACAGGCGATCTTGATATATATTGTATTACTGGAACTTCTATAATTTCTGATAATCTATTTACTATTTCATCTTCACCAACAACGTTCCTCTTATTACAAATAATTCCTGACATTTTTACATCAATTCCTTCATTAGCCATAGACGCTATACTAGATGCTATATTTACAGCTTGATAAATTGACATATATTCTCCACTTGTAACTACATAAACTTCTTTTGCGAAATTATTTCTCATTGGTTGAGCAAATCCACCGCAAACAACATCTCCCAATACATCAAACAAGACTACATCTAGTTTCTCATGAAAAAACTTAAACTCTTTAAGAAGTTCTAACGCTACAGCTACTCCTTTTCCTGCACAACCTATTCCAGGTGCTGGTCCCCCTGATTCTACACAGGTTATCCCATTAAATCCATTGTATATACAGCTTTCTACAGATTCTATTGATGTTCCATATGTTCTTATTGTATCTAGTATTGTATTGATTTGTTTTTTATCCTCTATAAGAGAATGAATAGAATCAGCTTTAGGATCACATCCTACTAACATAGTATTTAGTCCTAAGACAGACAGTGCAGCTACCAAATTTGAACTAGTTGTTGATTTTCCAATTCCCCCTTTACCGTAAATCGCTATCTTTCTAACTTCATTATCTTTTTTTAACATTTCTAACATACTTAATTCTCCTTACTTTCTTTTCTCTGATCCCATATGGTTCCTGCAGGAATTACTGTATTATCTGGCACAATTGAATTATCTTTTATTGTACATCCAAAACCAATCTTACAATTCTTTCCTATCTTTACTTTACTATGAATTACAGTTAATCCATCAACATGAGTTCCCTCTCCGATTGTTGAACCTAAAGAAACTCCAACATTATATCCTAAAATTACATTATCTTGTATAGTAACTCCGGGTGCTAATGAACACCTTGCTCCAATGCACACACCATCTCCTATTGTTAATTTTTTAAATATGATGTGTTTTTCAGATATAATTAAATGTGTCGCCAAAGTTACCTCAGACCCAATTAAAGTATCCTTACCAAATGATAGTAAACTATTTAAATCCTGAAGATCTGCTGTCTCTCCAAAGTAAGTTGTATAATGCACTTTTACTCCCATTAATTTCATATATGGAGTCTTAATAAATTTATTAAACAACATATATCTATTGAAAAATAAAAATACATAAGAATAGAAAATCCAATTTAATCTCCATTTTATCCATTGGCCACTTAATATCTTAAAAACTCCACTCTTTAACTTAGGTACAAATAAAAAGTGTAATAAACCTGCACATAATATATACGCATTCATCCATAGAAATAATAAAATAGGTACCATAACTATAAATGCATATATACTAAAATTCAAATATATACTCTTTCCAATAAAAAATATTGGCGTAAAACTTAATGTTAAAACTAATAAAAATCCTAATATCCAAATAACATCAACTAACAGAAACATTAATACCTTCTTCATACCACTTTTAAACCTCCGCAATTGCACAAGTTTTGCCATCTATACCTATTCGATGAGCTGTATCGCATGTACAAACATCTCCAATAGATGATATTTTTTGCATTAACCCAATTTCTTGTAACGTGAATTTATAATCTCCACTATTAACTTTATTTATTATTGACTTACACATATCATCATCAATACAATCAGAATTAAATAGATGATCCTCTACAAATTTTTTAAATGAATCTAAATCCTTAGGAAAACTAAGTTTATATTCCATGTTTATTCCCCCTTAATAAGTAATTTTATTTACTAAATCTTCTAAAAAGTTAATAAAACCTCTATATCCCAAATAAGGTCTAGAAATAAATGTTACTTTTCTAACTGTTGGCGATATTGTTGTTACCACTTTATCTTTAGTATTAATTTCTTCAATTTCATTAATATAGTCAGATGAAAATACAATCAATGTATCATCTCTATTAATTCTTTCAATTAAACTTGTGAAATCATCAATAAATTCAATTCTATTTAAAATATTTATATCTATATCATCGGTATATGAACTAAGGTCATCAATATTAAATATAAATACTTTATTGAAGTTCAATTCATTTATCAGTACTTCAGCCCATTTTATACTCTTATTTGAACAATCCATTATTACAGCATTATTCCTTCTAATTAAATTAACTTTAGTATTATAACTTTCTTCCCTAAGAGCTGGTCTAGTTATTGTTAAAAATAACTCTTCTTCTTTCTCTTTTATTTCATCATTAACCGGTATATTTAAAAATTCTTGTAGCTGTTTTAACCATTTATCAGTATTATTTAATCCTATAGGGAAATTTCTACTTTTAAATACAGGTATATTAAATCTACTCTGCAGTAATTCAGCAGCTTTAAAACCTATATTCTCATTAACTAAAATTGTATATGCAGCATCTGAGCACTTTTGGAAATCTCTTATACTTGTCCTATTAAATAATATGTTACCTTCAAACCCTAAGATTTCTACAAGCCTTTTTATTTCTTCTGCATCACCTCTCCAAGATGGTGATAATCCAACTTCTGGTATTATGTTTACCTTCTTATTATTTTTCTCTTGCTTCAGAGTTACAAGCCTGTCGATAGTTTTATACATAGCTTCATTAATTCCATAATAACTATCTCCTTTAAAACCAGTTTCAATAAAAATTAATGGAAACTCTTTTGCTATGTTATTTTCAATTACACCTTCTACATTTTCTGAAGTTAAAAGTGTTGCATCGCCTAACATTACAAATAGCGGACCTTTATTTATATATCCATCTACCATGGATACTATTTTATTTTTTAATACTGAAATACCATTAGTTAAAATATCTGCTTGATTAACTTTGCAATGATAGTAATCAAACTGCTGCCTTTGAAGATTCATTGCTTCTAGTACTTGTGATGTACATCCTCTTGGTCCCCAAACTAATATATTAGAGTCATCAAATTCCGATGCTACTAAGCTTGCCCCATATAAAGATGCCCTATTATAAATAGGTGAATATATAGTATTATCCAAAATATTTCCTCCTTATCAAGTTTATATTTATTTCCAAGATACCTCTTCATAACGTCTTTCAAAATATCTATTGAATATTGAATTATTCTTAGTATCACCGTAAGTATGCAGTCTGTATAACTCATCAATTATTTTATTCAGACCTGAAATCCCTAAAACACTATCTCTAAACAAATCCAAATCAACACAAGGTAAATTACCTACCCAAAATCTTTTAGGCATAAACAGTACTGGTCTTTCTTCAAATGTCAATTCTTCATTATATTGATCCCATAATTTTGAATGGCCTCTTATAATACATTTAGGGTCATACCCATCATTTATCATATGTATAATTGTATCTCTAGTAACACTTATCAAATGGTAAGTATATCCTATAAGTATTGGTTCAAGCTCTAGGTCATATGCAACTCTAGTAAATGCTAGCGCTTTTTCTCCTGGATGCCAAACAAACATTTCCTTCTTCTTTAATTTTGAATGAAGAAACACCTTTAATTCATTAAGCTTATTTGTAATATCAATAACTTCTTGAGATTTTTCAAATTTATTTTCTAGTTCTAATAAAGATGTAATGTCTTGAACCCATTTCAAAGTTGAGCTTAATCCTATTGGGTAACTTTTCTCAGCACACGATTGATTAAATAGATTTTTTAGGTGAGCCATAACATCCTTTCCATATGTATAACAAAAAGAGGCATTAGCCTGTGCTTTAGGAATCTTCATGAGATCATCATAGGTTGCACCAACTTTAATTACTGTATTTATTTTTATTCCGTTTATTGAGAGTATTCTTTCGATTTCCTTTATATCTTCAGAATCAGATAATTTCCCACTAACCCTTCTTAAAAATAAATTAATTGAATTTTCTTCTTTTTCAACATTTGGATTTTTCTCACTTACATAATTCATTAATGCTTTTAAAGCAATATTGGCACCTTCTCGAAATCCTTTGCACGTAATGCCTCCCACATTGATAGAAATAATATCTACATCAGATGTTTTATGTAACCTTCTTGTTAAAGATTGAATATCTTCAGCAATCATATCTGAAACACAAGTTGTTAATAAAACAATTAACTTAGGTTTGTATAAATTTTCTACTTCTTTTACTGTTTTCTCCAATTTATCTAGTGCACCAAAAATAATATCATTGCTATTCATGCATGAACTAAATGGCATAGGCTTTATTTTATCGCTTAATCTTGTTGCCACTCTAGTTGAATAAAATGAACTTGTACATCCTATTGGTCCATGTACTATTGGCACAATCCCTCTAAACATTGTACATACCTCATATGCACCCATAAATGAACAATAATTTTCAACATCTGAACTATCATCACTAGGAATGAATTTTAAATCTATCCATGTTAATAGCTCACTTAAACTCCATTTTGATAATGGCGAATCATAATACATTACCCCATCTCCTCACTATAAATTTGAGTACAACTCATTCGAAATTGTTCATATTGTATATATTACCATACATTTATGTTATTATTTGTCAATATATGCATATTATATAAATTTTTGCTTAGTTATTTTTTTACATTTTTGAGTTATTTTTTACACAAAAATAGATTTACGAGGTAATAAATTCCATATAATTTGAATATTTATACCAAAATAAACAATTATTACATATAATAACATTTATTCAATTTTATAAAAAACAAACTAATGATAGGTCAAATTATATATTCTCTAATATATAGGTACATTACGTTAAAAGTCTAACTATAGTTATATAGATAGACAATTTAAAAACTTGAAATATACATTTCGATTGATTCAGTAAAATTCCAAGATTATTCAATGCATAAATCTAATTTTTGTTTTGGATATCTATAATGAAAGAAATCTTAAAATTATAGGGAAACTTATAATCATTGATTTAGACAAGCATAATTTTGAATTCTTAAAAACAATATTATGTCTGAATGGGTTTAAAAAACTCAGAGTATAAAGTAGTTTGAAGATGCTGGACTTAGAAATGCTACCATAGATTGGGTGGAAAGCAATTGCTGTACTGACTCTATATGCGGATGTGATAAAATCATTATCAATATTTTTGTTGCATATAAAGAAAGTTATAGAAGTTTAGGTATAGAATAAGGAATTACAACAAACTTAATTAAATCTTCATATAAAGTGCTACAAGTATCAAATTATACAAAAGATGTGATTTTAGAAAAATAGTTATAAGAAAAAAATTTGGTAAACTGAGCAATCGTATATGAAATTATACTGTCTAATTGAGCATAGAAGTAAATTAATCAGCATTAATTAATTTAGAATATAAAAATTTATATTTAAAATAACTTGTGCCCTATATGACTAAGCAATTTTAAATTACTTAGTCATATAGGGCACATTTTCCGGTCTTATACTTTAGTGTGGCTTTTCTACTAACTAGAAATTACTATTCTTTCAAAGAGTATAGAATCATTTTTTGTTACTCATAATACTATCTAATATGCTGCTATTAGATAATAAATTAACTTCTTTAATTACTGATTCAAAATTTCCTGTTTCTTTTAGTCTCATCAAATTTTTCATCATGCATTCAATTGAATTCACTATCATAAATGTAGGAAGACTTACTCTTGCAATTCCCAATTCAATACAATCGTTTATTGAAAATTCTTGTATATTATATGGAAGGCCTGCCGCGATACTAATAGGACCATTTATTTCTTTTGATAACAACTTAATTTCATCAAGAGTTTTTGCATATGCTACAAAACAAATATCTGCACCTGCCTCTAAATATTTATTAGCTCTATCTATTGCTAGTTTCTGCGCATCCTTTCTATCGTTCAAATATAATAATGCATCAGTTCTAGCATTTATAATAAAGTCTTCTTTTCCGAGGTTATACTTAACTTTATTTACAACCTTAATCTTATTTATCATATTCATCTCATCTATAATTCTCAAATTTTCATGACCAATGTTATGGTCTTGATCTTCGATATTTATCCCTGATACTCCTATGCCAATAAATTCTTCAATTGTATGTTTAAAATTATCTCCTTCACCATAACCGTCTTCACCATCTGCCATGACAGGAATGTTTACTGAATCAACAATACTTTTTGTGATGCTTAAATTAGTCTTTAAATCAATATTATCCTCATTCTTATATCCTTTTGATATAGCATAACTATATCCTGAACATTGAATAGCGGAAAATCCTGCATACTCAATTATTTTTGCAGAAATTGGATCAAATGCATCTGGCATAACAATTGTTTCATTAGAGCTTAATAACTGTTTTAAAATTTTATCTCTGTCCATTTTTCACCTCCATATTATCTAAGCATTTTATGAGATAATATTTTGTATTCATAATTTCCAATCACTTCTAAGCAAATATTGCCATTAAAATCTTATAATTACGGATTTTTTCAAAATACTAATTACAGCAAGAAGATTTTTCATCATCATTTATTGTGCAACAACCTATACTCTTATCCGATGAACATTCTCCGCTTGATACTTCTGGTACAGAGTCACCATAAACATATTTCTCTACTATTTCGTTAGCTACAAGTTTTGCACACTCGTTAAATTCCTCATCAGTAACTTCATCTATTCCAAAAGGTAAATCCTTTGAATATAGTTTATCTGCTTGTACAACTAAAGGCTCAAGTTCTGGTATCACACCTTTCATCATTCTTGATGAACAGTTTATAAAACATCCTTCTATCGCAATGGCCTTATAAGTTTTTCTTACTAAATCTCTTTGACCTCCATCTTTAGTAAAAGCACCGCCTAAACAGATTCTAACTGTATTTTCCTTTGCAATCCTATGTGAAATTAGATTTGCTGCTCTTCTAGAAACTTCCCCTCTAGCACACGCTCCCTCACAAGACATAATTGCTATTTTTGTTGGAGTGGTTGAATTCTTTTTTGCATACTCCTCACATAAACCACAGTATCCTTCAACCTTCTCAATTTTTATTTCTTCATACATAATAATCCTCCTTTAAATTTATTTAATAGCTAACATCAATTCCATTTTTATACATTATATCATAAAATTATACTCTATATTATTATTTTTACATTGGGTATATACAAATGCAAAAGCATCTATCGTTTTTATTTCATGATAGATGCTTTTGTAATTATTATTTATTTAACATAAAATATTGTTCTTCTATATCTATAAAAATTGATATTTATATAAATTAGCTATATACTAATCAAACAAGTTTAAATTATATCTCTGCAACAATTTTACCCATCTCACTTGTATCATATCCACCTATATGCTCAAACTCATTCTTAAATGCATCTGAGCGGATGATTTTAAGCAAGGTTTGAATTTCTGTCGTGTGCAGATCTTCTTTTCTGATAACTAAATCATATCTTTCTTTTTGAATCGGTATAAATTCTATATTATCTACTTGTCTTGCTATCTTCTCGTTACCTACTGCTACATCAGCCTTACCACTACTAACTGCACTAGCAACTGCTAGATGTGACTGTGTTTCGTTCTCGTAGCCATTAATAGAACTTCCATATATACCGAGAAGCCTTAGATTTTCATCAAGAAGAACTCTAGAACCTGCCCCTTGTTCCCTATTAATCATGGTAATATCATTACGTCCGAAATCAGCCCATGTGGTAATTCCTTTTGGATTTCCTCTCTGTACGTATAACCCCTGCATACGGCAGGTCAAATGAATAATAATTGTTGGAATTCCTGGAAGAAGCCTTCTAACATAAGGAATGTTATATGTATTAGTATCACTATCCCACAAATGTGCTGATGCCACATTAATTTTATTTCTATAGAGAGATACCAGACTATCATAGCTTCCTATATATGCCCTAAGTGCAGGAATATCATGAAGCCTCATATAATTAGAAAGTACATCCAAAATCAAATCTTGCCCACATATAATAAACCCATCAGTTTTTTTATTGAGTCCAGTAAGGCTGAAAGTAGATATATCAGAAGCAGATGTACTCATAACTGCCTGACTATTCCTTGAACGTGAAATATACTCCTTCACATCATCTTCTGTAAAGCGTACTTTCCTTCCAACTTTATACGAACGTATTTCTCCTCTTTTAATTAAATCATATATTGTACTCTTACTAACATGAAGCATATCTGCAACTTCCTGTGTAGATAAAGCATTTTTTTCTTTCATAAACATTCTCCCTTTTCCCTTGCATTATAAAACTCATATTGATTTTTCGTGTGAATTGATATATTATTATACGTAAAAACTTATTTTCATACTTTTATATATTATTTCATATCATATCACACATTTACATATGTTGTAAATGTGAATTAATACGAATTTAGATATAAAATCTAAAATAGGAGGAAATTAATATGAATCTTTTTTATTTATTTTTAACATTATTTATTGGCAGTATTTTTGGACTTGCTGCAGCCAAAATAAAAATTCCTGGCGGGCTTATGGTTGGTGCCATAATAGGAGTTGCTACACTTAACATTTTCTTTGATACTACATATGTACCTAGTCAGACTAAACTATTTGTGCAAATAATTGCTGGAGCATTTATTGGTTGTATCATGGAAAAAAGTGATGTAAAAAGAATTCCAGCAATAGTAAAGCCTACCGCAATTATGATACTTGGTTTTCTTATTCTAAATCTGCTTGCAGGTCTACTTATACACATGGTAAGCCCATTAGATTTATTAACTTCACTAATGTCTGTTGTTCCAGGCGGCATTAGTGATACACCTATTATAGCTGCAGGAATGGGCGCAGATGCACCAAAGGTAGCTGTCATGCAAATGGCTAGGCAGATACTAGGCATAGGTATATTTCCAGCCTTAATACTTGCTTATGATAATAGAAAAAAGGCTACCCAAAAAGATGGCGAAAGGGCAGCCAATACTGAAAAACGTAAAAAATCTGAAACTAAATCGTGGCAGTCTTTTGTTTGCACACTTATTATCGCTACAATCGCTGGTATATTAGGAAAAATGACCGGTATTCCATCTGCTTCCTTTTCATTCCCTATTATTGCAGTACTTATCTTAAAATTAGTATTCGATTTTGCTTACATCCCTCGCTGGGCAAAAAAATGTGCTCAAATTTTGAGTGGTTGTTACCTTGGTAGTACTATAGTAATAAGTGATGTGCTGGAACTTAGATACCTTTTGATTCCACTAGTAATAATTATGATTAGTTATATGGCAAACTGTTTTTTTACAGGAATGATAATCAGAAAAACATGTGGATTTACAAGAAAAGAATCAATGCTCATAACAACTCCGGCTGGAGCTTCCGATATGGCATTGATTTCTGAAGATATTGGTGTAGAAAATACAGATGTTATAATTATGCAGGTTCTACGTGCAGTAATTGTAATGACATTCTTTCCACAGCTTATTAATCTTATAGTTCATCTAGCTGGATGAGAATAGTTAATTATAATATGAAATATATTATACAATTCCACAATATTCTATCCTCTAGGTGCATACATATAATATATTATAAAAAAGAGAGGGTAAAACATTTTGTTGTCTACCCTCTTTCAACTAATCACAATGATTAAAATATCTACTCCTCTTACTCATTGCTAATAACTTAGAAGTCACTATTTTCTCCCACTTTCATACTTTTTCAATAACCTCTTGAGGATCCTTTCCTAAACTAGCAAGTGCCCTTGATAGGATAAATTCATCGTATAATTGTCCAAAGTTAATACCTTCTTTAGCTTCTGCTAAGGCACGATTAACTAATGGTGTAATAAATCTAACCCAATCATCTGAAGTAAAATTGGATATATCCTGCTGCACTGCACTTCCATTCATGGATGAAACATTCATGCTACTATTTAATGTAAATAGATAATTATATTTTGAAGCATGTTTTATTTCATCTGTAATTATATCAAATAATATATCTCTATACAGTCTGCTAATGAGTCCTTTTCTAATGGCTCTATACTTTTCCACTGCTCTTAATTCTCCAAATAAAGCCTTTTTAATGCCATCTAGATATGATTTAGGTTTTTCAAAAGATTCTTCTTCTCCAATTGTAACTTCAATACCTGTTAAGTCTCCATAAATATTTCTAAATAGTTCTTTATGTCTGCGTTCATCATCCCTGATAGAACCTATTATTTCTTTTTCTTCATTCGTAGGGGCTTCACTAATAAGGTAATCATAAAACAATTCATTTTCTTTTTCACTCTGAACTGCTTTTTTTATACCTTCAAGTGCTTCCTGCAATTGTGGATTATTAGTCATTTCATTATTTTTATCTAGTTCCATAAATACTATTCCTCCTTCTAAAAATAATTAACCACGCATCTATTAAATCCTTGGTATTGAGCATATTGACTATCACGAATAAACTTATATTGATTTTTTTCTTATTTCATAAATATCATTATTTATTACTACTTTTATTTTTATAACCCCATTCATATCCTCAATACTCCCTACTCAACTTATATCAGCTTGTATAATTTGTTTTTCTATTTAATAACTTCTTCATTGATTTATTATGCTATTTATTATATTTAAAGCTATAATAGTATAATTAGTACTATTATAGCTTTATCTTATAGATTTGATATTCAAGTTAATTATTTAATTTTAAATATTGTTCTTCTGTTATTTCAGTAAAGAAGTTAAGTGCAAAATTTTTATAATGATTTAGTGGCTGCTTTGTTTTCTCTTCTTCTTTTACTTTTATAAAATAATCTACAGGGTCAACATTTATAGCCTTGCTCCAAAAAATTCTATTTCCACTAAGTGTGACTTCTGCACTATAAGTTATAAGATAATATTTCATATTCTCTCTCTCCTTTTAAATTATTAATTACAATATGCCTAAATAAATTTAAAAATCAGATTATATATTTTGTTTAAAACCTTCTACCTATTCATGACAGTTAATTATAGATGTGCATATAAAATTTTATACTTTATAAATTTTCTTTTTGTACTTTAAATTATGATTATTTGTTGATTTTTTATTACCTTTCAAACATATCTTTTTGATATGATGTCTGTGTCATTCCATATAAAACAATACTAATACTAATTACAACTACCAATATTCTTAATATTATCAAAATCTTTTTAGGACATATTGCAAAATTTTTCTTTGTCAAACTAATTGCAAATAGAATAACACACAAACCAGCTCCTAACACTGAAAAGAAAAATAAAATTAATGCAAAATCATTCATAGTCCTCCTCGTATAATTATTACACAACATAATTGCGAATACTTAACATTATAACTATAGTATCCTAATTACTTTAATTATTGAATTTCTGTATTCTTGTTATGGTTAAAATACTTTCTTCCCCAATGTAAGGCTACATTTACCAACCCAATCATTACTGGCACCTCTATTAGTGGGCCTACTACTGCCGCGAATGCTTCTTTAGATTCAATTCCAAATACAGCTACAGCAACAGCTATTGCTAATTCAAAGTTATTACTTGCAGCAGTAAATGCTAAAGTTGTAGTTTTATGATAATCTATACCTGATTTATAACTTATATAGAATGATATAGAAAACATTATGATGAAATATATCACAAGTGGTATTGCTACTTTAATAACATCTAAAGGTAATTCTACTATATACTTTCCTTTAAACATAAACATAACAACGATTGTAAATAATAAAGATATTAAGGCTAATGGACTAATTTTAGGAATAAACTTTTTCACATACCATTCTGTACCTTTGGTAGGCTCTAATATAAGTCTAGTAAGCATTCCAAGTAAAAATGGAATTCCAAGGTAAACTGCAACGGATGTTGCTACTTCTCCCATTGAAATATGAACTTCATAACCTGTAAGTCCAAATACAGGTGGCAATACTGTAATAAAGAAATAAGCAAATATTGAATAAAATACTACCTGGAAGATAGAATTAAATGCAACTAATGCCGCTGCATATTCATTATCTCCATCTGCTAAGCTATTCCAAAGAATAACCATTGCTATACATCTAGCAAGTCCTATCAAAATAATTCCAGTCATTAATGCTGAATCAGATCTTAAAAATACAAATGCTAATACAAACATTAAAATTGGTCCAATAAACCAATTTTGTACTAATGATAATCCTAGAACTTTAGGGTTCTTAAATACTTTTCCAAGTTCCTTATAATTTACTTTTGCAAGTGGTGGATACATCATAACTATAAGTCCTATAGCTATTGGTATAGATGTTGTTCCAATAGATAAACTTGCTAAGCCTTCTGATAGTGATGGTATTGCCCATCCTAGTAATATTCCTAGTGCCATTGCTGCAAATATCCACAGCGTTAAATACCTATCTAAAAATGACAGTCTTGATGATTTATTACTCATTATAATTCCCCTCTTTCGATTTTTATTTATAATAAAATAATAGTAACCAGTTTTATCATTCTACTTAATTCAAAATATATAATTAATTATCTATAATTGCATCTTCTGATTACTATCGAATTATTCATTAATTAAATATTATTTTTTACTTCCTTTATAGAATTTGTGTCCCCCTGAAAGGTTATACACTTTTTTATATCCATGATTTATAAATATATTTTGAGCTGCATTACCTGTAACTCCCTTATTGCAATATGTTACTACTACTGCATCTTTATCTAAGTTTTCTATTTCACTTCTTACATTTTTGTGAGGTATGTTTACTGCATTATCTACATGAGCTTCATCATATTGTTTGCTAACTCTCGCATCAATTATTTGAACTTTTTCACCCTTTTTTACAAGTTCCTTAAGTTCATTTGATGTTATAATTGGCCTATTATTATTTAATGCATTATCTAAAATCATTCCTGTATAATGAACTGGATCTTTAGTTGTTGAAAATGGTGGTGCATAAGCAAGGTCTAAGTGGAACAATTCATCTACCTTTGCACCATAAGTTATTAATGTCACAAATACATCTATTCTCTTATCTACACCTTCATAACCTACAATTTGAACGCCTAATATTTTTTCTGTCTTTTTATCAGCAATGGCTTTTATAACCATTTCTTTTCCATGAAAATATGATGGTTTATCTGGTTTTATATTATGACATATTTGAATATCATACCCTTCCTCTAGTGCTTCTTTTTCAGATAATCCAGTATTCGCAATAGTCATATCAAATAATTTAAATATTCCTGTGCTTAAATTTCCTCTATACTCAATTTTTCCACCTGACGCATTATCTCCTGCTATTCTGCCTGTTTTATTAGCTGTTGAGCCTAGTGGTCTATATACTGGTTTTCCTGTTATTGTAGAAAAAGTCTCAACACAATCACCACAAGCATAAATATCTGGTATACTTGTTTCCATTTTGTTATTAACTTTAATTGCCTTAGTTATGCCAATTTCAATTCCTGCCTCCCTAGCTAATTCTGTATTAGGTCTAACACCAGTTGCCATAATAACCATATCACTCTTAATTACTGTATTATCATTTAATGTAACACTTTCATCATCTATCTTTGTAATAGTTGTGTTTTTAATAATGTTTATGTTTTTCTTTTTTAGTGTGTTTTCTAAAAATGTTGCCATATCTTCATCAAGATTTGGAGTTATTTTATTTTGCATTTCAACTATAGTTACATTTATATCATCATTCATTAGATTTTCTAGCATTTCAAATCCAATAAAGCCTGTTCCTGCGATTACTGCATTCTTAGGTCTTTCAGTTTCTATAAATTTTTTAATATTTCTAGCACTTTGAACATTTCTTAAAAAGAATACATTCCTATTTACTATTCCTTCTATTTGTGGAATAAATGGCGTAGCTCCTGTTGCTATAATTAATTTGTCATAGCTATCCTTAAAAACTTCATTTGTGTTAAGGTTTTTAACTTCTACTTCTTTTGAATCTGAGTTAATATTTAATACTTCATATCCTGTAAAAACATCAATATTATATTTTTTCTTAAAAAACGTTGGATCTCTAGGAGTTAGTTCATCTATATCTTCTATTTCTTTACCTATATAATAAGGTAATCCACAACCAGAATAAGATATATCAATATCTCTTTCATAAATAACAATTTCTGCATTATCATTATTTCTTCTTGCTTTTGCTGCTGCCGATGTTCCTGCTGCAACTGCTCCTATAACTACTATTCTCATCTTTCATCCTCCTCTTGTTAGAAACCTTCTATTAACATTGGTATAAGTTTAGAAGAAATCATATTGTTCTCTTCAATTGCTTTTACCATACTTCCTATATCATAGTTCACCTTAATAATCTCACTAATGACTTGACCATCTTCGATATTAACAATTACATATGCAGCCTGTGAACTTCCATGTTTAGGTTTTCCCACTGACCCTGCGTTTATAAAATGCTTATTATCTACAGATAAATGATAAGGTATATGTGTATGACCACAAATTACTATATCATCATCTAAGGTTTTTGATTGCCTTAATAGAATTTCTTTGTCTTCATATAAGTATTCATCTATTGATCTTGGACTTCCATGAACTACAACTACCCTAAATCCGCTACAATTTAACTTAATATATTCTGGAAGATTCTTTAGATATCTTCTATTATCATGACTAATAACATAATTAGTAAATGCAGCTGAAGCATTGCTTTGAATTTGTTCATAAGACATTTTACTTATCAAGTCTCTGCTTACAGGATATGAGGTTGCAATAAACTTATCATGATTTCCTTGCACAACAAGTACCTGTTTTTCTCTTAACATTTCTATAACTTCATTTGGAAAAGGCATATATCCAACTAAATCCCCTGTAGATATAACAAAATCAACTTTTTTTGTTCTTATATCCTTTAAAACACTTTCCAGTGCAAATTTATTACTGTGAATATCACCTAAAACTGCAAATCTCATTTATATCCCACCTTTCTTCATAAGGATATTGTAGAAATTCCACTAAAAAATTTCCTCTCTACTTTTCAGTGGAATTATACTCTATTTAGTTAATTCGTTAAGTTTTTCGCCTTTAACTTCATCTGCTTTCCATTCAATAATGGCAAAGTTCCCATTTGATATTTCATCAACTTTATTAATCCATTGAATTTCGTTACTTGCCTTTGCTTTTAAAACTTCGTTAGTTGTATTAGTTGCATAAAGGCTTGAATTTATAACCCACCACTTACTATGAATTTGTGCTCTATCTAAATCCTTTTGAAGTCTCATAGCTTCATAAACCGGAGTAGTTTCAGCTAAAGTCACTATAACAACATCAGTTTCACTTTCATTTCTTAATCTAGGTAATAATTTTATAACTGATTCTGGTATATCCCCTTCTGATCTAGAAATTTCCTTGTTATAGCTTTCTGTTGAATCAAGAAGTAATAAAGTGTGACCTGTTGGTGCTGTATCTATTACTACAACTTCATTTTCTGACCTTTCAACAATTTCAGCAAATGCTCTAAATACTGCTATTTCCTGAGTACAAGGTGATCTTAAATCTTCTTCAATATACTCAATATCTTCATCAGTCATATTGTTTTCCCTTGCCTTACCTATCACTTCTTGTCTGTACTTTTCAAGTTCTTCTTTTTCATCAATATTACTTAATGAAATTCCATAACTTTCATCTAATACAAACTTTAAATGCGCCGCTGGATCTGTAGTTGTTAAGTGAACTTTCTTACCTTTTTTAGCTAAACCTAATGCTATAGATGAGGCTATAGTTGTTTTACCAACTCCACCTTTACCCATAGTAAAGATAACTTTTTTATTACTATCATAAAGATCATCTATAACATTTTTTAATTTTGGTATATCAACTGTATTTAAAGAATCATCACTAATTTTAATATGATCTTCCTTTAGTAGCGCTCTTACATTCTCAAGTCCTGTTATATTATAAGGTCTTAGAGGAATTTCAAAAGTATCTATATCTTTAAATTTAGTTGGCATACTTTCCAAAGCTTTTTGTTGCTTTTCATAAATAGCGGTTGAAAGTTCATCATCATGATTTTGAAGAACACCATTTATAACTAATATTTGATTTCTTACTCCTATTTCTTGAAGTTCCATTGAAGCTCTTTCAGCTTCCTTTAGTGGAGAATTCTCAGGACGAGATACAAGTACAAGTGTTGTTTTATCTCCATCTGCTAAAGTATCTACTGCATTTTTATAAACTTCTTTCTTTTCTTCAAGCCCTGCAAGCTGACCTAAACATGATGCTCCATGAGTACTTTCATCAATAAAATTACTCCATGCAGAAGGTAGTTGTAGCATTCTTAATGTGTGGCCTGTTGGAGCTGTATCAAAGATTATATGATCATATTCATTAAATGCTTTTTCATCAGTTATCATGCCAGAAAATTCATTAAATGCTGCAATTTCAACAGTACATGATCCTGATAATTGTTCTTCCATATTATCTATTACTGCTTGTGGTAACTTTCCTCTATATGGGGCTATTACACTTTCTCTATATTCAGCAGCTGCAGCTTCCGGTTCAAAATTGGCAACAGTTAAGTTTGGAACTTCTTTTATTTGAACTCCTTTATTATTTAACTCTGTATTAAACACATCTTGAAGGTTTGAAGCTGGATCAGTACTTACAAGCATTATCTTTTTTCCTTCATCAGCTAAATTTAAAGCTACAGCACATGCTGTTGATGTCTTACCAACTCCTCCTTTTCCTGTGAAGAATAAATACTTTGTTAAATTTAGTTCTTTTATATTAAATGGTTTAAACATAATCTTCTTTTCCCTTCTACGTAAACATATTTATTTTATCTAGTAAATTTATGCATCTTCTTAGCAGCATCCATCTTTACAGCCACAGCTTTTAGCTGGTTTCTTTATGCTAGGTTTCTTTATATTAAGCTTTAAAGTATCTGATGGTATTCCTAATAAACTACAAAACTCTTCATTAGTTGGATAACTACCAGCTTTGACTACAACTCCATCTACCACAATCACAGGTAATGCTTTCACTCCTACACTATTCAATATTTGGTTTACGTCTTTATTATCTATAAAAGCTTGAGGATTACTTGTAAGATTGTATCTTTCAACTAATATCCCCTTATTCTTTAAAGTATTTAAAACAGTTGAAACTCTCAATAATTCTTTATCTACAGATGGTCCGCAAACACCTGTTGAACAACACATAGCTGGATCAAATATTATCATTTTTTTCATTTAGATTAACTCCTTTACACTATAAATTTTTATTATTAGATTCTTATTTACAAGTACAATTAGATTTATCTTTACAAATGCAGTCTTTTGTTTCTGTTACAAGATTCATCATGAACAATGTTAGCTTGTTGCAATTATTAATATTTAGGCTGTAATAATTCCAAAGCCCTTCTTTTCTAACTTCTATCAGGCCACATTCACTTAATACTTTCATGTGATGTGAAAGTGTTGGTTGAGTAAAACCAAAGTATTCTAAAATATCACATGCACATCTTTCACCACAAGATAATATATCTATTATTTTTAGTCTACTTGGATCAGATAGAGCCTTAAAAATCTTCGCATTTTGTTCATAATCCATATTCATTCACATCCTTCCTATATAGATCTTTATCTATATATAATATAGACTATTATCTATATAAAATCAATACACAAGTGATAAATTTAACTTTTTATTAACACTAAATATACAACAATCTATATAGTTACTTTATGCAACAGTTAAATTATTGTTACAAAATAGTATTATGAAAAACCTTTAATAACTATACATTATTTTCATATTCATAAAAACAATATTTCAGCAAAGATAAAAATTCTGTTTGCATAATTTTTTTATTAATTTAATGTTACTGTTAGTAAAAAGACATATATCCTCTATGAAAACAAATTAAAGGAGGGAAAAACATGGCTGTAACTAAAGTTATGAACTCAGCTTCACTTAGTATTGAAGTTCAAAAAGGTCTTGACCAAGCCGGAGATCCTATTTATACTAAAAAATCTTTCTCAAATGTTAGGATCAATGCTGATGCTCAAAATGTTTATGAAGTTGCCGAAGCTATCAAGCTAGTTCTAGATGCTAGCACTAGAGATTCATTTATAACTGAATCTTCTAGCTTAATTAATGCTTAAGGTAGATTACTTAAGTAAATTTTAAAGATTGGAGGTAAATTAAATGGAATATACTTTATCTATGATTTTTTTAACTGATGCTGGTGAAAAAAGTACTTTAAGTGTTTCAGGAGTTAAAGCTGCTCTCACTAAAGCTGAAGTAAATACTCTTATGGATACAATTATCACGAAGAATATTTTCATGACTAATTCTGGTGCTTTAGTTAAAAAGTCTGGTGCTCAATTAACTCAAAGACAAGTTACAAAATTTGATATAGCGTAATTTCAGGCAAAAAATAGAAGCTATTTGGGCTTCTATTTTTTTATTTCACTATTAAATCATCATAATTTCGGTATAGTGGAATTAAACTTTGAAATCTGTTTTAACCCACACTAATTAATACCAAAGTAATAATTCACATATTAGTTTAATTAGGCTCAGTCAACCTATATAAAAGTAGTACTACCATAGTTTTCTCTCAAAGCCCTATTACACTCTTTGCAAACAACCACTTCCTTAAATTGAGTAACATTGCTATCACTCCCACAAAAGATACATCCTCTACTATATTTTCTAACAACTACCTCATTATTGATTTGAACCATTTCTATTGAATCACCTTTTTTCATACCCATTGCTGTTCTAATCTCTTTTGGTATTACAAGTCTCCCTAAGTCGTCAAGTTTTCTTACTATTCCTGATGCTTTCATTATTTAATCCTCCTAAAATCAATCTATTTAAGTCTATAATTATTGCTAATATCCTTTTCAATTTCTACTACGTAATCTTTTGACATCTCATATATGCGTGATCCTACTCCTTCATCAAAAGCAAGTAATCTATCTATTGAAAATTCACTACTTACTATCACAGGAAGGTAGTTAAGATACCTATAGTTAATGATTTCAAATATTATGTTAATGTCACTTTCGTTGATTTTCCCCTTAAACAAGTCATCAATAAGAAGAACTTCACATAGTTGATACTTTGAAATAGTCTTAGAATAGTATTCTTCATCAATCATGTTTTGCTTTATCTTTGTAATAACATCGCGATAAGGCATATATACAACTCTAATTTTATGTTTCAAGAAATTTAATGCAAGTGCAATGCTGCAGTGACTTTTTCCGCTGCCAACTTGTCCGCAAAGCAGAATACTATTTTTTCTACATCCCCTTATTTCATTAAAATCCTGATAATAAGCTATAGCAGTTTCCTTTGTTCTTTGTGATGCCTCATTCCAGATTTCAAAATTAGTAAAAGTAAGCTTACTCTGTTCAACATTAATCCCTGAATACTTCCACTCACTTTTTAACTTCTCTATTTTCCTACATTCACAGCTTATTGCAAGGGGTTGCCTATTCTCTTGAGGAATAAGTATCCATCCAGTGTCACAACATTTATTACACCTATATGAGGTTTGTTTCTGCCATTCTTCTTTCATCTTCTGTAAGCTTCCGTGGTTCCTTTGGCTTGAATCCTGTAAATTCATTTTTATCTGTTGAGTTACTCTTTCCAGTGCTCCTAATCCCATTTGACTTCACCTCCATATGATCTTTTGGACACCCTTCCTTTCTCCAGTTTTTCAATATTCCTATGATATATTCAATCTCAGTATGATTTTTCTGAAAGGCTATATCTATAGCTTTTTTAACCCAGCTCTCACCATACAAATCAATGGCTGCACTAATTGCAACATAGTTATGTCCACCTGGTATTCCTGTTATTTTTTCATGGTAATGCATGATTTCCAGAGCTTTAGCATTTACACTCTCCCCATCTAATAACTCAGCTTTCGTATTTTTTTCACCAGAGAAACTTTCACTTTTTTTCTCTTCTACACATATTGAATTAGTACTTATATCATCAATAATATTTTCACTCTTCTCTGTCTCTCTCTTATTCTTTTTCTTATTCTCTATCTCTTTCTTATTCTGTTCCATTACAGTAATATTACTTTCACTTTGTGTAACGTTACAATTTTTTTGAGTAACATTACAGTTATATTTATCGTCATCTGCAGTGATTTTTATGGCATCATTAAGTTTATTATCACTATTACTTATATTTATATCAGCATTAACTTCCTCACAATCTATATTTTTATGTTTACTTTTCTTAACTTTCTCAGTTACATCATTAACATTTCCTTGAGGCTCAATTTTCATCTTAGATGTTTTATTTCTATTATTTGATTTTTTACAAACTATATCTTTAGCACTGGTATTTAAGTTTTCATCTGAATTCTCTAGATTATTTTCTTCTGTTTCCTCATTCCTTGCTTCTTCTTTTGTATTATCACTAACTGCCTTCCCTTCCTGTTTCTTTTTCTCTCTATGGTTTTCCACTCTTTTTCTGTTTAGATCTCTAACTCTCTCCATTCCTTCAATACTTTGATGCTTATCCCAATTTACGATTCTAATTACATGGTCAGAATCTATTTCAATCATACCTAGACGAGATAGTGTTTTTAGTGTAAGTTTTATGGATGCTAAAGGTCTAGAAAATAGTATAGCTAGCATTTTATCAGTATAAGGCATGCCCTCTGATAGAAAAATCTCACCATTTGCATTATTCTTTCCAGCTTGTATGAGCAGCCTTATCCATAAATAGTGAACTGTATCTCTTTCTGGCATTGCATCTATTAATCTCATTTTTTCATCTTCATGAGTACTCGTAGCTAATTTAATCCATTTAATATCTGGCACTATTCTCACACTCCCGTAAATAGAATTGTCTAAATCTTTCAAGACCTTCCCATGAAGGAATTAGTCCCATTACATCACAAACATGTATATAACATTGGAAGGCATTGAAATTCATTTTAAATCCTCTCTTCCTTATATCATTGGAAACTAAATACTACTTCTTTGTGTATTCTAGTTATCTAAAATTAGTGGTGCTTTTGGAGCTACTCTCTTCTTGATATACTCATTCCAAAACTTCTCTTCTACTTTTACTATTTTGCATATTAAATCTTCATTTCGTTTAACTTCTCTTATTAAAAACTTTTCATTGTTAATAAGAATTGCAATATAACATTTATCTACTCTTTTCACTTTCATATCATGTTGCGCCTGCAGCACAAACTTCTTAGAAAAATTTTCACTATTTATATCAATTTCATCTATACCGTTAATTACTTTGCAATCTAAAATTGAGTTTTCTCCAATAATTTTACGATTAACATTTGAAACCATAAATCCATAATCCTTATCAACAGAATTAAGGTTATTTTTTCTTATCTTCTTTCTAGTCCTAAGCATAAATTCTCTTGATACTACTTCTTCTAAGGTGTTTATCCAATATACAGCATCAACAATTTTTTGAGAGTTTTCTACTTCCATTATTTTTTCTTCGTATACATTAGTAATAGTTCTGCATTTATCAAATCCAAGAATTGCTCCAATATCCTTCCCTTCAATTTTGTCATTTCTTTTAATAAGACATTCTAATTTCCCCATCATAAAATTCCTTTCATACCTTTAATAAAATTGTCTAACAGTATTACAATTATTAAAATTTTTATACGAATCCCGCAATTCGTTTATATAAACGTGTTTATCAGATGATTGACAATTATTATAAAATGTTACTCGTTTTCATTAAGTCGCTTAAAATAAAACTTATATTACCACTAATTTGAGTTCTATTTTCTTAGCTCATGATGAGCTTTTGATATATTCTCAATCCACTGGTGAAATAGTCCTTTATCTACCATAACCTTTTTTCCTATCTTGAAAAATGGAAAATCAGAGTTTTGCCTTGATATTTCTTCTTGCAAAGTATTTAATCCAATTCCAGATAAATAAGAACATTCTTTAAGCGAATAAGTAAGTTTTCCTTCTACCATTTCTTTTTCTTCGAAACCTTTTTTCCTTAGTTCAACTAAGATTTCTTTTAATAATTCCTCCATGCCTGTCCCCCATAAAGATATATTTTAATTATTTATAGTAGTGTTTCTTAACTTCAAGCTAATTTATTAACTACTAAGTTATTTTTTACTTTTCGAGTAACTTATTTAGCAAAAAAAATTTCTAATGGATCCTTTATTTCTAGAATATTAATTATTCTTTCTATTTCATCAGACCCGAATATACCCTTGTTAAGTTTAGTGCATAATGTCTTTGAAGACATTCCTAACTCCTTTGCCAGCCTTTCCTGAGTATACCCCTTTGCTTTAATCTTCCCCTTTAATTCATTTACCAAAATCATCTGATCACTCCTTGTTACTTGATAAGTAATATAATATATTTTATGGGTATTATTGTCAATACTCATCAAGTAACTTTTTTCAAGTTTTTGGAAATAGACGTTGCATATCCGGAAACAGATGTTATAATATAGTTAATTCAAATACAAAATATGGTGGTGATAAAAATGGGTTTAAAAGAAAATATAAAAAGAAGACGCTTAGAACTAAATCTCACATTAGATGAAGTCTCTACAAAACTATCTGTTAGTAAACCAACTCTTCAAAGATATGAAAGCGGCGTAATTTCCAATATACCATCTGATAAAATTGAAAAACTTGCATCAATATTAGAAACAACCCCATCTTCTTTAATGGGATGGATGGAAAAAAATATTGAAGAAAAACCAAATTTAACAGAAGAAGAACAATCATTACTAAATAAGTTTAAATCGTTAGATTTCTTAGGTAAGCATACTGTAAATACAGTTTTAGAAGTAGAATTTAATAGATGTAAATAATATATAATCTGCTCTAAATTGCTAATAAATAACTAGGAATTAGAAATACTATAAGTATAAATTTTTGTTTAATTTTCTTATAAAGATATTACTTAGCTTTCTACTAAATAATATTTTTATATATTCTTTTAAGTGTTAAAAAAGTTTTAAAGTTTAAAAGAATATTGAATTCTTAAATAGATACTATAAACTAAAAATTTATATATCCTTTAATTATAAATCAAACCAAAAGGTAATGTATGAAAAATGAATATTTATTAATATGTGATGTTAATTCTATAATTAAAATGCCATACAATTAATTTGTATAGCATTTTTTTATGTATCATTTTTAAAGTTATTGATTATTATTTGTATGTAGGACGATTCTAATATCTCATAATATTTTCCAAAAAACATTCCCGACTTTTTCCCGACTAGGTTCTAAATCCTTGTAATTTACCATAATAAACCATATGCGTATAACCTAGTATTCAAGCCATTTTATAAAGAATTATAACTTTATATAATCCCCCTTAAACAATGTCTTATCGTCTAAGGAGTTCCTCTTATATCTACAACAGTATTAATATTATAATGTTTTAACATTTCAATTAACTTCTCTACAGGGTAGTTAGAATGCCCTATTGTGTATATATCCATAAATCCCCCCTCTTTCATTATTACGTTCTGTTAAGTTATATGAACATTGCTCTTCTCAATCTAAGGAAATACAATAAGTTTGTCTAGAACCAGAGATTCCCCCTCGAAAGGAGAAGAACAATGAGCAAAACTAATATAAAATGTCCTCGC
>Ga0209281_1000874_pt1 | contig 26131 bp, 41 predicted proteins | sample MedtruBG_FD_187514 | JGI IMG/M metagenome (GOLD analysis project Ga0209281, IMG submission 187514) | Root nodule microbial communities of legume samples collected from California, USA - Medicago truncatula BG (SPAdes) (version 2) | ecosystem: Host-associated > Plants > Roots > Nodule | place... | reverse complement strand
AGTTCTACTTCCGTACAACTGACGTGACCGGTACCATCGAACTGCCAGAAGGCGTTGAAATGGTAATGCCAGGTGACAACGTGAACATGGTTGTTACCCTGATCCACCCAATCGCGATGGACGACGGTCTGCGTTTCGCAATCCGTGAAGGCGGCCGTACCGTTGGCGCTGGTGTTGTTGCTAAAGTTATCGCTTAATCGCGAATAATTTTTCGACACAAAAGAGGGCACTTCGGTGCCCTTTTTTTATGCAATTTGCTCAAATCTTAATTGAAATAAAAAGCATTCCTATTTAGACTTACAGAATTGGTTAAGAAGTGAGTCTCTTATGTACGTATGTCTGTGTAATGCCGTGACTGACAAAGCGATCCGTAAAGCCGTGCGTCAGCACAACCCGCATACCATGAAACAACTGCGTGAACTTGTGCCGATTGGTACCGATTGCGGAAAGTGCATTCGTCAGGCAAGACAGATTATGGTGGAGGAAAGCGGAACCATTATCCCAATGCACGAAGTTGCCTAACTAAAGGTAAGGTTATTTTTTGACTCTTGGCTTACAGCTTCTACACTTTTAGAACTGGCCAGGAGGATTTACCTATGAAAGGCGATAAAAAGATCATTGCTCATCTCAACAAACTGCTCGGTAACGAGCTGGTTGCCATCAATCAATATTTCCTGCACGCCCGAATGTTCAAGAACTGGGGGCTAACACGCCTCAATGAAAAGGAATACCACGAGTCGATCGACGAAATGAAGCATGCCGATCGTTATATCGAGCGTATCCTGTTTCTGGAAGGCCTTCCGAATTTGCAGGATCTCGGCAAGCTGAACATTGGCGAAGATATCGAAGAAATGTTGCGTTCGGACCTGGCCCTGGAATTGGATGGCGCCAAGAATCTGCGTGAAGGCATCGCCTATGCTGATTCTATCCATGACTATGTCAGCCGTGACCTGATGATAGAAATTCTGGCCGATGAAGAAGAACATATCGACTGGCTGGAAACTGAACTGGATTTGATAGCGCGTCTGGGTATCCAGAACTATGCCCAAGCTCAGTTGTAGGCAATAAATACCTTTTACAACGATGTTCTCCTGCCGGCATGAGTTTCTCCGGCAGGGCAGGGGAGCAGCGACAAAGCTTTTACCCTAATCCCGACGAATTTCCCCCTCGGTTTTCTCCCGTTAGTTACCCGCCGGTAAAAAATGCCGATATCCTGAGCATATTTCCATCTGTGCCTTGCTTCTCGCTCTGTTTTGCGTATAATGCGCGGGCTTACCTAATCTTGGTAAGCCTGATTTTAGCGAATCAGTCGATAGGCAGGACTTTCTGCTCTTCGAACAATACTCCCGATATGGGGGTTATATGTTGACGATTACACTCCCCCATCAATCGAAATGGGTGTGAGGAGTAATTATTTACGTTTATAAATAATTGGAGCTCTGGTCTCATGCAGAACCAAAGAATCCGTATCCGCCTGAAAGCGTTTGATCATCGTCTTATCGATCAATCAACCGCGGAAATCGTCGAGACTGCAAAGCGCACTGGTGCGCAAGTCCGTGGTCCGATCCCGCTGCCAACTCGCAAAGAGCGCTTTACCGTTCTGATCTCTCCGCACGTTAACAAAGACGCGCGTGATCAGTACGAGATTCGCACTCACAAGCGTCTGGTTGACATCGTTGAGCCAACCGAGAAAACCGTTGATGCTCTGATGCGTCTGGATCTGGCTGCCGGTGTAGACGTGCAGATCAGCCTGGGTTAATCAGGTCATTGAGCGATTGAGAGGTTGAAACAATGATTGGTTTAGTCGGTAAAAAAGTGGGCATGACTCGTATCTTCACTGAAGATGGCGTTTCTATCCCAGTAACCGTGATTGAAATTGAAGCGAACCGCGTGACTCAGGTTAAAGACCTGGAAAACGACGGGTACCGTGCCGTTCAGGTTACCACTGGTAGCAAAAAAGCTAACCGTGTGACCAAACCGGAAGCGGGCCATTTCGCTAAAGCTGGCGTTGAAGCTGGCCGTGGTCTGTGGGAATTCCGCCTTGCAGAAGGTGAAGAGTTCACTGCAGGTCAAAACATCAGCGTAGAAATCTTCGCTGAAGTTAAAAAAGTCGATGTTACCGGTACTTCTAAAGGTAAAGGTTTTGCTGGCACAGTTAAGCGCTGGAACTTCCGTACCCAAGACGCTACCCACGGTAACTCCTTGTCTCACCGCGTTCCGGGTTCTATCGGTCAGAACCAGACTCCGGGCAAAGTGTTCAAAGGCAAGAAAATGGCTGGCCACCTGGGTGACGAGCGTGTAACCGTTCAAAGCCTGGACGTAGTACGTGTTGACGCTGAGCGCAACCTGCTGCTGGTTAAGGGTGCTGTACCGGGCGCAACCGGTGGCAACCTGATCGTTAAACCAGCTGTGAAGGCGTAAGGGGATAGCAATGGAATTAGTATTGAAAGACGCGCAAAGCGCGCTGACTGTTTCCGAAACTACCTTCGGTCGTGATTTCAACGAAGCGCTGGTACACCAGGTTGTTGTTGCTTATGCAGCAGGTGCCCGTCAAGGTACCCGTGCTCAGAAGACCCGCGCTGAAGTGACTGGTTCCGGTAAAAAACCGTGGCGCCAGAAAGGTACCGGCCGTGCGCGTTCAGGTTCTGTAAAGAGCCCGATCTGGCGTTCAGGTGGCGTGACCTTTGCTGCTAAGCCTCAGGACCACAGTCAGAAAGTAAACAAAAAGATGTACCGCGGCGCGCTGAAAAGCATCCTGTCCGAACTGGTACGTCAAGATCGTCTGATCGTTGTCGAGAAGTTCTCTGTAGAAGCGCCTAAAACTAAGCTGCTGGCACAGAAACTGAAAGATATGGCTCTGGAAGATGTGCTGATCGTGACCGGTGAACTGGATGAGAATCTGTTCCTGGCTGCTCGCAACCTGTACAAGGTTGACGTGCGCGATGTAGCAGGTATCGACCCGGTTAGCCTGATCGCCTTCGACAAAGTGGTTATGACTGCTGATGCTGTGAAGCAAGTTGAGGAGATGCTGGCATGATCCGTGAAGAACGTTTGCTGAAAGTGCTGCGTGCACCGCACGTATCTGAAAAAGCATCCGCTGCGATGGAAAAAAGCAACACCATCGTACTCAAAGTTGCCAAAGACGCGACCAAAGCAGAAATCAAAGCTGCAGTGCAGAAACTGTTTGAAGTCGAAGTCGAAGACGTGAACACCCTGGTAGTTAAAGGGAAAGTGAAACGTCACGGTCAGCGTGTTGGTCGTCGTAGCGACTGGAAAAAAGCTTACGTCACCCTGAAAGAAGGCCAGAACCTGGACTTCATCGGCGGCGCAGAGTAAGTCGGAGGAGTAAGAACAATGGCAATTGTTAAATGTAAACCTACATCTCCGGGTCGTCGCCACGTTGTTAAAGTGGTTAACCCTGAGCTGCACAAGGGTAAACCTTATGCCCCGCTGCTTGAGAAACTGAGCAAAAGCGGTGGTCGTAACAACAATGGCCGTATCACCACCCGTCATATCGGTGGTGGCCACAAGCAACATTATCGTCTGGTTGACTTCAAACGCAACAAAGACGGTGTGGCTGCAGTGGTTGAGCGTCTGGAGTACGATCCGAACCGTTCCGCGAACATCGCGCTGGTTCTGTACAAAGACGGCGAACGCCGTTACATCCTGGCGCCGAAAGGCCTGAAAGCTGGTGACCAGATCCAATCTGGCGTTGATGCTGCAATCAAGGTAGGTAACACCCTGCCAATGCGCAACATCCCAGTGGGTTCAACGGTTCACAACGTAGAAATGAAACCAGGTAAAGGCGGCCAGATGGCTCGTTCTGCTGGTGCCTACGTTCAGATCGTTGCACGTGATGGTTCCTACGTAACTCTGCGTCTGCGCTCAGGCGAAATGCGTAAAGTTCCAGTTGATTGCCGCGCCACCCTGGGTGAAGTCGGTAACGCTGAACATATGCTTCGCGTTCTGGGTAAAGCAGGTGCTGCACGTTGGCGTGGTGTTCGTCCTACCGTTCGCGGTACGGCGATGAACCCGGTAGATCACCCGCACGGTGGTGGTGAAGGTCGTAACTTTGGTAAGCACCCGGTAACCCCGTGGGGCGTTCAGACCAAAGGTAAGAAGACCCGTAGCAACAAGCGTACTGATAAGTTCATCGTACGTCGCCGTAGCAAAAAATAATTAGAGGATAAGCCATGCCACGTTCTCTCAAGAAAGGTCCTTTTATTGACCTGCACTTGCTGAAGAAGGTAGAGAAAGCGGTGGAAAGCGGTGACAAGAAGCCTTTGCGCACTTGGTCCCGTCGTTCAACGATCTTTCCTAACATGATCGGTTTGACCATCGCTGTCCATAATGGTCGTCAGCACGTACCAGTGTTCGTTTCCGATGAAATGGTCGGTCACAAACTGGGTGAATTCGCGCCGACTCGTACTTATCGCGGCCATGCGGCTGATAAAAAAGCTAAAAAGCGCTAAGGTAGGAGGAAGAGATGGAAACTATCGCTAAACATCGCCACGCTCGTTCTTCTGCTCAGAAGGTTCGCCTTGTTGCAGACCTGATCCGCGGTAAGAAAGTGTCGCAAGCTCTGGAAACTCTGACCTACACCAACAAGAAAGCTGCTGGTCTGGTTAAGAAAGTGCTGGAGTCTGCCATTGCTAACGCAGAACACAACGATGGCGCTGACATCGATGATCTGAAAGTCACGAAAATCTTCGTAGACGAAGGCCCAAGCATGAAGCGCATTATGCCGCGTGCAAAAGGTCGTGCAGATCGCATCCTGAAGCGCACCAGCCACATTACTGTGGTTGTGTCCGATCGCTGAGACTCTGGAGACTAGCAATGGGTCAGAAAGTACATCCTAATGGTATTCGCCTGGGTATTGTCAAACCTTGGAACTCTACTTGGTATGCGAATACCAAAGAATTCGCTGACAACCTGGACAGCGACTTTAAAGTTCGTCAATTCCTGATTAAGGAACTGGCGAAAGCTTCCGTTTCTCGCATCGTTATCGAGCGTCCTGCGAAGAGCATCCGTGTGACTATTCACACTGCTCGTCCAGGCATCGTTATCGGCAAGAAAGGCGAAGATGTCGAAAAACTGCGTAAGGTCGTAGCGGATATCGCTGGCGTTCCTGCGCAAATTAACATCGCCGAAGTCCGTAAACCGGAACTTGACGCTAAATTGGTTGCTGACAGCATCACTTCACAGCTGGAACGTCGCGTTATGTTCCGTCGTGCTATGAAGCGTGCTGTACAGAACGCAATGCGTCTTGGCGCTAAAGGTATCAAAGTTGAAGTAAGCGGCCGTCTTGGCGGTGCTGAAATCGCGCGTACCGAATGGTACCGTGAAGGTCGTGTTCCGTTGCACACACTGCGTGCGGATATCGATTACAACACATCTGAAGCGCACACCACTTATGGTGTAATCGGCGTTAAGGTATGGATCTTCAAAGGTGAGATCCTGGGTGGTATGGCTGCAGTTGAACAACCGGAACCGGCTGCTCAACCTAAAAAGCAGCAGCGTAAAGGCCGCAAGTAAGGAGAGTCGCTGATGTTACAACCAAAGCGTACAAAATTCCGTAAGATGCACAAAGGCCGCAACCGTGGTCTGGCGCAGGGTACGGATGTTAGCTTCGGCACTTTCGGTCTGAAAGCTGTTGGCCGTGGCCGTCTGACTGCTCGTCAAATCGAAGCAGCTCGTCGTGCAATGACTCGTGCAGTTAAGCGTCAAGGTAAAATTTGGATCCGTGTATTCCCGGACAAACCAATTACCGAGAAGCCGCTCGAAGTGCGTATGGGTAAAGGTAAGGGTAACGTGGAGTATTGGGTTGCCCTGATCCAACCTGGGAAAGTCCTGTACGAAATGGACGGTGTACCAGAAGAGGTCGCCCGTGAGGCATTCAAGCTGGCTGCAGCTAAATTGCCGATCAAAACCACCTTTGTAACTAAGACGGTGATGTAATGAAAGCACAAGAGCTGCGTGAAAAAAGCGTTGAAGAGCTGAACACTGAGCTGCTCAACCTGCTGCGTGAGCAATTTAACTTGCGCATGCAGGCGGCAAGTGGCCAGCTGCAACAAACTCACCTGTTGAAACAAGTGCGTCGTAACGTCGCACGCGTTAAGACTTTACTGACTGAAAAGGCGGGTGTGTAAATGACTGATATTATCCGTACTCTGCAGGGTCGTGTTGTTAGTGACAAAATGGAGAAATCCATGGTTGTTGCTATCGAGCGCACGGTGAAGCACCCGATCTACGGGAAATTCATCAAGCGTACGACCAAGCTGCACGTACATGACGAGAACAACGAATGTGGTATCGGTGACGTGGTAGAAATCCGCGAATGCCGTCCACTGTCTAAGACTAAGTCTTGGACGTTGGTTCGCGTTGTAGAGAAAGCGATTCTGTAATAGAGTAGCTGGCTCTAACTTAATAAACGGCTCAGAAAATGAGCCGTTTATTTTTTCTACCCATACTCTGGAAGCGGTGTTATAATGCTGCGCCCTCGGTTATGGGGCTTTTCAACGACCTAGTAATAGGTCCTAAAGTTGTAGTTGACATTAGCGGAGCACTAACATGATCCAAGAACAGACTATGCTGAACGTGGCCGACAACTCCGGTGCACGTCGCGTAATGTGTATCAAGGTTCTAGGTGGCTCGCACCGTCGCTACGCAGGCATCGGCGACGTCATCAAAATTACCATCAAGGAAGCAATTCCTCGCGGTAAGGTGAAGAAAGGCGATGTGCTGAAGGCGGTAGTGGTGCGCACCAAGAAGGGTGTACGTCGCCCGGACGGTTCTGTCATTCGCTTCGATGGTAATGCATGCGTTATTTTGAACAATAACAGCGAGCAACCTATCGGTACGCGTATTTTTGGGCCGGTAACTCGTGAACTGCGTAATGAGAAGTTCATGAAAATTATCTCTCTGGCACCAGAAGTACTCTAAGGAGCGAACCATGGCAGCGAAAATCCGTCGTGATGACGAAGTTATCGTGCTTACCGGGAAAGACAAAGGTAAACGCGGTAAAGTAAAAAATGTCCTGTCTGCTGGCAAGGTCATTGTTGAAGGTATCAACCTGGTTAAGAAACATCAGAAGCCGGTTCCGGCCCTGAACCAACCAGGTGGCATTGTTGAAAAAGAAGCTGCAATTCAGGTTTCTAACATTGCTCTCTTCAACACGGCTACCGGTAAGGCTGACCGTGTAGGCTTTAGATTCGAAGACGGCAAAAAAGTCCGTTTCTTCAAGTCTAACAGCGAAACTATCAAGTAATTTGGAGTAATACGATGGCGAAACTGCATGATTACTACAAAGACGAAGTAGTTAAAAAACTCATGACTGAGTTTAGCTACGCTTCTGTCATGCAAGTCCCTCGGGTCGAGAAGATCACCCTGAATATGGGTGTTGGTGAAGCGATCGCTGACAAGAAACTGCTGGATAACGCAGCAGCTGATCTGGCAGCAATCTCCGGTCAAAAACCGTTCATCACCAAAGCCCGCAAATCTGTTGCAGGCTTCAAAATCCGCCAGGGCTATCCGATCGGCTGTAAAGTAACTCTGCGTGGCGAGCGCATGTGGGAGTTCTTTGAGCGTCTGATTTCCATTGCTGTTCCACGTATCCGTGACTTCCGTGGCTTGTCCGCTAAGTCATTCGATGGCCGTGGTAACTACAGCATGGGTGTGCGTGAGCAAATCATCTTCCCAGAAATCGACTACGACAAAGTCGATCGCGTTCGTGGCTTGGATATTACCATTACCACTACTGCGAAATCTGATGATGAAGGCCGCGCGCTGTTGGCTGCTTTTAACTTCCCGTTCCGTAAGTAAGGCAGGGTTACTGATGGCTAAGCAATCAATGAAAGCACGCGAAGTTGTTCGCGTGAAACTGGCTGAAAAGTACCGCGCAAAACGCGAGGAACTGAAAGCTATCATTTCTGGTGTGAACTCGTCCGACGAAGAACGTTGGGATGCTGTTCTCAAGCTGCAAACTCTGCCGCGTGATTCCAGCCCGTCTCGTCAGCGTAAGCGCTGCCGCCAAACTGGCCGTCCACATGGTTATGTGGGCAAATTCGGGTTGAGCCGTATCAAGTTACGTGAAGCCGCTATGCGCGGTGAAGTACCTGGCTTGAAAAAGGCTAGCTGGTAATTACCAATTGAATCACGGGAGTAAAGACAGATGAGCATGCAAGATCCGATCGCGGATATGCTGACCCGTATCCGTAACGGTCAAGCCGCGAACAAAGTTGCGGTCACCATGCCTTCCTCCAAGCTGAAAGTGGCAATTGCCAACCTGCTGAAGGAAGAAGGTTTTATTGAAGATTTCAAAATCGAAGGCGACGCCAAGCCTGTTCTGGAACTGGTACTGAAGTACTTCCAGGGCAAGGCAGTGGTAGAAAGCATTCAGCGAATCAGCCGTCCAGGTCTGCGCATCTATAAGAAAAAAGATGAGCTGCCAAAAGTTATGGCCGGTTTGGGTATCGCTGTTGTTTCTACCTCTAAAGGTGTTATGACCGATCGTGCAGCTCGCCAAGCAGGTCTTGGTGGCGAGATTATCTGCTACGTAGCTTAATTCGGGAGGAAAGAATGTCTCGTGTTGCAAAAGCACCCGTCGTCATTCCTGCCGGCGTAGAGGTAAAACTCAACGGTCAGGTTATTTCGATTAAGGGTAAGAACGGCGAGCTGACTCGTACTGTCCACGACGCCGTTGAAGTGAAGCAAGAAGCTAACGCACTGACTTTCGCTCCGCGCGAAGGTTTTGCTAACGCCTGGGCCCAAGCGGGTACTACGCGCGCTCTGCTGAACGCAATGGTAGTTGGTGTTACCGAAGGCTTCACCAAGAAGCTTCAACTGGTAGGTGTTGGTTATCGTGCTGCTGTTAAAGGCAACGTGGTGAATTTAGCCTTAGGCTTCTCTCACCCAGTCGATCACCAGCTGCCAGCAGGTATTACTGCTGAATGCCCAAGCCAAACTGAAATCGTGCTGAAAGGCGCTGATAAACAAGTTATTGGCCAGGTTGCTGCAGATCTGCGTGCCTACCGCCGTCCTGAGCCTTACAAAGGCAAGGGTGTCCGTTACGCCGACGAAGTCGTGCGTACCAAAGAGGCTAAGAAGAAGTAAGGTAACACTATGGATAAGAAATCTGCTCGTATCCGTCGTGCGACCCGCGCACGCCGTAAGCTCAAAGAACTGGGTGCAACCCGCCTGGTGGTACATCGTACCCCGCGTCACATTTACGCACAGGTAATTGCTCCAAATGGTTCTGAAGTACTGGTAGCCGCTTCTACTTTAGAAAAAGCTATCACTGAGCAACTGAAGTATTCCGGTAACAAAGACGCAGCAGCTGCCGTAGGTAAAACTCTGGCTGAGCGCGCGTTGGAAAAAGGGATCTCTAAAGTTTCCTTTGACCGTTCCGGTTTCCAATATCATGGTCGAGTCCAGGCACTGGCAGATGCTGCCCGTGAAGCTGGCCTTCAGTTCTAAGGAAGAGGTTTAAGATGGCTCACATCGAAAAACAAGCTGGCGAACTGCAGGAAAAGCTGATCGCGGTAAACCGCGTATCTAAAACCGTAAAAGGTGGCCGTATTTTCAGCTTTACCGCACTGACAGTAGTTGGTGATGGTAACGGTCGCGTTGGTTTTGGCTACGGCAAAGCACGCGAAGTTCCGGCAGCGATCCAGAAAGCGATGGAAAAAGCCCGTCGCAACATGATGAATGTCGCGCTGAACAGCGGCACCCTGCAGCACCCTGTTAAAGGTGCTCATACGGGTTCCCGTGTGTTCATGCAGCCGGCTTCCGAAGGTACCGGTATTATTGCCGGTGGTGCAATGCGCGCCGTCCTGGAAGTCGCTGGGGTGCACAACGTATTGGCTAAAGCTTATGGTTCCACCAACCCGATCAACGTGGTTCGTGCAACTATTGATGCTTTGGCAAATATGAAGTCCCCTGAAATGGTCGCTGCCAAGCGTGGTAAATCCGTTGCAGACATTCTGGGGTAATTGACCATGGCTAAGACTATCAAAGTAACACAAGTTCGCAGCTCCATTGGCCGTCTGCCGAAGCATAAAGCTACACTGCTCGGTCTGGGTCTGCGTCGTATTGGTCACACCGTAGAGCGCGAGGATACTCCTGCTGTACGCGGTATGATCAACCTGGTTTCCTACATGGTTAAAGTTGAGGAGTAACAGATGCGTTTAAATACTCTGTCTCCGGCTGAAGGTGCCAAGCATGCGCCGAAGCGTGTAGGTCGTGGTATTGGTTCTGGCCTGGGTAAAACCGCTGGTCGTGGTCACAAAGGTCAGAACTCACGTTCTGGCGGTGGCGTACGTCGTGGTTTTGAAGGTGGTCAGATGCCTTTATATCGTCGTTTGCCGAAATTCGGCTTCACCTCGCGCAAAGCTATGATCACGGCAGAAGTTCGTCTGTCTGAACTGGCTCTTGTTGAAGGCGACGTAATCGACCTGAACACGCTGAAAGCCGCTAACGTTGTTGGTACCCAGATCGAATTCGCGAAAGTTATGCTTTCTGGCGAAATCGCTCGTCCGGTTACCCTGCGTGGTCTGCGTGTCACCAAAGGCGCTCGTGCTGCTATCGAAGCTGCTGGCGGTAAAATTGAGGAATAAGTAGCAGATGGCTAAGCAACCAGGATTAGATTTTCAAAGTGCTAAAGGCGGGCTCGGCGAGCTGAAGCGCAGACTTTTGTTTGTCATCGGCGCGCTGATTGTCTTCCGTATCGGCTCTTTTATTCCGATTCCTGGTATCGATGCCACTGTGCTTGCCAAATTGCTTGAGCAGCAGAGAGGCACTATCATTGAAATGTTTAACATGTTCTCTGGTGGTGCCCTCAGCCGTGCTTCTATCTTTGCTCTGGGGATCATGCCGTATATTTCGGCATCGATCATTATCCAGCTGTTAACGGTGGTTCATCCAGCGTTAGCAGAAATCAAGAAAGAAGGGGAGGCTGGCCGTCGCAAGATTAGCCAGTACACCCGCTACGGTACGCTGGTGTTGGCCATATTCCAGTCGATCGGTATTGCTACCGGTCTGCCGAATATGCCTGGTATGCAGGGTCTGGTGTTAAACCCAGGCTTTGCATTCTACTTTACTGCTGTAGTGAGTCTGGTTACCGGGACAATGTTCCTGATGTGGCTGGGCGAACAGATTACTGAGCGCGGTATCGGCAACGGTATTTCGATCATTATCTTCGCAGGTATTGTAGCGGGACTTCCGCCGGCAGTGGCCCATACTATTGAGCAAGCCCGGCAAGGCGACCTGCACTTCCTCCTGTTGCTGTTGGTTGCAGTATTAGTGTTTGCAGTAACCTTCTTCGTTGTTTTCATAGAACGTGGTCAACGTCGTATCGTCGTTAACTATGCGAAGCGTCAACAAGGTCGTCGTGTTTATGCAGCACAGAGCACACACTTACCGTTGAAAGTGAATATGGCAGGGGTAATCCCGGCAATCTTCGCTTCCAGCATTATTCTGTTCCCGGCCACGATTGCATCATGGTTTGGGGGCGGTACCGGTTGGAACTGGCTGACAACGATTTCGCTGTATTTGCAGCCAGGGCAACCGCTTTATGTGTTACTCTATGCGTCTGCAATCATCTTCTTCTGTTTCTTTTACACGGCGTTGGTTTTCAACCCGCGTGAGACAGCAGATAACCTGAAGAAGTCCGGTGCCTTCGTACCAGGAATTCGTCCGGGAGAGCAAACGGCGAAGTACATCGATAAAGTAATGACGCGTTTAACCCTGGTGGGCGCGATGTACATTACTTTCATCTGCCTGATCCCGGAGTTCATGCGTGATGCAATGAAAGTACCATTCTACTTTGGTGGTACCTCGCTACTGATCGTGGTTGTCGTCATCATGGACTTTATGGCTCAAGTGCAAACTCTGATGATGTCAAGTCAGTACGAGTCTGCATTGAAGAAAGCAAACCTGAAAGGCTATAACCGCTAATCAGGTGCGTTTGAGAAGTTACGGAGAGTAAAAATGAAAGTTCGTGCTTCCGTCAAGAAATTATGTCGTAACTGCAAAATCGTTAAGCGTAACGGTGTCGTTCGTGTGATTTGCAGCGCCGAGCCGAAGCATAAACAGCGTCAAGGCTGATTATCTCGCATATTTTTCTTGCAAAGTTGGGTTGAGCTGGCTAGATTAGCCAGCCAATCTTTTGTATGTAGCTGCAACATTATTTGAGTATCCTGAAAACGGGCTTTTCAGAATGGTGTTGCCGTATAAAATAGTAGGAGTGCATAGTGGCCCGTATAGCAGGCATTAACATTCCTGATCATAAACATACCGTAATCGCCTTAACGTCGATCTTCGGAATCGGTAAAACCCGCTCACAGTCTATCTGTGCAGCTACGGGTATTGCTGAACATGTTAAGATCAGTGAGCTGTCTGAAGAGCAAATTGAACAGCTGCGTGAAGCAGTCGCCAAATTCACTGTAGAAGGTGATTTGCGTCGTGAAGTTACCCTGAGCATCAAGCGTCTGATGGATCTTGGTACATACCGTGGTTTGCGTCATCGTCGTGGTCTGCCAGTTCGCGGTCAGCGTACGAAGACCAACGCACGTACCCGTAAGGGTCCGCGTAAACCGATCAAGAAATAATCAGGGTGATTGAATAATGGCAAAGGCACCTGTTCGTACACGTAAGCGTGTAAGAAAGCAAGTCTCTGACGGCGTGGCTCATGTCCATGCTTCTTTCAACAACACCATTGTGACTATTACCGATCGTCAGGGTAACGCATTGGGTTGGGCAACTGCCGGTGGTTCTGGTTTCCGTGGTTCTCGTAAGTCAACTCCGTTTGCAGCTCAGGTTGCAGCCGAGCGTTGTGCTGACGCAGTAAAAGAATACGGTATCAAGAACCTGGAAGTTATGGTTAAGGGACCGGGTCCGGGTCGCGAATCAACTATTCGTGCACTGAACGCCGCAGGTTTCCGCATCACTAACATTACTGATGTGACTCCTATCCCTCACAACGGTTGTCGTCCGCCGAAAAAGCGTCGCGTATAACGCTGCTTTTAGGTTAGTTGGAGAAAGAAAATGGCAAGATATTTGGGTCCTAAGCTCAAGCTTAGCCGCCGTGAGGGCACAGACTTGTTCCTGAAGTCTGGCGTTCGCGCGATCGATACCAAGTGTAAAATTGAGCAACCGCCTGGTCAACACGGTGCGCGTAAACCGCGTCTGTCTGACTATGGTGTACAGTTACGTGAGAAGCAAAAAGTTCGCCGTATGTACGGTGTTCTGGAGCGTCAATTCCGTAACTATTACAAAGAAGCAGCACGCCTGAAGGGCAACACCGGTGCAAACCTGTTGCAACTGCTGGAAGGTCGTCTGGACAACGTTGTTTACCGTATGGGCTTCGGCGCTACTCGTGCAGAGTCACGTCAGTTGGTTAGCCACAAAGCAATTATGGTAAATGGTCGCGTTGTTAACATCGCTTCTTATCAGGTATCTCCGAATGACGTAGTCAGCATCCGCGAGAAAGCTAAAAAGCAATCTCGTGTTAAAGCTTCTCTGGAGCTGGCTGAGCAGCGTGAAAAGCCGACTTGGCTTGAAGTTGATGCTGCTAAGATGGAAGGCGTGTTCAAGCGTATGCCTGAACGTACCGATCTGTCTGCGGACATTAACGAACACCTGATCGTCGAGCTTTACTCCAAGTAAGGCTTAGTACCAAAGAGAGGACACAATGCAGGGTTCTGTGACAGAGTTTCTAAAACCGCGCCTGGTAGATATCGAGCAAGTCAGTTCGACGCACGCCAAGGTGACCCTTGAGCCTTTAGAGCGTGGCTTTGGCCATACTCTTGGCAACGCACTGCGCCGTATTCTGCTTTCATCTATGCCGGGTTGCGCGGTGACCGAGGTTGAGATTGATGGTGTACTGCACGAGTACAGCACCAAAGAAGGCGTACAGGAAGATATCCTGGAGATCCTGCTCAACCTGAAAGGGCTGGCGGTGAGAGTTCAAGGCAAAGATGAAGTTATTCTTACCCTGAATAAATCTGGCATTGGCCCTGTGACCGCTGCCGACATTACCCATGATGGTGATGTCGAAATCGTCAAGCCTCAGCACGTGATCTGCCACCTGACCGATGAAAACGCTGCTATCAGCATGCGTATCAAAGTTCAACGTGGTCGTGGTTATGTGCCGGCTTCTGCCCGAATTCATTCGGAAGAAGATGAGCGCCCGATCGGTCGTCTGTTGGTTGACGCATGCTATAGCCCTGTAGAGCGTATTGCCTACAATGTTGAAGCAGCGCGTGTAGAACAGCGTACTGACCTGGACAAGCTGGTAATCGAAATGGAAACCAATGGCACGATCGATCCTGAAGAGGCGATCCGCCGTGCGGCAACCATCCTGGCCGAACAACTTGAAGCCTTCGTTGACTTGCGTGATGTACGTCAACCGGAAGTTAAAGAAGAAAAACCAGAGTTCGATCCGATCCTGCTGCGCCCTGTTGACGATCTGGAATTGACTGTCCGCTCTGCTAACTGCCTTAAGGCAGAAGCTATCCACTACATCGGTGATCTGGTACAGCGTACCGAGGTTGAGTTGCTGAAAACGCCGAACCTGGGTAAAAAATCTCTTACTGAGATTAAAGACGTGCTGGCCTCCCGTGGACTTTCTCTGGGCATGCGCCTGGAAAATTGGCCACCGGCAAGCATTGCTGACGAGTAACCGGATCACAGGTTAAGGTTTTACTGAGAAGGATAAGGTCATGCGCCATCGTAAGAGTGGTCGTCAACTGAACCGTAACAGCAGCCATCGCCAGGCTATGTTCCGTAACATGGCCGGCTCTTTGGTTCGTCATGAGATCATCAAGACGACCTTGCCAAAAGCGAAAGAGCTGCGTCGCGTTGTTGAGCCGCTGATTACTCTTGCCAAGACCGACAGCGTAGCTAATCGTCGTCTGGCATTCGCCCGTACTCGTGATAACGAGATCGTGGCAAAACTGTTTAACGAGCTGGGCCCGCGTTTCGCGAGCCGTGCCGGTGGTTACACTCGCATTCTGAAGTGTGGCTTCCGCGCAGGCGACAACGCGCCGATGGCATACATCGAGCTGGTTGATCGTGCTGAGTCTCAAGCAGAAGTAGCAACTGCAGAGTAATCTGTAGACGCGTAAAAAAACCGGGCTTGCCCGGTTTTTTTACGTCCATAATCAGCCAAACGTGCGTTCTTTCCCCGTCAGGCTTAAGATCCCCCTCCCTATCCGCTATGCTAACGCTATTCATCAGTCAGTTGAGAGAGTATGTTATGTGGCTACTTGATCAGTGGGCGGAGCGCCATATTCTTGATGCGCAGGCGAAAGGTGAGTTAGATAACTTGCCCGGCCAGGGGCAGCCACTAGAGTTGGATGATGACAGTGCCGTGCCCGCTGAATTGCGGACAGGTTTTCGCCTGCTAAAAAATGCTGGCTATCTACCTGCCGAGCTCGAAGATCGTAAAGAGGCTTTGAACATTGCCCGTTTGCTACAGGGAATTGATAGCGAACATCCAGACTATGCCGAACTTGGCAAGCGAATGGCCCTGTTGGAACATCGTCTTCGTCAGGCTGGAATGAGCACAGATTTTTTACACGGTGAATATCAGAGAGCATTGAGCAGCAAATTTTCGCCGGAGGAAGAGTGATGTTTAAGATAGGGCAACTGGCAAAACTTGCCGATGTGACGCCGGATACCGTGCGTTATTACGAGAAGCAGGGAATGATGGATCATAACATTCGTACCGAAGGCGGCTATCGCTTGTACAGCGATCAAGACCTGCAGCGGTTGCGCTTTATCCGTTATGCCAAGCAGCTCGGTTTTACGCTGGAAACCATTGCTGAATTGCTGTCGATCCGTGTCGATCCTGAGCATCATACCTGCCAGGAATCGAAGTCGATCGTCGATGCGCGTCTGAGCGAAGTCGAGAACAAGCTTAAGGAATTAACGCGGATGCGTGAGTCGCTAAAGCGCCTTAGTGATGCCTGCTGCGGAAGCGCACATACCAGCAATTATTGCTCGATTCTGGAAGCGCTGGAACAGGGCGCCAGCGATGAAAAAGTGAAAAAGGGTGCCTGACAGGCTTGCCGGCCCTTTAATTTTTATACTGCTGGCAGTATTATCTTCTCGTTTTATAACCATAGACAAACAAGGTGAATTACCATGACTCAATACCGACATACTAAAGGTAAGATCCAGGACAATGCCATTGAGGCACTGTTGCATGATCCACTATTTCGCCAACGGGTAGAGAAAAATACCAAAGGGAAAGGCAGCTACCGGCGTAAAGACAAACACGCAAAAGGCGGTAATTGGGAGGCCAGTGGCAAACTATCAAATGATAATTTACCACTGGCCTTCTGGTTTTAAGGCATTAAAAAAGCCATCTGATTTAGATGGCTTTTTATTAGCACAGGATTAACTGATTTACAGTTTTGGTTGCTGCTGATGACTGAGCAAATCGCGAATTTCAGTCAGAAGCTTCTCTTCTGCAGTTGGCACAGGTGGTGCGGCTGGCGCTTCTTCCTGTTTGCGACGTACTTTGTTCATTAACTTAATTGCCAGGAAAATAGCAAAGGCAACAATAACAAAATCAAAAACGGTTTGAATGAATGAACCGTAGTTCATCACTACTGCAGGCACCGCGCCCTGAGCTTCGCGTAACACCAGGTGGAACTGTTTGAAGTCAACGCCGCCGATCAGTAAACCCAGCGGTGGCATGATGATATCTGCAACGAAAGACGATACGATCTTGCCGAATGCTGCACCGATAATCACACCGACTGCCAAATCAACCACGTTGCCACGCATGGCAAACTCACGAAACTCTTTCATCATACTCATAGAACGCACCCCTTGCAGAATTAATAACTCAAGTTTAACAAAGCAATTTCCCTTTGCCACAATAAGCAGAGAAAAGTTTTTATCTCTTCTTACCCACGGCAACGAATATCAACCTGATTATAGACCATGGGACAATTAATTCGTTCTACAGGAAGAACGGACTTGGTTGGAACAAACGTTCAACGTCAGGAACGAATTTTTTATCGGTAATAAACATAATGACGTGATCGCCCTGTTCGATTTTGCTGCTGCCGTTGGCGATAATTACGTCATCACCGCGGACAATGGCGCCAATGGTCGTGCCCGGCGGTAATTTAATATCTTCAACGATACGCCCAACTACTTTTGAGGTGCTCTCGTCACCGTGTGCAATAGCTTCAATGGCCTCTGCCACGCCGCGCCGTAGCGATGAAACACTGACGATATCTGCTTTACGTACGTGGCCCAGCAACGCTGAGATCGTGGCTTGCTGAGGGGAAATGGCAATGTCGATGACGCTGCCCTGCACCAGGTCAACGTAGGCGCGACGCTGAATTAACACCATCACCTTTTTGGCACCCATGCGTTTGGCGAGCATGGCAGACATGATGTTGGCTTCGTCATCATTGGTAATGGCGATAAAAACATCGACCTGATCAACATGTTCTTCTGCCAATAACTCCTGGTCAGAGGCATCGCCATAGAACACGATGGTGTCATGCAGCTGTTCGGCCAGCTCCGTGGCGCGTTGCTGATTACGTTCGATCAGCTTCACGTTGTAGGATTTCTCCAAGCGCTGCGCCAGGCCTGCACCAACGTTACCGCCGCCGACAATCATGATGCGTTTATAAGGTTTTTCCAGCCGTTGTAGCTCACTCATTACCGCGCGGATATGCTGTGAAGCCGCAACAAAGAACACTTCGTCTCCGGCTTCGATAATTGTAGAGCCCTGTGGGCGGATCGGCCGATCCTGACGGAATATAGCGGCAACGCGGGTATCGATATGCGGCATATGCTCACGCATAGAAGACAGGGCATTACCCACCAACGGGCCGCCGTAATAGGCTTTTACTGCAGCGATGCTGACTTTGCCTTCTGCAAAGTTCACCACCTGTAATGCTCCAGGGTATTCAATTAATTTATAGATGTAATCGATAACCAGTTGTTCAGGCGAGATCAAATGGTCAATGGGCACCGCTTCAGGTTGAAACAGTTTCTCTGATTCACGGATATATTCAGGCGCGCGGATACGGGCGATTCGGTTCGGCGTATTAAACAGCGAATAGGCAATCTGACAGGCAATCATGTTGGTTTCGTCAGAGTTAGTGACCGCAACCAGCATGTCGGCATCTTCTGCGCCTGCTTCTCGCAGTACGCGTGGATGGGAACCGTAGCCCTGAACAACCCGCAGGTCGAACTTATCCTGCAGCTGACGCAGACGGCCAGAGTCGGTATCCACGACGGTAATGTCGTTGTTTTCGCCTACCAGGTTTTCCGCCAGTGTTCCACCAACCTGACCGGCACCAAGAATAATTATTTTCATTCGCTTCTCTGCTTCACACTGAAACCGCTGAAGGTTTTCTGAAAGGGCGCAACAGCCGCGCCCTGAATACTGAATAGCTACATTTTAATCAGCTTAGCGTAAAAGAAGCCATCTCCATCCTCCGGATGGGGAAGATTCTGTCGGCCAGGCTGCTGTTCATCGCCGGTTTCAACCAGACGGGCTTCGGGATGGCGCTGGAGGAAAGCGGTAATCTGCTCCGCGTTCTCTGCCGGCAAAATTGAGCAGGTAGCGTATACCATCACACCGCCCTTTTTGAGATGTGGCCAAATGGCTTCGATAATCTCGGCCTGCAGCGTAGCCAGTTCAGCGATGTCACTATCGCGACGCAACCATTTGATATCCGGATGACGGCGGATCACACCCGTGGCAGAGCACGGTGCATCCAGCAAAATGCGATCGAATTGCTTATCACCACACCAGTCTTGCGGTGTACGTCCATCGCCTTGCTTGACCTCGGCGTGTAAACGCAGGCGTTGCAGGTTTTCTTTGACTCGACTCAGGCGTTGCTCATCGATATCGACCGCCATGACATGAGCTTTGGGCGCAGCTTCCAGAATATGCGTGGTTTTGCCGCCGGGAGCGGCACACAAATCGAGGATCTGTTCTCCGTCTTGCGGATCCAGCAGATCGACACAACCCTGAGCGGAAGCATCCTGCACGGTAACCCAGCCGTCGGCAAATCCCGGCAGGTCGGTAACGGCGCATGGCGCCAGCAGGCGTATTGCATCGCGATATTCGGTATGGGGTTCGGCTGCAATACCCGCCTGCGCCATCAGCTGCAAATAATCTTCACGGGTGTGATGAAGTCGGCTGACACGCAGCCACATCGGTGGTTTCTGATTATTGGCATCGACGATTTGTTCCCACTGCGCGGGGTAGGCTTGCTGGATACGTTTCAAAAGCCAGCTTGGATGCAGATAGCGGCTGTCATTATTGGCGGCGCGTTGCAGCAACTCTTCCTGCTGTCGTTGGAACTGGCGCAATACACCGTTGATCAGCCCTTTAAGCTGCGGCCGTTTCAGCGCGACGGCGCCTTCTACCGTTTCCGCCAGCACTGCATGGGCTGGGATGCGGGTATACAGCAGTTGGTACAGGCCGACCATCAGCAGATAGTGCAGCGTGCGCTGTTTGCCGGTCATTGGCTTGGCCATCAATTGCTGAATACACCATTCCACCTGTGGCAGCACGCGCAGGGTGCCGAAGCATAACTCCTGCAGCAGAGCGCGGTCTTTGTCAGAAATGGATTTTTGCAGTGGCGGCAAGACAGTACTGAGAGATTGGCCCTGATCCAGCACCTGGCCGATGGCTTTGGCTGCGATGCTTCGGAGATTGTAGTTGTTTTTCATAGGCTAAAGCGGGTAGCGATCGGCATTAAGAAAGAAACAGCCCGGCGATTATCGGCCGGGCAGTGAGGGCGGCTTATAACCGGTTACCCGGTGTAAACCATTCACGACGTGAGTTCAGCAGATCCTGTGCCGACATGGGTTTTTTGCCCGCTGGCTGCAACTGAGTCAGGTTAAGGATACCCTCGGCGGTAGCAACCTGAATGCCGTGTTTGTCGGCATGAACGATGGTGCCGGGTTCCGCATTGGCGTTTTGTTCCAACACCGTGGCTTGCCACACTTTTACCGGCTGATCGTCAATGGTGAAATAGCTGACTGGCCACGGGTTAAAGGCGCGGATGCAGCGTTCTAGCTGCACGGCTGACAAGCTCCAGTCGAGGCGAGCTTCTTCTTTGCTCAGCTTCTCGGCGTAGGTGACCAGCGACTCATCCTGCACTTCACGTTTGGCAGAACCTTCAGCCATTTGCTGCAGCGTGGTCAACATGCCCTGCGGGCCGAGCTGCGCCAGTTTGTCATACAGACTGGCACTGGTGTCATCGGCTTCAATCGGGCAGGCGATTTTGTACATCATATCGCCGGTGTCAAGACCTACGTCCATTTGCATGATGGTGACGCCAGTTTCGTTATCGCCGGCCCAGAGTGAACGCTGGATCGGCGCGGCGCCACGCCAGCGTGGCAGCAGGGAACCGTGGACGTTGATGCAGCCAAGTCGCGGCATATCCAGCACCGCTTTCGGCAAGATCAGCCCATAAGCCACGACGACCATCACATCGGCGTTGAGATCGGCCACCAGGTGCTGGTTTTCTTCCGGGCGCAGTGATTTTGGCTGAAATACCGGTAATTGATGCTGCTCGGCCAAAACCTTGACCGGGCTTGGCGTCAGCTTGTTACCGCGGCCGGCAGGGCGGTCAGGCTGGGTGAAAACCCCGACAATCTGGTGCCCAGATGACAACAGCGCGTCAAGGTGACGCGCTGCGAAGTCTGGAGTTCCGGCGAAAATAATCCGTAAAGAGTCAGACACGTTGATTTCCTGATCGGTTAGGCGCGCGCGTTAAACTTGGCCAGTTTTTCCAGTTTCTGGCGGATACGCTGGCGCTTGAGTGGCGACAGGTAATCGACGAACAGTTTGCCAACCAGGTGATCCATCTCGTGCTGAATACAGATGGCCAGCAGATCGTCGGCTTCTAGCTCAAAAGGCTTGCCGTCGCGATCCAGCGCTCTGATTTTCACGTTAGCGGCGCGCGGAACTAAAGCACGCTGCTCAGGAATGGAAAGGCAACCTTCCTCGATCCCGGTTTCGCCGCTTTTTTCCAGCAGCTCCGGGTTGATCAGCACCAGGCGCTGATCGCGGTTTTCAGAAACGTCAATGACGATAATGCGCTGATGGATATCCACCTGTGTCGCAGCCAGGCCAATGCCTTCCTCTGCGTACATGGTTTCAAACATATCATCCACGATGCGCTGGATATTCGCATTGACTTCTTTTACCGGGGCCGCAACTTTGCGCAGCCGGTCGTCTGGGTAATGTAATACCTGCAATACTGACATATATCTTGAGATCTGTATCCGAGTGATAAACGAGGTTTAGCTTCTATTCTAGACATTTCCCGGCCTGATTGACAGCATTGCGCACCAATTGCTCGAATTGGTAATACCACCATTTTTTGCGAGGGAACAGGCGATGCAGGCACAGGAAATCGGCTTACGGATGCGCGGAGTCACTGGGCTTGGCACAGCGCAGGCCAGCCAGATAATACGGCAGTTGGTCTGGGCCGGTGGAGAACCTTCCCGCTTGCTGCATGACCTGGGGCTGAATGCCCGACAGCAGGCGCAGTTTCGCCAGGTGGATCCGCGTTATCTGGCTGCCACGCTTGCCTGGCTGGAACAGCCCGACCATTTTCTGTGGATCTACGGTGAGTGCGGCTATCCAGAGCGGTTGCTTCATATCGACGATGCCCCCTTGCTGCTGCTGGTCAAAGGCAATCCGGAAGCGGTGCAGCAGCCGCAAATCGCTATGGTCGGCAGCCGCCAGTTTAGCCACTATGGTGAGCACTGGGGCAATTACTTTACCACCGGTCTGGTTCACTGTGGGTTTACCATCACCAGCGGGTTGGCTCTTGGCATTGATAGCGTCTGCCATCGCGCAGCACTTGCGGCGGGAGGACAGACGGTGGCCGTTCTGGGCAGTGGGCTGGCCAATATCTATCCGCGCCGACATCGCCGTCTGGCCGAAGAGATCGCTGATAGTGGCGGGGCTTTGCTCTCAGAATATTTGGTCACCGATTTGCCGATGCCGGACCATTTTCCACGCCGTAACCGCATCATCAGTGGGTTAAGTCTGGGCGTGGTGGTAGTTGAAGCTTCTCTGCGCAGCGGAACGCTGATTACTGCCCGCTGTGCGCTTGATCAGGGGCGTGAGGTTTTCGCTTTACCCGGTGCGCTGGGTAACCCAATGAGTGAGGGAACACACTGGCTGATCCAACAGGGTGCTTACCTGGTAACCGGGCCGAAAGAGATCGCGGAACAGCTGGGAAGCGGCTTGCATTGGCTGTCGTTGAACGAAAATACAACTATTTGTGCGTCAGAAGCCGAAGTTGAATTGCCATTTGCCGATGTGTTGGCTAACGTAGGAGATGAGGTGACACCTGTTGACGTCGTCGCTGAACGTGCCGGCCAACCTGTGCCAGAGGTAGTAATCAAATTACTCGATCTGGAGTTAGCAGGGTGGATCGCAGCTGTACCCGGCGGCTATGTCCGAATAAGGAGGGCAGGCCATGTTCGACGTACTGATGTACTTGTTTGAAACTTATATCCACAATGAACCAGAGATGCGCGTCGATCAGGATCAACTGACTGATGATCTCGCTCAGGCGGGGTTTGATCGGGATGATATCTACAACGCGTTGAATTGGCTTGAAAAACTCGCTGACCTGCAGGAAGGCGAAAATGCGCCGTATTTTATGGATGCCGATCCGCTGGCCATGCGGATTTACACCGAAGAAGAAGGCGTGCGTTTGGATGCCAGTTGCCGTGGTTTCCTCCTGTTCCTGGAGCAGATTCAGGTATTGAACCTCGAAACCCGTGAAATGGTTATCGATCGTGTTATGGCTTTGGATAATACGGAATTCGATCTCGAAGATCTGAAATGGGTAGTGCTGATGGTGCTGTTTAATATCCCTGGGTATGAAAGCGCCTATCAGCAAATGGAAGAACTGTTGTTTGAAGTAAACGAAGGTTATCTGCACTGAGCCGATAACATCTATAGAAGAAGTTATGACAAAAGCCGCGATTTTTGCCGCCAGGCAAAATGAACCCTGTCCGGAATGTGGGGCCGAATTGGTGATCCGCAGTGGTCGCCACGGCCCTTTTCTCGGCTGTTCCCGTTACCCTGAGTGCCAACATATTCGACCGCTAAAAGCGCAGGCCGATGGGCACATCGTCAAGATGTTGGACGGGCAGGAATGCCCCAAATGCCAGGCGACGCTGGCATTGCGCCAGGGCCGTTATGGTATGTTTATCGGTTGCAGCAACTATCCGGAGTGCGATCACACCGAAGTCATCGATAAACCGGACGAAACCAGCATCAGCTGCCCGCAGTGTGGTCAGGGCAAACTGCTGCAGCGTAAATCACGCTATGGTAAGGTTTTCCACGCCTGCGATCGCTACCCTGAATGTCAGTTTGTCCTCAATTTTAAACCCGTCGCCGGTGAGTGCGAGTACTGCCACTACCCGCTGCTGATGGAAAAGCGTTCGGCAAAAGGCCCAGTCCTTTGCTGTGCCAGTAAGCTTTGCGGAAAACCCGTAGCAACCACAGAATAATGACGCCATGAACTCAGACACCACTCCTCTCTTTACACCCATTATTGACGCGCTGCATCTTCAGCAGGTTATCGCTTATCCTACAGAAGCCGTATTTGGCTTAGGGTGCGATCCTGACAGTGAGCAAGCGGTAAATGCATTGCTGGCCCTCAAACAGCGGCCTTGGGAAAAGGGGCTGATCCTGATCGCTGCCGATTATGCGCAGTTAGCACCTTATATAGATGATAGTGCACTCAGCGAGCGGCAGCGGGCTGCCATTTTTGCCAGTTGGCCCGGTCCGGTCACCTGGGTGATACCTGCTCGTCCGGAAACGTCGCGCTTGTTGACCGGCCGTTTCAACTCTCTGGCTGTACGTGTCAGCGATCATCCACTGGTTCAACAGCTTTGCCGAGGATTCGGGAAACCGCTGGTCTCGACCAGCGCCAACCTCAGCGGGCAAGAGCCTTGCCGTAGCGCCGAGGAAGTGCAGAAGCAGTTTGGCGTCGCTTTCCCGGTGTTAGCCGGCAGCGTTGGTGGCCGCCTTAATCCTTCAGAAATCAGAGATGCCCTGACCGGCGAACAGATCCGTCAAGGCTAGAGGTAATGTGAATGGAGAAGTTTGCGGTATTCGGTAACCCTATCAGCCACAGTAAATCACCGCGCATTCATGCGTTGTTTGCCGCTCAAACTGGCATAGAACATCCCTATGGTACGGTCTTGGCACCGCTGGACGGTTTCGAAAAGGCGCTGCAAGCGTTCATTCAGGCTGGTGGTCAGGGGGCGAACGTCACGGTACCTTTTAAAGAGCATGCCTACGAGGCTGCGTCTGAATTGAGCGAGCGTGCCTCGTTGGCCGGAGCGGTCAATACGCTCAAGGTGCTGCCGGACGGTGGGTTGCTGGGTGACAATACGGACGGGATCGGCCTGCTGACCGATCTGGAACGCCAAGGGCTGATCAAACCAAAGGATCGCATTTTGCTGGTGGGGGCGGGGGGCGCAGCACGGGGCGTGATCTTGCCGCTGTTGTCTTTTGGTTGTGAGATGACGATCACCAACCGCACTTTCAGTCGTGCGCAAATGCTGGCAGAAAGTTTTCAGCATCTCGGTGAAATCACCGCCTTGCCTCTGGATCAACTCGATCAACAACAGTTTGATTTAGTGATCAACGCTACGGCGTCCGGGATCAGCGGCGAGATCCCGGCATTGCCGGTTGGCACTATCACTGGCAACACGCGCTGTTATGACATGTTTTATCAGCAGGGGTTAACGCCGTTTCTGACCTGGGCACAGCAACAGGGTGCTACAGAATATGCTGACGGATTAGGGATGCTGGTGGGGCAGGCCGCGCATGCGTTCCTGCTGTGGCACGGCGTGATGCCGGAGATAGAACCAGTACTGCGCCAACTGCGCCACGAGTTGGCGGCATAACCTTGTGCCCGTTCTCTTGCCAGGGAACGGGCGCTTGTCAGATGTCTTCAGACAAATATTCGTCTTTCCAACGTACATAGTTAGTAGAAGAGTAGAGTAGCCCTTCCAACTCAGCTGCAGTCAATGGCCTAATCTGACGTGCCGGACTTCCCATATAAAGATAACCGCTCGCCAGACGTTTACCCGGAGCCACCAGGCTGCCGGCGCCAATCATCACATCATCTTCTATTACTGCACCATCCAGCAGGATCGATCCCATCCCTACCAATACCCGGTTGCCTATGGCGCAGCCGTGCAGCATGGCTTTGTGGCCTACGGTCACGTCTTCCCCGATCAACAGCGGGTAACCTTCTGGGTTATGTTCGGACTTATGAGTCACGTGCAGCACGCTGCCATCCTGAATATTACTGCGCGGACCGATCTTTACCGCGTTGACATCGCCGCGGATGGCAACCAGCGGCCAGATACTGACGTCATCGGCCAGCTCAACGTTGCCGATCACCACGCTGGAAGGGTCGATCATTACGCGTTGACCCAGTTTTGGAGAGTAATGAAGATAAGAACGCACTGCATCGGACATGGTAATAGCCTCACGTCGGGATCATATTTACCGGCAATACTAGACGTTGGCGGTGGAATTACAACCAACTGAAGCTACGGATCCTAAGGAAAATGGCGCTGATCGCGCAAGATCCGCCCGAAAGGGCTGAAAAGTGCGCAAACGAAAAGAAAAGATCAAAAAAGGGGTTGTGCAAAAAACTCGGATCCCTATAATGCGCCTCCATCGACACGGAACATGTGAACAACTTCACAGAGTCTCCGGGGTTCGAAGAGAAAAAATCCTGAAATTTAGGGGTTGACTCTGAAAGAGGAAAGCGTATTATACGCCACCTCGAGATAGCAAGCTACGGCGGCTAACTCACTGCTCTTTAACAATTTATCAGACAATCTGTGTGGGCACTCCACAAGACGATATCCAGAACCTTCGGGTTCAAAAAAATATCAAGTCTTGAAGAGTGACCAAGCAATAATTCATTTAGTTGACGTGTTTAACTGATGAATATTACGAAAGTTAATTTTCGAGCATCGCTTCACGAGTTGAAGCAAATCAAGCTTTTAATTGAAGAGTTTGATCATGGCTCAGATTGAACGCTGGCGGCAGGCCTAACACATGCAAGTCGAGCGGTAGCACAGG
>Ga0209281_1000873_pt1 | contig 26134 bp, 20 predicted proteins | sample MedtruBG_FD_187514 | JGI IMG/M metagenome (GOLD analysis project Ga0209281, IMG submission 187514) | Root nodule microbial communities of legume samples collected from California, USA - Medicago truncatula BG (SPAdes) (version 2) | ecosystem: Host-associated > Plants > Roots > Nodule | place... | reverse complement strand
GAAATCTATTTAGATATAAAAGAAGAGCATTTTTAACGTCACTAGGAATTATTTTTTCGTCAGCATTACTTTTAGTAGCTTTAAGCATGAGTGATTCTATGAACTTTATGATAGAAGAACAATATGGAAATATTCAAAATTATGATATCAAGGTGAAATTCTCTAAAATAATGAGTGTAGAGGAATTAAGCAGTATTAAAAATATTGAGCATGTAACTAAATTAGAACCCGTATTGGAAACAGGTGTTGAAATATCAAATGGATGGAGAAGTAAAGAGGTTGGGTTTACAGCACTTATAGAAGAACCACAAATATATGTAGTTGAAGATACTAGTAGTAATAAAATAGACATTCCTAGTAATGGAATACTTATATCTGAAAAACTTGCCAATGTGCTTGGAGTAAAAGTAAATGATAAAGTTAATATTAAGTTTTTCTTCCCAGGAAAAGAAAAACGGGAAGCAGTTATTAAGGGAATTATAGTTCAGTATATAGGTTTAAGTGCTTATACTTCTATGGATGGATTAAATAATATGCTTGGTGAAGGAATGATTGCAAGTTCGGCTGTATTAAAACTTGATGATAGTAAATTTGAAAGTGCGGTTAAAAATAAACTTAAAGATATGCCAGGAATTACATCTGTAGAATCAAAATCAGATTCCCTTAATGCTCTTTTAAAGAATATGGGAGCGATGAAATCTTCTATGGGAGCAATGATTATGCTTGCGGCAATTTTGCTCATAGCGGTTTTATATAATATTGCTACAATTAATATTTTTGAAAGGCAAAGAGAATTAGCTACTTTAAAAGTATTGGGATTTACAAATAATGAAATTAAAAAGCTTATTTTTAATGAAAATTATATAATCTCAATATTTGGTATGATTATCGGTTTACCATTTGGAAAGTGGCTCGGTGGTGCCATGATGGCAAATAGTAGCACAGATTCTTACAGTATACCTTATGTTATAGAATTTAGGAGTTACATTATAACTATAATTCTTACTTTGTTTTTTACTCTTATCACTAATTTAATGTTGATGAAAAAAATTAAATCAATCGATATGTTAGAAGTTTTAAAGAATAAAGAATAGAAAGCTGATTGATAAATATATCTAAGATTTTATAAAGGAGATGTGTTATATATGAATAAGAAGAAATTGCTTTGGACAGGAATTATAGCGGTAATATGTATAGTAAGTATACTTGGATATATAGTAATGCAACAAGGAAAAGCAGTAGAGACTTCACTAGTTGAAAAGGGGGAAATAAAACAATTTATTGAAGATACAGCTACAGTTCAAAGTACTAAGAAACAGATTGTTTATGTTGAGGGAGCAGGAAAAATCGATAGTATAAAAGTTAAAGTGGGTGATACTGTAAAAAAAGATGATATCCTGCTTACAATGGACAAGAAAGATTTAAAATTAAAACTTCAAGATGCAAATTCTAAAATTAAAGCAGCTCAAGCACAGCTTTCAGGTACTGATATCTCTAACTATGTAAATAAGATTGAAATTTCAGAGGCAGAGGTTGATAAGGCTAAAGTTTCATATGAATCAGCATCAAGAAATTTGAATAATTCAAAAGTACTCTATGAATCCGGTGCCATAAGTAAACAGGAACTAGATAAGGTGGAAGATACTTATAAAAATGCAGAAGCTGTTTTGAAATCTTCAAGTAATCAATTAGAAGAGATAAAAAAGGGAACACCTGATTACGTTAAAAATGGTTATGAAGCTGGTGTTGAACAAGCTGTGATTTTAAGGAACAGTATAATGAGAGAGATTGATAAGCAGCAAGTATTATCACCAATTGATGGAATTGTCGTTGAGAAGCTTTTGGAGGAAAATGCTATAGTAGTGCCAGGTACAACAGCATTTCTAATAGATAATACTAAAAATTTAGAATTAGAAGCTAACATATTGTCGGATGATATTTATAAGGTTAAAATAGGTAATGAAGTTGAAGTGAGCGGAAAGGCAATAGGAAACTCAATATTAAAAGGTAAAATTATAAAAATAGCACCAGAGGCTAAAAATATAACTTCTTCTTTAGGTGTAAATCAAAAGCGAGTAATGGTCACTATTGAAATTAATGATGATACAGAGTTATTAAAGCCTGGCTATGATTTAGACATTAATATTATCACTGAAATAAAAAGTGATACTTTAGTAATACCTGATAGTTCTGTATTTGATTATAAAGGAAATTCATGTGTATTTGCTGTAGTTGACGGAAAAACTGTTATAAGGCAAATCAAAAAAGGTATAGAAAGCGAGAAAACCATTGAAGTCTTAGATGGTCTAGAAGAAGGTGAAAGGATAGTATTAAAACCGGATAACAATACAAAAGAGGGAATGAAAGTTAGGGATAGAAAGTAATTATTTTAAAGAAGGTGAGGAACATTAAAGTTGTGATAGATAAGTTTGAAAATTTACCAGAAGGTAAGAAAAAAAGAATATTAGATGCTGCAATTGAAGAATTTGCAGTGAATGGATATGATAAAGCATCTACAAATTCCATTGTGAAAAAAGCCGATATTTCCAAGGGAATATTATTTCATTATTTTGGGAGCAAGAAGAATCTATTTTTATATCTTTTTGATTATTGTATAAATACTTTAATTGACAAGTATTATTTGCTAGAGGATATTGAAGCAGAGGATATATTTGAAAGATTCATGAGAATGAGCATGAAAAAGATGAAAGTAATTCAAGATGAGCCTCTTATGAATAAATTAGTATTTTCAGCTATTACTAATATGCCTAAAGATTTAAAGGAAGAGCTTACAGTGAGATATAATAACTATACTTCTAAATACTTACCAGAATTTTTTGAGAAGGTAGATACAACAAATTTTAAAGAAGGAATTGATTCACAAAAAGCTATAGAGCTAATGATGATATGTATGGATGGACTTTCTAGCAAATACATACAGCGGTATAAGGATGTCTCAATGGATGAGATTATGAATAATTATGAAGAGATTATGGAAGACTTTAATAAGTATCTAGATATTTTGAAATTTGGAATTTATAAAAGTAATGAATCAAAATCATAATAATTAAACGAAGCTTATATATTTTATTCTTATTAAATGAATTATTATAATTTATTTTATGACTGGATGGTAAAAATGAAGATTGATGTTAAAGAACTTATATTATTTGGAATATTAGGAGGATTTATTTCAGCGTCTCAGTTTGCGCTAAGTTTTCTTCCTAATACCGAAGTTGTAAGTCTATTCATTATAGTATTTTCATTAATATATAGAAAAAAAACTCTTTACATTGTTTATACTTATGTAGCCATTATGGGAATCATGTATGGATTTGGGCTTTGGTGGTTAGTCTATGCAATATTATGGCCACTTCTCAGTGTGATAACTTTTACTTTTACTAATTTCTTTATGGAAAAATATTTAGTGTTAGCTATTTATTCAGGAATTTTTGGATTGTCATTTGGATTCTTTTTTGCGATTCCTTATATAATTTTTAGTGGAGTGAATGCTGGAGTAGCATATTGGGCGGCAGGACTTCAATTTGACTTAATTCATGGAGTAGGAAATTATTTTATTATGATAATTTTAGGGGAAAAGATATATAATTTATTGAATAGGTTAAATCACAAATATTTTTTTACATATGTATAGAAAATTTATTAAACTATAAGTACTTAAGGATGGAAACGGGATGGTAAATGTTTATGAATAATTTGGTAATATCTTTTAATGTAATAGCGCCTTTATTTATTAATATAATATTAGGGTATTTTATAAGGAAAATTGGGCATTTTCATGGCGATACCGTAAAGAAAATGAATAATGTTACATTCAAAACATTTTTCCCTATATTACTATTCAATAATGTATATAGTACAAGCTTTGAAGGAACATTTAATTCCAAGTTGATGGTTTTTGCAATTAGTATTGTATTAATAAGTTGCGTTTCTCTATGCATCATTATTCCGTTAATCGAGAAAGATAATAAGAAACGTGGAGTTATAATTCAAACAATATTTAGAAGTAATTTTATTCTATTCGCATTACCTATTACTATATCTTTATTTGGAGAGGAAAATTCCGGTGTTGCAGCATTATTAATTGCAGTAATAATTCCACTATTTAATTTTTTAGCAGTAGTTGTTTTAGAAATTTTTAGGGGGGGAGATATAAATATTAGAAAGATTATCGTGAGTATAATAACTAATCCTCTTATACTAGGATGTTTTGCGGGTATAGTTACAATGGTTATAGGAATCAAATTACCACAAGTACTGGAAAAAACAATTGATGATCTTTCCAGAGTAGCAACTCCACTAGCACTTATCATTTTAGGGGCATCGTTTAGATTAAATAAAATTAAGAAATATACAAGACAATTACTAATCGGTGTTATAGGAAGATTAATTTTAATCCCAGGTATATTTTTACCTATTGCCATAGGGTTAGGTTTTAGAAACGTAGAATTAGCTAATATAATGGTTTTAGTTTCGGCGCCAACGGCAACATCAGCATTTATTATGGCTGAAGAAATGGGAGGGGATGGTGAATTAGCTGGGCAGCTTATTGTATTTACATCTGCATTTTCAATGCTTACCATGTTTTTGTGGATATTTCTAATAAAAGAATGTGGGTACATATAATTTAGTTTAAGAATTTAATTATGGTTTCGATTTTATATAAAAGAATGATGCGGTAAATATTCTTCTATGGTGTTTTGTATTTGCTACAGTTGTTATAGAAAATACACATAAAATGTTTTTATAAAAAAGTTTAAAATTATGAAAAGGATAGAAATCCATTTCAATGGTTCCAAGAGAAATATACTTGACATTAAATTATTATGTGATTTAATATGAAGTAAGCATGTTAGATATATGGTATACAGTTATTATTAGATTTAATATTTAAAGGTCATAGAAATATGAAAGTTTACTTGAATACGAAATTGTTCACGTTAACAATACTGGGTGTTGAATATTTAAAGTTAAAAGAATATTTAAAAATCTATAGTGAAAAATATTATTAATATCAATATTTTATTGTTAAATATAAGGTGTTTTATAAGCAAGAATTTATGTTATGGAGGATGAATAATATGTTTTTATTAGATGAAGCAAATAAATGCTTTTTATGCAAAAATTCAAGGTGCAAGGCGAATTGTCCTATTAGTACTCCAATTCCAGAAATTATAGCACTCTATAAAGATGGAAAACTTAAAGAAGCAGGGGAAATATTATTTAATAATAATCCTCTTTCAGTTGTATGCTCAATAGTTTGTCCTCATGAAAATCAATGTGCAGGAAATTGCATAAGAGGCATAAAGCAAGAACCAGTAAAATTTTATGAGATTGAAAAAGAAATATCAGAAGCATACTTAGATTCAATAAAGTTTGAAAATATACCAAAAAATAAAGATAGAATTGCTATTATAGGCGGTGGCCCAGCGGGATTAACAATTGCTTTTTTATTAGTAAAAAGGGGTTTTAAGATAACAATCTTTGATTCAAACGAAAAAATAGGTGGTGTGTTAAGATACGGAATTCCCGAATATAGATTACCTAATTATCTAATAGACAAGCTAGAAGAGAAGCTTATAGAACTAGGTGTAATGATTAGGCCTAATACTTTAATAGGGCCTGTTATAAGTATTGATAGATTATTTGAAGAGGGTTATAAGTCTATATTTATTGGAACAGGGGTATGGAACCCTAAAACTTTAAATATCAAAGGGGAAACCTTAGGAAATGTTCATTTCGCTATAGATTATCTTAAATCGCCAGGAGTGTATAGGTTGGGCAAAAGAGTCGCAGTAATAGGTGCGGGAAATGTTGCTATGGATGCAGCTAGAACGGCAAAAAGAAATGGATGTGAGGAAGTTACAATTATATATAGAGGTGACTTTGAAAAGATGAGTGCTACTAATAAAGAAATAGAAGAAGCTAGGGAAGATGGAATTAAGTTTAAGTTGTTTAGGTCTCCAATTGAAATAACAGAAAATGGAGTAAGATTAATTAATAAAGAAGATCAGAGTGAAGGTGTGAAAGAATTTTTTGAGTGTGATTCTACCATTGTTGCAATAAGTCAAACACCTAAAACAAATATAGTTTCTAATACAACAAAACTTGAAACTAATAGTTCAGGCCTTATCATTGCAGATGAAAGAGGAAATACTACGAGAGCAGGAGTATTTAGTTCTGGGGATGTAGTTACAGGAGCTAAGACCGTGGTTGAAGCAGTAGCATATGCTAAAATAGTTGCAGATGCTATGGAGGAGTATTGTGAATCACAAAATACATAGGATTTTTAAAATAAATTTTTAATTAAAATATTATAATAACTACGAGAAGAGCTGTCATGTTTTATGATGGCTCTTATTTTTTATTGAGAGAAAATAATTCTAAGTATATAAACACATGTAAAGAAAATACATAGTAAGGAAGAGTTTAAATAAATTCAAGAAATCTTTCTTTTGCAAAATGTAGGAGAGAAAATTTAATTAGTAAAATACACAAATTAAATTAATGTTTTTAGTTATTATATGTGCAATTATATAATGTTTTATTTATGTAAAAATATTATAGTAAGAGCAAAGAAATATATATATTTCTGCAAATTAAAATTTGTATATTAGGAAACTAAAAATTGAATTGAGAGGTGTTTATATGAAATTTAGAAAAATAAATTCAGATTATGTAATAAAAATGGACAAAGGTGATGACTTAGTAAAAGAAATAACTAAGTTGTGTAAAAGTGAAAATATTAAAGGTGGATATTTTACAGGCATTGGTGCAGTTTCTAGTGTTAAATTAGGATGGTTTAATCCTGTAGACAAAGTATATAAAACTAGAGATATTGATCAATACTTAGAAATAACAAGTCTTGTAGGAAATGTAGGGAGATTAGATAATGGGGATGTTCTTGTCCATAATCATGTAACATTATCAGATTCAAACTTTAATGTTGTAGCTGGTCATTTATTTGAAGGAAAAATATCTTTAGCTGCGGAGATATTTTTAAGAGATTTAGGTGAAGAATTAGAAAAAGCTCCAGATCCAGAATTTCATCTTAACTTCTTAAAATTATAGTATTGTAAAGCACTTAAAGTGAAACAATGAACAACCGAAAGAGAATACATATATGTTCCGCAGAGCTATGAAAAATTTCGCTAGGAATATCTAAATGGAAAGTTGCACTACTTCCGCATGCTCCTGTGACAAGCACAGGACAAGCAAAAGCGGAACAACTTCCCATTAAGATATTCCAAAAGCTTATATTTCAATGCCTGACTCCACATATATGTATTCTCTTTCTTTGTTTTGGCTACCACTTTATAAGAGCTTCACAGATACATTTTCCAATTGCATATGTTTCTTGCATTAAAGCGATATAAATTGTTTTAATGACTATAAATATCCTTCATTAAAGGTACCGATAATCAGAAAAATATAAAAATACTTGCTTAAATATAATTCACTTTAAATTTACACTAAACACATCTATTCCATTTCGTTTTTTTGTCATTTGAAGAGAGTCTTTGTTTTTCTTAAGTTATTCCAGTAAATTGAAGCAAGTCTTATAAAATCATCTGCAGCCTTACTTAAGTAAACGCCTTTTTTATACATGGCAACAACCCTTAATTCTGGTTTTTGTGGCAAAGAAAAATAGACAACATTTTTAGAGTCTATAGCATAATGCTCTGGCAGTATAGTACAGCATAAATTCTTATTTACCATATTAATTAGAGTTCGGCAGCTTTTTGTCTCAAATAGTAGTCTTGGAGAAAAGCCAGCATTTTGAAATAAAGGGTTTATAGCTTCGCGGATTGTGCTGCCTTTAGAAATTAATACGAAATTATCTTCTTTCAATAAGCTCAAATCTATATCCTTAAGTAATTCACCATACATGCTTCCGTTTTTAGCTAAAGGATGAGTGGAAGGGATAGCTACTATAATGTCTTCTTTTAGTATAGAAGTATATATGTTATCATTCTTTTGCATATCATCAGAAAGAGTTAGGAATCCAACGTCTAATTCTCTGCGATTAATCATAGTTTCCTGCTGTCTCACACTAAGTTCCATTGGTTCGACTATAACATTTGGATGTAATTTATGAAATTCAGGGTAAACTGATGCAAACATAGATATTCCTCTCTCAGGTGTAAGTCCTATAGATAAATGGGTATTTTTCATATTAATTAAATCACTAATACGATTATAGGTTTCCTTTTTTAATCCAAGCATTTCTTTAGCAGCACTTATATATATTTCACCAACTTCTGTCAAATGCCAGTTTGTTCTTGAACGATAAAATAATGGCGATCCTAGATCTTTCTCTAGTTTTAACAATTGTTGGTTCAGTGCTGATTGAGTAATGAACAGCTTTTCTGCTGCCTTTGTTATATTTTTTTCTTCTGCAATATGTACCATATATTCGATTTGTTTTAAATCCATTTTTATCACCTTATAAATAAGTTTTTTTAAGAGTTTTCTTAGTTTTATTAATTTGATTAATAGTTAATTATTTTATACAATAATATTAAAGAAAAAGCAAATTAAATTTTTAAATATAATTATAAGAGTATTATAGAAAGGAGACAATAATATATGTCTAAAAAAACTTATATTAAAGTTAATGAGGTAGATAATGTAGCAATTGCTGTTAATACAATTCCTGCAGGAACTGAAGTGATGGATAATATATTAGCAAATGAAGATATCCCACAAGGTCATAAAATAGCATTATGCGATATTCCCAAAGGTGAAAACATTGTACGTTATGGAATCGTTTTAGGATATGCGATTAACTCAATAAAAAAAGGTGATTGGATTAATGAAAAGATGTTGGAACTTCCAGTACCACCTTCTGTAGATGAAATGAAATTTGGAACAAATATTGTTACTGATCTTCCTGAAGCACCAGTAAAAACCTTTGAAGGTTATAAAGATCCTAATGGAGGATATGCTGGAACAAGAAATCTTCTTGGGATAAGTACAACAGTTCAATGTGTAACTGGTGTTTTAAATGTAGCTGTAAAGAAAATGAAAGAGGAGCTGCTTCCAAAGTATCCTAATGTAGATGATATAGTACCAATTAACCATGCATATGGATGTGGAGTTGCTATTAATGCGCCAGAAGCTAAAGTTCCAATTAGAAGTTTGAGAAATCTTGTAAAGCATCCTAATTTTGGTGGAGAAGTAATGGTTGTAGCATTAGGTTGTGAAAAACTAACTGTTGAAATGTTATTAGATGAAGATGACATTTCAACAGAAAATGTTATAGTTCTTCAAGAGCAAAAGGGAATGGATGCTATGATAAATGCATTGATGGAAATGGCTGATAAGAAATTAGCTAGATTAAATCAAAGAAAAAGAGAAACTCTTCCACTTTCAGATCTTTGTATTGGAATGCAATGCGGTGGCAGCGACGCTTTTTCAGGAGTTACAGCAAATCCAAGTGCAGGATATGCAGCTGATATGTTAGTACAAGCTGGAGCAACGGTAATGTTTTCAGAAGTTACTGAAGTTCGTGATGGTGTACATATTATTGGAGAACGTTGTATAAATGAAGAAATAGGTAAAAAATTAGCAGCTGAAATGAAATGGTATGATAACTATTTATTGAATGGAGAAGTTGATCGTAGTGCTAATCCTACACCAGGAAATAAAAAAGGTGGTTTATCTAACATCGTAGAAAAAGCAATGGGTTCTATTGCAAAATCAGGGACTTCACCGATAGTAGAAGTTTTATCACCAGGTGAAAGACCTACTAAAAAAGGTCTTATATATGCAGCAACTCCAGCTAGTGATATTGTATGTGGACCATGTCAACTTGCATCAGGTATCACGCTTCAAGTATTCATGACAGGCCGAGGCACACCTTATGGTTTAGCGGCAGCTCCTGTAATTAAAGTATGTTCTAGAAATGATATGAAAGATATGTGGCAGGATTTAATTGATATTAATGCTGGCCCTATAGCAACTGGAGATTCTACTATTCAAGAAGTTGGAACCGAATTATTTAACAAAATTATTGATATTGCAAGTGGAAGAGAAAAATCTTGTGCTGAAAAATATGAATTACATAATGACTTATGTATTTTCAATCCTGCTCCGATTACTTAAAATAAGTATATTTTATAATATTTATCTTAGATACTATTTTTATATTATATTTTATAAACTATAATAGATAGAAAATAGTATCTAATATAAAAGAGTTTGGGAGATAGTAACAATGTCAATTTTTTTTCACATACTAGGAAATAATATAATACCAATTTTTATAATTATAGGATTGGGATATATAATAAGCAGAAAATTTGATTTAAGTATATCCACGCTTAGCAAATTAAATTTTTACTTATTTGTACCTGGATTTATATTCTATAATCTGTATACAACTGATCTATCCTTTGACATGCTCAAAATTTTGATTTTTTGTATCATATATTTAATAATTAATGATTTAATTTCAAGAATTATTTCTAAAATCTGTAGATATGATATAGGAATGACAAGTGCATTAAAAAATTCTATAATGTTCAATAATACAGGGAATATAGGGGTATCTCTTGTTACACTCATTTTTGGAAATGCACCTTATATAATTGAGGGAAAGACTCCTTATTTAAATGAGGCGCTTACATCTCAAATTATGATTTTGGTGTTTATGAATGTCACAATGAATACAATTGGATTTTATAATGCTGGTAGAGCTAAAATGAATATGAAAGCTTCAATGCATCAAATTTTTAGTATGCCATCTATATATGCCATACCCATTGCACTTTTACTTAAACATTTAAATATTAATATAACTTCAACTCCTATATGGCCGGCCTTAGAATATGTAAAGAATGGACTTGTCCCTATGGCTTTAATATCATTAGGAGTTCAACTTTCAAAAACTAAATTTGATTTTAAAAATATTAACGTAAATATAGCGGTTTTTACGAGACTTATTATAGGACCTATTATTGCTCTAGTATTAATCAACATACTCGGATTTAGTAGAATTATTGCACAGGTACTTTTGATTTCTTATTCAGTACCAACGGCTGTAAATACTGCTTTAATTGCTGTTGAGTGTGATAATTATGAAGATTTTGCATCGCAGGAAGTAATGGTCTCAACAATTTTAAGTGGTATAACACTTACTTCTGTTATATACATAGCGAGAATTTTATTCCCTGTTTAAAATTAAAGACTTTTATTTAGAAGATATATATTCAAATCAGGTTAGTGATGCTTTGGATATATATCTTTATTTTACGTATGAAATAAAAAAGATAAGTGATATTTGCGTAGGGGAAAGAAATATCTGAAAACAATTGAAGATAGTGCATATAAACAAAAAAGCATCTTCAAAAAGATTGATAATAGTGCAATTGAATATTGAGGCAGTAACGAAAAAATATGATAATTTAACTGTAGTGTAAATTTTGTTATAAAACTAATGCTGATTACAGCTGACATATACTGTATGTCAGCTGATTTTGTGCATTATTTTTTCTATGCGAAATGAATTTATGTTAAATTATTAAATCACTGTTAATTGGGGGATTAAAGATGGTAGCAGAAAATATAAATATAAACAAAAAAGAAGTGCCGCTTACACCGAATGTGAAAGTAATTCCATTAATTATATCCATAATTGTTGGAGTTGTAATTTGTTTTTTACCAAAGCCAGCTGAAATACCTCAAAATGGATGGTATCTTTTAGCTGTATTTATGTCAATTATAGTAGCATGTGCTATAGGTGCAACATCAGTTGGACTAGCAGCTTTCATTGGTATCTTTGTATTGACATTTACTCATATAATAACAGTTCAAACTGCATTTTCTTCTTATAGTGAGAGCCTTATTTGGCTAATAGTATGTGCTGACTGTCTTTCGATGGGAATAACCAATACAGGCTTAGGACAAAGGATAGCGTATAATATTATAAAAATGATTGGAAAGAGAACTATTGGGGCCGGATACGCATTAGTCTTATGTGAAATTATCTTAGGTATGTTTGTCCCAAGTGCAACATCAAGATCTGCCGGGATAGTTTTGCCCATTGCTAAATCGTTGGCAGAAGGATATGGATCTAAGGTTGAGGATGGTACTCAAAAAAAAGCTGGAGAATTCTTGTTGTTAACTGCTTTACATAGTAATTTCATATCATCATCTTTTTTCATGACAGCTTCAGCAGTAAATTTTTTGGCTATTACTATGGCAAAGGGATTAGGTGTTGATGGGAATATATCTTTACAAAGTTGGTTTTTAGTAGGCTTAGGACCTTGCTTGGTTGGATTTGCAATCATACCTTTAATTATATTTCTCATTTGCCCGCCAGAAATAAAGAGAGTTGATAACGTAAAGAATATAATGGATGAAAAGCTAAAAGAACTAGGTAGAATTAAAAAATCAGAGAAGATAATGATTGTATTATTTATTACTGTATTACTACTATGGGTGCTTGGAAGCAAGCTAAACATAGATGCTACAACTGTGGCAATACTAGGATTAGTAATAGCTATTTCTACAGGAATTGTATCATGGAAGCAGTTTACAGGCAAAAAAGAGATTTGGGATTTATTGATTTGGCAGGGGTCATTTATGATGATGTCAGGTCAATTAAATAAATTTGGCATTGTTGATTGGGTAAGTGGCTTAGTTAAACAAAATATTTCTGGAGTACCATGGTGGATTGCATTATTTATAGTTGCAGTAGCAATGTACTATCTGCACTATCTATTTGCTAGTAATACAGTTCATTTTACAGCACTGTTTTCAGCTTTTTTAGCAATACTAATAAGTGTTGGAGCGCCGCCAGTAATATCCATTATATTACTTACCAATATGTCAGCTTTAAGTTCAGGATTAACTCACTATGCAGTAGCTCATGGAAGTGTGTTTTTTGCAACAGGGTACATTGATCAGAAAAAGTGGTGGAAGGTAGGATTTATCATATCAATAACTCATATTATAATTTGGTATGGTATTGGAATGTTATGGTGGAAAGTAATTGGATTATACTAAGTACTATATAATTAATTATGTTTAGAAATTAGAGTTTGTTATTTAAAAAAGCATCATTCAAATTGCAAGTTTGAATGATGTTTTTTTATTTGTATAATCGAATTTTCAGATAAACACTGTATATTTAATATGCTATAATCTGGGTACAGATATTTATGTAGATCAAAAACATGTACATTTAAATTACAATTTAAAATCATTAAGAAATTCAATTGTCAGGTCAGTGAGAAAAATTGATATTTGGTTAAATGCACAATAAATGAATATTATATTTGTTGATTTGACCAATGAAATAATACTTAAGAATCTTTACGATTTTAATATATGAATATAAATTTAAGTTATTTTATGAAAAGAGGAATTAATATGAATGAATCAATTTATAAGTATTTAGATGTTGGTCTAATACATTTTATGGCATATCCAGAGGCAACTAAATTTAATAATCAGGAAAATATTATAAAATCACTTAAAAAAGTCTTAGTGGATGATTACTTTACTGCAATCGAAATCACGCATATTCAAGATGAAAAAACAAGAGAAGAAGTTAAGGCTTTATTAGGACAAAGTCATATGACAGTTGCATATGGTGTTCAGCCAAGACTACTGGGTGCGAAACTAAACCCAAATCATTTAGAAGAGCTTGAACGTAAGAAAGCAGAAAATTTACTTATTGAATCAATAGATGAAGCACATTATTTAGGTGCTAAAAGCATAGCTTTCTTATCAGGAAAATATGAGGAAAATAAAAAAGATGAAGCATATAAGCAATTATTAAAAACATCTATAAATATATGCAAATATGCAAAAACTAAAAATATAAATGTTTCACTTGAAGTTTTTGATTATGATGTTGATAAAAAATCATTAATCGGTCCAGCCGCTTACGCCGCTAAATTTGCAGAAGATGTGAGATTGCATGTAGATAACTTTGGTTTACTAGTAGATTTATCACATCTACCGCAAACATATGAATCAGCAAAGTTTGCGATACAGACTATGAAACCTTACTTAACTCATTTCCATATTGGTAATTGTGTTATGGAAAAAGGTGCAATAGCATATGGAGATACTCACCCGCGTTTTGGTTTTCCAAATGGAGCTAATGATGTGGATGAGCTCAAGGAATTTCTTAAAGTTATGAAAGATGAAGGATTTTTTAAAGAAGAAAGTCCCTATATAATTTCGTTTGAAGTGAAGCCATGGGGAGATGAAGATTCAGATATTATAGTAGCAAATGCTAAGAGAACATTAAATAAAGCCTGGGCATTGTTATAAAAAATATATATAATTTACATTCTATTTTTTATTTCAATCTTATCTGTCTCATAAAGGAGAGGTGATTTATGGAATTACTGAGTAAAGAATTAGCTAATAGTATTGTTGAAAGAACTATGAATGTTGTTAATTATAACATTAACATAATGGATGAAAATGGTGTTATTATAGCGTCAGGAAATAAAGAAAGAATTGGAACTATTCATGAAGGTTCAATAATTGCATTACAGAGAAAATCGGAATTTAATGTTAATGAAAACGAAAGTAAAAAGTTAAATGGCGTGCATCCAGGAACTAATATGGTAATAGAATTTCAGAATAAAATTGTTGGTGTAATAGGAATTACAGGAAAACCTAAAGAAGTTTTAGGATATGGTAAGTTAATAAAACTGACAGCTGAAATGATGATAGAGCAAGAACATGTAATGAAAGAATTAGAATGGAACAACAGAATGAAAGAAGAAATGATGTTAGCTCTTATATATAATAAACAGAATTCAGTTGTCTTATTGGATGAATATATTAAGAAATTCAAAATTCCATATAACCATCCTATGGTTATTTTTATTGTAGAATTGAATTCAGAAGATAGTTCGTCAAAAATTGATTTAAATATATCCAGTAGAATAATAAGTATATTGGAAGGTAATTTTAAAGGATCTCTAGCATCAGTAGTCAATTCAAAGAATATTGTACTATTGCATAAATGCTCAGTTTATAATAATAAGAATGAAGATTATACGGAAAAACTAAAGAGAATTAGCAGCAAGATTAAAAATGAAATTGGCGTTGAGACTAAGATAGCCACGGGGAAGATATATAATAGCTTGTCTGAAATATATAAATCTTTTGAGATAGCTAAGGAGACTCTTTTATTTGGAAAAAAGATGCATCCAAGAGATGAAGTTTATTTCTTTGAAATTTTGAAATGTGATATGCTATTTTCTCAAAACAATGCAAAATGGAAGGTAAATGAATTAGAGGACACATATAAACTTATTGTTGAAAATGACAAGGGTGGAGTTCTAAGAGAGACACTTAAGGCACTGATTGAGGAAAATGGTGAACTCAATGCTGTATCTGATAGATTGTTTATTCATAGAAATACTTTAAGTTATCGGCTAAATAAAATTAATAAGTTAACAAACCTAAATCCTAGAAAATATATAGATTTATTTTGGCTTTATAGTGCTATAATAAATTTTGAAATAGATGATAAGGAAGAAAGTATTTAATTAAATGAATTTAATTTTCATAAATAATATTGATAATTCAATAATAAAGTATTTGAAAAAGCGAACTTCAGGTTCGCTTTTTGCATTTTTAATAAATTAGTAAATTAATATAATAAATTACTTTAGAAGATATACAAAATCTCTTTATATTATCGCTTAATTGATAAAGAATAGCTGTGTATAAAATCTAAGATGTAACAAAAAATTATGCATATAGATGAAAAAGCCATATTGAAAACGATTGATATTTGTGCACTTGAATATTGAATGAAATCTCTGAAAATATGATAATTTAAGTACAAATTATCTGAATGTTACGAAAGCATTTTGATTGTTTGCGAATCCCCTATGTATTGATTAAGTATAGAATTGAAGAAAACGCTTACAGAAATATATGGAATATGGGGGATTAAAGTTAGATTATAAAATGGTGTGTGAAGAAAAAGAAAGAAAGGATGTGTATTATTTTTTAAAAACTGATATCTATAGCAATAATTATATTAATTAATTTAATGACTAGGATTAAGATATGTATTAAATAAAATAAAAGGAGAGATCAATATGGCACTAGTTACAGTAGCATTTGGTGTATTAATATTATTAGTATTAATGATGGGACTTAAAGTAGATGGATTTATTTCGTTAATATTAGTTTCATTAATTGTCGGAATTATGTTAGGTATGCCGTTAGAAAAAGTTACAGCGTCAATGTATAATGGAATCGGAGGCCAGTTAAAAAGTTTAATATTAATTCTTGCATTTGGAGCGATGCTTGGAAAATTAATGGCTGATTCAGGTGCAGCGCAGCGTATTGCGACAACACTTATTGATAAATTTGGGAAAAAGAATGTTCAATGGGCAATGCTAGTAACATCACTTATTGTTGGTATTACAATGTTTTTTGAAGCAGGATTTATTGTATTAATTCCAATTATTTTCACTGTAGTTGTTGAAACAGGAATGCCTCTAATGTATGTTGGATTACCAGCAGTTATAGGATTATCAACTACACATAGCTTTTTACCACCTCACCCAGGTCCAGCAGCAGTTGCTATAACTTTTGGAGCAAGTATGGGTAAAACGTTACTTTTAGGACTTTTAATTGCAATTCCAGCAGCGATAATTATTGGAATTTTCTTTGCTAAATCTAAATTTGTAAACAGTGTTAAGGCTGTAATACCTGAAGGATTAGTAACTACTAAAGTCTTTAAAGATGAAGAAATGCCTGGATTTGGAATAAGTTTATTCACTGCATTAGTTCCAGTAATTTTAATGGCTATCACAACGTTTGGTGATCTTTTATTGGATAAGGAATCAGTAGCATTAAAATATATTAATTTTATGGGTGATTCACCAGTTGCTTTATTAATTTCTGTTCTAATTGCAACATATACTCTTGGTATTGCTCGTGGCAAAAAATTAGAAGAAGTAATGAAAAGTTTAAACAGCTCAGTTAAGGCTATTGCAATGATAGTATTAGTTATTGCTGCCGGTGGAGCCTTTAAACAAGTAATTGTTGATGCTGGTATAGGAAATACAATTAGTGCTATGACAAAAGGTTTAAATATTTCTCCTTTAGTATTGGCTTGGGTTATTGCAGCGGCATTAAGAGTTGCTGTTGGTTCAGCAACAGTTGCAGTAACAACAGCATCAGGTATTGTGCTACCGTTAATTGCTACATCAGGAGTTAGCCCAGAGTTAATGGTTTTAGCTACATCATGTGGTAGTGTATTTGCATCACATGTTAATGATCCAGGGTTCTGGATGTTTAAGGAATACTTTAACATACCAGTAGGTGGTGCTATTAAAGTAAGAACCACTTATACATGCTTATTATCTATAATAGGTTTAGCTGGGGTATTAATTTTAAACATGTTTTTCTAAATAATATAATGACATAAAATTTGCAGTAAAGTTTCTCACTTATATTCGTAGTTAACCTATGATTTAATAAGTAGAAACTTTATTGTTTTTTGAATTGATATTTAATTCGATTCAGGAAATTTCAGAGAATATAGAAGAAGTTGATGATTCTATAAATCATATGATGAGTGAAGAGAAAAGTATATTCGATAATTTAAATGAAATTATCAGGATTTCAGAGAATGTAACTAAAAAAATTGAAGGAATTTCATCAGCAACAGAAGAGCAGGCTGCTTCTATTGAAGAAATGACAGCATCGGCTATAAATTTAGGAGGAATGGCAGAAAATTTAAGGGATTTAGTAAATAGGTTTAAAACTAGTTAATTTTCAGTAGTATATGTTAGCGTGAAACATATACTAAATACACAAAAAAATAATAAATATAGTTATATTATTTGTGTCAGATGCACATTGTTTGAAGCTTTTGTTTTGAGTATAATTGACTCATGTAAAAGTTATCAACGCTAATAACTTAAGGCGATATTTAAGTGGTTATTGATAATGAAATCTACAAAATATTAAAAGGGAGTCAGATTGACATTTAATTATTGTGACTGGAGGTGAATTATGAAAATTGTTATAGCGCCTGATTCGTTTAAAGGAAGTTTAACAGCTCTTGAAGTAGCAAACTCTATTGAAGAAGGACTTATAAAATATAATAAAGATTTTATAATTGAAAAAGTACCTATGGCAGATGGGGGAGAAGGAACAGTTGAATCATTGGTTTCACTTACGAATGGAGAAATAGTGACTGTAAAAGTAAAAGATCCATTAATGAGAGAAATTGAAGGATTTTATGGACTATTGGGTGATAAAAAAACGGCTGTAATAGAAATGGCTGCAGCTTCGGGATTACCACTTCTAAAGGAAAATGAAAGAAATCCTTTAATAACATCTTCATATGGAACAGGACAATTAATAAAAGATGCATTAGATAGAGGGTGCAAGAACTTCATAATTGGGATAGGTGGAAGTGCTACAAACGATGGCGGAACAGGCATGTTAAAAGCCCTAGGAGCAAAGTTTCTAGATAAGGACAATAAGGAAATTAGAGATGGAGCAGCCGAATTAGACCAATTATATAAAATTGATATGGCAGATTTTGATGAAAGAATTTTTCAAAGTGATATTAAAGTGGCTTGCGATGTGGAAAATCCTCTTTGTGGAGATAATGGAGCTTCATTTGTATTTGGGCCTCAAAAAGGTGCAGATAAACCAATGATGAAAATACTAGATAATAATTTATGTCATTATGGAAAAGTTTTAGAGAGTACTTTTAATCTTGAAGTTATGAATGTTCCAGGATCTGGAGCTGCAGGAGGAATGGGAGCTGCATTAATTGCAGTAGTTAAAGCTCAATTAGAACGAGGCATAGATATTATTATTAGAGAAAGTAAACTTAGTGAAAAATTAAAAGATACAAGTTTGGTTTTTACAGGTGAAGGTAGAATCGATTATCAAACAAAGTTTGGTAAGACACCCTTTGGTGTAGCAAGTGAAGCAAAGAAGAAAAGTATTCCAGTGATTGCACTTGCAGGTTCAATAGGAGAAGGAACTGATACATTATATGAATTAGGGTTTGATGGAATATTTAGTATAATAGATAAACCTATGACTCTTGATGATGCTATAAAGAATAGTTCTGAACTTGTAAAGGAAGCTGCATATAGAATAATAAATTTATATATGAGTCATGAAAGAAGAAAATAATAGATAGGAGCAATTAATATGTTTAAGCCTAACGGAATTATACCTGCTTTAGTAACGCCTTTAGATGAGCAAGGTAACTTAATGGAAAACTCATTAAAAAAAGTTATTGATTATACTTTAGAAGCAGGCGTTCATGGAGTATTTGTCCTAGGAAGTACTGGAGAAATATATGGATTAACAGATAAACAAAAACAAAGAGTGATTGAAGTTACTGTTGAGCATGTAGATGGAAGAGTACCGGTTTATGCAGGAGCTGGTGAAATTACAACAAATAATACTATAAAAACTGCACAAATGGCAGAAAAGGTTGGAGGAGTTTCAGCTCTTTCAGTAATAACTCCATATTTTGTATCACCAAATCAAGATGAGTTAGTAGAACATTATAAGGCAGTAGCAAATTCAGTAAAGATACCAGTAATTTTATATGGATGCGATGGTAGAGCTCATAACTCAATAATGCCAGAAACTGCTTTGAGATTATCAGAAGTAGATAACATAATAGGTATCAAAGATAGTAGTGGAAGTTCTGAAAGAATGGATAAATATTTAGAACTTACAAAAGATAAAGAAGATTTCTCTGTATTATGCGGTATAGATACATTTATTTACCATGGCTTATGTAATGGAGCTAAAGGAGCTATTGCATCAAGTGCTAATATGGCGCCAAAGATATCTGTTGGAATCTATAACGCATTTATGAATGGTGATTTAGAAAAAGCTCAGGAATTCCAAAAGAAATTACAACCACTTAGAGATGCATATGCTCTTGGAACTTTCCCAGGAGTTATAAAAGAAGCACTTCAAATGATTGGGATTGATGTTGGAGTGGCATTAAAACCAGTAGGACCAATGAGCGCTGAAAACCGTGAAAAATTAGCTCAAGTTTTAAAAGAGTTAGAAGTATATAATATAAAATAATTTTAAGTTTAGAATAAAAATAATAAAAAATAGGAGTGATTTAAAAATGAAAATAGGATTTATAGGACTAGGAATCATGGGAAAACCTATGGCTAAAAATTTAGCAAAGGCTGGATATGAATTAGTAGTTAATGACTACAATAAAGCGGCTGTAGAAGAACTAGCTGCACTTGGTGCAGAAGTTTGCTCAAGTAATAAAGAAATAGCAGAAAAAGCTGATGTAGTTATAACAATGCTTCCAAATTCACCACATGTTAAAGAAGTTGCTTTAGGAGAAGGTGGATTAGTTGAAGGTGCTCACGCGGGATTAACATTAATAGATATGAGTTCAATTGCACCACTTGCATCAAGAGAAATAGCTGAAAAGTTAGCTGAAAAAGGTGTTGAAATGTTAGATGCTCCAGTAAGTGGAGGAGAACCAAAAGCTATAGATGGAACAATTTCAGTTATGGTTGGAGGAAAGCAAGAATTATTTGATAAATACTATGATGTATTAATGACAATGGCTGGTTCTGTAGTAAGAGTTGGAGAAATTGGTGCTGGTAATATAGCAAAACTTTGTAACCAAACTATAGTTGCTATAAATATTGCAGCTATGTCAGAAGCTTTAGTATTAGCTCAAAAAGCTGGAGTTAGTCCAGAACTTGTTTACAATGCAATTAGAGGTGGGCTTGCTGGAAGTACAGTTTTAGATGCAAAAGCACCACTAGTTATGGATAGAAAATTCGATCCAGGATTCAGAATAAATCTTCATATTAAAGATTTAAATAACGTATTAGAAACTTCTCACGGAGTAGGAGTTCCATTACCATTAACAGCTGCTGTACGTGAAATGATGGAAGCATTAAAGGTTGACGGACATGAAATGGAAGACCATTCAAGCATAATTAAATACTACGAAAAATTAGCAGACACTGAAGTTCATAGATAAGAAACCATTAATACAAAACATTAACTAATGATAAAAAACTCAAACAATTACCTAGATTATAATAGAATTTGTAATACATATTTTTGAATATCCTATCTCTAAAGTTATGAAGAAATTTTGTATTACAATTCTATTTAATAATATATATAACAAACTATAAGAAAAAAGCCCGTATACTTTAATTTAATTATAAATGTATACTGATGAGAAATTACTTCTTCTTTACTGCAATAAAGAAATTTAATCTTATCAGTATACAAAAACTATTAAGATTACCCAATTACCTTAATTAAACCTAAAAATAACTTGAAAAATAATACGAGATGGAGTGAAGAATATGGCAACACCTAAGGTTGTAAAAATAGAAGTTTATCAAGTTGCTGGACATGACAGTATGTTATTTAATTTGAGCGGAGCACATGGTCCTTATTTCACAAGAAATGTTGTTATATTAACAGATGATAGTGGAAATGAAGGTGTAGGAGAAGTTCCTGGTGGAGAAAAAATCTGCAAAACAATAAAGGATTCTGAATCAATTGTTGTAGGGTCATCAATAGGTGATTATAAAAATACTTTAACAAGAATAGAAAAAGAATTTGCAGAAGAATCAGACGTAAGAGGATTGCAAACATTTGACTTAAGAACTACAATCCACGCAGTTACAGCAATAGAAACAGCTTTACTTGACTTATTAGGAAAACATTTAGGAGTTCCAGTTGCAGCATTACTTGGTAATGGTCAACAAAGAGATAAAGTAAAAATGTTAGGATACCTTTTCTATGTAGGTGATAGAAAGAAAACTGATTTAGAATACGTTAATGAAGAAGATAGTTCAGATGAATGGTATAGAATCCGTCGTGAAGAAGCTTTGACACCAGAAGCCATCGTAAAATTAGCTGAAGCTACACATGCAAAATATGGTTTCACTGATTTTAAATTAAAAGGTGGAGTATTAGAAGGAAAAGAAGAAATTAAAGCAATAAAAGCTTTAAAAGAAAGATTCCCAGAAGCTAGAATTAACCTTGATCCAAATGGAGCATGGTCATTAAAAGAAGCGATTGAGCTTTGTAAAGATATGAAGGGAATTATGACTTATGCTGAAGATCCATGTGGAGCTGAAAACGGATACTCAGGTCGTGAAGTAATGGCTGAGTTTAAAAAGGCGACAGGACTTCCAACAGCAACTAATATGATTGCTACAGACTGGAGAGAAATGGGACATTCTATAGTTTTAAATTCAGTAGATATTCCTTTAGCAGATCCTCACTTCTGGACTATGGAAGGAACTGTACGTGTAGCACAAATGTGTCATGCTTGGGGATTAACTTGGGGATCTCACTCAAACAATCACTTTGACATATCATTAGCAATGTTTACTCATGCAGCAGCAGCAGCGCCAGGAGAAATCACAGCAATAGATACTCACTGGATATGGCAAGAAGGATATGACAGATTAACAAAAGAACCATTACAAATTAAAGATGGGTTTGTAGAAGTACCTAAGAAACCAGGTCTTGGAATTGAACTTGATAGAGAACAAATAATGAAGGCTCATCAATTATACTTAGATAAAAACTTAGAATCAAGAGATGATGCTATTGCAATGCAATACTATATTCCAGATTGGAAATTTAACAATAAACGTCCTTGTCTAGTTAGATAAAATTATCCTATCCTATCCTAATTAAGTATACTATAATATAACTATAATTAATCAAATTAACTTCACTTTAACTATGTCATAATACTTATTTGGAGTGAAGAAGAAAAGAACATAAGCTAAATAATATTATTAATCATAATAAGAACATGAAATTATTACATAAAAATAAGTTCATGTTTTTATTATACAAAAAATTGATAGAAGGTGAAATTATGAATGTAAAAAATATACTTGTACTATTACCCATAAACGAAAGACAAAAAAAGTTAATAGAAAGTGCATCTCCAAACTCTAAATATATATATAGAACGGCTCAAAATGTAGATAAACAAACTGTTCAGGAAGCAGAAATAATAATTGGGAATCCACCAGCAGAAATGTTAATAAATTCTCCAAACTTAAAATGGCTTCAATTAAATAGTGCCGGAACTGATGCATATATTAAAGAAGGTGTTTTAGGGAAAGACGTATCCCTTACCAATGCGACAGGTGCATATGGTTTAGCAATATCTGAACATATCATAGGAGTTCTTCTTCAGTTATTTAAAAAGCTTCATATATATAGAAAGAATCAAGACCTTCATTTATGGAAAGACGAAGGTGAAGTGAAATCAATTTATAATTCTAGAATTTTAATAGTAGGACTTGGAAATATTGGTGAAGAATTTGCGAAGAGAGTAAAAGCCTTTGGTGCATATACAATAGGTGTAAGAAGAAGCAATGCTGAAAAACCTGAATTTATCGATGAATTATATCTTATGGATAAAATTGATGATTTGCTCCCAACAGTGGATGTCGTAATGCTTTCGATGCCTTCGACAAAGGAAACGTATAAAATGTTTTCTAAAGAAAAACTTAAACTAATGAAAGCTGGATCGGTATTATTAAATGTAGGTAGAGGAAATGTACTTGATACAGATGCATTATGTGATTTAGTAGAGAGCAACCATCTTCTAGGTGCAGGATTAGACGTAGTTGATCCAGAACCACTTCCTAAAGATCATAGAATATGGGATGTTGAAAATATAATCATAACTCCTCATATATCTGGAGGATATCATATTCCAGAAACACTAGAAAAGATTGTTCAAATTAGTGCGAAAAATTTAAGAAGTCTTATCAATAACGAAAAACTTATAAATATTGTTGATTTTTCTACAGGATATAGAACTTTGAAAAATAAATAAAGTTAAAAACTAAATGAAGTGTAAATATTATAAATAGTTAATTCTTATGAGGACATGCTTTTGTTAATACTCGAAGTAAGACGAGATAAAATCAAAAAGACCATTGAAGGGATAAGTTTAAATGAAAGATAGCGAAATATTAAAGATTAGAGAATTTGTTGAGAAAAGAAAAGTAACTCTACCAGATGGAACGAAAGTATCAGCTCTAGGACAAGGAACTTGGTTTATAGGTGAAAATACTAGTAAAAGAGAAGAGGAAATAAAATCTCTAAGACTTGGATTAGAGCTTGGAATGAATTTGATTGATACAGCTGAAATGTATGGAGAGGGATTATCAGAGGAATTAGTAAGTAAAGTTATTGAGGGAAAAAGAAAAGATACATTTTTAGTATCAAAAGTTTATCCCCATAATGCAGGGAAAAATTCAATTTCAAAAGCTTGTGAAAACAGTTTAAAAAGACTAAGCACAGATTATTTAGACCTATATTTACTGCATTGGAGAGGGAGAGTACCTCTAGAAGAGACAATTGAAGGGTTGGAAAAACTCAAAAGAGAAGGAAAAATATTAAGATGGGGAGTATCCAACCTTGATACAAGTGATATGAACGAATTATTTAACAAGCCAGATGGCGATAATTGTGATGTAAATGAAGTTTTATACCATTTAGGTTCAAGAGGTATAGAATATGATTTATTACCTTGGCAAAGGGAGAGAAATATTCCAACAATAGCATATTGCCCATTGGCACAAGGTGGGTCTTTAAAAAGGGATTTATTAAGAAATGAGACTTTAAATGAAATTGCTAGAGACCATAATGTTAAGCCGTTGCAGATAGCACTTGCATGGACAATTCGTGAAAGTGATATCATATCAATTCCAAAGGCATCTAGTATAAATCATGTTATTGAAAATGCTCAAGCCGCATCAATTTTTCTATCTTCTTCAGAGCTAGAAAGATTAGACAAGGTATTCCAAAGACCAAGTAGAAAAATGCCACTAGATATAGTATAAGCTGCATTAGTCTCTGAAGTTTAAGAATTTACGTTACGAGAGGATGAAAAAAATGTTTTTATTAGATGAGGCAAATAGATGTTTATTATGCAAAAATCCAAGGTGTAGTGCAAATTGTCCTATTAGCACATCAATCCCTGAAGTAATATCTCTTTATAAAGAGGGAAAATTAAAAGAAGCAGGTGAAATTTTATTTAATAACAATCCACTTTCGGTGATTTGTTCAATTGTTTGTCCACATGAAAATCAATGTGCAGGAAATTGTATAAGAGGAATAAAAGGTGAACCAATACAATTTTATGAAATAGAAAAAGAGATTTCTGAAAGATATTTGGATGAAGTTAAATTTGAAAATGTACCAAAGACAAAAGGTAGAGTTGCTATTATAGGTGGTGGACCGGCAGGGTTAACAATTGCATTTGTATTAGCCAAAAGGGGATATAGAATAACAATTTTTGATTCTAAAAACAAAATTGGAGGAGTATTACGATATGGTATTCCAGAATATAGATTACCTAATATTTTAATAGATAAATTAGAAGATAAACTTATTGAACTTGGTGTTAAAATTAGGCCTAATACTCTTATAGGACCAGTTATAAGTATAGATAGATTATTTGAAGAAGATTATAAAGCTATATTTATTGGAACTGGTGTGTGGAATCCAAGAACGTTAAATATCAAAGGAGAAACATTAGGAAATGCACATTTTGCAATAGATTACCTAAGATCACCAGAAACATATAGATTAGGAAAAAGAGTAGCAGTAATAGGAGCTGGAAATGTTGCTATGGATGCTGCGAGAACAGCTAAAAGAAATAATGAAGTTGAAGAAGTTACAATACTTTATAGAGGAAACTTTGAGGATATGAGTGCTACTAAAAAAGAAATAGAGGAAGCAAAAGAGGAAGGTGTTATATTTAAATTATTTAGATCTCCACTCGAAATAACAGAAGATGGAGTAAAACTAATTAATAAAGAAGATAATATTGAAGGTATAGAAGAATTTTTTGAATGTGATTCTACAATTATTGCAATAAGTCAATCACCTAGAAATAATATAGTTTCAAATACAACTAAACTTGAGACTAATAGTTCAGGACTTATTATTGCAGATGAAAGAGGAAACACTACGAGACCAGGAGTATTTAGTTCTGGAGATGTAGTTACAGGAGCTAAAACAGTAGTTGAAGCAGTAGCATATGCTAAAACAGTTGCTGATGCTATGGAAGAATATTGTGAGT
>Ga0209281_1000872_pt1 | contig 26193 bp, 19 predicted proteins | sample MedtruBG_FD_187514 | JGI IMG/M metagenome (GOLD analysis project Ga0209281, IMG submission 187514) | Root nodule microbial communities of legume samples collected from California, USA - Medicago truncatula BG (SPAdes) (version 2) | ecosystem: Host-associated > Plants > Roots > Nodule | place... | reverse complement strand
AGGCGTCTCATCCGCTGCGTGATGCGAAAGTGATCGTTGAGGATATCGAAGACAACCCGGGCTTCTTCCGCGTGAAGCTGTTTGCGGTGCCGCACTTCCAGGTGGAAGGGATGGACGTGAATCTGTCGCTGGTGAGCCAGATGCCGAAGGCAAAAGCGTAAGGCAAGGATGACCAGGGATGAAAATTTACCGTCCATTGTGGAACGAGGGGGCTTTATTATCCCCTCAGCAGTTCCAGCAGCAGGCTGAATGGGAGTCTTTTCGCAGCGCCGGTGCATCAGCACTGGCATCCCCATTCCCCTGGGGTGTGGAAAAAGTTGAGTTTAATGACAGCCTTCTTTCGTCTGGTCTGATCCAGATTACGCAGTTACGGCTCTGGCTGGAAGAGGGGTCGCTGATTGATGCCCAAAGGAGCGATCTGCCTCCGCCGCCACGTGAGTTAGATGCCAGCCTGCTGGCTGGTCTCGATGCGGTAACCGTCGTCATCGCACTGCCTCACATGCAGCCGGGTGTGATCAACGTTGAACAGGAGGGGATTATCCCGGACCGGCCGCTTCGCTATCGTGAAGAATGGGTGACATTGCAGGATGCTTTTGGGTCTGAAGATGAATCCATGGCCGTTGCCCGGTTTAATTTCACGATCCGGTTTGCTCATGAAAGCAATGATTCCTGGAAAGTGTGCCCGGTCGCAAGACTGATCAGGGATGGACAAAATGCGTGGCGAGTGGATCCGTCTTTTATTCCTCCTGTTGCGTCATTTGCGGCAAGCCCGATTCTTCGCGAACGTCTGGTGCTGCTTAATCGCCAGTTACGCTCCCGGCGCCAGCGCCTGATGACGATGCGTCGTGAAAGTAACGAAAGACTTGCCGATTTCGCCGTCGCCGATGTTTCTCTTTTCTGGTTGCTGAATGCGCTGAATTCTCACGCCAGAGTGCTGACGGAATTTGAACGTTTTCCGTCCCGTCCGCCAGAACAGGTGTGGGCTGAACTCGCACGTCTGGCAGGAAGCATGCTGACCTTTTCCCTGGACCATGATCTTGACGCCATACCGGGTTATGACCACGAGGAACCGGCCAATGCGTTTCCTCCGCTATTTGACCTGATAGCGGGGTTGCTGGAGGCAAGTCTGCCGTCCCGGGTCATTGCTCTTGAAATGTCCCGCCCGGACGGACAGACCTGGAAGGCAAACCTTCACGATATTCGTCTGCGTGAAGAGGCCGACCTCTGGCTCTCAGTGCGTTCAAATGTCCCTGCCTGGCAGGTTGCTGAGAAATTCCCTGCACTCTGTCAGGCGGGTTCGCCTGATGACGTCAACGAGATCTATGGCGCGGCACTCAAGGGTATCCCGTTGATCCCGGTGAGTAGGGTTCCGGCAGCATTGCCCGTACGCATGGAAAACCAGTACTTCGCGCTTGATATGGAAAGCCCCGCTGCACATGAAATGCAGGAGCAGGGCGTGTGTATGTTCTATGTACCGGAGTTGCTTGGCGCTCTTGAACTTGAACTGTTTGCGGTTTTGCGCTCATGAGACAGGATATCGATATCGACCAGCTGATGACGGAGACCTGGCTCACCGTCACCATGCTGAAGAAAGGCGCCGTCACGCTTCATGGTACTGCGCTTTACGACAAGTGCGTTAAACAGGTTGAAAGCGTACGGGAAGCACTGGAGCGTGCCGGTTATGACGAGGCCAGTGTCGAACATATTTCCTATGCACAGTGCGCTTTGCTTGATGAGACGGTGATGAGCCGTAAGCCTGAAAAAAGTGGGGAAGAAGAAGATCCCAAAATTGATGAGGGCCAGGCCGCCTGGCGTAAAGCGCCGCTTCAGGCGCGATTTTTTGGCTCACTCCGGGCAGGTGAAGCGCTGTGGGATCGCATTGCCGAGGTCCTGCGGCAGCCCTCTCCGAACCCGGCTGTTTTAATCTGCTATCACCGTGTGATTGCGCTGGGTTTTCAGGGGTTATACAGCCTGAAAGCGGTCAGCCAGTCGCAGCGGGACGAGGTGGTCAAGGCCCTGTCTGAGCGCGTATCTCCGCCTGACGCAGGCCTTTCTCTTGTTGTTCACCGGATGGGGAAACATCGCTGGAGTCTGATGCGCTCAGTCTGGTTCTGGATAGCGCTCGCCGTCATCCTGACAGGCGTTATCTGGTGGGGAGGCCATTTGTGGCTCCAGGCACTGTTGTCAGCACAAATACCGGAGCTGCGTGGCTAATGCGTAGATCAGTCATTATTCCGGTTGCCCTGTACACCTTTGTCGTCGTTGCCACGTTGCTGTGGTTGCTCTGGTATTTCATCCCGGCAGGAAACGTGTTTAAAGGACTGACCACTCTGCTGACCCTCTTTCTGGCAGGCTGGATTGTTATTAAAAACTGTCGGCGTGACGAGCCAGAATCCGATGCCACTGCCACCGCCGATGATCTGCCATTACCCGATACCGAAGGCCCCGTTGTACTGGTGTGCGGTGACAGGCTGGATACCTTGTTTCAGGGAAGCTCCCTGCGTAAAACAGCCCAGGGATGGTGGCTTCGGGCCGATGACGTCAGCCGATTAACCGTCCTTGTCCGTAGCATACAGAAACAGTTCCCACGCCAGATTGGTCAGCTTTCGGTGATGTACCGCTGCCAGCCAGACCAACATCAGGATGAAGCTGTTCTGCGTTCTACACTGAAAACTCTCCGCCAGCAAAGTAAACAGATCAAATCCCTGACGGGTTTTACACCGCCGGTGGTGGTGAGTGCGGAATTATCCGGACCAGAAACGCCGTGGATCATCGTTCGCGGTGACAAGCCGATTGTATGTCCTGTTAATGATTCGCCGCAGGCATTCATTGACTGGCAGCAGACGAATGACAATATCCTGGCGCTGCCAGCGGTCAGCCAGGCATTTTCCTTTATCCGTAATACGCTGATCGATGAACTGGAGAAACCGGACCGGTTAACGCCGCCTGTGCATGCATTTTCCGTGACTATGCGCCTCGGCGTGGTCAATCCAGAGACTCAGTCAGTCTGGTCCGCCTGGCTCTATTCCCGCACCTGCTTACAGTTTACGCGCAAGCCCGTACCTTCAGTTCCGACAGGTATGTTCCCGGATGCAGTTTTACCACTTCTGGTGCCATTTGCATCCACAGTACAGGGGGGGCAACGTGCCCGCCGTCTGGTTCTGCTGATGTGGCTGTGTGCCCTGGCCGCATTGGGTATTTCTGCACTTAATAATCGTGACCTCATCCGTCAGGTGAGTGCCGATTTACAGCGCTGGTACGCGATTCCGATGAACCACTATCGTCCAAAAGCAGAATCTCTCGCCGCACTTAAACAGGATGTACTCCTGCTTGAACGCTGGCAGCGCCAGGGAGAGCCATTACGTTACAGCCTCGGCTATTACCCGGGACAACGTCTGTGGCTGGCCTTGCAACAAGCTATCGATACCTGGACACCGCCACCCGCCCCTAAACCGAAATCGTTCCCGAAAATAGTCCGTCTCGACAGCATGTCACTGTTCGACTCCGGCAAATCGGCCCTCAAAGAAGGCTCGACCAAAATACTCGTCAACATGCTGGTGGGGATCAAAGCGAAACCTGGCTGGCTGATTGTGGTCAGCGGGCATACCGATAACACCGGGGATGATGCCTCGAATCAGACGCTCTCCCTGAAACGCGCCGAATCAGTGCGTGACTGGATGCAGAGCACCGGCGACGTGCCAGAAAGCTGTTTTGCGGTGCAGGGCTACGGTGAAAGCCGCCCTGTCGCCACCAATGACACCCCGGCTGGCCGTACGCTTAACCGTCGTGTCGAAATCAGTCTTGTACCGCAGGCCGATGCCTGTCAGGTAAAAGGCGAACCTGCGTCACCGGCTCAGGGTGACGTCTTAACTCAAAAAATGGAGAAGTAAAATATGGCAATTCCAGTCTACCTGTGGCTGAAGGATGACGGCGGTGCGGATATCAAGGGGTCTGTGGACGTCAAGGACCGCGAAGGCAGCATCGAAGTGGTGGCGCAGGAACATAAGCTGTACATCCCGACCGATAACAATACCGGCAAGCTGACAGGCACCCGTATCCACACTCCGTTCCTGTTTACCAAGGAAATCGACTCCTCCAGCCCGTACCTGTACAAGGCGGTGACGACGGGCCAGACCCTGAAGTCTGCCGAATTCAAGTGGTACAAAATCAATGACGCGGGCCAGGAAGTCGAATATTTCAACACCAAACTCGAAAACGTCAAGCTGGTGAAAGTCGCGCCGAAAATGCATGACATTAAGGACCCGGCTTACGAGAAGCACAATCACCTCGAACAGATTGAACTGCGTTACGAAAAAATCACCTGGACCTATAAAGACGGCAACATCATTCATTCCGATTCCTGGAACGAACGCACCACCGCGTAATCCCAGCAGCAGACGGTTTTCCGTCTGCTGTTTTTGTTTTGCACAGCGTCTGCCCCGCGGACGTTCTGCAAAACAGCAATACATTTTTCTGCACTGACCTTATGGGCCTCGGTTAACGGCCAGGGGCGGTAGCGTGCCTGAACGACAATAACAGGAGCAAGAAGAAGCACATGGAACACCAGTCAGCAGTTCTGTTACGACGACTTAACCCCTACTGCGCAAAAGCGCTGGAATCAGCGGCTTCTCTGTGTCAGACCCGGGCGCATGCTGAAATCCTCCCCGAACACTGGCTGTTGAAACTGCTGGAGCAGGGTGAAGGCGACCTCACCGTGCTGGCCCGTCGTTACGAATGGGATATGGACGCCATCTGGCAGGATTTGCTGACACACCTTGACCGACTGCCGCGTTCTGTTCGCCAACGCCCGCAACTGTCAGATAACCTGGAAGCCCTGTTGAAACAGGCGTGGATGTCGGCGTCCTTGCAGGGCGAAGATCACATCCGCAGCCTGCATCTGCTGATGGCATTAACGGAAAGCCCGAAACTCATTCGCTGCGATGGCCTGTGGCCGTTGTTCTCGCTGGGTCAGAGCCAGCTTGAACGTCTGTGTCCGCTGCTGGATGCGCAGTCTGATGAACGCCCCGAAGTGCAGTTGGAAGACGGATTAGCCAAAAGCGATGAGGTTGAGTTTGTGGGGCGTCCGATCAGTGCCGACGTAACAGAAGGTGAACTGTCGCCAGCGTTACAGAACGCGCTGGATAAATTTACCCTCGACGTCACCGCCAAAGCGAAAGAGGGCAAAATCGACCCGGTGTTTGGCCGCGATACGGAAATCCGTCAGATGGTGGATATCCTCTCCCGCCGCCGCAAGAACAACCCTATTCTGGTTGGTGGGCCGGGCGTGGGGAAAACTGCGTTGGTTGAAGGGCTGGCGCTGCGCATTGCCGAGGGCAACGTCCCGGAAAGCCTGAAAACCGTGGTGCTGCGTACCCTCGACCTTGGTCTTTTACAGGCGGGCGCAGGCGTAAAGGGCGAGTTCGAACAGCGCCTGAAAAACGTCATTGATGCCGTACAGCATTCGCCGGTCCCTGTCCTTCTGTTTATCGACGAAGCGCATACCATCATCGGTGCGGGCAACCAAGCCGGGGGCGCGGATGCGGCCAACCTGCTGAAGCCCGCGCTGGCTCGTGGCGAATTGCGCACCATCGCCGCCACCACCTGGAGCGAGTACAAACAGTATTTTGAACGCGATGCCGCGCTGGAGCGCCGCTTCCAGATGGTCAAAGTCGATGAACCTGACGATGACACAGCCTGCCTGATGCTGCGAGGCCTGAAATCCCGCTACGCCGAACATCATGGCGTACACATCACCGATGATGCTGTCAGGGCTGCCGTCACGCTCTCTCGTCGCTACCTGACTGGCCGCCAGCTACCGGACAAAGCGGTCGACCTGCTCGACACTGCATCTGCCCGCGTACGCATGAGCCTCGACACCGTGCCGGAAGTGCTGACGCAGTACCGGGCGCAGCTCACGGCGCTGGATCTCGAAAAGCAGGCATTACTGGAAGATATCGCGCTCGGCAGCAACCATCACGGCGAACGCCTGACGGTGATTGAACAACAGCAGAACGACCTGATTGTCGAGCTCGACGTGCTGGAGAGCCAGTACGGTCGCGAGCTGAGCCTGACGGAACAGTTGCTGGCCGTGCGCCAGGACATCAGTCGCCAGAGCGATATCGCTGCACTGCGGCAGCAACTTTCTGAGTTGCAGGGCAACGCGCCGCTACTATCACTGGACGTGGACACCCGCATCGTGGCGAACGTGATTGCCGACTGGACCGGTGTACCGCTCTCTTCCCTGATGAAGGATGAACAGACAGAACTGCTCCATCTGGAAAGCGAAATCGGTAAACGCGTGGTCGGGCAGGACGGAGCGCTGAATGCCATTGCGCAACGTCTGCGGGCCTCCAAAACCGGGCTGACGCCGGAGAATGGGCCGCAAGGCGTATTCTTACTGACTGGCCCGAGCGGCACCGGCAAGACTGAAACTGCGCTGGCGCTGGCCGATGTGCTGTACGGCGGTGAAAAGTCGCTGATTACCATCAACCTCTCCGAATACCAGGAGCCGCATACTGTCAGCCAGTTGAAAGGCTCTCCTCCGGGCTACGTGGGATACGGCCAGGGCGGCATCCTCACGGAAGCGGTGCGCAAGCGTCCGTACAGCGTGGTGCTGCTCGATGAAGTGGAAAAAGCCCATCGCGACGTGATGAACCTGTTTTACCAGGTGTTTGACCGGGGCTTTATGCGCGACGGCGAAGGGCGAGAAATCGATTTTCGCAATACCGTGATTCTGATGACATCGAATCTCGGCGGTGACCATCTGATGCAGTTGCTGGACGAGCAGCCGGATGCGACCGAAGCTGACCTGCACGAGCTCGTGCGTCCGCTCCTGCGCGACCATTTTCAGCCAGCCTTATTAGCCCGCTTTCAGACGGTGATTTACCGTCCTCTCAATGAGCCTGCAATGCGCACCATCGTGGAAATGAAGCTTGCACAGGTAAGCCAGCGTTTGCATCGCCACTACGGACTTACCACTCACATCGGTGAAAGTCTGTATGACACCCTGACGTCTGCCTGTCTGCTGCCGGATACCGGCGCGCGTAACGTCGACAGCCTGCTCAACCAGCAAATCCTGCCGGTGCTGAGTCAGCAGTTGCTGAGCCATATGGCTGCTAAGCAAAAACCGTCCTCATTGCAACTGACCTGGGATGATGAACAGGGCATTGTGCTGGCATTTGATCAACAGGTAGAAGGTGAGGTGTCATGAGCAGTTCCCTGACCAACAAGGCAACCGAGGCTGTGCAACAGCTTTTAGGCCAGTCACGCTATCGCGTTGATGTACATGCCTGTACTGAATTTTTGGATGTGTTGCGTTACAACGCCGTTGAATCACTTAGCCAGCCATGGCGCTATAACGTGGTAGTTACCTGCTCCTCTGCGGATATTGCCTGCGACTCGTTACTGTTGAAACCGGCGTCATTTACTTTCCAGATACCGGTGTTTGACGGAACACCGCCGCTGTCTGTGCGAAGCGTATTTGGCGTGGTGGAGTCGTTTCGTCGAATATCCACGTCCAGTGATGATACCTTTTACGCCCTGACGCTCGTTCCCCGTATTGCCCTTCTGGACTATACGAAAGGGAGCGAGATCTACCTTAATCAGTCGGTCACTGAAGTGGTTGAACAGGTATTGCGTAAGCACGGTCTGGAGGGGCCAGACTTTGAGTTCCGGCTCTCCCGCGAATATCCACCTCGTGAGCTCATCACCCAGTGGCGGGAAACTGACCTGGCGTTTATCCAGCGCCTGCTGGCAGAAGTGGGCATTTACTGGCGCTATGAAATGGACAGCCGTCTTGAACAGGACGTGGTGATTTTTCAGGACAGCCAGCAGCAGTATGAATTTGGCGTCACGCTGCCATTACGCAACCAGGCCGGGATGAGTGACAGCGGGCAGGAGAGTCTCTGGGATATTCAGACCGCATATAACGTGGTAAGCGGAAGTGTCGCCACCCGTGACTACAACTACCGTGATGCCCTGGCGCCTCAGGACAGCGCCGAAAGCATTTTCAGCAAGGAAGGGATCATGACCGGGGAAACGTACCATTATGCGGAACCCTTCCTGACAGCAGGTGACGCTGAAAGCACCGAGACCGGGGCATACTTCGCCCGTCTGCGTCACGAACGTATTCTGAACGCGCAGTATCGCGTCACCGGGCATTCCTCCAGCCCCCATCTGGCCCCAGGTCAGGTGCTGGAAACGGACGGCATCTTACCCGATGCAGTGAAAGACGGCATCCTTATCACCACGGTGCGCACCAGCGGTTCACGCAAAAGTAGCTTTACGCTGACGTTTGAGGGCATCCCCTACAGCGAAACCGTCTGCTGGCGTCCCGCATTGCTCAATCGCCCGGTAATATCCGGTTCACTGCCAGCTCGGGTGGAAAGTACACAGAAAGGCGACACCTATTCCTGGCTCGATTCTGACGGGCGATACCGGGTAAAGCTGGACTTCGATCGCAACAGTCCTGAACAGGGTTATGCCTATCTGTGGCTTCGGCTGGCGAAACCCTATGCCGGTGATACCTACGGTTTCCACTCCCCGCTTATCGACGGAACCGAAGTGGCCGTCGTTTTTGACAGCGGGGATCCGGATCGACCTTACATCGCCTGTGCCCTGCATGACTCAGAACATCCGGATCATGTCACCCGTGACAATCATACGCGGAACGTCTGGCGTACTCCGGCAAACAATAAGCTGCGGATGGAGGATAAGCGGCAGGAAGAGCATATCAAGCTCGCGACGGAATACGGCAAAACGCAGCTGAATATGGGGCATCTGGTTAATGGCAAGCGTGAAAAGCGCGGGACCGGTTTTGAACTGCGAACGGATGAGCATGGCGCTGTACGTGCGGCCAAAGGTCTCTTCCTGACGGCTGATGCGCAGGCCAAAGCACAGGGACCTGTACTGGAAATGGCGCCTGCGATTAACCAGATTAACCAGGCCAACAGCCAGATGCAGGCCCTGAACAGCGCCGCTGAAGCCGCCGGAGCCCTGGTATCTGATATCAACACCCAGATAAGCCTCGTCACCGACAAAATCAAAGACCTTCAATCTGCCGTGCTTCTGGGTAGTGCTCCACAGGGCGTGGCATTTACCTCAGGTGAACATCTTCAGCTCAGCAGCACCCGTAATACGATGATCAATGCCGGTCAACATCTTGATATCGGTGCGATGAAAAATCTTTCCGTGACCGTGGAAAAAGCCCTCGGGATGTTTGTGCATAAAGGCGGGGCGAAGGTTGTCGCCAACCAGGGAGACATCGAGATTCAGGCTCAGCACAACGCGATGGCCCTGTTTTCAGAAAAGCAGCTGACGGTGACCAGTAGCGAAGACGAAATTATTATCAGCACCCCGGAAACCCTGACGCTTAACGGCGGCGGGTCTTACCTGAGGCTGAGTAAGAACGGCATTGAGCACGGTTCCTTCGGTGATTTCATTGTGAAGACTTCAAACTATCTGGTGCCGGGTATCGGCGCAAACCTTCCCAATGAAACACCGAACTTTAGCCTGACGGATATTACTCAGGAAAATAAAATCAGCAGCAAATCTTTCAATGACTAAGGGCTGATGATGGATCCATTAATTCCTCATATGCGTAATGTGTTTTTATTTGCATTTTTGCTTTGTTTATCAAATTTTACACAGGCATCTGAGCAAACAAGCCCAGAAAGCATCGTGTACAATTTTTATAAGTCATATTTGAAAGAAGAATCATCGGACAAGAGTCGATTTCTCAGTCAATATGTTTCTGATGAATTAATGAAAAGCATTAACGACTCAATGATGTGTAATTATGATTCTGATGATTCAGTGTCGGCAGAAGAACTCGAAGGAAAATGTTCACAAAAGCGCGAATGCAAGCAGTTTAAAGGGCGTTATATTTGTAACTGGCATGGTGCTTGGGTTGATACTGATGTTGATTATTTTACCAAATCACAAGATGTTTATCCTTCATGGAACGCAAGTATAAGTACCTTTGATGTATATCAGAAAGAGAATGACTCTTCAGTCAACGTTATTTTAGGAGCAGGTTTCGAGCCTAAAGTTAAATTTAAAGTTGTGCTAGAAAGAATTGATGGGAAGTGGAAAATCACCAGCGTAACGGAACAATAAGAACGTGGTCATTTTCTAAATTTCTCACCTCGACTACTTATACAAATACCAACATATCTACGGAGAGACGTTCATGTTGAAGAAGATTATTTTTGCTTGCTGCTTATTCTGCGTGGCTAATATAGCCTCAGCTTCAGTAAAAGATAGTTCAATGCCTCGGGAAATTGTTGCAAATTTTTATCATGATTACCTTGTTGCGTCTGAAATGCCTGATATGGAATCAGCTGATAAACTAACTCAAGAAGCTATTTTTGAATATACAACTGAGCATCTCAGAAGTCTGCGGGATAATGATGAATCGGGTGCTGATTATTTTGTCGATGCTCAGGATATTTGTGAAGAATGGAAAGACAGCATTAATGTGGAAACTGTTTCAGAGAATGGCCAGGTTGCACAAGTGAAGCTAACATTAGGATATGGTAAGGGCGTATCCCTGTATGCCATTAACCTGCTTAAAGAAAAAGGGAACTGGTTAATGGATTCAGTTAAGCCCATATCTCATAGTAGTATTTATTGCCCTCGACAAGCCGAGGGGGGGGAATAAATGCTGGACAAGAATGTAGCAGTTAGTGTTTTAAATACTCAAGCCCTGGCCAGAGCGAAAATTAACGCTGAAAATTTTAAAAATGGCATAGATAAAAAGCTTAAATATGGCGAGTCAAAATGTGCCCGCTATGTAAAAAAAGCATTAATCGCTGGAGGGGCATCTGCAAAAAACTCAGGAATTGAATCAGCTAAAAATTATGGCCCATGGCTGCTTGAAAATAACTTTAAAGTTGTGGATAACGCTACAACAGTGCGTACTGGCGGTGTATTCACAATTTCTGGTCAGCAAGTGGGGGATGTTGTCGTAATCCAGGCAGCACCACATCATGTGCATGGTCATATGGCGATGTTTAATGGTACACACTGGGTATCTGATTTTGTCCAGGAAAGGGGGTTCTATCCTGCCCAGATATATCGTGATCAAAACATACCCTATGCACTTTATCGTTATGGCGATAATACCACATCAGAGCAGAACGCCACGGCTACCCGAAAAGGAAAAATCAAAATTGTCTGGCCGATCCCCTCTAACAACCGGGGAAGTGAATTTAGCAATCAGGAAGACATACTCGCCCATTTAGCTGGCGAGTATTCCGGGCAATATACCATCGGCCGGAGTGGTATGTGGCATGGTGGAATTCATATTACACATGCCACAACCCCATGGTGCGCCCTTAGCGGTAAGGCTCCCGTTGAGGCAGTTGATTTCCCGGTCGCCTACAAAGGCGAACAGGCTGTTCGCTGTATGGCTGACGGGGAAGTCGTTGCTTACCGTGTGTGCAAGGAATACCTGACGCTGGGCTGGGAATCAGGCCCGCTTAGTTTTTCAGGCTCATTCGTTCTGGTGAAACACTATATTCAGCCGGGTGAGAAAGAAACCAGCGGGTTACATTTCTACACCCTGTACATGCACCTGGCCCCATATTCTGCTTACACCGTCAATCCGGCTGAAACAAAGTGGACTCTACAGGACTCACTTTCAGCCTACGATCCAGAGTGGGTAATGTCTGCCAGCACAAAAAACAAAGATGTCAGCGACAGCTATTCAAAAGGCACAATGCCGAAAGGTGCAATTGTAGAATGGAATAAGTCTGACGGAAGTCTCCATACCGTCGCGTTCAATAACCGCGAGTACGGCCTGGTGACCTTTGTCAGTCTGTCAGAAGATGCGGTGAAAAAAGGCAAGAAAACATCCTTTAAGCCCGGTCAGCAATACTGGATTTTGGTTGATAAGAACAATATATCTCCGGGTACCAGCGGTGTCTCTCAGCCTTCCTGGTGGCAAAAACTAATGCCACCAGCGAAAGAGGCAATGAAATTCGATGAGGTTGTATGTCCGACGCCTTACGCCATTAGCGCCGGTGACCCTGTTGGTCACATGGGGTATTATCAGGCACCAAAAGATGGTGGATATGAAGCGCGTTATCAGGTGCATATCGAATGCACGAGCATGGACGACAATCTGGAAAAATTCCTGACCAACCCCGAACAGGTGGGGGATAAGAACCCGCTCTGGCTGAAGTACGAACCAGGCCTTGCTCTGTATAAAAAAGATGTCGCTACCGGAAAATTCACAAAAGATACCAGAGCGACCACCGTGAAAGGGATCCTTCCACTGAGTCAGGTGCAAACTGAAATCGATAAGACGTCCAAACAAGAATACTGGCAGCTGCGATCAGAAAATGGTTATGCACTCAAAGGACAGGCTGAACCACAGCTTTTGTCACAGTATGATCTGGCCAAACTGGGTTTCAGAACTGAGACCGCAGAGCCCACCAGTTTTGATTATCTGGATGGAAAAAACCAGCCGACTGGATTCTTCCGTAACCTCATAGATTCACTCTATCAGGCAGCGTCAGCGGATACGCGAACGAGTCATGCCCTGGTAAAGCATAATTACCAACGTTTGCTGGATAAAATTGATAGCGGAAGCGACAATTATTCGTCAATGGAGTACTGGAGAGCCCTTCATAACCCTGACTATCGTGACGTAATTATGAAAACGATAGTAAAACATCCCAGCGACTGGTATTTCAAAAAAGGTGATGCCATCTGGCAACCGTTCCTGAATGCGCTGAAAAAAGAGGCACCTGAGTGGAAAAAGTACAGCGAGGATTTTCTCGACAAGATGGCATGGATGCAGGATGTTACAACTGAGAAACTGGGGCCTTCATTGTGGCATATGCATCCGATTTATTTCTTAAGTTATTTTTTCTCAAAAGCTATAACTATAGAAGAAGCTAGGGTAAGGGCTTTCATGAGAATGATCAGGGTATGTGAAGGAACTACGGGTGAGCAGGGTTATGAACGATTATTTGGTGGAGAATCATTTATAAAGGATTATCATAAAACTTTCGCAACACATCCCCAGATTAAAATTACGAGGACAAATAAGAAGACTGGAAAGGTTTATATATCTTCAGCAGCTGGGGCATATCAAGTTATGGGATATACTTGGGAAGACCGCTCTACTGCTTTTTGGAGAGAACAATATGGCATTGCCGATTTTAGTCCTGAATCTCAAGATTTACTTTGTGTTGTAATACTCAAGGAGAAAGTACGAGATAATGCATTAAATATGATTGCTCAAGGTAATATCAAAGAAGCTATTGAGAATAGTTGCAGTTATGAATGGGCAAGTCTGCCACCCGGTCGACATGGCCAACCAATTAAGTCTTTGAGCGAATGTTTAAGGACTTACGATGACTTCCTCAAAGAAGAATTGGAAGGGAAATCAAACTTACATATAAAGAATGGGTTTTTAAATGATTTCTAAAATGCAAAAATTGATTATTTCACTAGTATGCTTATTCCCAGTTTTAGTATTTGCAAATATCGGAGAGGGAGTTGGTTATTGGGCCATTAAGTGTGGTGGGTTTGGTGGGTCCGTGGAAATCGAGTCATCAAATGAGGTCAAAATAAATATAAATGATAATAATCTTTATGTTTCCGGTTTTATACAGAAAGATTACAATGGTCAATTAAAGTTATTTTTTAAGGATGTGATTGAGACAATGAATGAGACAATTGACTGGGCTGTAATTTCTCAGAGCAAACCTATTGCTGATGTTACATTCAAAAATGGCACTATGCATATGAAATGGAAAGGTTTCTTTGATACAAAACATAATAATTATATTTGGAAATCAGAACCGGATTTTGTTGTCGCTTCCGGTGATCGACTTAATGTTGAAATGAATAAGTGTGAGTTTAAATAAAACCAAAAAGTTATTATAATATATTTGACATGAGGATAGGGTGAATAGCATCTTTTATAACAGCCTGATTCGGCAAAGTTGGGTTTCAGAACTGAAACTGCAAAGCCCACCAGCCATGATTACCTCGATGGAAAAAACCAGCCCACTGGGTTCTTCCGTAACCTCATCGATTCGCTCTACCAGGCCGCGATAGATGATAAGCGAACCAGTCATGCCCTGGTAAAGCATAATTACCATCGTTTGCTGGATAAAATTGATAGCGGAAGCGACAATTATTCGCCGATGGAGTACTGGAGAGCCCTTCATAACCCTGACTATCGTGACGTCATTATGAAAACGATAGTAAAGCATCCCAGCGACTGGTATTGCGAAAAAGGAGATGCCATCTGGCAACCATTCCTGAATGCGCTGAAAAAAGAGGCACCTGAGTGGAAAAAGTACAGCGAGGATTTTCTCGACAAGATGGCATGGATGCAGGATGTGACGACAGAGAAACTGGGTCTTTCATTATGGCATATGCACCCGCTAAAATTCCTTGGCTCTCTAAAGGACCAAAATCTTGATAAGATCGCTTGGGGTGCTAAAGTTACAAAAGAATTTAAGCTTAAGGTTATTGAAGTTTGTGAACGACTGGAAATAAATCCAGATTATTTGATGTCGTGTATGGCATTTGAAACAGGAGAAACCTTTTCTCCAAGCGTTAGAAATCCAAATGGAAGTGCTACTGGCTTGATACAATTCATGTCGAATACTGCGCGATCTTTAGGTACGACAACTAATGAATTGGCTGGCATGAGCTCGGTTGAACAAATGGATTATGTGGAAAGATATTTTAAACCGTACACTGGAAAGCTAAAAACAATTGAAGATGTTTATATGGTTATATTCTGCCCTAGGGCTGTAGGGAAACCAGATAGTTACACACTGTATGATGAAGGGAGAAGCTATAGTGATAATAAAGGATTAGATCTAAATAAAGATAATGCAATAACAAAGTATGAAGCAGGTTTTAAAGTTAGAGAGAAACTAAAATTAGGAATGAAAGAAGGATATCGAGGTTAAGATGCGAAAAACTCTGTTTTTGATAGTTACACTTTTGCCTATATATAGCATGGCAAACAGTTTCGATTTACCCACAGTTCATTCAATAAAAAATGGAAATCAATGTGAAATATCTTTTAATGACAAGGTTGTTTCGAAACATGACTGTGAGTATGAATCTCCTTCCTATTTGACATCCTATTCCCTCCTTGCTGATTCTTGGACAGGAGTTTGGATATTCCAGGATTCCCCAATGGGAAATGCTTGTGAGGCTGGAGCAATCAGAATTATTTCTATGGATTCTGAAAATAAAATTCAGGTGCATAAGCCAATAGATTACTGCATGGGGTCTGTTGTGATTAATAATGATGGCGATAAAGTAAAAGTTAACATTCAAGATAGCAATGATTCTAAAAACTCTGAGTCATGGATATTTAAAGACAACAAACTAACGAAGATGGAATAGCTTCGTTTTTTGAAATCATTGCTCGGAGGGTAATGTATTTCCCTAGTATTACCAAAATTGTAAAACAATTATCTCCGTCAAACGAATTCGGATGTTTTTATATAATCAACAAAGATGGAAACAAGATACATTAGAGAAAACATGCTCATACAGAGGGGGGGGTACTCTGGTTATGGGATAAATAAAGCTCATATTAACCCTGACGTTCTGGTCAAAGCGCTTGAGGATTCAAAAAATGAATCTATATAAACTTACCTTCCTTCTTACCGCTGTTATTTGCTTCTCTACATTAGCTAATGAAGGAGGAATCCCAAAATTTAAAGAGCACAATGTAATATTAAATTATGGGCCATTTGCATCAAAAATAAAATTAACGGGTGAACAATCTGGTAAATCTAATGACTGGAAAAAATTAATGCAAAGTCAACTCAGCAAGGAAGTCAACTTTGCAGGGCACTATCGACTTTACATAAGTGAGAAAGGTGAGTTACCCAAAGATTGCGGTGTTAATGGTTGGGTATGTGGTTGGGTAGTTGATAAATTATCCGGGGCTATAATTTCGGAATTGCCGATATTTAACGGCAACACAAAATATTACTCAACTATTGATAATGGTACTCCATCCCCTGATCCATTTTCTGCCGAGTTTTACCCTAATAGTAATCTAATTTGGATTAGCGGTGAAAACATCCCAAAATCGAAGGTTGGCAACATATCTCTAGGCGATAAAAAATGCTCTAACAGTGCATATGTATTTGACCATCAATCATTCCAAAACATCTTTCAAGGCGAATGTGAAATAGATAATGGCGGCTGAAAAAAATTAGCTAACATAAATAATCCTGCTAGTACCTAAAACACATATCGCTAATAAATTCAACAGCAAGGAAACTTAATATGCTTCAGATAATCCGAAAAGGCGATAAGACTACTCACGGCGGCTCTGTAATGAGCGCGTCTGAAACCATGAAATTCGGCGGCATTGGGGTTGCCCGAAAAGGGGATAAGGTTTCCTGCCCGGTTGAAGGACACGGCCCCACGACCATTGTAGAGGGTAATCCTGATTATCTCGATCATGGTATCCCTGTGGCATTTCATGGCCACAAGTGCGGCTGCGGATGCACGCTGATCAGTTCATTTACAGTGGCTAAGGTTGGCTGATTATGCCTGTCTGGCTGGATGCCATCCCTGAAAAGGCCCCCAAAATTGCCCGTCCAGGCACACGGCGCTGGCTCCTGATTCTGGCGTTTATCATGCTGGGAGGCGTTGCTCTCACGCTATGGTTCTGGACTTCAGCGCGAACTGGATTCGTCTTCTGGTTCTGCGCTTTGGGTCTCCCGTTCTGTACCTGGGGGGTTTTGTTCGGAATGCGCCGGGGTGCCTATAAGGCCGAGCAGGTTGCGGCGGAATCACGAAACGTAGAACGCGAAGCGCTCTTCGAGAGTGAAATTCAGCGCGGTCAGCGCTGCGCCTGGATCCTCGGAACACAAATCGAGGCACCGGCCGGAAATAAAGCCGGTGAACTGCTGAAGGCAATAAAACTTGCCGCACCCGCAGTCGATTTTTCGCAGCCAAGGGGATGCGACAAACCCGTCAGATATGCGGCTTTGACGGCATACCAGTCTGATTTTGTGAAAGCGTTAAAAGCAACCGTCGCTAAACTGACCGCTCGCGTAGAGGGAATCGTTCAGCCTCTTCCGGCAGATCTGCCCTGCTGGCTGATGCTGGACTGTGACAGCGACGTGTATTCACAGGCAGAAGAGTTGATTAAAGCTGAACTGTCTCAGAAGACGGGCAGAGTATTCCGCCTGATGTCAGGTAAGGGGCTGGGTGCGTTGGATGCCTGGCTGGATAATCGATGGGACAACCCGGGGATCCTGGTTGCCATCACCCTGTCTTTGCCTGCATCTCCTCAGGAAGGAGACGCTGATGCCGTGTCGATGGTGGTTTTCAGCAATCGCAAAGCTCACGCGTATCCGGATGCATTATGTCTGCATCGCCCGGAAAGAGGTACTGAAGCCACGCTGACAAAAACCCTGTCCCGGGCCTTACTCTGGGCCAACACTACCGCTGACGCCCTTCAGGGCAGCTGGATTTCCGGCGAATCCCTGACCGTGGGCAGTGGCTGGAATAAAGCCTGTGAAGGTAACCGGGTGGGATTCAGTCTTTCAGAGAATAACCTCAGCATAGATCCGGTGCTGGGCTACACCGGCCATGCCGCTCCATGGGTCGCCATCACGCTTGCCGATGCGGCATTTGAACAGCGCGGAGTGCAGGTTATCGCCGCACAACCCGCCGCTGATAAGGACGACATCTGGGTCGCCGTCATCGCCAAAGAAGAAGTTCGCAAGGAATCGCCTAAGAATGTCTAAGGTAAAAGTAAAAACACTCATCGGCTCCGTTGTGACTGTCGCCTTTTTTCTGACGGTCATCGTGGCATTTCTCTTTTATGCCTTTCCGGAAAATGTCGCGTCGGCCACGGGATTTGGGCCGTATGACGGGCAACGGATCCTTACGTTCTGTGCCATCCTGGTTGCCGCGATGCTTTTATTCGGCTGGCTGATTGAGAAGGCCTTCGACTTCGCCGGTAAATCAGGGCTGTATTTCCACTGGGGTCAGAAAAAGGCTCAGATGGTCGCCCCGACAACAGGCACCATTGCGAGCGAAGATGATGAAGAAGAACCTGTCTTCAGTGAGGATGCCGTATCTGAGCATCTCCGTTTCCGTTATGGCCGTCGCTGGCAGCGTAAGGTACGTATCCTCCTGGTGATGGGTAATCCGGATGAGGTCCATAAAGCTGCCCCGGGCTTATGTGCTGACCTCTGGCAGGAAGGCGACGGAAATGTGCTGATATATGGGGGAGATGCCCAGTCTCTTCCGGATGAGATCTTCCTTTCGAAACTGAAGCGTTTGCGTTCCAGCCATCCCGTTGATGGCATCGTCCAGGTGCTGAACTCCACGGCACTCCCGACAGATATTGAGCGGGATGCGTTTTTGCGCAGCCGCCAGAAAGCAGACCACCAGCTGGGATGGCAGGCACCCGTCTGGCTGTGGATGACTGATAAGGCTACCGGCGCTCAGCCTGAAGCGCAGCCGCCTGCTATCGGTGCGATTTTCGGGCCAGGGGGAACACCCAAGGCCGCAAATGAGGCCATTCAGACCCTGATCCCACGGCTTCGTAAGGCCGGGGTAGCACAGGTCGTGAATGATTCGACACATGACGGCCTGCTACAGCTCTCTTCCCGTCTGCAAAATGAGCTGAAATCCAGTCTGAATACATTACTAAGCGGGTTGATGCAGGGGTCTGCTGCCTGGCGTCTTCGGGGTGTCATGTTCAGTCCGGAACTGGCAGTAGCGGGAGCCATACCCAACACGCGTCTCGATACCCCTGCCTGGGCAGCTGTGACTGAGGATTGTGATGCCGTCAGCGCCAAAAAACTGGGTTATGACTGGCGGAAGGTTCTACGACTCATCCTGCTTTCTCTGATTGTCTTATGGGGTACAGGTACCTTGCTGTCTCTCGTCGTTAACCGGGCGCAGATCTATCAGGCGCAGGAGACGGCCAGGCAGGCGGCGGATGCCTCATTACCGCTGACTGAACGTCTGCGTAACCAGCTCGTGCTCCAGCAATCCATTGCCCGTCTGCAACATCGTGAAGCCACTGGTGCCCCGTGGTACACCCGTTTTGGCCTGAATCAGGACAGCGACACGCTGGCCGCACTCTGGCCGCTATATGCGAAGAACAACATACAGCTGATGAGGGATGCCACCGCAGACCATCTGAAGCAACAGCTGACCGCCTTTGTGAAGTTACCACCAGCCAGTGACGCCCGCACACAGGGCACTCAGCATACTTACGACGTACTCAAAAGTTATCTGATGATGGCCCGCCCGGATAAAGCGGATGCGGGGTGGCTTGCAAAAAATGTGCTGGCCTCATGGCCAAAGCGCCAGACTGTGCAGGATGGAGCCTGGCAGGAAATGGCGCCGAAACTACTGGGCTTTTATGCGCAGAATCTGCCATCACACCCGGAATGGAAAATTAAGCCTGATGCTGAATTAATCAGCACGGTCCGTCAGATCCTGCTCAAGCAGATTGGCCAGCGGAACGCTGAGTCCGGGTTATATCAGGACATGCTTAAGCGCGTGGCCAGCAACTGGCCTGATTTAACGCTTGCCGATATGACCGGCGACACCGATGCCTCAACGGTTTTCAGCACCGACGAAGTTGTGCCGGGAATGTTTACCCGCCAGGCCTGGGATGAACAGGTTCAGGATGCAATTGACCAGGTGGTCAAGACCCGCCGCGACGAGATTGACTGGGTACTGACGGATAAAACTCACCAGAATGGGAGCGATATTTCTCCGGAAGCGCTGAAAGCTCGTCTGACGGAGCGCTATTTTACCGACTTTGGCAATGCCTGGCTGAACATGGTCAACAGCATTCTGTGGCAGGAAGCCACGTCACTTTCCGAGGCGATTGCCCAGCTCAACCTGATCGGCGATGTTCGCCAGTCGCCACTGGTGGCACTGATGAACACGCTGGCCTGGCAGGGCAAAACAGGGCAGAAGGGCGAGGCACTGGCGGATTCAATAGTGGATTCGGCGAAAAAGCTGATCGGTCAGAAAAAGAACGCGAAACAGTTCATCGAGCAGGCTCAGGGACCTAAAGGGCCGCTCGACGGCGTCTTTGGCCCGTTGATGGGGCTGATGGAAGGTAAAGAAGGGACGGGAACCAACGGGAACCTCAGCTTCCAGTCCTGGCTTGCCCGCGTCACGCAGGTGCGCCTGAAGCTCCAGCAGGTCACCAGCGCACCGGATCCACAGGCTATGTCTCAAATGCTGGCACAGACCGTATTCCAGGGTGAAGCTATCGATCTGACCGACACCCGCGACTACGGCAGTCTGGTTGCCGCAAGCCTCGGGCAGGAGTGGAGCGGGTTCGGCCAGTCGCTGTTTGTGCAGCCACTTGATCTGGCCTGGCGACAGGTGCTTGCCCCGGCTGCGGGAAGTCTCAATGCTCGCTGGCAATCAACCATTTTCGATCAGTGGAATAAGGCCTTTGCGGGACGCTATCCGTTTAAAGCCACCGGCAGCGATGCCTCGTTGCCGTTGCTGGCTCAGTTCCTTCGGAGTGACTCGGGTCGAATCACCACGTTCCTGAAAACGAACCTTGGCGGGATCCTTCATCAGGAGGGGAACCGCTGGGTTGTTGACCCTTCTGCAAGTCAGGGGATGGTTGTCAGTCCGGATTTCGTCCGGGCGATTAACCAGCTGGCAGAACTGTCAGATATCGTGTTCTCACAGGGTGACGCGAGCGTTCACTTTGAACTGATGGCTCGTCCTTCAAGGGATGTTGCCCGGGTGCAGCTGACTCTCGATGAGCAAAATCTGGACTATTTCAACCAGATGGAAAGCTGGCAAAGCTTCACCTGGCCTGGAAACACTGACTATCCTGGCGTGTCGCTTAGCTGGCGCAGTGTGAACAGTGGCATGCAGCTGTATGCCAATCATCAGGGCAACTGGGGATTTATCCGTTTACTGGACAAAGCGCTGATCACGCCTCTTGATGGCAGTCGCACCCAATTGGTATGGATCACCCCGGACGGCAACCCGCTGAAGTTGGTGATGCGCAGTGAATTGGGTGATGGCCCACTTGCCTTATTAAAACTCCAGGGGTTCAGTTTACCTGAATCGATCTTTAACGTTACCCCTGTCGCAGAAGAGCTTCAGTAATGATGGATAGGAAACCTCACCCGACCAGACTTTTGTAAAACAGGTTGGTGGCAGGTCACCGGAGATCTTCAGTGAGGTAGACCGTTGGCGGGAAGCGACCGGGCTGAGTGACTGAAATGGAAGCTGTTGTGAAATTTATGAAAGAGACTGACAAACGGGAAAAAGAATGAGTTCACCGGACGATCTGTTAACGGCCTGCGCTACCAGCAAAGAAGAACAGCGGAGCCTCATCTCGCGGGCAAGTGATGCCATGTCACTTTGGGATAACTGGTTGCTCCCGTTCAGTTCCGGGCATGAAACCGGAGAGGATCCCGCCTACGACGATGATTTTCAGCTGATGCGGGAAGAGATCAATAAGCTGTCGGGGACGGATCCCGCACGATTGTGCGAACTGGCGCAGAAATGTCTTTGTGGAACCGCAAAAGATATACGCGTCGTCACCTGGTACATTCTGGCCCGCCTCAGCCAGGACGGTGAGAAAGGAATGGTAGAAGGCCTTCTGCTCCTGGTCGCACTGCTGACACGTTTTGGTAGTGCATGTCATCCACAACGCCCGGCAGCCCGTAAAGCCGCGCTGGAGTGGCTGAACAGTGCAAAGGTCATTGATGCGTTGCAGCTATGGCCGGAAGTGGACAGCAATGATGCCGGGATGACCGCAGGAGCCATCAGCCTGCTGGCGTCCGCCGTTTCGGACTGGCCAGAAGAGGAAAGACCTTCTTTTGCAGGCCTCTGTACTGCGCTGGAAAACCGACTTGCACGCTCGGGCGGCATGGAAGCGCTGGTCCCCCAGAACAGTAGAGCTCAAGAGCACGGGCGTGAAGCTGCCCACTCGGATTCACCGCAACTTTCAGCAGTAAAATCGGGGCGCGATTTACTTGATCAAGCAAAGTTACTTTCCCGCTGGCTCGGTGAGCAATCGCAGGGCTGGCTTGCCTCTCATCGGCTGATAAAGACCGTCAGGTGGGATACGGTCGATCAGATCCCGCCGCTGGACAGTAACGGTCGTACCCGTCTGGTACCACCAAAACCAGAATACCGGGCTCAGTTGAAGCGCCTTTACCTCCAGAAAAACTGGACTGAGCTGGTAGAGCAGGCCAGCCAGATGTATTGCGAGGGAGTCAATCATTTCTGGCTCGATCTCCAGTGGTACCTCTGGCAGGGGCTCAGCCATGCCGGTCACCCCTGGGATACCTGGACCGATTCCATACTTTTCGATCTGCGTCTGCTGCTTAAGCGTCTCCCGGGGCTCGACACGCTGGCATGGAATGACGGTACCCCGTTTGCTGACGAAGTGACCACCAGCTGGATTGCTGAAAAAGTGAATGAAGAAGGCCTGATGTACGGCGATGAACCCGCTACCGTCGTTAACAGCCAGGCTGATGATGTCTTGCTCCTTGAATCCGAAGCCATGGAGAAGGGTGATACGGAAGGGCCCGAGACGGCTCTGGCCTGGCTCCAGTCCCAACCGGGAATGGATACCCCTCGCCATCGCTGGCTGATACGCCTGCTGATGGCCCGGGTGGCAGAGCAGTACGGCCGTAACGAAATGGCGCTTCACCTGCTTGGCGAACTGACCGCCTGTGCTCCTCAGCTGACGCTGGGTGACTGGGAACCTGCTCTGTTGTTTGAGGTACAGGCTCGCCGTCTGAAATTGCTGCGCATGAAAGCCAGCCGCAGTGAGTCCGATAAAACCCGTCTGATGCCCGAGATGGATGCCTTGCTTGCAGGGCTTATTGCCATCGACCCAGCCCGTGCCATGGTGCTCTGTGGCTAATTTTCTCTTAAAAAACTTTCAGGAATGTTGTGCATGGATGATTTGACCCTGCGCTATTACGAAGCAGAGATGCGCTACCTGCGTGAGGCGGGTAAAGAGTTTGCCCGGGCTCATCCGGATCGGGCAGCAATGCTTAATCTGGATAAACCCGGCGCTCGCGACCCTTATGTGGAACGTCTTTTCGAAGGCTTTGCCTTCCTGGTGGGGCGTTTACGTGAAAAGCTCGATGACGACCTGCCGGAGCTGACCGAAGGTCTGGTGAGCTTACTGTGGCCACACTATATGCGAACCATCCCTTCGCTTGCCATCGTTGAGTTTTCGCCTGACTGGCGTGGCCTACGTCAGTCTGAAATGCTGCCAGAGGGCTTCTCTGTTCTGTCACGTCCTGTAGGACCGCATAAGACAGCATGCCAGTACCGGACGACACGTGATATTCCGTTACAACCCCTGCACCTTGCGGATGCGCGCCTGCACACCGAAACCGACGGTCGCTCAGACATTCGCCTGCGTTTTGAATGCCCGGAAAAAGTGGACTGGAGCAAAGCAGGGATCGATAAAATCGCCATCTTCCTCAATGCAGAAAGCCCTGTCAGTTCCGCACTGCATCTGGCCATGACCCGTCGTGTTCACGCGATGTATGCCCGTCACGCCGGGACCCACACCGAACGTCATCCATTCGATGGCTGGTGCAAACCCATGGGCTTTGATGACAATGACGGTCTCTGGAAGAAAGCCGATACCGCCTTCAGTGGTTATCAGCTGCTGCTGGAGTATTTCAGCTTCCGTCCAAAGTTTATGTTCGTTGAACTGCGCGGCCTCGACACTATCGGGCTCACTGCCGCCAGCACGTGGTTTGAAATCGACATCGTGCTCAGTGAAGCCTGGTCATCCGATCTGCCTTTCGAGACGGAAAACTTCCGCCTCCACTGTGCACCGGTCATAAATCTCTTTGCCCTGGAAGCCGACCCACTGACGCTTGACCCACTGGAAAATGAATACCTGCTCAGGCCGCTGCGCCTTCAGGACGGTCACACCGAGATTTACAGCGTCGATAACATCCATGGTGCGGTAAAAAATGGCAAGCACCCTTACGTGCCATTCACAAGTTTCCGCCACCGGGGCGGCATGATGCGCCACGATGCGCCTGAGCGTTATTTCCATACCCGCGTGAAACGGGGTCCGTCAGGCCTGTATGACACCTGGCTCATACTTGGAGGCCGCTCGTTCGAACTTGAACAACTGTCTGAGAAGTCCGAGTCGCTGTCGATGCGCATTACCGGCACCAACGGACAACTCCCACGCAAGGCGCTGGAAAGCACGCTGCTGGACAGGGCCGTGAAAGCAGGCAAGGTGCCCGTCAGGGTCCTGAACCTCTCGGCACCCACTATGCCGCTATATCCCCCGGCAAACGACCGCTTCCACTGGCGTGTCATGAGTCATCTGGGATCAAACTTCCTCAGCATGATGGATAACCCTGAAGTCCTGCGGGGGACGCTGGCACTGTACGACTGGACCGACGACGAGATGAACCGACGCAGACTTGAGGCGATTGTGGCGGTGAAGCACACCCTGATCCGCCGCTTTGAAAAAGGTTTTATGCTCCGGGGCGTGGACATCGAGGTTACGCTGAACATGGATAATTTTGCCGGTGAGGGGGATGTGAATCTCTTCGGAGAAATGCTGCATCGCTTCTTTGCACTCTATGCGGATATTCACCTTTTCAACCAGCTCACGCTGGTGCTGCAACCGACAGGGAAACGACTGAGATGGCGCGAGAATCACAGCGAGCACATTCCGGGCTGACGTTAGCCCTTAACAAAGATATCTGGCGGGCCAATTTCTATCGTTTCTGCCAGCTGCTGGAGCAGGAGAATCCGGACGCCCCGAAACTCGGAACCACCAGCCACCCGGGCAACGACCCGGTGCGTTTCAGGCCCTGGCCTGGTATGGGTTTTCCGGTCAGTACCCTGAAAGCGGTTGAAACCGATGAAGACCATCCGGAATTGCCGCCGACCGTGCGCACCACATTCCTCGGCATGTATGGCGTGGATTCGCCACTGCCGACGATGTACCTGGATGATATTGCGCAGCGTCGTGAAGGGCATGAGGCAGTCACCTCGTTTCTGGATATTTTCAGTCATCGAATAACCACGCAGTACTACCGGATCTGGCGTAAATATGCCTATCCCGCCACGTTTGAAGCGGGTGGGCGCGATGCCACATCGCAGTGCCTGCTGGGGCTGGTCGGACTTGGGATCCCGGGTACCTCAGAGCAGGTCGCCACGCCGGTGTCCCGTTTTTTGGCGTTGCTCAGTACGATGCGGTTGCCCACCCGCAATGCAGAAGGCATTCGGGCCCTGGTGGCTCTGCTGGCACCGAATACGCGGGCAGTCATCACTGAGCCGGATCCGGTCAAAGTCCATATTGATAATCGCACCCGTCTTGAAGCGGGAAACCGCGTCCGACTTTGTCAACGCGCCACGCTGGGCAAAACAGCCAAAGAGGCGTGCAGTCGGGTGCTGATGACGCTGGAAACGGAAGATCCAGATGAGGCCGAGGGGTGGTTACCCGGCGGGATCCTGCATACCGATCTGCTGGTTTTAATCCGTGTTTATCTCGGCTACCGCAGTGATGCACGTCTGCGGCTGACCGTGCCTGTGCGATTGCTCCCTGAACCTCGCTTGGGTGGGGGCAGGCGTATACAGCTGGGCAGAACCGGTTTACTGGGTCTGAAGGAAGGCAAACTCAGCAATAACCGGGAGAGCCTGACCGTCAATCTGGGTTGCTATGAAGGACTGCACTATTCCGGGCTGCAATCTGCAGAAAACGGACATTACCGCTTCGACTAACCACGTATTCCCTCTCTCAATAAAGGAACTTTTGAATGGCAACGGTAACCCGCTGGTGGGCGCTGACGCTTATTGCCTGTGGTCTGCTCGCAGGCTGCGGTCTGACTCAGTCCGTCACGGACGGTACGGTCAGTCTCACGAAATCTATCTTCTACAAGAAAATTAAAACGCTGCATCTGGATTTTACACCGCGTACGGCTATTAACGCCGATGGTGCACAGACGCCACTTGCGACAATGGTGCGGGTCTATCAGCTCAAAGATCGTAAAGCGGTTGATGCCGCTGATTACCAGACGCTGCTGCGTAATGCCGATACCGTGCTGAAAGACGACGTACTGGCCTCAAAGGCATTACTGGTGATGCCCAACGGCAGCGTGACGCTCAATATGCCTATGGATGGCGAAGCCCAGTTCGTGGCCGTGGTGGGATTTTTTAATCGCCCCGATC
>Ga0209281_1000870_pt1 | contig 26220 bp, 24 predicted proteins | sample MedtruBG_FD_187514 | JGI IMG/M metagenome (GOLD analysis project Ga0209281, IMG submission 187514) | Root nodule microbial communities of legume samples collected from California, USA - Medicago truncatula BG (SPAdes) (version 2) | ecosystem: Host-associated > Plants > Roots > Nodule | place... | reverse complement strand
CTTTGTCAACGATTTCAGAAATCTCACCGTTGTGGATAGTTCCTACAGCGAAAGAATCTTCGTATTGATCCCAAGGATTAGCAGTAGTTTGTTTGTGACCTAAAGATAATTTACGTCCTTCAACATCTAATTCTAATACCACAACATCAAGTTTTTCACCAACGTTTACAAACTCAGATGGGTGTTTAATTTTCTTAGTCCAAGATAAGTCAGAGATGTAGATTAATCCATCAATTCCTTCTTCTAATTCTACGAAAATACCAAAGTTTGTGAAGTTTCTAACGATACCTGTATGTTTAGAACCTACTGGGTATTTAGAAGTAATGTCAGTCCATGGATCTTGAGTCAATTGTTTGATACCTAATGACATCTTACGATCGTCTCTGTCTAGAGTTAAGATAACTGCCTCAACAACATCTCCAACTTTCACGAAGTCCTGAGCAGAACGTAAGTGAGTTGACCATGACATTTCAGAAACGTGGATTAAACCTTCAACACCTTCAGCAACTTCGATGAAAGCACCGTAATCAGCGATTACAACTACTTTACCTTTTACTTTATCACCAACAGTTAAGTTAGAATCTAAAGCATCCCATGGGTGAGCGTTTAATTGTTTCAATCCTAATTGAATTCTTGTTTTCTCATCATCGAAATCAAGGATTACAACGTTTAATTTTTGGTCTAATTCAAGAACTTCACTTGGGTGATTGATTCTGCTCCAAGAAAGGTCAGTAATGTGAATTAATCCGTCAACACCACCTAAGTCAATGAACACACCATAAGAAGTAATGTTTTTAACAACACCTTCTAATACTTGTCCTTTTTGTAATTGACCGATGATTTCTTTTTTCTGTACTTCAATATCAGCCTCGATAAGAGCTTTGTGAGATACAACAACGTTTTTGAATTCGTGGTTGATTTTTACCACTTTGAATTCCATCATTTTGTTTACATATACATCGTAGTCTCTAATTGGCTTAACGTCAATTTGAGATCCTGGTAAGAACGCCTCGATACCGAATACGTCAACGATCATACCTCCTTTAGTTCTACATTTAACAAAACCGTTAACGATTTCTCCAGTTTCATTAGCTGCAATAACTCTATCCCAAGATTTGATAGTACGTGCTTTTCTGTGAGATAATACTAATTGACCTGTTTTATCCTCACGGATGTCGATTAATACTTCAACCTTGTCACCTACTTTTAAGTTTGGGTTGTAACGGAATTCATTTAAAGAAATAACACCTTCAGATTTAGCATTGATATCAACGATAACGTCTCTATCTGTAATTCTAACTACAACTCCTTCAACTACTTCTTCTTGATCTGTAGCGATGAAAGTTTTAGATACTAGTTCTTCAAACTCTTGTAAGTTTTTTTCATCTACTGCATCAATTCCTTCTTGGAAGTTATGCCAGTTAAAATTTGCTAAAAACTCTTCTTGTGATTTTAATTGTTCAGACATGCTGATAAAAAAATTTGTATTCTGCTTTTCTCGAGTTTCTCCATGCGATAGAAAATACAGAAGTTGTTTTACATAAATAGTTGATTCCTAATGGAAACTCTTCTCTGCCAAAAGGACTGCAAAATTAATACATTTTTCTGAATTAACAAAACAAAACCGATATGATTATCAATATGATAATAAGAAGCAGAACATTTTCGGTTTTTCAAGAACTTTAGTCCCGCTATCCGTTTCAATCTTTTATGGTGAACCCCACCATAAAAGGATTTCCACTTCTATCGGGGCTAGATGAGAAATTTTTGTTTTATAAGACATTTATAAACGAAACCCATCCAACCGCAAACAATCAACAATCAACCGTAAACCGGACTGAAGTCTGGCCCTACAATATAAATCGAGCTAGGCTCTTACAAAGTTCCGAAAGAACCAACCATATTGTAGAGCTGGACTTCAGTCCAGTTTACACAAAGAATAACGAGATCAATTACAAAAGATTTAGAAAATAAAAATATACAAAACAACAAACCCGACAGATTTTAAATCTGCCGGATTTACTATTTGCAACTATCTTTGTCAAGTATTAAATTTTGACAAGATTTCACGAAACCTGCAGACTCTGATTTTCAATTTTTACATTAAAACTTATCTCCGCCTTTAATGCTTTGAAAACTTTTATCACAGTATCTATTGTTGCACTGTTCGCACTACTTTCCAATTTTGAAATTTGTGCTTTTTTCACCCCAATCAACTCACCTAATTGGTTCTGAGTTAAATTCCTCTCCTTTCTGGCCGTTTTTATCATTCTACTTAACAACTCCATATTAAGTTCATATTCGTATTTATCTCTTTCTGGTGTTCCAACTTTACCAATAATTTCATCTTTCATATCAGAAAGCGAATACATTTTCATTTCTTTTTTTGCCATTACTGATCTATTTTATTTTCAAAATACTTTATTCTAACCTTATTAGCTTTTTCAATCTCGTTTAAAGCAACTTTATCTTCCTTTTTAATAAAGCCATGAGTTGCAACAACTAACGTTTCCACGTTATTTCTTTTATCCCAAAAAGCTAAAAATCTAATTTGAACTCCAGCATATCTAATTCTGAATTCCCAAATATCATTACTTAGTTTTTTGAATAGTCTTGGATCTAGATTATTTTCTGCTAAATCAATATTATACAAAATCTTAGCACTAATTTTTTTATCCAATTTTAGTAGAAACTCTCGTGCTTCTACCAAAAATTTAGTTTCAAAATATCTCATTGAATTTATACATAACAAAAATACCACAAAGTTTCTATAAATAGAAACTTTGTGGTATTTAAAAAATTTAATTTATTATACTTATTTGACTACTAAACGTCAAAAAAGCTTAAATATTATATTAATGACTCAAATTCTCAATCTCCTTCGGGTCATGTTTATGCTTAAACAAAACAGCAAAAGCAATTGCAATGATTAGAGCATAAAGCGCAAATGACAACCAGATTGTATGCCAATCTTTCATTAAAACTGGATTCGTAAAAATTCCATCCGCAGAAATTGAATTCCCTTGTCCTTTTACAAACTCTGCCATTTTCTCATTAGATGCATCTGTTTGTAAAAATCCTGCTAATTCAGTTGTATTGGCGAATGATTTTGTAAAGAAACGATCAATTGCCCAACCAGATGTCAAACTTCCTAAAACTGCTCCTACTCCATTGGTCATCATCATAAACAATCCTTGCGCAGAAGAACGAATTTTAGAATCAGTATTGCTTTCTACGAATAAAGAACCTGAAATATTGAAGAAATCAAATGCCATTCCGTAGACGATACAAGATAAAATGATCATCCACAAACCATTTACTGGATCTCCAAAAGCAAATAATCCGAAACGAAGAACCCAAGCCAACATACTAATCAGCATCACTTGCTTAATTCCAAAACGTCTCAAGAAAAACGGAATCGCTAAAATAAATAAGGTTTCAGAAACTTGGGAAATCGACATAATAATAGTCGAATATTTAATTACAAATGAATCTGCATATTTTGGAAAATGTTTAAATTCATCTAAGAATACATCTCCATAGGCATTTGTTAATTGAAGTGCTCCACCTAAAAACATAGAAAACACAAAAAACAAAGCCATTTTGTAGTTAGCAAATAATTTGAAAGATTCTAAACCAAAAGTCTCTATCCAAGTTGCATTTTCTTTTATTAAACGTTGCGGTTCACATTTTGGTAAAGTAAAAGCGTAAACCCCAAGAATTAAAGCTCCGACTCCAGCAATATAAAACTGATATTCAGTTGCTTTACTTCCACTTAAATTCGTGATCCACATGGCAACAATAAAACCGATTGTTCCCCAAACACGAATTGGCGGAAAATCTTTCACTATGTTTTTATTGTTTAATTTCAGTGAAGTATAAGATATTGAATTGCTTAAAGCGATAGTTGGCATATAACAGCACATTGCCAAAAGCATTACAATAATAAACGTATCTGGTGTAGTAACTTGCGCAATTGCAAACAAAACTACTGCGTATAAAATATGAAGAACACCGTAAAGCTTTTCAGCATTAACCCATCTGTCAGCAATAATTCCAGTTAAAGTCGGCATAAAAAGAGAAGCGATTCCCATAGTTCCAAAAACTAATCCAAATTGCGTTCCTTCCCAGTTTTTTGTGCCAAACCAATAATTTCCAATTGTTATAAGCCAGGCTCCCCAAACAAAAAATTGAAGAAAGCTCATTAAAATCAATCTATTTTTAATCCCCATAAAATGAAATTGTATTTTTAGTAAAAAAGAAGTGGTAAAACTAGCATTAAAAATAATATCTACAAAGAATTAATCCAATTTAACAACATCATTCACCAATTCTAAAACTGCCGCAAATTGTTCTTCTCTATTTAAGTAAGAATTATCAATCTCGATGGCATCATCGGCAATTACTAAAGGAGAATCTTCGCGGTGTGTATCCATATGATCTCTTTCCACAACGTTCTTCAAAACTTCTTCATACGAAACATTGTCACCTTTTTGCTGTAATTCATCAAAACGTCTTTGTGCGCGTGTCTCTGCACTTGCTGTCATGAAGATTTTTAATTCGGCATTCGGGAAAACCACAGTTCCAATATCTCTTCCATCCATTACAATCGCCTTATTTGTTCCCATTTCCTGTTGCTGTTCAACCAACTTAGCACGAACTTCTGAAACCGCTGCTACCTGACTCACAAAATTAGAAACTTCGATTGTTCTAATTTGCTTTTCAACATTTTCACCATTTAAATACATTTCTGCAAAGCCTAAATCAGCATTAAATCTAAATTCTAATTTAATGTCAGATAATGCTTCAACCAACGCTTCTTTCTTAAAAAAATCAGCTCCAATCAGATTATGCTGCATTGCAAAATAAGCGACTGCACGGTACATCGCGCCTGTGTCTACGTACACATATTCCAATTCTTTTGCTAATTGTTTTGCAAGAGTGCTTTTACCTGTAGATGAAAATCCGTCGATAGCAATGGTAATTTTTTTCAATTTCTTATTTTTTAATTTTTATTCTTTAATGACAAGCTCAAAGCAGTAATAGCAATTTCGCAGTCAAAACTATTGCAAATGTAGCCAACTTTCTTGTTATATCGGATAAGGATAATTAGGCATCAAAAAAAACTTTCCATTATCAAAATAAATTACTTTCGATAATGAAAAGCTAAATTCTTAATTTTAATTTGATTAAAGACTTATTAATAGTAAATATCCATAAGAATATTTGACTTCGAGTTATCTATAATCTTTTCTATTCTTTTAAAGAACTGTTCATTAACCATCGGGCAACCATGGCTATTGCTTATGTAATAATTTTGCTCTTCATAAGGAACTGCAGAATAATGATGCAAAACAATTGCTCTTTTTAAAGCATTATTATTGCTTTCTTCTAAACCAGCCAATCGATATGCTTTTCCAAAAATGCCTTTATAGGTTTTTCCAACAGAATATCTGCCTAACGCTGTGCAATTAGAATTTGGAGTATTGCTGAATTTAAGCACTCCTCTCACGCCTGTTTCAGAACCTGAACCATGAGCGACAAGACCTTGATCTACAACTTCATCTTTTTGCAAATCGTAAACAAAAAATCTATTTTTGCCCGAAGGAACTTTCATATCAATTAGAAAAACAATCTTCTGATTGTACTTAGGATCGGCATTAATCATGTCTTTTATACCTGCAATTCTAGTGTTAATTCTTTCCATTTCTATGACAGAAATAGCTTCATCTTCTTTAAAATAAAAATTAGATCCGGTAAAAAAGCTTACTGTCATAAATAAAGCCAAATAGAACAGTTTCATGTGATTATTGAAAGTTTAAAGTTAGACCAAAAAGACTTGTATTTGCTGCTAATGTATATCTTGAATAAGAATAATTAAATTTCAGTTTGTTCATCCTTAGACCAAAACCTAATGAGACTCCCGAAAAGTTGCGCTGTTCATCAACTCTTAATTCTTCTCCTCTTCTGAAATTATATCCGATACGGAAATTGAATGCTTTTTTAGGAAAAAGTTCGACGCCAAAAGCTACGTGTCGTAAAGCATTGTTTACAAAAGAAACTTTCTCTGGACTTGTAGAGCCATCGATATTGGTTTCTCCACGATTCGGATTTGAAAAAGAAATATTCCACTGCTGCAGATTTTCAAGCGAAAGATGCCAGCGAATGGGCACATGTTCTAATTCTTGCGAAACACCAGCAACGATTTCAAACGGAAGATTCTCTTTAATTCCTGAATATGTAGTGAACTGTGTACCCATATTTCTAAACACAAGAGCAAAGTTCAGGTCATTCATTTCATTTACATATAAAAAACCCAAATCAACCGCACCACCTATAGAATTATAAGATTCTAAGGTCGAAGTAATCAATTTAGCGCTCGCGCCAATATAGAAATCAGTATAAGGAACGTTGTAAGCATATCCGACTGACAATGCACCTTCGCTTCCAGTAAAATCAGAAGTTGCCTGACCGTTTTCATCATAGCCTTCAAATGTACCGTAGTTAACATAAGTAACTCCAGCATAAAAAGTCTGCACATGCCTGTCATAAGTATACGCATACGATGCTGTGCCATAAGAGGCTTCACCGTAATAACTTCCGTAATTTAGCGCCAAATGATTGTCCATGTCTGCGTTTATAAGTGCAGGATTTGACATGGCCTGATTAACGTCTTCATCATATATCGTAATAATATCTCCTCCCAATGCCGCTTGTCTTGGCGAAGTGGTCAAGTTTAAAAATTGATAAGTGTAGCGCCCTCCAACTTGTCCGAAAGAACACGAACAAATCAAGATTATAAAAAATAAAACAACTTTTTTGAGCATTTGTTTTTGGCGCACTTATATGGGAATAACGCAACTGCAAATATAAAATTATATAACACTAAAAATAAAGTCAAATAAAAAAATTCCAAACCCCAATCGTTAAAATTGGAATTTGGAATTTATAATTTGAAGTTTTTAAAACTTATTTCAACTCTTTAGCGTTTTTCACTTTCTGATCTGTTAATGCAATTGCTAAAACTTCGCTCATCTCTTTCACATAGTGGAAACTTAAACCTTCTAAGTATTCTGCTTTGATTTCGTCAATATCGCTTTTGTTTTCATGGCAAAGAATGATCTCTTTAATTCCTGCTCTTTTTGCAGCTAAGATTTTTTCTTTGATGCCACCAACAGGCAATACTTTTCCACGAAGCGTGATTTCACCCGTCATAGCCAGGCTTTTCTTGATTTTCTTTTGAGTTAAAAGTGAAACCAAAGAAGTAAGCATCGCAATTCCAGCACTTGGTCCGTCCTTTGGAGTTGCCCCTTCTGGAACGTGCAAATGAATATTATATTTTTGGAAAAGCTCTGTGCTAATGCCTAATTTCTTAGCATTTGCTTTAATGTATTCTAGTGCAATTGTAGCAGATTCTTTCATTACAGTTCCAAGATTTCCTGTAATGCTCAAAGAACCTTTTCCTTCAGAAATCAAAGATTCAATAAATAAAATATCTCCGCCAACACTTGTCCAAGCCAAACCTGTTACAACACCCGCAACATCATTGTTTTCGTATTTATCACGCTCTAATCTCGGCACTCCTAAAATTTTTACGATATCTTCATCAGTAACTTTTGTATTGTACTCCTCTTCCATTGCGACAGATTTTGCAGCATTTCTGATTACTTGAGCAATTTTAGTTTCTAAATTACGAACACCAGATTCTCTAGTATAACCTTCAATGATTTTTTCTAATTGCTTTTTGCCAATAGTCAAATCTTTTGCAGTTAAACCGTGTGCTTCTAATTGTTTCGGAAATAAATGTCTTTTAGCAATTTCAACTTTTTCTTCAATTGTATAACCTGACATTTTAATTACTTCCATTCTGTCACGCAAAGCTGGCTGAATTGCTCCCATATTGTTTGAAGTCGCAATAAACATCACTTTAGACAAGTCATATCCCATTTCAAGGAAATTATCATAAAAAGCACTGTTTTGCTCTGGATCTAAAACTTCTAATAAAGCTGAAGAAGGATCGCCACTGTTTCCGCTTGATAATTTATCAATCTCATCTAAAATAAAAACAGGATTTGATGTTCCCGCTTTTTTCAAACTTTGAATAATACGTCCTGGCATTGCTCCAATATACGTTTTTCTATGACCGCGAATCTCCGCTTCATCACGTAAACCTCCTAAAGAAATACGAACATATTCTCTTCCTAAAGCTTCTGCCACAGAACGTCCGATTGAAGTTTTACCAACTCCTGGAGGCCCTGTTAAACATATAATTGGCGATTTCATGTCATTTCGCAATTTTAAAACTGCCAAATGCTCAATCATTCTTTTCTTAACTTCGTCAAGTCCGAAATGATCTTTATCTAAAACTTTCTGAGCAAATTTCAAATCGAATTTATCTTTAGAATATTCGCCCCAAGGCAATTCCAAAAATAACTCTAAATAATTTCTTTGAATTCCAAAATCAGGAGACTGCGGATTCATACGACGCATTTTTGACAATTCTTTTTCGAAATGTTTCTGCGTTTTTTCGTCCCATTTTTTAGTTTTAGCCTTCTGCCCCATTTCGTCCATTTCCTCTTCCTGAGAAACACCGCCCAATTCTTCTTGAATGGTTTTCATTTGCTGGTGAAGGAAATATTCTCTTTGCTGCTGATCTAAATCAAAACGAACTTTTGACTGAATATCGTTCTTCAATTCTAATTTTTGAAGTTCAACATTCATGTAACGTAAAGTTTCTAAAGCGCGCTCTTTCAATCCGTTTATCGATAAAAGACCTTGTTTTTCTTTTACAGATAAATTCATATTCGAAGAAACAAAATTGATCAAAAACGATTGGCTTTCAATATTTTTGATCGCAAAAGTAGCTTCTGATGGAATATTCGGACTTTCTTTAATGATTTGAATGGCTAATTCTTTTACAGAATCTAAAATTGCTGTAAATTCAGAATCGTTTTCATCTGGACGTTCTTCGGCAACTTCTTTAATTGTTGCTGTCATGTAGGGTTCTTCTGCAACCACTTCATCAATTTCGAAACGTTTTTTACCTTGAAGAATAACAGTTACGTTTCCGTCAGGCATTTTTAGCACACGTAAAATACGCGCAACAGTTCCTACTTTATGAATATCGTCTTTTGATGGATCTTCGTCTTCTTCGTTAATTTGAGACCACACCGATGATTTTTCCACCAGCATTAGCATCATTAATTAGTTTAATTGACTTATCTCTTCCTGCTGAAATAGGAATAACAACTCCTGGAAATAAAACAGTATTACGTAAAGGTAAAATTGGAAGTGAAACAGGAAGTTCTTCATTATTCATTTCCTCCTCGTCTTCTGGAGTCAACAATGGAATTAATTCTGCCTCTGAATCAAATTCTTGAAGTGACAGATTGTCAATAGTAAGTATTTTATGGTTTGACATAATAATATATAAGTCGTTTTGTCATTAAATAATTGGTGTTATCTGTAAAAACGATATTACTTTTTAAGTTTTGCTTGAAAACATAGAATGTCGTCCAATTACAAGATAGGCCATAAAAATAGACAATCATTATGCCAAAAACAAAAATTGTAAGCTTTGAAATTTCATATTGGCATGAATATTTGAAATAGGAAAAGTAAAACCATAAAAAAGCCGAAAATAATTTCGGCTTTTAAAAACATAAAAAATCGTTGTTTTTTAGTTTAATTTATAAGAAGTTAATTCTGATGATGTACCAGTGTACGAAAACTTAATTACACCTACGCCTTTAGCAATCCAATACTCAGCTTCTGTTGTACCTGCAGATTGTCCTTGCATAGAAGTTTCTAGCTTGAATTTAAATTTAAACACATCTTTATAAGTAACACTTTTTATAGTAGCAGTTGCTCCTTTTTCTATAATGGTACCAGTGTAGTTTGTAGTTGTTTTGATCGCCGCTATTCCTGAGTAACTAGTTTCTTGGGTATAACTTCCTGTCCAAGTTTTATTTACATCTAAATAATCTTTGAAAAATACAAAATCATATCCGCTGATTTTTGCTGCTATACCATTAACATTCACATTAATATCACTTAACTTAATAATATAGTCCCCGCCAGTTTTTTTCAAAAATGCTGTAGCTGAACCTCCAATATCAACACCAGAACTTGGCGTTGCAAAAAACTTATCGAATTTATAATAAGTGCTTTCCCCAATTTTTTCTGTACCGATAATTTTCATAGTGGTTTCAGTGCCTCCTTGATTTAAAATCCATTGATTTCCAACCGCGGCTGGCCAATAATCTTCCTTTGAAGATTCTGGAGTTTCACCATTATTATCGCTAGAATCACTTGAACATGAAGTTAATAATGATGTTGATACAAATAAGGTCAGTAACACAAAGCTTTTTAATTTTTTCATAGTTTTAAATTTGTTTTGGTATTAAAAATTTTAAGTGAAATTATAGCAATGAATGTAATATACCTTACGGCATTACGTAAAATGAAAAAATATTTTTTAATTTTTTTATCAAAACTGTAACAAACCAAAAAAAGCACAGTCCTTATTAAAAACCAAAAGCCACTACTTGAATATAACCAACCAAAATATCGAAGAACTAATTGTGCTTTGTAAGGCCAACAATCAAAAAGCGCAATTTGAAATATACAATCGCTATTGTAAGGCGATGTATAATGTGGCTTTTCGTATTGTAAAAGACGAACATTTTGCACAAGACGTCATGCAAGAAGGGTTCTTGAAAGCTTTTACAAAAATTAATGACTATAAACAAGAAGTGGCTTTTGGCGCATGGTTAAAAAAAATAATCATCAATTATAGTATCGATTTTTACAAAAAAAACAACTCTTTTCAAGTAGAGGATTTAAGTAAACAGCTTTATAAAATTGAAGAAAATGACGGAATTATCTCTGAAAATATTGACTTAAATTCTCTCAAAGTAAAACAAGTTTTGGATACCATTCTACAGCTGAAAGATAATTACAGAATGGTGCTGACGCTTTTTTATATTGAAGGTTATGATCAAGAAGAAATCTGCGAAATTTTGAACATCTCGTACGCAAATTTCAGAACGACCTTGAGCAGAGCCAAAGAAAGTTTGAGAAAAAAATTGGAAGAGCTATAAAATGAATTGGAATTATGAAAAATGAAAAAGACAACTTAGACGAATTATTCAACAGATTTGAAAACCAATGGGATATTCAGGAATTAAATTCTGACCATCAAATGGATTTTCTGCAAAAAATCAACAAAAAAGAGCCTAAGAAAAAATATTGGGTCGTAACTGCTATTGCCGCTTCGATTGTATTGATGCTTGGAATCTCTCTTTTCTATAAAAATGAAAAACCAAAAGAATTCAAATTTGCTTCTAAAGAAACTAAACGCACCGATTCTATTTTCAGTATTCTAATTGACAACGAACTGGATAAGTTGAAAGAGAAAAGCTCTCCAGAAAATCAGCAGATTATTAATGATGCGATGAATCAGATGAAAACTTTTGATGCTGACTATCAAAAAATCATAAACGAACTGCAAAAAAATGGCGAGAATAAACAAATTATTTATGCGATGATTAGCAATCTACAAACGCGTATCTCTTTTTTACAAACCGTTTTGAATAGAATTGAAGACAACGAAAAACTAAAAAACAACTCTAATGAAAAAACACTATAAAGTATTAATCTTATTTCTTTTGATTCCTTTTTTAGGGTTTTCAAATGATGATGCATATATCACTAAACAAAAAAACATTAAAAAAACTTATATTGTAAACTCCAACGCTGGAATCGACGTTGACAACAAATACGGAAATATAACGGTTACGACTTGGGATGAAGACAAAATTGATATTGATATTACCATAAAAGTGAATGGCCCCAATGAAAACTGGGTAAACGAACGATTAAATAGTATTGATATTGATATTACAGCGCTTAAATCATTAGTTTCTGCTGTAACGAAACTTGGAAGTTCTAATGTAAAAAGCAAAGGAAGCAACAACAGTTTTGAGATTAATTATATGATTAAAATTCCTAAAAACGGATCAATAAAACTGATTAATAAATACGGTAATATTGCTATTCCAATTGCGGATTCTTCTACAGACATCGACTGCAAATACGGAAAAGTTACTTTAGGAAAACTAAATGGATCTAATAATCAAATTGCCATTCAGTATTGTCAAAATTCAAGCATTGATTACATAAAAGCAGGAAATATAGATGCCCGATATTCTAATCTTAAAATTAATAATTCTGGGAATCTGAATCTAAATGCAAATTACACAGACGTTAACATTAATGATGGCCAAAACATTAAATCTGACTGCAACTACGGAACGCTTAAATTTCAAAAAATCAATTCTTTGAGCGGTTCAGGAAACTATTTGACTTTTATTATTGGAGAAATCTCAAGCAACTTTAGTTATGATACCAATTACAGTAAAATCAGTATTGGAACTGTGACTGAAAAAGCTGGAAATATTACCATAAACTCTGGATACACAGATATTTCAATTGGTCATGTGCCAAATTATGCTTTCGACTTTGATATTTCAGCAAGATATTCAAATATTAAACATGATAATTCTTTAGAAGTATCTGTTTCTGAGGTTAAAAGCAGTAGTAAAAGAATTGCTGGTTTCTACAAGAAAAAAGGTCAGAATAAAATTAATATTAATTCGAACTATGGGAATATTTCGCTAACAAAAAATTAATCATCTAAAAATCAAAACAATGAAAAAGTCAATTTTACTTTTAGCACTAGCATTATTTTATACTAATAGTATAATCTATGCACAAAATAAATTACAAGGAAACGGAAAAGTAGTTAGTGAAACCAGAACCACAGGAGATTACGACGGAATCAAAATTTCAGGATTCTTTGATATCAATTTAGTTTCTGGAAAAGAAGGAAAAATCACGATTAAAGGAGAAGAAAATTTATTGTCTGCTATTAAAGTCGAAGTAGAAGATAATTCATTAAAGGTTTATATTGAAAAGTCTACCAATATTAAAACAAGTTCTGGTAAAAACATTCAAATCACCGTTCCTTTTGAAAAAATCTCTGAATTGAGTTTAGCTGGTTCTGGGGACATTCAATCAAAAGACGTGATTAAAAACGAAAAGTTTTCAGTGAAATTATCGGGTTCTGGAAATTTTACTTTACCAGTTGATACCAATGATTTAGAATTAAATGTAAGCGGATCGGGAAATGTGCGTTTGAAAGGAACTGCCAGCAATTTCTCAGCAAAACTTTCGGGATCTGGAGATATTGATGCTGCCGATTTAAAATCAAAAATTGTAATAGCAAATGTTTCAGGATCTGGAAACAGCAAAGTTTTTTGTGATGAAAGTTTAACTGCCAGGGTTTCTGGTTCTGGAAATATTCGATATGTTGGAAATCCGGAGAAAAGAGATACTAAAGTCTCAGGATCTGGAAGCATTTCAAAAAGCTAATTATATTCAAAAAAAAATATCACGAATTACATAAAATCATCAATCAAAATAATCTTTGCAATTCGTGATATTGGTTGTTCTAGAGACGTTTCAATTAATTTGAAACGTCTTTTTTATGTACTCTTCTTAAAAGAAAAATTGATGTAATAAAGAAAATGGCCAAGATTACAATCGCCGCGCGCGGACTTCCTGTAATCTGATCTATGATTCCGTAAACACACATTCCGATTACAATTCCGATTTTTTCAGCCACATCATAAAAACTGAAAAATGATGCAGTATCTTCTGTTTCAGGCAATAGCTTTGAATATGTTGAACGAGATAGTGCTTGAATTCCTCCCATTACAAATCCGGCAACAGTTGCCATAATATAGAAATGCGTTGGCAAAGTGATAAAAAATGCAAGCGCACAAAATACAGCCCAAATTGCATTAATAAATATTAAAGTCAGCACATTGCCATATTTTGCTGATGCTCTAGAAGTTAAAACCGCTCCAATAACAGCAACTAATTGGATTATTAAAATACAAATAATCAAACCAATTGTACTTTGCTCTTTGGTTTCCCACTGAATTTCTTGCGCACCAAAGTAAGTTGCCACAAGCATTACAGTTTGTACAGCCATACTAGAAACGAAAAAACCTCCTAAATAACGTTTTAATGGAATATTCTCCTGCAATAATGCCCAAACCTTTTTTAATTCTTTAAAACCATTAAATAATACAGACTTTGTTAGTTTCTGTCCAGTTTCTTTACTTCCTTTCGGCAAATAATAATAAGTGTATTGGCTAAACAAAATCCACCAAACTCCTACCATTATAAAAGAATAACGCATGGCTTTCATTGCTGCCTCACCATCTGTTCCTGAAATTCCAAAAAGTTTTGGTTTCATGATCATAGCTAAATTTATAATTAGCAAAATCACACTTCCAATATATCCTAATGAATATCCTTTTGCACTGATTCTGTCTTGCTGTTCTTCGAATGCAATATCTGGAAGATAAGAATTGTAGAAAACTAAACTTCCCCAATAGCCAAGCAATCCTAGGAAATAAAATAACAGTCCAACATAAATGTTATCTAAATCAAACCAATACAATCCCATGCAAGATAAAGCTCCTAGGTAACAGAAAAACTTCATGAAAGATTTTTTATTTCCAACATAATCGGCAATTCCAGATAATAATGGCGAAATAAAAGAAACCACCATAAAAGCAAAAGCTGTGATAAAACTTATTAATGCCGAGTTTTTAAGGTGCATACCAAAAACGTCAATATAATGATCGCGGTCGCTAAATAAAGCTTCATAAAAAATTGGAAAAACGGCAGAAGCGATTGTCAAGGTATAAACCGAATTGGCCCAATCATAAAACGCCCAAGCATTTAAAAGCTTCTTATCTCCTTTTTGTAGGTTTTTCATAGAAAAGTTTTTGTTAAATAGGCTACGAATTTATCTATTTTTTATCATAAACAAACAGAAATTATTCAAATCGTACATTATTAAATCATGAACTTCATTAAAACAAAAAAGCCATTCAAAAATGAATAGCTTTTAAGTATATTTTTTCTTGCAATATCTGCATTATTTTATAGTTCCAACTTTTAATGCAATTGCTTTTGCTTCTGGAATTAAAGCTTTAATATTAGCAATTCTGGAAGCATCAGAAGGGTGCGTACTCATAAATTCTGGAGTACCTGATCCGCCTGATTTCGCAGACATTCTACTCCAAAATGCAACAGCATCATCTGGATTGTAACCTGCAATTGCCATCAATGTCAGACCAATTTTATCAGCTTCAGTTTCATTTCCTCTACTGAAAGGAAGCATTACTCCTACTTCTGAACCAATTCCGTAAGCCTGAGCAAAGATCTGCTGAGTAGCTTCAGATTTTCCACTTGTTGCGGCTCCCAAAGCGGCTCCTCCAATTTGCTGTAATTGCGCAGCGCTCATTCTTTGTGCTCCGTGATTCGCTAAAGCGTGAGAAACTTCATGTCCCATAACTGTTGCTAAACCAGATTCATTTTGTGTGATAGGCAAAATTCCTGAATAAACAACAATTTTTCCTCCAGGCAAACACCAAGCATTAACTTCTTTATTATCAACCAGTTTATATTCCCAGCGATAATCTTTTAAATACTGTGATTGTCCTAAATAGGTCAAGTATTTTTCAGCAGCAGCCTTAATTCTAAATCCTACATTTTCAACAAGTTTTGCATCAGCCGTTCCTGTAATAACTTTGTTTTCACTTAAAAACTGACTGTACTGTTGAAAAGAAGATGGAAACAATTCGCTATTTGAAACAAAATTCAAGTTTTGTTTCCCAGTAATTGGATTTGTTGCACACGCCATAACAAGCGCACCAAAAATCCCTAAAAACAAATATTTTTTCATAATTCGAGCTATTTTTTATCAAAAATACGATTAAAAAAAATAAAATATTTTACATATTAAATCAGAAAAATATCAAAATTTTAACTATTCTCCTACAATATGGAGTTCATTAAACTCTTTATCAACTATTAAAAAATTATTCTGTTCGAAAGTAATTTGATCAAATTCAATTTTTTCATTATCAATTTCTATTTCGACTACTTTAAAAGGTAAACCAATAAGATTGATTTTGTATTTAATATAGGGCGTTTCATATTTTCCTTCTTTATGAAGCTGAATAATCAATTCTTTTTCTTTTCCGATGTTTCGTAAAGATAAATAGCTATAACGACCTTTTTTATAATCGTAGCCATCTTGGGCATCTTCATAAACGGCAGATTGTTCTTTACCATTTTTGTAGTAAACATCAAGTGTTAATTCATCAAATTCTAATTCGCCTACAAACTGTTGAACAGGGTATTTTGGAATAATAGCACCTGCTTTTACAAATACAGGAATTTCATCAAATTTTGTATCAATCCAGATTTCTTTCCCTCCAATAAACAATTCATTTGTCCAATAGTTATACCACTCGCCTCTAGGAATATACATACGTCTACCTACAGCATTAGGTTCAAGAATTGGACAAACTAAAATTTGATTTCCAAAGATGAATTCGTCGTTACGATAATGCGTTTGTGTATCATCTTGATCGTAGTAAACCAAAGGTTTTAACATTGGAATCCCTTCTTCGATATACTGCCAAAACATAGTGTACAAATACGGCAATAATTGGTAACGAAGACTTACAAATTTTCTGGTAATATTGATAACTTCTTCATCAAAAGCCCACGGTTCTTGATTTCCGTGATCTCCAGAAGAATGCGTTCTGCAGAAAGGATGAAAAACGCCTAACTGAATCCAACGGGCGTATAGTTCTCCTGTTGGCTGTTCTGCGAAACCTCCGATATCAGAACCTGTAAATCCCATTCCAGAAATAGAAAGTCTCTGAACTTGAATATTTGCAATCCATAAATGTTCCCAAGTGGCCACATTATCACCTGTCCAAGATGATGTATAACGCTGAGCACCAGCATACGCCGACCTTGTAATTACAAAAGGACGTTTTGGGTAAGCAAATCGTTTTACACCATGATACGTGGCTCTTGCCATTTGCGTTCCGTAAATATTATGCGCTTTTCTGTGGCTGCAAGGATTACCGTCGTAAACGTGACGAACATCCATCGGAAAGGTTTTATTGGGCACCTCCATTACGGCAGGTTCATTCATATCATTCCAAACACCTTTTACTCCAATATCTGCAATTAATTCTTTAAATAATCCCGCCCACCATTCTCTAACTACGGGATTTGTATAATCTGGAAAATTACATTCTCCTGGCCAAACTTTTCCTTTCATATAAGGCCCATCGGCTCTTTTACAGAAATAATCTTTCTCTAAAGCTTCCTGATAAACCCAATAATCTTTATCAATTTTAATTCCCGGATCAATGATCACAATAGTTTTAAAACCATCTTCTGCTAACTCAGAAACCATTCGTTTTGGGTCTGGAAAATAGTTTTTATTCCATGTAAAACATCGAAATCCCTCCATGTAATCAATATCCAGATAAATAGCATCACACGGAATCTTTAGTTCTCTAAACTTTGAAGTAATTTCTTTGACTTTATTTTCAGGATAATAGCTCCATTTACATTGGTGATATCCTAAAACCCAAAGTGGCGGCAATTCTGGCTTACCTGTTAAATCTGTATAGGTTGTGACAACATCCTGCATTTGAGAGCCATAGACAAAATAATAATTCATTTCGCCACCTTCAGCCCAAAAACTAGTTACGTTTCTTCTTTCCTGACAAAAATCAAAAAATGTTCTAAAAGTATTGTCGAAAAATATACCGTAGGATTGTTTATTATGAAGTCCGATATAAAATGGAACTACTTTATACAGAGGCTCCTGATCTTTTTGATAAGCATATTGATCGGTAGCAAAATTTTCTACTCTTTTACCCTTAAGATTCATCTGAGTGGCTTTATCGCCAAGACCGTAATAACATTCGCCATCTTTAGAATATTTGCTCATTTTTACGATATTTCCGCCGTATTCGTAGCTTTCCTCCCAATGAAAACCAAGTTCATCTTCAAGAATTAGAAAATCATTTAAATCGTAAATTGAAAGACGAAGATCTGCTTTCTGAATTTTACATTTTACTTTACTTGTTCTAATTTGAAAGTAAGTTTCTTCTTCTGTAACTTCCAAAAAATTATAGCCATGAAGCTGCGTTTTATCAATAGCATACGAAAAATCATTGCTAAAATACCCTTTTGTAGTAAAACGAAATCGGATTAAGCTATCGCGAAGAATAGTAACTTTTAAAATTACTTTGTTATCCGTATTAAAGAAAATAGAATCTCCTTCGTGTTCATAAGAGACAATTTTTGATGGATATAAATCGCCTTTGTATTCTAATGATGTGTTTGTAATCATATCTCGAATGAATTAATTTATAACATTTTCCTTCTACTCAAACATACAAAAAATGTACATAACAGTCTATGAATAAAAGGTTTATTCACGAAAACGTTTTTTCTGAATGAGTTGTAAATTACCAAACAAAAAACCGATAATTTGATAATTTTGAAACGTTAAAATGACAAAATCTTACTTATAGATTTTTGTTTAATTTAAAGCATATACCGTAACACTCAAAGGAGGCAAAATTAGTTCGACAGAAAAATCTCTACCGTCATAAGATATTGATTCTATTTTTAAGTCTTTCGAATTTTCTATTCCGCTTCCGCCGTAGGTTTTGGCATCGCTATTAAAAATCTCTTCAAGTTTGCCTTTTTTAGGAATACCAATTCTGTAATTCTCACGAACGACTTGAGTAAAATTGCAGACCACAATCACATTTTCATCTGGATTATTTCCTTTTCGGATATAAGATAAAATAGCATTTTGATGATCAGAATAATTAATCCATTCAAAACCATCTCCTGAAAATTGTTTTTCATATAAAGCGGGCTGCGATTTGTACAACTCATTCAAATCGGTAATCAATCTTTTTATTCCTGAATGAAAATCATACTGCAGCAAATGCCAGTCTAAACTTTGTTCGAAATTCCATTCATTTGTCTGTGCGAACTCAGCACCCATAAACAAAAGTTTTGTTCCTGGATGTGTAAACATATATCCATATAATAATCTCAAGTTTGCAAAACGTTGCCATTCGTCACCAGGCATTTTATAGATAAGCGATTTTTTGCCATAAACTACTTCGTCATGAGAAAACGGAAGCATGAAATTTTCAGTAAAAGCATACGTCATTGAAAAAGTCAATTCATTCTGATGGTATTTTCTATAAACGGTTTCTTTTTGAAAATACTTTAAAGTATCATGCATCCAGCCCATCATCCATTTCATTCCAAAACCTAAACCTCCAAAAGAAGTTGGCTTAGAAACCATTGGAAACGAAGTACTTTCTTCTGCAATAGTCTGAACTCCATGAAAATTAGAATAAATTACTTCATTAAATTCTTTAAGAAAACTTATAGAATCGAGATTTTCTCTTCCTCCAAAAATATTAGCTTCCCACTCACCTTCTTTTCGTGAATAATCCAAATAAAGCATAGAAGCAACAGCATCAACACGAAGTCCGTCGATGTGATAATTTTGAAGCCAAAAAGCAGCATTACTTATTAAAAAAGCACGAACTTCATTTCTTCCATAATTAAAAACCAAACTTTTCCAATCTGGATGATAGCCTTTTCTGCGATCTGGATGTTCGTACAAATGTGAACCATCAAAGAATCCTAAGCCATGAGCGTCGTCAGGAAAATGCGACGGAACCCAGTCCAAAATAACTCCAATTCCTTCCTCATGCAACTTATCAACCAAAACCATAAAATCTTGTGGTTTGCCAAATCGTGAAGTTGGAGCAAAATATCCTGTCAGTTGATAACCCCAAGAAGGATCGTAAGGATATTCCATTATTGGCATAAACTCAACGTGTGTAAAACCAGTTTCTTTTACATATTTTACTAAATCATCCGCAAGTTCGAGATAAGTTAAAAAATGATTGTGATCTCCTCGCCTCCACGAACCCAAATGCACTTCATAAACCGAATAAGGCTTATCTAAAGCATTAAAATCCTGACGGTTCTGCATCCATTTTTCATCTTTCCAATTATAATCTAAATCCCAAACCACAGATGCAGTATGAGGTGGTTTTTCGCAATAACGAGCAAACGGATCGGCTTTTTCGGTAATTACGCCGTTTATACTCGCTTGGATTTTGTATTTATAAAGCGCTCCTTTTGAAATTTCAGGAATAAATCCTTCCCAAATTCCAGAAGAATCCCAGCGAACATTTAAATTATGTTCTCCTTGAGTCCAATAATTAAAATCACCAACAACTGAGACAGATTGAGCAGTTGGAGCCCAAACCGCAAAATAAACACCTTTTATTCCATCGACTTCAATTAAATGAGCTCCTAATTTTTCATATAATCGGAAGTGTTTTCCAGCTTTGAATAAATCTATGTCAAAGTCGGTAAAAAGAGAATGTGCGATTACTTTACTCATATTGTTTTAGAAGATAATTGATTGAATTTGGAATTTGGAATTTTGAATTTGGAATGTTTAAATTGGTATTTCAATATTTATTCAATTCTAAAATTGTCTGCAAGCGTAACCCCTTTTTTAACAACAACAATTCCGTCTTTAATACTGTATAGTTCATTGGTAAAATTATCTAAATGCTTTCCACCGCTAATGTGAACATTGTTTCCAATACGCACATTTTTATCGACCAAAGCATTTTTGATAAAACAATTTTCACCAATACCAACATGTATTTTATTGATACTAGCTTCGTGGTTCAATTCTTCAAGATCTTGATAAAAATCATTCCCCATGACGTAGCAGTTCTCCAAAACAGTTCCTTCACCAATTCTCGAACGAATACCAATTACAGAGCTCTTAATCTCTTTGCCGTTAATAATACAACCTTCAGAAATCAAAGATTGATTGATTATTGAATTTCTAAATTTAGACGGCGGTAATAATCTTGGTCTTGTAAAAATTTTGTTTTCGTTATCGAATAAATTAAACTCTGGAATATCAGCAGTTAAACCAATATTTGCTTCAAAAAATGATTCAATATTTCCAATATCTGTCCAATATCCTTCGTATTGATAACTTAATATTTTATGTTTTCCAACTGCTTGAGGAATAATTTCTTTACCAAAATCTTTTGTTTCTGGATCAGCCATTAACTCCTGCAGCAATGACTTGTTGAAAATATAAATTCCCATTGAAGCAAGGTATTTTTTACCTTTTTCCTGCATTTGTTCACTTACTTCCGATTCCCATTCTGGTAATAGCGACGGATGCGGTTTTTCAATAAAAGCTTCAATAACACTTTCGTGGTTTGTTTTTAAAATTCCAAATTCTGGCGCATCTTTAGCATTTACTGGCAAAGTTGCTATAGAAATTTCAGCTTCGGCAGCGATATGTGCTTCAAGCATTTCATTAAAATCCATCTGGTACAACTGATCTCCAGACAAAATTAAAGCATGGTCAAAATCGTGCTTCAAGAAATGCGACATACACTGCCTTACAGCATCGGCCGTTCCTTGAAACCAAGTCGGATTATCCGGAGTTTGTTCTGCTGCCAAAATATCTACAAACGACTGACTTAAAATACTGAAATTGAAAGTGTTTTTAATGTGAGCATTTAGAGATGCCGAATTAAATTGTGTCAAAACGAATATTTTATAAATATCAGAATTGATACAATTAGAAATCGGAATATCGACCAAACGGTATTTTCCTCCAATCGGAACCGCCGGTTTTGATCTTGTTTCTGTCAATGGAAATAAACGTGAACCTTGTCCACCTCCTAAAATAATGGCAACTACATTTTTCTTTTTAAATTTCATTTTGCTGAATTATTAAGTTGTATATTTCGATATATTCTTGGCATACTCTTTCCCAGGAATGATCTGATGCCATTCCTCTTTTTAAAACTTTATTGAAATTTATTTTATCCTCATACAACCTAACGGCGCGCTTTATGGAATAGCATATGTCCGCTACAGAAGCTTGATCATGACAAACGCCATTTCCTTCATCTCCAAAATCAACAACCGTATCTCTTAACCCTCCTGTTCTTCTAACAATTGGAATTGTTCCGTAACGCATTGCATACATTTGGTTTAATCCGCACGGTTCAACCCTAGAAGGCATTAAAATATAATCTGAACCAGCATAAATTAAATGCGCTAAATCTTCATTATAACCTATAAAAACATTGTAATTTCCTTTGTAATCATTTCGCAGCTGAGTTAACTGTGCTTCAATTTCTGCATTTCCTGAACCTAAAATCAAAATATTAATTTCCTCAAAATTCTCAGATAAAGCTAAAGCGGAAGCATGCGGCAACAAATCGCCACCTTTTTCTTCAAACAATCGCCCGATAAAGCTAAATAATGGTTTTGACGAATCTAGCTCAAATTGCTCGCAAAGCTTTTCTTTATTTTTTCTTTTTCCTTCTTCGAAATTGTCAATCGAATAATTTGCTTCAATCATTTGATCTTTTAGGGGGTTCCAGACTTCAATGTCAATTCCGTTTAAAATTCCTTTAGATTTATTTCGTACTGAATTAAATAAAGATTCTAAACTATTTGCCGAAATATTAATTTCATTTAAATAGCTTGGAGAAACTGTAGTCACTGCATTCGCGCATTTGATCCCAACTGCTAAGGAATTGATAGAATTACTCCATTCTAAAAAGCCGATATATTTTAGATCAAATTCAGGCAAATAATACAATTTATCAAACCCAAACCACCCCTGATACAACCCGTTATGAATTGTTATAGCCGTTTTTACATTTTTTAAATTTTCATATTTATAACCAAACTGAAGTAAAAATGGAATAACTCCTGTATGATGATCGTGACAATTAATAATATCTGGAATTTTATTACGGGCTAAAATCCAATCTAGTGTTGCAATTTGAAAAGACAAAAATCTTTCAATATCATCTTCATAACCATAAACATTTGAGCGTTTGAATAATTCATCAATTTCAATTAAGTATAATTCAAAGCCTAACTTATTAGTTGTTTCTTTTAGAACGCTAAACGGAAAATTAAAACTTCCCAACTTAACTGTTCCCCAGTGCACACATTCAAAGTCATTTTCCTGCCTGAATTTTGTTTCATAACAAGGAATTATAACTCTTACATTATGACCGGCAGATTGTTGATATTTTGGCAATGCTCCAACTACATCGCCCAATCCGCCAACCTTTGCCACAGGATAACATTCTGCACTAATATGAAATATTTCCATTCAGAAATTAATTTATGATTAGACATAAGAAGCAATCATTTATATACTACTTTTATGTTTTTTAAATTTAGCAAAAAAACGAGCAAAAACCTTCTTTTAAATAAGTTTTATTGAAATGGCAAAAAAGGCAATTAATCCTACTAAATCATTAAAGATTCCAAAGATTATTATAATATCTGCGAAAATTTGTGCTTTTATATCCACAAAATTAGTTACAAAATTCGCTGCAAAGATTTTTACAACACCTATAAAACATAAAGTTCCTAAGCGGGAATTAGAAATGGATGCCAAAAGCATTCAAGAATTAATCCATGTCCCTGCTATTAATAAAGATGTAGTTACATATGCATATGGAAAAAGTGAACGAAAAGTATTATTAGTTCATGGTTGGTCCGGAAGAGGAACACAACTTTTTAAAATTGCTGATGAACTTTTAGCCCAAGGCTTTTCGACAGTAAGTTTTGATGCGCCTGCACATGGTAAATCAAAAGGAAAAACAACAATAATGTCTGAGTTTATAGCTTCTGTTTTAGAAATAGAAAAGAAATTTGGTCCTTTCGAAATCGCAATTGGCCATTCTTTAGGCGGAATGTCCGTTTTGAATGCAATTAAAGATGGACTTAAAGTAGAAAAAGCAGTAATTATAGGAAGTGGTGATGTTGTTCAGGATATTTTGGATGAATTTACTTTTAAATTAGGTTTACAAAAAGAAAGCAGCCATCGCTTGAGAGATGCTTTTGAAAATAAATATCAAGTAAAAATGGATGACTTCTCGGCTTATAGAGCAGCGCAAAAAATAAAAATTCCTGTTTTAGTAATACATGATAAAGATGATCCAGAAGTTCCTGTTAAAGCTGGAATACATATTCATGAAAATCTTGAAAACGGAACTTTATATTTGACGGAAGGACTAGGTCATCGAAAAATACTTGGAAATCAAAATGTGATCAAAAAAATTCTTGAATTCATTTAAAATCTACTAACTTTATAAATAACTAATTCAATTATCAATATTAAAGAAAATTAGAATATGGATTTATTTGGAGAAAATACGGATTGGGAAACTAAATTAAAACCAATTTTAAAAAAGTATAAAAACAAAACACATCCTTTAGAGTATCAAAATCCATATCAGTTAATGATCATGGTTGTTTTATCTGCGCAGGATTCTGATGCGAATATCAATACGATTGCACCAGCATTATTTGAAAAATTCCCAACACTTAAAAGTTTATCAAAAACCGATTTAGAAACTTTTTTACCTTATATATCCAAAGTCAGAAATCATGGAACTAAAGCGAAATGGCTTTTGGATATAGCAGAAACTATAAAAGATGATAACAATATTCCATTGACAATGAATGAATTAACTGCATTGAAAGGTATTGGAAGAAAATCTGCAAACGTAATTTTAAGAGAAACCGGAAAACCAGCTGAAGGAATTATTGCAGACTTACATGTAATAAGAGTTGCTCCAAGAATTGGAATAATTAAAGAATCTAAAGACGGTAACAAAGTAGAAAAAGATTTGATGCAGGTTTTACCTAAAAAAATCTGGTCAGAAATAGGAATGGCAATTTCATTTCATGGTCGAGAAATTTGCAGGCCAAAACCAAAATGCCCTGAATGTATTTTAAAAGATATTTGCTTGTATTATAATACTGTTGTACTGAAAAACTAATTATTTTCTTCTTGTATCAACTAGATAAATAATCTTCCACGAATTTTTTTCTTTAAATAAGGTAAAAGCATTCACCCCAGTATGACTTAATTTATTATTGACATAAAATTCATACGGCGTCCAAACATGAGCCATCGTTCCATCAATTTGGATATTGTAACTCAATATTTTCTCTTGAAATTTCATGTTTGAAGGAATCGACGCGATAGATTTATAAAACTCCTTTTCGCTTTCATTAGACAATTTATTGCCTTTAATAGCATTTTCACTAATTGATTGCAGAATAATTTTATCTGAACAAACTAATTTAATCTTTGCTGAATCTCTCTGATGAAATCCTTCAAAAAATGATTCAATGCATTTTTGGACTTCTTGTTTTTGAGCATTAGAAGATAGTCCTAAAAGAAGAAAAAAGATAATTATATAAATTCTCATTGCTAATAATTTTATATTAAACACCAAATTGAGAGAAATGATGGTCTAAATGTTTTGCAAACATGTTATTCCATTCTTTAGACGATAATTTACCGAAAGAAAGAGACTCTTTACCTTCAAAATTATCCTTTCCTAGTTCTAAAGTCTTATTAATGTAAGCTATAAGTCTTTCTTTTTCGAGCTCAAAATTTCGATCACCATTTATAATAAATTGAGGAGCCGTTCTTATATTTCTGGGATAAGGAGATTCATCTACAACTTTCTTCTTCACAAATGATTTCAAAATAAACCTAATAAATACATTTGGCTTTTGATGAATATCATCGTAAACCATTTCATATGTAACATTACAATGAGCCAGCATCTGGTCAACAGACATCTACCCCAAAGCGGTTGGGCATCAGATTTAAGCTGATTAATTCTTTCTATAAAATGATTACAATCTTCTTTAAGAAAAACATTTTGCATATTTGAAATATTATCGATTAAAAAAGTGCAGTAAAAATATAAAAATAAGCGAGTAATCTAAATTTTGAGCAAAAAAAAACTTCAATTAGCAAAGCTAATTGAAGTTTTTAGTACTCAGAGCGGGACTTGAACCCGCACGAACATTGCTGTTCACTGGATTTTAAGTCCAGCGTGTCTACCAATTTCACCATCCGAGCATGATGTGGTACCTCCAGGGATCGAACCAGGGACACATGGATTTTCAGTCCATTGCTCTACCATCTGAGCTAAGGTACCATATTGCTTATATTTCTAAAAGCAAAAGTTAGAATAAAAAACCCCGTTTAAAAACAGGGTTTTTCAAAAGAAAGGCGGCGACATACTCTCCCACAATGATGCAGTACCATCTGCGCAGGCGGGCTTAACTTCTCTGTTCGGGATGGGAAGAGGTGAGCCCCGCCGCAATAACCACCTT
>Ga0209281_1000869_pt1 | contig 26253 bp, 28 predicted proteins | sample MedtruBG_FD_187514 | JGI IMG/M metagenome (GOLD analysis project Ga0209281, IMG submission 187514) | Root nodule microbial communities of legume samples collected from California, USA - Medicago truncatula BG (SPAdes) (version 2) | ecosystem: Host-associated > Plants > Roots > Nodule | place... | reverse complement strand
TGGAGCGCTTCCCCGACATGTGGCGGGAACGGAACCCGTCGCGAACCATCGTCCAGACGCAGGCAGCACCGCTTCCGATCGCTCCGGAGCCGGACGCCAGCCTGTTCGCGCTGGTCCGCTAATCCCTTCTAACCCCGTGTTCGCCCGCATATCCGCCGGTTTCTCGCCGGCGGATATCGGGACTTGAAAGGACGCTCCGATGAGCAAGAAAACCGAGCAGTTCAACGTGACCGTGAAGGTCGGCAAGAAATCCTACGCGCCCGGCGAGCCGGTTCCGGTCGGTACCGGTGGGATCACGGCCGAGGAAGCGGCGAATATCCGCAAGAATTTTGGCGTCTTTACCGCCGGTCCCGAGGCGACGGCCGCCGCGCCCGTGCCTTCCGTCGATCTCGACAGGCTTCGCGAGGCGATCGAGAAGCTTTCAGCCGACAACGATAGGCTTTCGGCCGACAATGACCGGCTGACGGCGGAGCGTGACAGCGCGATCGGCGATCGCAGCACGCTGCTGAAGCAGAACGAGCAGCTTGAGGCCGACAATGCGACGCTGGCCGCCGAAGTCACCAAGCTTCAGGCCGAAATCGAAAAGCTGACGGCTCCGCAATGACGCCGCGTCCCGCCATGTTCAACAGGATGGGGCCGAAGTTCGCAAAGGCTTTCGGCAATGCCGAGGCCGTGTTCACAGTGGACGGTGTCGCCAGGCCCGCCGTGCGGGTCATCCTGCGAGTGTGGCGGGAAACCGATCTGGCGGAGGAGCAGGAGCAGGCCGTCGAAGGCACCACGCATCTGCTCGCCGTGGCCGCTTCCGCGGTGCCAGGTCTCGCCAGCCAGCGCGACAGCGTCGCAATCGGCGGCGTCACCTACCAGGTCATCAACATCGACGACGATGCGCGGGCCATGCTCCGCATCTCGCTTGCCGGAGACATCTGAGCATGAAGACACAGGAACAGGAAGCGCCGGCCGCCGCGGTCGATCCGATGGAGGACCTCTGCCAGGCGCTGTTCTCGACGGAAGAGGGTGCCAAGAAGAAGGCCGCGCGCCAGACCGCCGGCGCGATGACGCAGCGGCCGTGGCCGCAACTGCCGTCGCGGCTCCGCTCGGCGATCCGCTCGGATATCGGTCGCTTGCTCGATGGTGGCAAGGCGCGCGGTCAGCTCCTCGAGGCGGGCTATTCCGCGGCTGTCGTTAACCAGGCGCTGCGCGACCTCGGCCGGTCGGTCGCCTGACATGGCGCATCTCCGCAGCCAGATCTTCGCGGCCGTCATCGCGCGCCTCTCGGCCATTCCAGAATTCTCCGGCGCGGACAAGGTGAAGCGCGGCCGCAAGGGCGCTATCCCGCAGGAGAAGCTGCCGGCCCTCACCGTCACCTGGGCCGACAGATCGGAGACCTTGCAGGTCCGACCCTCATCGGGACCAGCCGGCGAGGACGGTTATGATCGCTCCCTGCCGCTCTCGATCGTCGTGCATCTGCGGGACGATGAACCGGAAGAGGAATTCGACCGGCTTTGCGTGCTGATCGAGGCGGCCATGGCCTCGGATATGACTTTCGGCGGCCTTGCCGTCGAAGCTCTGCTGCAGTCGGAACAGTATTTCGTGAACCCGCAAACCGGCATCTCCCTGCTTGCCGGTTCGCTCAACTACCAGATCGCCTACAAGACGCTCGCCGCCAATCCGGAACAGGCTGCGCTGTAGCGCCACCACTCCCACCAGCACGAAGAGGATTTTGCCATGGCTCTCGGCCGTCAGCTCACGCTTGCCCGCTCGACCGGCGCAGGCGCCTTCACCTTGGCCTGCATCACCGAACAGCGATCCCTCGAGATCAACAACGAGGAAATCGACATCACGAAACCGAGCTGCACCGATCCCGGCAGCAAGCTCACGCTGGCGCTGATGTATGGCATCCAGTCCATCCGTTTCAGCGGGCAGGGCGCTTTCGTCGATACCGTCACGATGAAGGCGGTAACGGCCGATGCGGTCAATCAGGTCATCACCGAATATCAGGTCACCGTGCCCGGCGTCGGCACGTTCGAAGGCGACATGCTCGTCTCGATGACCTTCTCCGGCGACAAGACCAACGAGCTGCAGGCCGACATCCGCTGCGCCATGACCGGCGCTCTCACCTTCGTGCCGGCTGTCTAAGCGGAGAGTTCAATGTTGCCTGCCAACCCATTGCGCGGCGAGGCGGAGGTTCGCATCGGTGCGATTGACTTCCGCATCGCCGTCACTTTCTCCGGCCTCGCTCGTCTCTCCGATGCGATCGGCGCCCGCACGCTCGACGAACTCTACGGCCGCCTCCTCGGTTTCGAGCCGAAGGCGGTCGCCTGCGCCGTCCGCTGCCTGATCGTCGCGGATGACGAGGATCAGATATCGGCGCTTTCGGCGAGGATCCTCGACGATGGCAATATCTCGGCCGCCGACCAGCTCGGCTGGCGCGAGGCGGTCGAAAAGGCGCTCTCCGCACATATTGCAGCCGGGACAATCCGACGAGACGGGCGGACCGCGTCGCAGATCGCGGGAGATGCCGTCCTGGGAAAGCCCGTAAGCCCCTCCTGATCAAGGATCATCTCAAGTCGCTGTACCGTATCGCCACGAACCCGAAGATGCTCGGCTGGTCGCCGGAGACCTTCTGGAAGGCGACGGCGGCGGAATTCGAGATGACCGTGGAGGGGCTTTCCGGGAATGTTCGTGGCGGACCGTTTATTTCGCGTGAGGAAGTCAGGCGTATTGCCGCGGAGCACGGGGTTCGGTCTTCCTTGAAGATGAACCCGAAGGCTAAGATGATTGGGGGTGGGTAGTCCTGCTCTAACTTATGCTTGGCGACTGGTTCGACCCCTTTGCGGATATTCGCTCGAATCACGTAGATGACCCACGCTGGCCATTCCCGGTTCGTTTGCTACCAGACTTCCGCCGGCAGCAGTGTTCCGTGCCTTGAGTAGGCGTTCTCGAAGGCGAGGCCCATAACGCGATTCAAATTGTCGGGCCGCACCCGCATTAAGTTTACGAATGCGGCCTAGTTGCACAAGTTTCGGCCCATCGTGTCCTGGCTAGTTGGCGTTTGCTGCCTTGTGGGCGGCTTCAATCTGCGCTTTCACAGCATCTAGGTTGAAGCTCGCACCCGCTTGCAGCGGGGGGTACTCGACGGCGGTCTCGGCGAGCTCGGCTACTCGCTGCTGGACAAACACGAACCGCCAGAACTCGTACACGAACCAAGGCCAGTAGTTCGCCGTCCCGTCCAGAGTCCCGTTCTCTGCCCAGCCCAGGCGTTCGAAGGGGTCGAGGCGCAGGTTGACGATCATCGGCGTGTCAGTGTGGACCTTGGTGCCGATCCAGCCATCGGGTTGGTCAATGAAGCGATATTTGAAGTCGTCGACCCGCACCGCGCCGAGTGTGCTTTCGCCGAAGTAGAAGATCTCATGGCGAGCCGAGGGGCCTTTGCCTGTGATCAGGTCTAGCTGGTTGTACCCGTCGAGATGATTTTTGTAGGTACGGTCGCCGATCTGCTTTCCTTTCAGAAGCTCGTCCGAAATGTTCGGATTGCCCGCTGCCGCAACAAAAGTCGGCAGCCAGTCGATCCCCGAAAAGATGCCGTTCTCCACCACTCCGGCGGGGACTTTTCCGGGCCAGCGAACCATAGCAGGCGCACGGAAGCCGCCCTCGTATACGGTTCCCTTTTGTCCCTTGAACGGCGTGTTGCCACCGTCCGGCCAGGAGAAGGTCTCCGTCCCATTGTCGGTGGTGAAGACGACGATGGTGTTGTCATCGACCCCCATGTCTTTGAGCTTCTGCATCACCGCACCGACGATGTCGTCGAGTTGGGCCATGCCCGCCTCGTGTATCGTCCAGCCATTTTTGGAGTTGCGCAGCTTCTCGTACTTGTCGGAGAGATGCGTGACGACGTGCATTCGCGTCGGATTGAGCCAGACGAAGAACGGCTTGCCGTCGGCCTTTGCTTTATCCATGAACTTGAAGGAGAGATCGCGGATTTCGTCGTCGATGGTCTCCATCCGATCAGGATAAAGCGTGCCCGCGTCCTCGACCTTCTGTTTGCCGACTTTGCCCCAGCGAGGGTCAACAGTCGGATCGTCAGTGTCGGTCGCGAAGCTGTGGACCATGTTGCGCGGCCCGACCTTGTCGAGCAGCTCCTGCGGGTACGCCGGGTGTGCGGGGTCTTCCATTGCATCGAGGTGATAGAGGTAGCCGAAGAATTCGTCGAAGCCGTGTACGGTCGGCAGATGTGCGTTTTGATCGCCAAGGTGGTTCTTGCCGAACTGACCAGTCGCGTAACCCATGGTTTTAAGCACGGTGGCGATGGTCGGCGCTCCCTCCGGCATGCCGATTTTCGCACCTGCCTGGCCGACCGTAGTCATGCCGGTGCGGATCGGCAACTGACCGGTTATGAAGGCCGCGCGGCCAGCCGTGCAACTTGCCTCGGCGTAATAGTCGGTGAACAGCATGCCTTCGGCAGCGAGTTTGTCGAGGTTAGGCGTGGTGCCAGCCATGATGCCGCGATGGTAAGCGCCGATGTTGAACCAGCCGATATCGTCGCCCATGATCGCAACGATATTTGGCTTTGGCGCCTCTTGCGCTGCGCTTGGTAACGTCAATGCAGATAGCATCGTCAGTGTGACTGGCGCGGCCAGCCACACGTTCCTGATCATACTCATCTGATAATCCTCCCGGCTGCCCGAGACGGGCCGGCAGCCTCTGCCCCATGAGAAGACATTCGTTGAGGCTGCAAAGATAGTGATACTGACACTTGAGGATGCGGGCGCTTAACTGCGCATGAACCGCCGCCAAAACTTCTGGACTGCCGCTGACGCGGCGGCTCTATGCGCTGAGATTACAACTAAGGGGCGCGATTTGGAAGGGTGAATCCTTCGCAGTGAGCGGCCACAGGCTCCAAGCTTCGGCAAAAGCTCTTGCATTCCGCCGAAGCCTCCCCCGGCAAGCGCAACAATCATTGATACTAACAAACACCTGAGCATGCGCCCCTTCGCGGCGGAGGGTAGCGTCTTCTTCCATTTCCGCAACGAGGCACTGATGAGCCGTCCCGATATTCCCGTCACAATTTCCGGCGATCCGAAAGGTTTCGAGTCTGCGCTTGCGCGGGTGCGGGCGCTTTCGAAGACCACGGCAACCGACCTAATGGCTTCATTTGGGCGGATCAAAAGCTTGGCTGGTGGAGCGGCTGGCCTCATCACGGGCATTGTTTCCGCCTCGACAGTAGCAGTCATTAGAGATGCAGCGGGCGCTATCGCATCCATTGGCGATGAGGCCAGGCGGGCCGGCCTCGATGTCAAGAGCTTCCAGGAACTGAAGTACGTAGCCGAGCAGAACCGCGTGGGCGTCGACGCTCTGACGGACGGCATCAAGGAACTGAACCTGCGTGCCGATGAATTCATCGTAACCGGCGGCGGTTCGGCGGCCGAGGCTTTCCAGCGCCTTGGCTACTCCGCCGGGGACCTGAAGCGGAAGCTCGAGGATCCTGCGGACCTCTTCACGGAGATCATCGGCCGCTTGGGCGATCTCGATAAGGCAGCGCAGATCCGCATCATGGACGAGATCTTTGGCGGTACCGGCGGCGAACAGTTCGTGCAGCTGATTGAGGCGGGCGAGGCCGGTATCCGCGACACGATCAAGGCGGCCAATGATCTCGGTATCGTGCTCGACGAAAAGATGATCGAGCAAGCGGAGGAGATCGATCGGCAATTTAATGCGATTGCAACCACGGTCGGAACAAATCTCAAGGCGGCCATCGTGTCCGCCGTCGCCAGCCTGGGGCAGTTCATCGACAGCTTTAATGAATTCGAACGACAGCAGACAAATACCCTCGAGGAACGCCAGAAGGCCCTCATGAGGGAAAGGAACGAAACACACCGGCAGATCCAGGAGGCGACACAGGAGCGGATTGCTCTTGGGGAAACCGGCGCCGGCGGGATGATCGATCAATCGATCAGTGAACTTCAGGCTCACATGGATAAGCTGAACGAGGAGGAGAACAGGATCATCAAAATCCTGAGCGATCGAAACTCCCCGAAGCCTGCTCCTCCCGAGCAGAAGTGGGAGCCGGTCATCCCGCCGGATGATGATGAGCAGGGCCGTAGCCGCTCTAAACAAATCTCCGAAGCCGAAAAGGAAAAGAAGGCGATCAACGACGTCATCGCGTCGCTGCGCGAGGAACTGGCGATCATCGGCCTCACCGATATCGAGCGCGAGCGCACCATCGCGCTGCGCGAGGCGGGTGTCGAGGCAACCTCGAAGGAAGGTCAGCAGATATCGGCGCTCATTGACGAGAAATACCGCCAGCTGGCGGCCGAGGAGGCGCTCGCCGAGCAGTATGAGCACAGCGAGGAAGCGGCCGAGCGGATGGGGCAGGTCCTCGACGATCAACTGATGCGCATCGTCGACGGCAGCTTCGACGCGAAGGAGGCGATCGCGGCTTTGCTCAGCGAGATCATCAATGTTCAGACAAACGGGAAGGGGCTTTTCGGTTCGCTGTTCAGCACCATCTTCGGCGGGAGTAGCGGTCTTACGTCCAACTTCGTGCCGACCACGACCCTCGGCGGCTTCCTCGGCTATGGCGGGGCGCGCGCCGGCGGCGGCGATGTTTCGCCAGGTCGCATTTACCGGGTGAACGAATATGAGGACGAGTTCTTTGCCCCAACCAGCCACGGCAGAATTATCGCGCCGAGCAAACTGTCCGGCGCGTCGGCAGAGGGCGAGGGAGGCGGCGGCCGTACCGTCGTCGAGATCGTACTGAGCAAGAATTTGTTGGCCAGTATCCTCGAGCAGACCGGCCACCAGACAGTGCGCATTGTCCGCAGCAACGAGGAAGCCCGGGCGAACTATCGCCAGAATGGCGGGGAAGATTTCTGATGGCTTTTCTCATTTCGCTTCCGAGCGTGGTCTACGGTCAGGTCGCGTTCGACCCGGTGCGCATCCGCGACACGAACCGCATTGAAGGCAGGCGTACCGAGACCGCCTATTCCGGGACGCCTTACTGGATCGCCTCCTATTCGGCGTCGAAGCTGACAACGACAGAGGCGGCCTTGTTCGACGCTTTCAACATGGATGCGAACGACGGCGGTGTAATCGCCGGCTACGATGCGCACCGACCACGGCCGATCGCCTATCAGGGCAGCAATCCACTTTCCGGAGTGAAGGCCGGCGGAGGAGCTTTCAATGGTGACGCCGTGCTGCAGTCAATCACCGACGGCAACACGATCGTCGTTTCGGGACTGCCGGCCGGGTTTAAGCTGGGGCGCGGCGATTATGTCGAGGTCCGGAAATCGACCTTCGTGCGATCGCTGCATCGTATTACGCAAGCCGCGACTGCAAGTGCTGCCGGTGTGGTGACGCTGAAGATCCGCTTCGCGCTCAACACGCAGGTCTTTACCCTGCCATGCACTGTCCATTTCGAGAAGCCTTCCTGCATCATGGAAATGGATGCGGGAAGCTTCAGCCTGCCGAAGACCTGGCCGAACTATAACGTCCAGTTTACCGCAACGGAGTTGTTCCTCCCATGAGCGTGCTATCTCCCGAGGTCGAGGACCTGGTCGAGAGCGGCGAGTTCGCGATCCTCGATATAATCCGCTTCGATCTGCCCGGCAAAACGGTCGGCTACCACCGCGGCGGTCGCAAGTTCACCTATAATGGTTTGGTGTATCTGCCGAACCGCCATCTGCAGCCGGGGGATCTGGTGAGCGCCGTGGGGGTGGCCGTGACCACGCGCACCATCGTCTTCTCCAATATTCCGGTGACCGATCCGGAGGATGCGGTCGCGAGGATCGAGGAGTTCAACTATCAGAACGCGCCGGTCATCATCACCGCGCTCGCCGGCGAACCGAACACGAGCAACGTCGTCGGGGTGCTGGTCTCGACCATCTACGAGATCGACCAGGTCCGCTACAACGAAGGCGCGGTCTCGGGCTCCGAGCGGACGTTGACGATGATGATTGACCTGCAGCCGCCCGGACGATCGGCGCGGGGCTCTACCGGGGTCAAGCGCTCGCAGGCCGAGCAGCAGTTCGACAATAATCCGGCCGACACGGGCCTGGAGCACGTGGCGACGAATGCAACCATCCCCGAGGAGTGGGGGCAGGTGTCGCGCTGATATTGATCTAGATTAATAGACTATAGAACGGCGGGGGAACGCTTGGGGAACCAAGTGGGTCTGGCTTGTGGACTCCATCCCGCACCTCGGAGACATTCCATGAATCGCTTCCGCATCGTCGAAGCCACGCTCGCGCGTGAGCTTGCGAAACCCTATGCCTATGGCTCGGCCGATTGCTTCATGCTCGGCTGCGCTTTCATCGACGCGCTGACGGGCTCGGCCACCGCCGACAAGTATCGCAGCGCCTATCGCACGCTTGCCGGCGCGCAGCGGGCGCTGCGCCGGCGCGGGCACAAGTCACTGGTGAGCTTCCTCGCGGCCGAGCTCGGGCAGGAGCCGAAGGGCGGAGCGGAAGCGCGCCTCGGCGACCTCGTCATCCTGCGTCTTTCCGACGGTGCCGAGCATGTCGGCGTCTGCCTCGGCAGTCGCTTCGTGACCAAGACCGAGCGCGGCCGGAGCGATCACGGCCTCGCCGACGTCATTGCATCCTTCCACCTCGGATAATCCAGTATGGCAATCTTCACTTCAATCGCGACCGCGATCGCCGGTGCGCTGTTCGGCGGCTCTGCGCTTGCTGCCAGCCTTATTGGCGGCGCGCTTGCCTTCGGTGCCAAGCTGGCAATCGGCAAGCTTAGCCAGCAGAAGCAGCAGAAGCGGAAATACACGGCCGTCCAGGGCGAAATCCAGTTCGGCGGCGATGTGCCTGTCGGCACGCTCTACGGCGTCGGCAAGACAAAGGGGCAGCGGACTTTCTATGCCAAGTGGGGCAGCGGCAACAAATGGAATGCCGAGGTCTTTGTACTCGCAAATGGCTGGTGCGATGGGCTGGAGCCCTACGTCTACATTTACGGCGAGAAGAAAGCGCTGGTATCCCGGCCGGTCATCGGCAACGAGGTCGCGAACTATCATATCGAGGGCTTCGTCAACGGCTCTGGCGACCCGGTCCTGACGATCCGCTTTTACGATGGCAGGCCAGGCCAGCTTGTCGATCAGAAGCTGGTCGACGTCACGGCAGCGCTTGGCAACAAGTGGAAGAGCACGAGCGTCAATGCCGGCATCTGCTACGTCGTCGTCGAGCGCATCTATAGCGACAAGCTCTTCGGCTCGAAGGGACGGCCCGAACTTGAATTCGTGCTGCGGGGCTTGCGCGAATACGATCCGCGCAAGGACTCGACGGTTGCAGGTGGCTCCGGGACGCAGCGGCTCAACACGCCGTCGACCTGGGTGCACACGAAGAACCCGGCCGTCCACCGGCTCAACTATCAGCTCGGGCTTCGCGCGCTGGTCTCCGGCCGGACGCTGATCGGCGAGGGCAAGAGCCTCGGCCAGATCGATCTCGCCACCTATTTCGTGGCGATGAACGTCTGCGACACGCTGCGCAGCAACGGCAAGAAAACTTACGAGTGCTCGCTTTTCGTCAGCGGCGACGATGACCATACCGAGGTGCTGAAGCAGTTCGACGATGCGATGGCCGGATACGGGCTCAACCGCCGCGGCCTTTCCGGCGTCATTCCGGGCGCGCCGCAGATCCCGGTCAAAGACCTGACCGCGGCCGACATTCCCATCGACCGCGCCAAGGATGTGCAGTTCCGGCCATCTGCCTTCGAGCGCTTCAATCATCTTTCCGGCCAGTTCACCTCGATCGAATCGATGTGGAACCCGGAGAGCTTGAAGCCGGTCTATGTGAATGCGGACATTGCCGCCGACGGCCGTAACCGGCAGACGAGCATCGACTTCCTGCAGGTGACCGATCCGGACATTGCGCAGTATCTGCTCAACATCCGCTATCGGCAGAACCGCATGGGCGGAAAGGCGACGGTTCCCGTCGGCCGCCGTTTCGGCCTCGCGGTGCAGGAAGGCGAGTGGATCACCTGGCGCGGCAAGAGCTGGTTGATCAGCGAGTGGCGGGCCGACGAGCGGCTGCGCATCACGCTGGTGCTCGCGGAGACCAGTGCCACGATCTATGACGACGCCGGTATCCAGCCCGGGCCGATCGTCATTCCGCCGACGCCGCCGATCAACCCGTCGCTTCTCTCGACGGTGCAGAACTTCAATGTTGCCGTCGGCATGATCAACGGTGCGCAGGGCTACGACACGCCGGCGCTCGTCTTCACCTGGACCCCGCCGGATGATCCGACGATCACGACGGTGCGCTTCGTCTATCAGATCGAGGGCACGACAGAGATCTTCGAGGATCAGTGCACCTCGCCCGAGGATGGCAGCTTCCGCACTACAAAGAACGTTGTTTCCGGCAAGGTCTACAATGCCCGGGCGACGATCACGACCGTGCCCGACCGGCTGCGCACCTTCACGCCCTGGATGACGACGGCGCAGCCGACGGGCTTGCAGACGCTGCTCACCGGCCTGCAGCAGTTGCAGGACGATGCGCTGAACCGCTTCAAGGAACTGCAGCAGGAGATGGACGAGTTCTTTCGGCCGCGGCTCGTGGAGCTGCTGGATGCGTTCTCGCTGGAAGGCGCCGTCGGGCAGATCGAGCGGCAGCAGATCGTTGCCACCATCGGCGATGCGCTGGCGCAGATCACTGAGGAGCGCCGGGTCCGCGTTTCGGAGAACGAGGCGACGGCGCAACTGCTGACATATCTGCAGGCGAGCCTTGGCGGCACGAACGCGCGGCTGATTACTGAGGAGACCGTGCGAGCGACGGCAGATTCCGCGCTGAGCAGCCAGATCACGCAGCTCACGGCGGAAACCGGCAATAACACGGCGGCCATTCAGGCGGAAGCAACCGCCCGAGCAGATGCCGACGGTGCGCTCTCCAGCAGGATCACCAGCCTTGATGCGGATGTTGATGGCAACCTTGCCCGTCTGATCCAGGAGGAAACGGCTCGCGCCGATGGCGATAGCGCGCTCGCGACCAGCATCTCTGGCGTGAGTGCCGATTTCAATGGCCGCTTTGCTCAAGGGCTGGTGAAGTTCGAAGCTGTCGCGGCGCCGACCGGCGTTGATGCCCGATTTTCCGTCATGCTGCGGGCCGGCACCAATCAGAGTTTCAAGGTGTCGGGCTTCTACATCGAGCTCTACACCCAGGGCGGCGTCCAGAAATCGCGCATGGCGATCCAAGTAGACCAGTTTCTCGTCTTCTCCGGCAACACCGGCCAGCTCCCGTTCGTCTTTGAGGACGGGGCATTGAAGCTGGCGATAGCCAACATCGGGACGGTCAATGCCGGACTTCTTCAGTCGCTGAACGGCAAAATGAAAATCGACCTCAACAACGGCACGATCGAGGTTTTTAGCTGATGGTCCGCACAATGATTGGCGTCGACAGTACCGGCGCCGGCTGCGTCAAAATCATGAAGAACGACACTGACAATCCGCGCACGACGCCGGACAGTCAGCGTTCGAAGTTCCTCTACAACTCGAAATATGCGCTGAACGCTTCAATTGCCCATATTGAGCGTGTGAACACTATCCCCGGCGGAAGCGGTACCCAATACTACCCCGCCGGGTCTAATTCTTCCAACTATCAAAAGCTTGTCGCTTACGGTGACGCGGGCGGATTCAATGAAGCCATATGGGTGTTTAGAAATAGCGCCTTCCCTGATTTGAAGTACAATATGCCGCTGTTCGACGTGAAGGCCACCCGCAATAGTACCGGCCGCTTTAATCAAATGAAAATACAGCGCCGGTACAGCGGGAAATATTATAACGATCAAGGCGGTTATTTGTTCATGGGGAATTGGCGTCAAGCCCCTTGGTTCAAGGATTATGAGGGGCTTGTCAGCAACTGGGGTTCGTTCCCGTATGGAACAGTTACGAGGATAAACAACTCCGATACAAACGACGCCTACAACCGCTTTCAATCCAGCGACAAACGGTTGATCGTGTGGAACCTCCCCGGCAATGAAGACCCGTCATTAGAAGCTCCCGTGCTCGCGCCAAACGGCAGTAAGAACATCATCATCCGCTCGGATAAGATGATTATCGCCAAGCCGGGGTACAACGCGGAAACAGCGACCGAATGGCAGATCTCATTCGACAGTCGACGTGTGCCCGTCAAGGTCATCGCTGCTGCAGATATCGCAATTCCCGCCGGAGAATCGTTCTACGATACCGGTATAGCGTTGCCGACAAATATCGCGCTTGATGTTCATTTCTACACGGGTTCCACAATCTATTATCCGTGGACTCCCGACATGGAAGACGGCGCGGGGGCGGAGTACTGGTTTAGCGGCACGCGTATTTACTTTAGCGCGGCATCCGCTATGCGCGCCCGGTTCATGCTGTACCTCGACGCCGGCGACAGCCCGACGAATGGTAGCAATAAGGTGTTCAGGCAGTTCACCGAGGGCGGCGTGGATGTGGTTCAATTCCTGCGCCCCGGTTCCGCGAACCCGCCGTCCTGGGCGGACATCGTGATCGACAGTCGTTGGCCATGTGTCCAGATCATCAAAGAGGGGTATTTTCCTGTTTCGGCAGGGAGCCCCGTCGAAACGGTTGTCAATTTCGACGCTACTGGCATGTTCCCCATGGTCAAATACATGACCAAACACGGGCCCGGTTCGGATCAGAATTTCGGCAGTTGGCAGGCGTCGATCAAATTGCCGTCCGTTCGCCAATTGATGTACTCGACAAGCAGCAATTTCGAGTGCGGGGACAGCTCCCATTGTCGCCTGACCCAGACAAGCGCAACGTTTGTCACTAATCGCGGACGGCCAGGCGACTATTACAACGATGATGATGATCCGGGCACGTGGCGCACGGAAGGCGCCGACGACGTGCTCGGCATCCGCTACTACATTCTCGGCATCCCAGCTTAGGAACTCCTGACATGACGATACCCTATGTAACGGGCACGGTTTCCGTGACCGCCGGCAGCGCCGTGGTGACTGGCACCGGTACCGCCTGGGCCACGGCGTTGATTGCCGGCGGGCTCTTCGGCCTCGACAGCAGCAACGGCAACCCCGTGCCTATCCTGTCGGTCGACAGCAACACCCAGCTCACGCTCGCCAAGCCATGGCGCGGCACGACGGCGGCCGGGCAGGGCTACTGGATTGTCCGCGACACGGCCTACCTGCAGCAGCAGACCGTCAACGCGCAGGCGCTCTCGACCTATATCCAGCGGCTCGACAATGCGGCGCTGGCGGCGCTGGCCGGCCTTACGCCGGCAGCTGACAAGCTCGCCTATTTCACTGGGGCCACTGGGGCGGCCCTGACCGACATCAAGGCTAAGGGCCGAGACCTGCTTGCCGCAGACTCGATGTTGTCGCTCCTGGGGAAACTCGGTCCCGTAAATGGTGGTGTTGCTTCGCCTGTCCCGTCCGCCGCTGGGGTCGGACTTTCGGACGGTGATTTCAACACGATCATCATCCCCGGTACGTATACGATCACAGGCAGTTGGACGAACGGACCATCCGGGACGGCGGCTACAGGATATACAGCTGTTCTGAACGTTTATCGCCGTTTCGGGATGGTGTTTCAGGAAATCTATATAGCTGATGCAACCTCCCCGAAGAAGTTTCTTCGGTTTTCGGCGGAAGCTTCTGCGGGAACGTGGCCTAATCCTTGGTGGAACATAACAAACCCCGCTTATCCTGGTGCATCAGAGATACTAAATGGTGCGTTGCCCGCTCGTCTCAGGACGGTGCAAACGGCTCTCTCTGACGCAAATACCGCAACGGAAACCGGGTTTTACAGTGTCAATGCAGGAACCGTTAATACCCCCGAAGGGGCGCAAGGTTCTCTCACAGTCGTTGCCGTCACGGCTACGGTTATTACGCAAGTATACATTCGGGGAAGTAACGGCAACATGTACATGCGGTGGAACAATGGTTCCACTTGGAGTTCATGGGCGAAGGTCGGGCTGCAGGACAGAAACAACACTTGGTCCGGTACACAATCTTTGGACGGCGCAGGAAGTTATGTTCAATTTGCACTGAACAGAGGCTCGGTTGTCGGATCATATGAGTCGGGTGTGAATTTCATTGGACTCGGTTCCGTAAGTGATCACCCGCTTATATTTAAGGCAAACAATGTCGAGCGCGCCCGGTTCGAGCCGACTAACGGCGATTTTCTTGTAGGACTTACAGCAACGATTGACCCTGCAAGCGGGAGCACAACCGGCGTTGCAATGCGTCCCGCGACCGGACGCATGTGGCGGCGCGCATCGGGTTATAACCCGTTTTATCAGTCCAGACTTGCCACGGACGGCGCCGTTCAGGAGTTTTACCGCGAGAATTCATCAGTAGGCGGCATCTCAGTTACCGCGACTGGGACCAGCTATTCCACCACATCGGATTACCGTCTTAAGTCGGATGTTCAGCCGATCGTGACGTTCTCGCTGACTCCGGAGCAATTCGACGTTTTGGATCATGCGGAGCTTAAAATCATGGCCCTCCGCCCTGTATATCACAGGTGGAATGATGCTCCGGAAAAGGGCGTCGTGACAGGCTTTATTGCTCATGAGGCGCAGCAGGTCGTTCCTCATGCCGTGACCGGCAATAAAGATGAGGTTGTTGACGTGGGCCGGGAAATCTTCCCCGCGCACGAGGTCGAGCGGGAGGTCATCGACGAGGACGGAAACACCCAGACGGTGACCGTCACCGTTCCGGAAGTCGTCAACGAGGGCGTGCGCCGCGACGCATTGGCGGAGGGCGCCGTGTTTGAGAAGACGGGCGAAGTGCCGGTTTTCCAAACAATGGACTACGGTCTTATCACTGCGGATATCGTCGCGGCGCTACAATGCGTCATTCACAAGAACATGTTGCAGGGCGAAGAGATTGAGGCGCTTAAGGCAGCCAACGCAGACATGGCTTCCCGCCTCGCTGCGATTGAGGAGCACTTAGGGCTTCCACCGTCGCCGTGACGCAACATTCCGGCAGTGCCGAGCGTTCTCTGGTAGCGGCGCACATAGGAGGAATGCAATGCGTCCTGCGGAGCGTGTCAAGGTAATAGAATGGACTGCAGCTCTCGCCGCAGTCGCTTTCGTTGCGGCGATTATCGTGGCGTTGCTTCCCTGAGGCCGTCATTTTCAACGAAGGCCGGAGAATTCCCTCTGTGTCCGAATGTAAGTGATGGCGGCAGCTTCTAGGCTTCTGCACTCAGCTTCGCATCCAATCAGGGCATCGTCGTCCTTCTCGGCAGCGCATCGAAGGCCGTCGCGGCGCAGACACGCATGTTCGTAAGCCACGCAGAGCTTCAGAAATACGGAGCTGTTCATCATCCACGCGCTAGCACGCAGATCTGGGGCCGCCAAAAACAACCGGGCCATTCCTGCCTTCTGCGCATTCATGGCGGTGTTCGCTTTCGTTTGAGAGCCAATTCGTCTCAACGGGTGCTGCGAGGGAAAAGTTCCACCAAATAGATCCCGCTTGACGGGGTTCTAAAGCTCCCAACCCAAAGGAAAATCAGATGGATAATACCGTGCCTCCCGGCGCGGCGATCCTGCTCGACTTCATCCGTGAAACGGAAGTCGGGCGGAGCGACCGCGCATCCTATGACGTGATCTACGGCCACAACCAGGGCAAGCTGCCGCAACCGCTGACGACAATGACCTACGGCGAGATCGTCGATGCGCAAAAGGGCTGGTCGAAACGGTTCGGATCAAGTGCCGCCGGAGGCTATCAGTTCATGCGCGCGACCTTGATCGACCTCTCTAAGGCGATACCGTCGACCAGCGGCACTGATCTTTTCACGCCCGACCTTCAGGACAGGCTCGGCTACAAGCTGCTGGTGCGGCGTGGCTATCCGGAGTTCATCACCGGTAAAATGAGCTTAGTGGAGTTCGGCGAGCGCCTTGCGCAGGAATGGGCTTCGCTTCCCGTACTGGCTCCTACGCAAGGCGGCAAGCTGCGGGTCCGCCGGGGACAATCATACTATGCAGGCGATGGCCTCAATAAGGCGCTGGTGAAGCCCGAGAAGGTCGAGGCGGTGCTGAAAGAGGTCCTCGACGCAGCCCGCCGGCCGCACGAGCCGGTGGAGGAGCCGGAGGCTCGGCCGGTGCCCTTGCCCGTACCGAAGCCGAGAGCGAAGCCGGTGCGCAAGTCCGGCCGGTTCTGGACCTGGCTGCTGACGGCTGGCGGCACGATCGTCACCGGGCTGAAGGAGTTGAGCCTGGTAGCACTCGACTGGCGGGTGCAGATCGCCATCCTCGTCGTTATCGTCGGCTTTGCCGTCTACGCGATCACCTCCATGCCCGCCGTGCGCGGTGCTCTGGGGCTGAAATGATGGTCGACTGGCCGAAGATCCTCGGCGGCGTGCTCGTGCTCGCCGCCATCACCTGGGTCATCGTCGAGATCCGCGAGGACGGTGCCCGCTCTATCAAAGACGCGATCGAAAGGCAGAACAATGACGCGGCTTCTTAATCGGATGCTGACCGCAGCGATTATGACCGTTGCCTCGATGGGGGCCGCGTGTGGGACTTCGGCGCCCGCAAATGTCGCGGGGCTGCGCCGGGTCGTCGGGACTGACCTGATCGGCGCGCGCGGCGCGACGCCGGCAGATCAACGGAAGATCGACCGGACCGTCGTCGGCATCTGCGCCGCGGCGGTCTGGACGGAAGGGGAATGCGCTGGACACGGGGAAGGGCGCTGAATGTCGCAGAAATATTCGTCTTTGATCGAGCTGCTCAACGCCTGGTTCGGCGGAGCGGCGACGACCATGATCGGCGCGCTGGTCGGGCGGCTGATGTGGCACACAAACGAAGTCCGGAAGATGCGCCGGAAGTTCTTCGGAAAGGAGCTGCTCTGGGAAATGCCGATCGCCGTCGGCATGGCCTTCATCGGCGAGGCCCTCGCGTCATGGCTGGCGCTGGAGCAACCGATGGCGACAGGATTGATCGCCGCGCTCGCCTATCTCGGGCCGCGCGGGTCCGAGGTGCTGTTCATCCGGTGGTTTGCTGCGAGGGTGGAGAAGGGCTAATACAAGGCCGGAAGTGGCAGCGTCCTTGGGGGCGAGGGAGGGAATAAGGACGCTGCCGCTCCGTCCGAAGACGGGCTTTAACGATCAGCCGCACAGATGGTTCCAGTCATTGCATAATCATGCAATTGCGCGGTGCGCATTGACCTGATCTGATCTCGGCATGAGCACGAAACTTGAAGACTTGAAGCTTAAGCCGTGGCTCCTCGCCGAGCTTAACCAGTGCGGATATGAGGTAGTCGAAGATATGCAGCACCTGTCCGCCGCCGAGATACTGCGGATACCAGGGATGGGCGGACACGCCTGGCGTAAAATCGCCAAGGCCTTGGGGCGAGAGCCATTCCCTGATCAGAAGAGACGTTGAGTGTAAGCGCCGACCAATCCGGCGCTTTCCCTTGATTCTACCCCTGCTGAGAGTAGAATATGTGCAAGCGACGTTCGAAGCGGTTCCCTTGGATGGAACAGGGCGAATAGGCCCAAGCTAGATGATGACAGCGTCGCGACCGGAGCTGCAGCGGACCTTGGCCAATCCTACCTGCAGCTCTATTTGTGTCAGGCCATCTCTTGATCTTGAGGAGCGGGGCTGCCGCCGTCATCGTTCCCGCCATCATCGTCCGGCCACCAGCCCTTCCAATCGTCGCCCAGCGCTTCCTTCGCCTGGCGGCCGTCCAGACGGGCGATGAGCATCTTCACCAACTGGTGTTCCGAAATGCCGCTTTCCGGCGGCAAGTATGCCGCGATGTCCTTCTGGCAATCCCAGATCAGCTGCTTCATCTTCTCTTTGTCGGCCATGATCCGTCTCCTCGGCAGGTGAACACGTCACCGGGCATGAGGTTCCAGCCCTTGCCGGCGGCCGGTCGTCTCCTATCCTTCATGGTTCATCATGGAGGAACCACATGGCAGACAATCCGAAGAAGAAAGGCCGCGACCGCGAACTCGTTTCCGAACAGGAGCACGAAGTCGCCTACTTGATGAAAGCAGCCAAGGTGACGCGGCAGAAAGCGCTCGAAGGTATTCGTGAAGCCGGGCCAGACCGAAAGAAGGTCATGGACTATCTTCAGCGGAAGTAACGCCGTCGCGATGGCTTATTGCCGGGGCTTTCCAATGAAGATTGTATTGCCGTCTCGGTTCTCGCAGCTCTTGCATCGCATTCTCGGCGCCAACTGAATGATGCTTTGTTTTTTGCCGAAGCGTGCGGCCAGAGCGCGCCGATTTAGTCGATCGATGCGGCCGCAGCTCCGGCACTTGCACAGGACGTCGCACCATTCGGGAAGGTTCGCGAAAGTAATCTCTTCAGGGGCACCGGCTGGGGCCGCATCACCAGCCGGTCCCTTCGGGAGACGGGCGGCTCTCCCGGTGGCAGATCATATGTGAGCTTGCAGCGATCCCGGTAGAGATTGCCGCTCTTGGGACAGCCCAGCGCCCTGGAGAACTCGGAGAGCAACTCCGGCATGCTCCGGTCGCCGACCCGGTCGAAGAGCTGTTGGGCGTCGTATTGTTTCTTTACCCCGCACTCGCATTTGATCCGGATCTTCGTCCATGCCAGAAGCTCCGAAAGCCACCAGGCTCCGCCTCTAGGCATGCTTCAGCTTCCACTCAGGTTGATGCTCACCGCAAAACCACTGCGGCTCCTCTTTCCCGGAAGCGAAGCCGAGGCTGCCCCATTTCTTGCAGCCGGGATGCTCGCACCAGTGCTCGACCACTACGGTTTCCCTGCGCGTACCAGCTCCAGCTTCGTCGCTCATTTGCATTACCCATCCATTGCGTTTGTTCCTAATATGTTCTCTCAGCCGAAAGAGTCAATTCGGCTTTTCGCAGGCCTGTGCGTTAATGGTCCATGGCCAGAGCATCCTCAAAGAAGCCCCGCGATCTCCCTCCTACTGATCCCATGCCGGCGCGGGTTGATCCCTGCCTCGCAACGCTCGTCGACAAGCCGCCGAGAGGGCAGGACTGGGCCTACGAAGTGAAATGGGATGGGTATCGGATTGCCGTGCACATCGAGTCCGGCCGGGTGCGGATACTCACGCGAGGCGGGTACGATTGGACCGATCGTTTTCCCTCGATTGTCGACGACGCACGGCGACTCGCCGTGAAAACGGCCATTCTGGACGGCGAGGCCGTGGTGCTCGATGATCAGGGCCGGTCAGACTTCGGCATGTTGCAGCGGGCGCTCGGTCGCCTGCCGTCCGCGATCGAAGTCGGCGCCATCGTCTTCTACGCCTTCGATCTTCTCTACCTCGACGGCCGCGATCTGCGCCGCCTGCCGTTGCGCGAGCGCCGGCGGCTGCTGGAGCCGCTGGTCGCCGGCCTTGAAGGCGCCGTTCGCCTTTCGGAAGAGGTGCAGGCAGACGGCGAAGAGTTCTTTCGCGTCGCCTGCGAGCACGGCCTCGAAGGCATCATCGCCAAGCACATCGAGAAGGCCTATCGCTCCGGCCGCGGCGAATGGTGGCAGAAGATCACCTGTAAGCGGCGTGACAGCTTCGTGGTGGTCGGCTTCGAGCCCTCGACCGTGCCTGGCCATCTCGGCCGGCTGCTGCTGGCGGCGCGAAAAGACGGCGAGCTCGTCTACGTCGGCGGCTGCGGTACCGGCTGGTCAAACGACCTTTCGCGGGAGCTCCGGAAGTTGCTCGAGGGAATGGCGACGAAATCGCCGGCCGTGACCCTGAGGAGAAAAGGCGCCGTCTTCACCGAGCCCGTCCTGGTGGCCGAGGTCGAGTATCGCGCATGGACGGATGACGGGAAGCTGCGGCATGCATCGTTCAAGGGCATCCGGGAGCGAGCGGACGACGTGAGCCTGTACGATATGTAGTCGCTCGGCGCCTAATTGGACATTCTCTTTAGAAAGAATTGGCCGGAGGAAACGTTCCTCCGGCCATTATGCTGCTCGGCCACGGGTGGTCAGCGCCTGCATCCTTTACCAAACGTTAAGGGGCACGTACATGTAAATCGTCACCCATCGCGTAGCTTGTCCAGTTGCGCTCTCTCATCTTCGCGAGCAGCGTCGCGGTCATAGCTCTCTGCAATACGTTCAAGCATTGACGCTGTTGCCGGGAAAGCCGCGCTGGCTTCAGCCCATTGCCGGTAACGCTGCGCAATCTCTCGCTCTTGCTTGCCGCCTTCGTAGAGCGACTTGCTGAAAACGCCGCGCATGTTAAAGCGCTCAGTCATCACTCCACGTTCAATATCCTCGTTGGCAAGAGCGTCCAGCAATCTGCGCACGCTCGTGTGGGGCCATGTTTCGTTTTCATCTACAGGGGCATGTGCTAGGAGATGGCCAATGTAAATGTTAGTGATTGCCACTCGATCGCATTCCGCGCCGAGCCTTTGTACTTCCAGGACCCAAGCCTTCAGCGTGTCGTAGTCAACAGCCTCGCCTTTTTGCCCAGGTAAAGTATCGAACTCGGACAAAAGACGATAGTCGATGCGCCACTTAGCTCTTTGATGATCAGAGTGCTCTGCCGCCCTTTCGTCCTGCTTACTAGATGGACTGAAAACGGACCTTATTAGAGTCATGTAGAACTCTGGGTCTTGAGCCATCAATTTATGAATTACGAGTTTCCTCGGTCGTCGCTCCATAATTGGGAAGAACGCATATTCCATTTGCGCCAAGTCGCTAACTTCTACATCCTGCCGACCATCAAGCTCATTGAACACATGCTCAACGTAATACCCCGTCATTTGACCGAAATCATTCAGATCTGCTGTTTCAAGCAGCATTCTCAGCATGGTTAGAAGCGTCTCACTCGATACCTCCTTAAGCATGCTGTGCGATGCTACCAACGCAGCTGCAGGTCTGGAAACCTTCAGATAGTTTTGTATCGCATCCAAAGAACCCGCTGTAGCCGCCTCAAGTCCAAATGGATACTTTTTGGCCCAATACAGTTGCTTTACCTCGGGGGGAAACGTGTCTGCATACTCCCACGTATCCGCATTGTCTGGAAACTGAAGCAAAAGGTTCGCAACCACCTCGTCATCCCAGTGTTCGTTCGAAGCGTCTGCGGTCAAACGCTTCTTCCATTCCTCTCCAAAGCGATTGCGTCCACCGGCGGAGAGGACACGCGCGAAGTCAGAGGCCGGCAGAGACGCATGGGTGAGCGCTGCTTTGATCCACCAGCTTGTTTGGTCTGGTCCGGTCAACATGTCCGAAAGAGACGCAGCGACCGTCTCTGGACGACCCACTGTGTCTACGAGACGAAACAGTTCGGCGCTGTCATCATCCTCTAGGACCTCAACTAATGCTTGGTTTCTAAGCTGCTTGAGCTCCGCATCGTTTGCGTCGTAACTCGTACCAACCTGGACTGACCAGTCTTTGAATAACCAGCTAACGCGCTCTACTACATCGTCGGCCTGGTGCCGTCGAACTATGTCTCGCAGCGTCGTGAGATCGTCCCGTGGCATCGCCCATTGTGCATCCGCGTATGCCATATGGTTATTGACCAAGTCGTTCAATGCTGACCAAACCGCCTTCGTTGGCTGATCTGTCAATGACAACCAGTTATCGATAGCAGCGAAGGCGCGCGCTCGTTGCTTTGGAGGCCAGTCCTCTAGCTTACCTACAACGTCAACCCATCGTGCGCCATCGTCTCGGGCATGATCAAGCACGCGGTCGATGACATACTCCTGCGCTTCCCAGACCCTCGCGTACGTGAGTACCTCTTGCTGTGAAGCTCCAGCTTCTCTGAACTTTGGTTTCCGAGTGGGGCTACTGATGTCACGTGACCGTGGAAGCAATTCCATCAACAGTTCCCAGGAAATCTCGGGGACGGCTTCCATTGTACGATCGATTACCTGCAGTCTCTGCTGCAATGACGCATGGGTGTTCGGAGCCCATGATAGTAGGATCGAGCGAAGACTATTGATGGGTCTATTGCTTGTCTTTCCACCTGGATCGATTCTTGCAAGTTTCGCGAGTATTGTTGTCGCTTTCTCCAGAAATCGGGGATCCCACGCCAGAGTTTCGAGCGCCCACAAGACATAGGTATGGGGGCTTGTTGGAGCGAATAGACCATCCTCGGTGCTAAAGAGACCAAGCGCCCCAGCTCCATCACCCTCGAGTAATTCCCCGAGGGCCGATAGCAAAGGGCGCGGTGCTGCCTCCATCAGCATCCAAAGCTCATTCTTCAGACTCGCGATCAGGCGGTGGTCGGATGCAAGCCCCGGAATACCAGCGATAACGTTTTCCACCCACAATTGGGGGTCTACGCCCGGGACGTTAAGATCAGCCTGTTTGCCTAGCACGGCTATTTGCAGCAGCGTATTCGCAATACCATCCCTAAGCCAACTGCTGTGCCTTCTGGGCGCGGTACCGGGGAGCTCAAACGGCGCATTCGGATCGACAGGGGCGTCTAGTTCCGAAAATACGGTGTGCGCAGCTGCGCTCAGCCTTTCCAGGTCGCTCCGGCCGATTAGATGTGCGAGTTGAACGAATGCATCAACAGGAGCGCGAATTTTCCAGATTGGCCCTTCGCTATCTATAGGGGGGTCCTGCAGCTTCGCAAATTTTCGCAGCCCGCCTTCGAAGTTGGGGTAATCCTTGTCGGCAATTAGAGACGTGACCAGCTCGCAGTCGGGGCCGCTTCCTCCATCCCATCCTCCTGCTAGTACAGCTGGGATTAGATTCTGTCCCTGACCAACCCAGAAAGGCGGAGAAACGTGCCCAGCTCCAAATTGTCTCGCCAAGACCACGATACTGCGGCCACAATGGCGGGCGAGATTTTCAGCCTCGTCCGCAGGGAGGTCTAGCGACTGAAGTGCTTTGGAAAACTCCTGCGTCGATGGGCGGTTCAAAAACAATCCGGGACGGCTTGATTGATCTCTGCCAAGGGCGATCAGCGTAGGTCCGATGCTCGACAGTTGTCCTGATAAGGCGTTGGCCTGAAGGCGTGGAAAGAAAATATGGTTTCGGCCACGATCTCTCGTAAATGAACGTGCGGCGTACTGCGTATCTAGGACCAGTATCCGGCTCTCTAGAAAAAGCCGGGTGTCCCACTCAGCCTTCCGAACGGCGGCGATAGCGAAGGCAATGACTTCATCGGGAGCGTCTGCTGCGAATTGAATAGGCCCATGCCCCTGTATAAGGCCCTGCAGGAGATCGTTAGCTTGTGCCTCTCGCCCGCATAGTAGAACATCTTCCGTGAGTGGTATTTTGAACCTGCAGGCATATTCTTCCCAAAACTCCTCGGAACTCTGAACTCCCTCTACGGGTCGCAGTTGCATTTCGGCAGCGTATCGCGCTGATACACCTGGGCACAACTGCAGCCAATCCTCTATCTGTACTCCATCAATATAGAGAATCTCCTTCCAGTCTGAGGACTTTTTACGATCATCTAGCCAATCAGGGAGTTTATTTTGCGGATCGTCCCAAGTATATGGTGATGCAAGGACGAGAGTTGTTTCTTTCTGCTTCTCACTCGAAACCTCACCCGTCCGCTTTGTGAAGTCTTTAAAAGCTTTAGCGGCATTTGCTCCGCTTGCACCGAACTCCCAGACCGACAGGCCATCAGGCACATACGGCGGAACACCGGTTGCATGGAGCCAACCATCGAAACCTCGTACTTGTGCCTTGTTGCCACTAGGGAACCTAAAGGCCTGAATCTCTTTCGCCGTTGCTCTTATTAGGTCTGCAATTAGCTCTGGGAATGTGTCACGCGCGGATAGCGTCGCTGCCCAATGCTGTAATTCGGTTGCTGTAATCCACTTCATTGGTCAACTTACCCTGCGCATCAACAACGTGAACAAATGCTTTGGGGAATACCCCAGGTTCTGCGGATGCGACACCACTCGCGAAAAGGAATAGATCACTTCCAAAGTCTCTTGTTACCTTGCTCGACAACCTCAAAAGATTGGAACGCCGGACGGGCCTTTATCTGCCGAACCGTTTCCGCTCGATCGCCGAGAATGCGCTTGAGCCGTTCGCGTGTCACCGACGACCGGTGGCCCACGATAACTTCCGCCAAGGTCATGTCGTTTAAGAGCGGTGCGAAGTAGTGACCGGAAACGGGATCTGGCGGTAGGAGGTTAAGGTTGTAAAAACGCCTTCGCTCGCGCTCGTAAGACCACGCATCGAACTTGATGCGGATCATGCGCTTCACGACTTCGGCGCGTTGCTCTACGCTCAGGGCCCATCCAAACAAGAGGGCTGGTCGCTGCTTGACGTAATCGACGAGCGTCCAATTTTGGGGGTCAACGTCGAAGCCTAGGCATAGGCCTCGGTGCTTGTCCGCGTAATGTCCCCAAAGAAGAGGTTCCCTCCAAGTCTCAGCCATGCAGATAAGACCCCACGTCTTGCTAAAGTCTGCCCGTATCTCGGTCCAGATTCGCCGTTCGGATTTGTTTGGGAAAACATACGCAGTGAACTCAAAAGGATCGTTGAGCTCATCGACGCGAGCGATCTTGAGCCGATTGTCACGAATGGCCTCCAACCCGAATTGCTCGCCGGTAAAGTAGTATAGGCGCATAGCTTCCCCGCCGACTCAACTTCTCGTAATCAAGCAGGAAAATCTGCGGAACGAAAGACCTCCGGGGCGCCGCCCAATTTTGCAGGCGCGACAAGTGTCGACGCCGACCCGCCTGTTCTTTGCAAAGGCTCGTTGCAAAGTGCGTTTCTGGCGCTCAGATAAAACCCGGGGTGCATCGCCATTTAAGGGTAGCTAAAGGATGCAGGTGAGTGATGCGCTGTGATTACGTAGTTGTAAGTGCTGGCCAAACAAACATGATTGCCTCGAGGAATTGCTGCCGGCGCTTCATTTCGGCGCCGTCTCCGTATCGCGGCCGGCCGAATTCGTGCCCCATGAGATCGGCCTGCATTCGGTCGGAGCAGCCGGCATTCTCGATCCTGTCCTGGAAGCTGTGCCGCAGCGAGTAGACCGTGTGCTCATTGGAGGGCATCAGGCCGTTGTTGCGCATGACCTTGTTGATCAGCGCTGAGGCCGAATCCGATTTGTCCTGGTACTTCTCGAAGCCCTTCGGGCGCTGGCGCATTGCCCATAGCGAAACGCCAAGGAGCGGCACACGGCGAATTGAATGTTCGGTCTTTTGCCGACGATCGGCGCGCTCAGCGATTTCGATATGTGGCACTTCGCCATCAAGGCGGATGTCTTGCGGGCGGAGATTGCAGATCTCGCCGAGCCGGGCGCCCGTTTCGACCATCGCATAGACGATGAGCCGCGCATCCTCGTCGAGCATGTCCATCGCGCCAGGTGCGAGGATCTTGTCGGTGATCCACTGATCGGGGAAGGGCGGGCGTCTGCCGCCCTTGGTCGCGTTCGTTTCCTTGATCCGCGCCTTCTCCCAGATCGCGTGATAATTCGTGTGTAGGGCGCTGTCGATTGGCGTGAGCATGCCCATAATGTCACTGAAGGAGCGATTGGCGCTATCAGCGGTCAGGCCTTCGCTGATGATCTTGCCTGTCCACCACTCACGAAACTTCAGCACGTTCGCCCGGGTGATCGCCGAGAGTTCGAGATCGCCCATCACGTCGATCGCGTAGCGTAGTGCGCGCTCACGCGAGACTTTGTGTTTCCGCATCTGGTTTTTCGACATGCCTGTGAGCCCTGCGGCATTGTGCCGCTCGTAGAGTGACCAGACATTGCTTAGCCTCGGTGCCGGCTCGTCCACGGTGCCCGCGATCGCATCGACCACGATCTGAGAGCGGTCCATGTTCTCGGCCACGACGGCAAGGCGTCGCTCCAGCTCGTCGAGGGGCAGCGCCGCGACCTCTGCTGCTGGCCTGTATGAAAAGCCAAGCGACTGCGCGAGCTTCACGGCCGACTCGTAGCGGGCAAATGCCGACTCGTTGTCGTTGCCCGCGAGCAGCGCTCGCCAGAAGGTCTCCGCAGCGTCGTGGACCGCCTGTGCCTTCTCCAGTGCCTCTTTCAGGCTCTTCGTCTTGAGCGACTGCTTGATGTGTGTCCGCTTGTCCAGGTGGGCGACTTCGGTCGGGACGCGGCGATAATAGCGATAGATGCCGCTTGCGGGGTGTTTCACCACATACCGCGATAAATCTTCAGATCGCATTCCGCTTCTCCGGTGCCCTGTAGTCCAGAAAGTAGCCAAAATGTAACCAAAAAAGCAAGCCAGCACCGAACCTTTAGAGGCTTGGTGCGTTTAGATGATCAACTAAGCGATTGAAAAGGCTCAAAGAAAAAGCCCCGCACCGTGAGGTGCAGGGCTTTCGAAACTGGCTCCCCGGGCCGGATTCGAACCGGCGACCTATCGATTAACAGTCGAGTGCTCTACCGCTGAGCTACCAGGGATCATCTGCGCCGCAG
>Ga0209281_1000866_pt1 | contig 26374 bp, 33 predicted proteins | sample MedtruBG_FD_187514 | JGI IMG/M metagenome (GOLD analysis project Ga0209281, IMG submission 187514) | Root nodule microbial communities of legume samples collected from California, USA - Medicago truncatula BG (SPAdes) (version 2) | ecosystem: Host-associated > Plants > Roots > Nodule | place... | reverse complement strand
TCAACTGGTTCTTCTGTATGTTTATAATTACACTTTAAAATTTAATTCTTCATTATATCTGCGGGATATTTAATCATAAATTTAAAAGGCTAAGTTGTTTAAACCTAGCCTTTTAAATTTATATATTAAATTAGAAAGATCTAAAAATTCCTACAAGTTTGCCTATTATATTACACTCATTTGTTAATAATGGCTCCATAGCATCATTTTCAGGTTGAAGTCTTATATGATCTTTTTCTATAAAATATCTCTTTATATTAATATAGCCATAAATTGCAACTGCCACTATATCTCCATTTTTTGCTTTGTCATCTTTTTCTATTATCGCCAAATCCGATTCTCTAATTCCTGCATTAATCATACTATCATCTAAAACTCTAACCATAAATAACTCCCTATCATGTTTTATAAAGTCTAGCGGTAGTGGAAACGTATCTTCAATATTTTCCTTAGATAGTATCGGCACTCCATCTACTACCTTATTTATTATCGGGATATCAATCATTTCTCTTTTATGTGGTGAATTTTCTAATATTTCCAAAGCCCTTGGCTTAGACGGATCTCTTTTTATTAATCCTTTCTTCTCCAATCTTTGTAAATGACCATGAACAGTTGATGTTGATGCTAATGAAACAGCTTTACAAATTTCCCTAACTGATGGTGGATACCCTTTACTTTCAACATATTCTTTTAAAAATTCATATACCTCTCTTTGTTTACTTATTCCCTCTTCCATATTATTCATCCCCTTTTGTCAATTCTTATGCGAATGTATATTCGTACGAATGTATGTTTGCTTATATATTACTACTTTTTACTTCTTTTGTAAATAACAAAAGAGACCTCATGGCCTCTATTAGATGAATTAATCTTTATCTTTCATATAATGCTTGCAATCTTTCCTGGATTTCTTTAAATTCTTTTTTATCAAACTCTAAAGTACTGCCATTTAATCGTCTGAAATATAAACCTTTGTTCTTTTCGTTTCTATCTTTACGCTCATATCTTGTTGATGCTAAATGAAATTTTATTTTTTTCCCATCCTTTTGCAGTTCTAGCTCATCATGAAATGCTCTACTAGTCACCTTTACAACTTCAAAATCTTTAAATTCTTCTGATATAATCTTCTCTAGTTTTTTCTCTGTATCGCTAAATATTTCTGAAACAACTTTTTCTTTTGCTTTCATTATTTCTAGCATAATACTCCTCCTACGTTTCTTAATTTCTTTATAGTAATTTTATACTATTTCTGTATTAATAAAAAGACCAGGATAATTAAATATCTTGGTCTTTAAACTGGTTATTTAATAGCAGCAATATTAATCCAATTAGGATCTATTGGCTTAGGTCCTGTGGAAATTAAAGATTGTACTATATCTAAGTTTCTAACAGTAATATCTTTAGCTTTAAGCATTGTGTAAATAGCATGCGCATCATTTTTGAATTTCTTATGTTCATATTGCTTTACGCTCTTTTCTAAGTAGTATCTTATAGCTAATATCCTTTCTCTGCTAAGTTCCTTATTTCTAAGATTATCATGAAATAGTTTTTGAGTATAATTATATTTCATTTCTACCTTTAAGGGCCTTATCTTGTGTCTGTTCATATCCTCTATTACCATCTCCGCTGTTATAACTGACCTAGGCAATAGATTAAGCTTTCTTAAGCTTAGACTTGTGAATAATTTTATTACAATCGGTAAAGCTAATAACGTGATTATAGTTTTCATATGTATATCACTCCTTATAATAATTTCATCGTGTTACTCTAATAGTGTGATATTCTATGATGAATTAATCAACATAACTATTTCCTCCTCTTACTGTTTTGCATACTGCTTAAGCTTTGGTTGAGTTTAAAATTTATCTTAAGTAATATGTAATTCAAAGTATAGGAATATCTGTTGTGTTAGGTATTGGATATGTTGTAGGGGAATATAAATTCTCCCTACAATCCAATATTTTAAAGTATTGGTATGCCTACATTTCTATATCTCAATAAAATAGAAAGTATGCTGAAATAAAAGAAAGTTAGAATAAAAAAGAATATAAATTATTGTAATGTAGATCAGTATATAAAACTTCAAAGTTGGACGAGTTATAACGAATATCATTTAGGCTTGGCCGTGATATTATGACAATCGGGAAAGTACCGTAACATTGCTTTTGAAGTGTACCTTCTTTATATAATTTTTCATAAAGTTGCATTTTTGAGTTAGGAGTGTAATGAGTGTAATCAACTTCTAATATAATGAAATATAAATTCTTTTCATAAATAAATTCTATATAGGCGTCTGGTCTTATTAAACCTTTAAGATACTGTGGCTGAATCTTAAACTTTCTAATACTGGCGCCTTTCCTTTTAATTATTTTTAGAAAATCATACACCAATAAATCATGATCTTTTAATTTTCTTTCATTATAATATATCTTTTCTCTTGTTAATTGACTTACATAGCTTTTTAATAATTCCATCTCTTCTAATTGTTTTAATCTTCTTCGGCAACTTTCATAAGTTCTATTAAAAAATAATTCTGTAGCCTGTGGCACAGATATCGCTTTGTAGTCTTCAACCCATTTTAAAATTTCTCTATCCCTCTCTGTTAACATTTTCTATATCCTCCAAACTTATTACTCCTTTACGCATTCTTTTCTTTTCTACAGGCTTAATTGGATCTTCTTCTATATCAATTATTTGGGGTTGTTCAATAGAATAAATTTTATTATTAATTTTCTTAACATTAAGTATCTCTTGTTTTTCTTTCTCTGCAGGTATTCTAATTTCAGGAACATATTTATTTAATAGAACAAAATCATCGTCTATATATGGAACTTTAATTTTTATCTCTCCATCATTGCCGCATACAATACACTCGCCTCTTTTAAGTTTCATAGCATTATTAGAGTTTATTACATTTTGTGAATCAATTATTGAATTCTGATGGAATGTGATTCTAGTCATTTGGCTCTTTACATCGGTATCCAAATTAGTTGCAGTTGTTCTTTGTAATGCTCCGATTAAATGAACTCCTACGCTCCTACCGGCTTTTGCAATCTTCCAAATTTGCTCCCATACAGGCAATTCCATTAATTCTGACATTTCCTCACATATTAGAATAACTCTTTTCATTCTTCTATTAGGAAAGTAACTATTCCATTGTTGTATGTTTCTTATACCATAAGCTTTAAACAAATTGCTTCTTTCTTCCATTTTCATTCTTACTTTATTAATGGATATCATTAATTCTGCTGGATTATATGCGACCATTTTTACAGGCCCACAATCTGCAAATGATGAAATTTCTCCTTTAATAAGTTGAGTGAGGTATAATTCAATATCTTTAGGTGAATTGTATATTAGATTAGTAAGAATACATGCTAAAAGCATTGATTTACCATATCCAGTGGCACCAGCTATTAATAACATTGGATGCTTATTCAGATCTATACAGTAGCTTTGACCTTTATAATCTTTTCCAAAATATAATTGGTGAGATTTACATTTAACTGGCTCAAACATAAATTTATCTAAGTCCTTATTAACTACATACATTTTTATATAGTTTTGGAAAGTATTCTTTTCTATTTGGACTGTTGAATTTAAATTACATTCTAAAATATTTAATTTACTTTCTAAGTGCTCTACACTCAAACCTTTCACATTGTTTAAATAACACACATATCCATAACCTTTAGGCTCTATTTTATATATTCTATAGGTTTCTTCATCCTTATTTTTTATTCCAGTTTTCAGCATTACTTCATTGAAACTATTCTTAAATTTTCTTTCTTCCGCTGCGTTTAAATAGTTATATAAATATACACTTCCAACTGCTAATCCTAACTCTACAAACATTACTTATGCACCTTCTTAAAATTACTATCTGTAACCTTAACTATTGCTAGTGCAATAACCGAACTATATAAAATAAATCCTTCAAATGCTCCATACCCAAAAGCTCCACCTAAATGTTTGCAATTGCTATATATGAAATTTAAAATTTGTAAATCTAAATTAAACATGCTCCTTCTCCTTTCTCATATATCTTTCAGTATAATATATCTCTCCAAGTATTTGTTTTATTTCAGCGCCCCTATCTTCTAATTCATATAGGCGTTTATATAGCTCCATTTCCTTCGTAGATGTTGTTTTGAAACTCAATGGTATTATTAAAGGCTTATCCATTTCTTGACTCCTTTTTGATTAATCTTTAGTTAAAATATATGTATGAATTAATCAAAAGTTTCCTATTACTCAAAAAAAATTTCTAAATCTAATTTTTATTTTCTAATTCTAAATTTACGTAAAAAAGAAGACCCTTATTCTTTAGGATCTTCTTCATAATACACAATATCATTAATATCTATATTTAATTTTCTGGCTATATTAAACAAAGTATCAATAGTCAATTTATCTTTGTTATTTTCTAATCTGCTATAGTAACTATTCCCTATTTCTAAAAAACTTGCAAAATCCTTTTGTTTTTTATATCCTAATCCAAGTCTTATTTCCAATAATTTATTTTTTACCCCCATAATACCACCTCACAATGTATATTTTACCATGTATTGGAAATAATTAAAATATTATTATAAATTGCGAGGTATATTATGGACTTTATTTCGAACAAATCTCATTTCTATATAGTACTAGCTATTGTAATTGCTACTTTAACTCTATGTGGATATGTAAGCCCTTTAGTTTTATATGGTATATTAATAGATAGAATAATAATTTACTCAACAAAAAAGCTAGAAATTTAATTCTAGCTTTTAGTTTATTGTATTGTATCTAACGTTGGTGTGAACTTTCCATTTTTTAATTCAGAAAACAATGAACCATGTAAGTCACCATTCTTATCTTTTACGTCTACAATTATCTTACTTATACCTATTTCTTTCATTCTTGTTTCTTTCATTACTGCCAATTCTGCACATTTTCTTTCTGTTGCGTCTATATTATATAGCAATCTCATAGTTATAAAAATAGTTTTTTGCTTATCAACCCCTGATATTAGATCAACTTTCATATCTGGGAAACTATTTTCAATTTCTTGGGTTAAATCTGAATATAATTGTTTATTTTGTTCTGATTGCATTTTAGATTCTTCTAAGTAATCATTCTTTTCTTTCTTTAGCCTTTCCATATTTGTTTTTATATCTTTCTTTTGATCTTCACTCATTGAATTGTATTTTTTATTCAAATCATCAAATATAGTATAATCATTTCCTGTAAAGTTTTTATAAGCTTTTTCCAATACTTGCGATTCTTCTTTTGTAGGGCTATATCCTTTCTCTACATGTTTAGTATTTGTTGTATTAGTTTTAATTTGTTCTTTTTTATTAGAATTAATGCTGATAACACATATAACTGCAATTCCAATAACAATTATAAATATTCTCAATATAGTTTTATACTTATTATCTTTTAATTTCTCATGTAAATCATTATTCACTATTATCCCCCCTAGACTTATATACCATAATTGTATATTACTTGATATCTTTGTCAAATACAATAATAACATTATGAAAGAAAGTCATATAAAAATAGATTTGGTAGTAATTTTATTGTTATTATGCATATTTTTTAATTATTTACAAATAATATAACTGCTCAAACCTAGAAATTATACACAACAAAAGAGATAGCAATTCCTCAGTCTCCCAGCTATCTCTTTTCTATATTGCTGCTATTTTTTCTTACTACTTTCACCAGGTATATCCGCTGTTTTATCTACTGGTTTCGTGTTAAATGTAATATCATTACCATTTGATGTAGCTATTATAGTCCCTTCTAAATCTGTTCTAAATACATTGATATTCTTAGCGTTGAGCTTATCTATAGTTTCTTTATGTGGATGTCCATAATCATTATCTTTACCACAACTTATAATTGCATATTTAGGATTTACTTTATCTAAAAACGCTTGAGTTGTAGACGAATGGCTTCCATGATGCCCAACTTTTAGAACATCAGCCTGTATATCTAATTGTTTTTGTAGCATCTCGCCCTCACTTATATCCTCAGCATCTCCCATAAATATAAAAGAATTATTGCCATATTTCAATTTACATACTATTGAATAATTATTTAAATCATCATACTTATCACTATTAGGCGCTAAAAATGTTAACGTTGCGTTTCCAATTGTTACTACATCTCCAACTTTAGGTACAGTCATTTGTATATTTTTGCTCTTTAAAGCATTTAGCATATTGCTAAAAGTTTTTGTAGTAGTTGTAGCTTTTGGAGCATAGAAAGTTCCAATATTAAAGGCTTTTATTACATCATCCATACTACCTATATGATCCTCATGTGGATGAGTTGCAATTGCATAATCTATTGTAGTGATTCCAATTGATTTAAGATAATCTAAAGCTTTTTTATCACTGGTCCCCGCGTCAATTAGAATGTTCTTCCCATAAACTTGAATTAATTCTGAATCTCCTTGTCCAACATCTATATAATGTATCTTTAGATTTCCTAAAGTTTTTTGAGTTTCCGTTTTTGTTTCTGCAGTAGCTGCTGCTGTACTATTAGTATTACTTACTTGTTGGCTTTTCCCACACGATATTAGAAACAATGAAAACAATAAAGTTAGTACTAAGCTCATGATCTTTTTAGTTTTTGTCATTTTAATCCCCCTCTGCTTACTATTATTGTATATTATTTCTATATCGTGTCAATAATTATTAACCAATTATAACATATATTGTTTAGTTTATATTTCTTGACCTAAATAATTAGTTTATATTATAATAATTATGCAAAATGGACTGGTGGTGGCTTCGGCTACTGCCTTTTCAATTATTTTAAAATATTTTTGTGCATAAAAATAAAGCTAGGAATTTAATCCTAGCCTTTCTATTTTTTCAGTAAATTATTTTTAATTTTCTAAATTACTTACAGCATATTGTGCTTCTTCTTCAGTAAATTTTTCTCCTGAATCTGATACCAGTTGGTCATGTATAGCACTCTTAGACATGCTCATTTGGTCTTGATAAATTTTAGCTTTAGCTAATGCATTCTTTTTCCAATCTGCTTTTACATTATCTACAGCGTATTGTGCAGCTTCTTTAGGAAATTTCTCTCCGGCATCTGATGTTAATTGCTCATACAAACCCTTTTTAGATAAATTCATTTGGTTAGCATAAGTATCTGCTTTTTTTAAAGCTGACTGATATTCTTTAGGCACATTATCTTTTGTATCCTTTGTAGTATCTTTTGCGGTATCATTTGAAGTCTCTTTTGCAGTGTCTTTTGTGGTATCTTTTGAGCTTTCTTGCTTAGTATCTTCTTTTGGTTGTTGAGTGGAATTTGTTGTTTTAGAACTTCCACACCCTGCTAAACTAAATGTCACAAATGTCATTAACAAAAATGATATAATTTTTTTCATAATTCTATCCCCTTATTACTATTTTATAACAATATTGTATAATAATTATCATTTTTGTCAATAAAAAAAGAGCTAGGTTTCACCCTAGCTTTGAATTATAATTTAGTAATAAGTATTATACCGCATTACTTTATATCGTAAAACCAACTTCCCAAAGTTTCTTTTAATCCTAAACATTGGCTTATAGGCAAGTTTTGAGTTTCTATCCATACCCCTTTTTCATTCCCTCTAAAATAACACCTGACATCTTTAAAATATTGAAGTACGTAATCAGCATCAACACCATTAAAAGTATTATCGCCTTGATAGCCATTAGGTAAATAATTTGTAACTACATATCCAGTGGTTTTATTTAATATTCCTTCATTGAACTCATTCATATCACAATCAGTACTTATTCCGCTTACGTATCCTGTTTCGCTATATTGGTGACCTACTCTATTAGTAAAGAAATTAGAATTTAATTTCCATGGAGTATTGTTATAATTTGCTTCCCATAATGGATAATCTGCAATTCTATTATCTAAGTTATCCATAAAACTAGTGTAAGTATAGATACCAATTTGCATATTAGATAACTCTTTAAATTTAGCAATAAATCTTAAAATATAATCCATTAATCCATCAAAATTAGTTTCTACATCTAGCATTGGAATTAGATCACTAGCTTTATCCTTTATAGAATTATAAAAACTATTAGCCTGAGTTTCTGGCGCACTAGTTCCGACTAAGAAATGATAGAATCCAGTCTTTATACCTGCATAATGTGCATTTGAATAATTGGCAGTTAGATAACTATCTGTAAAAGTTGTTCCTTCTGTGGCTTTAATATAGACAGCTTCTACTCCTGCTGCTTTTACCTGGTTAAAATTTATATTTCCATTGTGATTACTTACATCTATACCTTTCATTTATATCTTCCTTTCTATAAAAAAATAAGAGCAACCTATAAAGGCTACTCTGAAAACTAGGCTATTGTTTGTTCTGCATCTTTTGTTACATATTGTGGTTGTTGGTCTTCTGCTGGTGCAATAACTAAAGCTTGTACTTTGCTTAATTGATTTGTTAATGCTGCCAATTCAGCTTTTAAATTCATGTTGTCATCTTGTAATTGCTTAATTAGTTCAGAATTATCTACAACTGCAGCTTTCCCTTGATTTATTTCACCTGCTATTGCTTGCCTAATTTCTGCTACGTCATCTTGGCTTAGCTCTGGAAACTTAGCTAATAACAATTTATCAAATTCATCTGCCTTAGATAACACCTTTTCTTCTACAGTTTTGCTTATTCTAAAGTTTTCATCTACTATGTTCCAAATAGCTTTTCCTACAGTAATATAATTTTTATTCTTTAATACAGTTTCTTCTAGTCCACTTTTAATTAACTTACTTTCTAATACCTTAATTATTAATCTTAATGCTGTTCTTATCATTTTACATACCTCCAATTATTTATTAAATATTCCTGTTTGAACTGCATAAAAAAAGAAGCTTATTAAAGCCCCTCCAATTGCAGTTATAAACCACTTCATCATACTGGTTAAGTTTTTAAGATTTTCACATAAGTTTTTAAGTTCCGTCTTTAGCTCTCTTCCATCCTGTTCAAGTTTATCGAGCCTATCCCCATGATTATTAAGCCTTTTGTCATGAGTTTCTATTTTGTCTCTTATTAATTCTTCATTCATATTACACCTACTTTGTTTCAAATTTTATATAATAAAAGCACCTACATCTCTGTAAGTGCCTTTTAGTTCATTTACTGTTATAAACGATTCTAATATTTATTTTTTATAGTTATTATTTGAATTTCTAAAATTTTTAATTTTATCTTATTTATAATTAATCATATGCTTATAGAACTACATTTGCAGGTATTTTTATTGTTACTGTCCCTCCTGGTAGAATATCACCAACATTAACTATAATATTTTTAGACGTAGAACTTGGATCAATTTTACCTTGAGTACTTGTTACACCATTAACTACAAAATCAATATGATTAGGGGCTGGATCATTTACTACTACTGCTTTAGCCGTCTTTGTACCAGTATTAGTTACTACTATAGTATAAGTAAAATTATCTCCTACCCATACGTCCTTTACATCTGCTGTTTTAACTACACTCAATGTAGTATCAGCTGATCCATGAAATATAATTGTAACATCTCCACCTGCATTATTAGTGTTATCACCTTTTGCATGAGCAATATTAACTATACTCTCTGAATCTGTTGGATCTGGATTTGGGTTAGTCCCCTTTGCTGTTACAGTTACATTACATGATGCACTTAGATTGCTTCCATCAGTTGTGGTTGCTGTTATTGTGCAATTTCCTTCTTTCAGCGCATTTACTTTTACAACTTTCCCGTTAGTTGGGTCTACTTCTATTGTTGCTATTGAAGAATCACTTACTGTCCATGTTACACTTACAGCTTCAGGTGTTGTTGTAGCCGTTAGTTTTCCTGAATCACCCTCTGTTAAATTCATTGATGATTGATTTAATGTTATTGAATTGCTTCCATTATTCCATGTTCCCCATGCGAATTCTCCACCATATACTCCAATATTAGCTTGTGTTTTATCCGGATTTGTTCCCGTACCAGCATTTTTCCATCCATCTGAAATTACACTATAGCCGTTATCTGAAAAACTTAAATTCCCTAAACATGTAGTGGTAGTAGTATATGCATTTTTATTTATAGCACAATTTAACCACTTAGTGTAATCTGTTCCAGACATAATATATGTTTTTTGAAAGTTATCTGGTATTATGAAACTACAATTATTAAATTTTACATTTATATCTTTGTTTCCATAACAAGGTGCTGGTGCTTTATCAGTTGCTATAAACAAACAATTGTAAAAATTTCCATATTGTTGTGTATCCATATCAAATCCATTTCCAACTAATGCGCAACTATAATTTGTAGCTCTATTACCTGCAGTATATTTAAAAATTATGTTATAAACACTACAATCAACGTTAAAGGCTGCGGCATGATTGTCTCTTACAGTATTTTTAGTACCATCTGATACTATAATTGTACCATTTGGCTCTCCTATAAATGATAACTTATGTTTAGTTTCATACAATCCATTCCCTGTTGTGCTCAAATTATAAGTACCTTTTCTTATATATACTGCATTTCCATCAACAGCTACAGCTTGTGCCCTTGGAATTGATTGGTATGGGTTTTCTGTACTTCCATCCCCAGTTGTATCATTTCCATTAATTCCATCAACATAAATAATTCTGTTAAAGCTTAAAGTTGTATTATTAATTTTTATTTTTTGAGTCGTATCTGCAGCCAATGTATTAGTAATACTTCCTATCATCATAGAAAATACTACCAAAAACATTATATTAAATTTTTTAAAATAGTTTCTCATTTATCATTTCTCCCTCTAATCTCTTACATTTCGAACATGTCCATTAACCATTCTAATTCCTATATTAGTAAATTCCAAGAAAAATCGTAATACAAATTCCTTTATATATTCAAAATCAAGTAATTTTTTACAAATATAAATATAATACTTCTAAAAGCATTGTTTTTAAATAAGCAATAAAAAAACACCATATTGGTGCTAATCTATTGCTTATATTCTTTTATTTAGTACATTATATTTTCCTATTATGCAGTATTTATTTTAAATATAAATAATGTAAGCACCCTTTCGGATGCTCTTAATTCTTATACCTAAGTTCTAATCTCAGAAATTTTTGTTCAATATAATTATAGGTAAAAATTGATATTACATATGTTATTGGTAATAATACTAAAAATAATATATTCCCTGTAATATATCTACCAATAAATTGTAATAAAAAGTAGTGTATTAAATACATGCTATAACTTACTTTTCCACAGCTTCTTAATACCACTACATTAAATATTCTAGATATTATACCACCTTGATTAATTGTTACAGTTAATATCAATATTCCTGCCAAAATTGCAAAGAATACTGGATAAGTCCATCCTAAATAATCTACTGTTGGGAAAATACCTATTAATTCTTTATAGTATTTTGCAGAAAATATAAATACAAGCAAAATTAAAACAGATACATAATTAAGACTACACTTAATATATTTATTATCTTTAATATTTCTAAGTAAGTTAGATTCACTAAAGTAAGAAATAGCAATTCCAATAAGAAATACAGAAATATAAAATACTGCTTGCTTTCCATTACCGTTCAAATAAAAAATATCTGTTGTTAAAAATGTATTTAATAGCAAACTTTCTATTAATATAAAAATGCTAATTATTAAGTTAGAAAATTTCAAATTTTTAATTAACATATAATTTATATAGAAAATAATAGGGCATATGAGATAAAAAAGCATTTCTTGCTGAGTGCTCCATAAATGTCCATTTGCTTGAGTAAATATTAGGTGTTTAAATATAGATTTTTCATTACCAATAAAACTTGGTAAAAATATTACAAATGTAGCAACAATAATATAATACATAGGTACTATTCTTTTTAATCTACGTATATAAAAATTACTAAAATATTTTAAATTAATTAATTCTATTTTCGCTACAAATGGTTGGGCTAATAAAAAGCCACTTAATACAAAAAAAATCCACACTCCAATGCTGCCTTGTCCACTTAAATTTAATGCATTAGTATGACTGACTATAACTAACAATATAGCTAGTCCTCTTATACCATCAAGCGCAGGAATATTTTCTCTTTTAAATTCATTATTCATAAATAATTCTCCTTTGATAAACCTAATTATAAAACAGATAGTAAAGTTTATCAATACTGTTAATTCGTTGTACTTACAATATCAGTATTAGCTATTTCAGCAACTTGGGTTGTATCAACACTATCCTCCAATGTTACAATTACTTCACTTCTTATTGGATTTTTATCTTCTTCATTTTTATAAGGTGTACTTTCCACTAATAATGGTGTTATTCCATTAGCTATTAATTCATCATTTAGTTTGCATGGATCTATATTGTTAAAAGTCAATTTCATATTAATCACCTACCTTTTGTACACTTAATGTTGGACTATATAAACCACTTTTTGTTACATTCAACGAACTACCACTATTTTGATATGCAGTTAATTCAATATAATCATTTACATTTAAATAAACCTGTGCTAGAGCTTGCATAATCATTGAATCACTTATAGCCCCTAACTTTGATACTCCAATATAATTCGTACCATTTATTCTAATACACGCTTGTCTTGTTCCAACACTATTACTATCCCATCCAATAGCTCCAACAATATTATAATTACCAGCCTTAAGTATAGTTACTCTAGTATTGTTAACCGTTGTGCTATGCATATTTTTTGAGTCTCTCACATTTGTATCAAATGGTATTGCTGTCATTGTTGAATTTGCTATAGTAATATTTAATGAATTAGTAACATTGCAGTTATACGCCCTATCTGACAATGACGTAGTATTAGCATCTGTTGAAGCTTTAACTTCATTTATCGCTCCTTTGATTGTTTGGTCTGTAGTTGTTAATGTTGCTGTTCCAAGAAAGAATGCTTTGAGTTTTGCCCAAGTAGTATTCCTCGTATTTCCATCCTGTTCTATCAATGCTAGGTCCGTATCTTTTGGATCTACTGTTGGTTTATCGCTTATTTTCCATCCCATTTAAATCATCTCCTATCCTATAAATTCAAGATTATTTTCGTCCACCAAATAGTCTCCATTTTCGTCTTCAAGATTACTAATAGACATTTTATTAATTAGAAAAAACATTTGCTGTATTATCTGCCAATTAGCATTATTCTGTAACTGAGCTATAACATTTTTACCATCTGATATTGTAATAATTAAATTATTATTTAATGTAGTTCCATTTGCTATATCTGCTTTCAATACTACATCTAGAGCATTTCCAGTAGTTATATCATCTTCTAACCTTTCTGCTACGCTTGTACCTGTTGCTATATCTGTTTCAAGTCTACTTGCAAGAGTTGCTCCTGTATTATTTAAATTAGTTAATGTACTTTCATGTTGCAAAGCTAATTGATTTTGCAATGCTAAATTATCAGCATTATCATTGTAGTTATCTATAAGCTTTTGAATCTGCTGCAAGGTTTCTATCTGGTCACTAGATTTAATAACAATATTAGTACTTGGATTTGGTTTTACTTCAAATGTAAAAGTATTAGTTATGTTAGTACCATTAGAATCTGATATCTCAACAATTCCCTCAACATCACCAATCCCAAGAGTTGCCTGTACGTCAAAATTAACTACAAACTGGTTCCCTGTTACACTTTGAACTATCTTTTCAACACTATATCCATCCGGTTTTTGTAGTACTATATGCATTTTCTGACCTGTTAAATCAAGGCTTGCAGACCCTTGAAATATTTTTATAGTCATAGCTAATGTATCGCCCTTACGTATATTCTCATAAAGGCATTTACCATTAGCATTTGTTGTGTCTATAGATAACTTTATAGGCTTTTGCATGTTATCCCTCCTTCCTTTTCAGGTAAAATAAAAAGAACCTATGCTTTAACATAAGTTCTTGATTTATATAATTATTTAATCCAAACTCCATCAGGCCCTATCTTATATCCGTCTGGTGTAGTTGCATCATGCATCATTGTTCCATCTGAATTTAAGTAGTACCATTTGCCATCTTTACCTTCTAACCAGCCAGTTTGCATTACTCCAAATTTATTTAAATAGTACCAATTATTGTTTAAATTTACCCATCCAGTTTGTATTTCTCCATTAACATTAGAGTAAAACCAATTACCTTCATCATTAATCCAACCTGTTACAACATCACCGTTTTTTAAAAAATAATCATGTTGAGTATCTTTGTCGTACCACCAACCATTAAAATTATCTTTTTTCATTGTTTCTCTATTTAACGCACTTGCTCCAAAAGATGTTATAACCATTAAACTTACCAAAATTGATAAAATTCTAATTTTCATTTGACATTCCTTCTTTCTTTTTTACTTAAATTATATATATCTTGAAAGATCTGTCAAATATTTTTCCATCAAATTAATCCTTGTTCTTGTAGAATGTGTTTGACTGCACCTGTAAAAGTATAATCATTTATTCCCATGCTAATTTGAAATTTAGAATCACTTATTGAAAATTTACTTAAAACTTCTAAATTATCAAATGTAATTTCCTCCATATTTCTTAATGCAGTATAAAAATAGCTTCCCTTTTGAAGTGCGGGGTTATCAAGCTGTAGATCTTTTAATTTTACATATCCATCATCACCTAACCATAAAACTATAGCACCACTTGCGTTTTTTATTTTAAATCCGCCATTTTGCACAGTTAAGCCACCAGCATCAAACGTACATGTGTGAGATCCTGTTGCATCTTTAATCGCTTCAACTACACTATCGACATTCTGCTCTATATAAGAACCAAATTCTCCCTTGCTTACTTTAGATTGTATTTTATCTTCTAAAATATTAATTGAAGACTCTGTATCTTTCTCCAAATTAGTTACACTTAATTCAATAGAGTCTGCTCTAGCTTCCATTGTAACTTGAAACTCTTTTGAATCTTTCTTTACCTTTTTTATATCCTTGGTATTTTTATCTGACTTAGTATTGGCTGTATTTGCTTTTGTTGATATTGATGAAATAGTCTTTGCTATATTCGTTTTCTTATTTCCTATTTCAATTTCTGCAATTTTACCTTCCCCATCATTTGCTAAAGCATTATATTTTATTTTTGTAACTCTGCCTGTAGCTGTTATGTTAGCTTTATAATAATTTATATTTACGCTATTGCCTAATTCGCATTTTTCTAACATTGAAATATTCTTATATTCTTCAGTATTTTTTAAAAGTATAAAATTAATTGTATTATTTATTGGTAACTTGTCTATACCTTCATCAAATTTCTTTTGAGCTCTTTCTCTAAGTTGATCATATACAATATTTAATGCTTCTTGAGTATCATCTACTAAAGAAACATCATCACAAACAATCTTTTTATAATATTTACCTAGTGTAGCAGCATTAAGAGAATATATTATCTCATTATTAGGAAGATAAACTCCATCATTGGAGCACATTATTAGAGCCGTAGCAAAGTTATCTAAGTCTAAATCACTTATTTCCTGCTCTAATTCTTGTAGATTCTTATTACTACTTATTTCAAAAGTATTATCTGAACCTCTTTCATCAACAAAATTAATTTCCTTATTGCTATAAACTATTTCTCCTCCATATGCTGCTTGTACACTTTGACTATTCCCGAGCAATCCTTCTAATGGAGATACATAAGAAACATCTAAATAATTGATAACCTTGCCTGTCTCTTCTTCCAATCCTAAATTTATCGATGTATTTGTATTTGTGTCTAAATTGCCAACATGATAATCTTTGTGTTCAACACAATTTGAAAGTATAATACCAACAGCTTCTTTTCTAGTCTTTCCTGCTGGTACCTCAACACCTAAAATAAAATCTTTCATTAAATCAGCTCTTGCAATAGCCTGGGCATAGATGGTTACTTCATTATTTCTGGTATTTGGTTTTCTAGTCCTTATCTTAAAAAGCTGTTCTCCCCTTGTATCTGTATCGCTTATAGGACATTTTATAATGTTTCCTATAATTAGATATTGTGATAATTGTTTTCTATCATTCAAAGTATAAACTAAATCTAAATTAAAGATTCCATCTACACTTTCAGTTACTATTGCACTTTTACATTCACTTAAAATCCACATATTATGCTCAAAGTTAGTTTCATTTTTATCAAATAATCTTATCATTATAAACACCTCCAATTAGGAATTATATCTACCTTAGTTACTCCTGTTCCTGTCCAACTCACATCATTCTCTCCTATATCTAAAAATGGGAATTTTCCTGTCATATATTGGCCTTTGTTTTCTAAAACACCTCGTAAATCACTATCTATAGTTATGCTTCCACCTACTATATTTGTAATATTAAAGGCTCTATTATTTATAGTGAAAGTGCATGATCCTGTGCCATATATAATTATTTTAGGCAAACTAACATAACTCGCCTTACTATTATTTAAAGTTGTACCACTGGTCAATGTTATAGCTTCTTTCCCTTCAAGCAGATATCCAAATGGCTGACAGTAAAACTGCATCAAAAGGTTATACATTTGGTTCTCTATTACTTGGCTTATAGGCACAACATTATTAATTCTCGCCTTGTAATATCTATCTGGAATATTGCCAAATATAACTTCACCAAAGCCCTGTAACCAGCTAGCGACATTTAAAGGATTGTTGCCTATATAATCAGCTTCAACTTGTTTTGTATCAGCTGTATATTTCTTGAATTCCGTAAGTGTTCCATCTCTATCTTCAATATCTACATCATTTACTACAGGTGTACTTAATTGAATAGGAGGAAGAGAAATAATTTTTAATCCTTCATTCTCAGCAACTCTACCATTCCAAATTAATGTTTTTTTCACTCTATCCCCTCCTAATACTTTTGATTCTTTTTATAGTAAAACCCTACTTCATTCATCCATTGTTCTGTACTTTGGCCTGTATATAAATTCAAGTTCTGAATAGGCATATTAAGTGACCTATCATTATGCACTACTGAGTTACCCTCATTATTTCTTGCCATATTGCCTATAAGTAACGATTGCATTTGAGCTTGTTGAGCCATTACGGCGGATCTCATTGTCGCTACTTGCTTAGTTATTTCAGATTTTATAAACTGCTCGGACTGCATGTGATTTTTAATAGCAGCGCCTTTAGAAACATAAGCAACTGCATTATCTGAATTAGCGATTTCAAACTTATTATCTTCATCTACGTTATATAATCCGGCATGAGGATTATAACTTGTGCCACTTGCATAACCTGTAGTACTTGCTGAATTATTTCCACTACTTCTAATTGAAATTAACTCTCTAACTGCTTCTTCTGTTGATGTTTGTTGTGAATTTAAACCATTAATTAAAGAATCAGCTAAGCTCTGCCCTGCATCCTGCCATTTTTGAGCATAACTATTTAATAATTTAACTAATTCATCATTACTTGATGTTAATAGAGTATAACGAGCCTGTGCATTCAAAGAATCCTGTTCCAGCAACTTATCATAATATTCATCAGTTGCTTTTAATTCCTTTTCTTTAGCTTCTTTCTTAGTATTATATTCTTTCTCTAATTTCTTCTTTTCATCTTCTAAGTCCCAAGAATCTTCTTGTTTAGAAAGTTCCTTCTTAGAATCTTTTATTTGTAATGCATACGCTCTTTTATCTGCTTCACTAGCTGTATTATTCATTTTTGCAGTTAATACAGCAATTTTATTACCATACTCGTCTCTTGTATCATTCCTTGAATTTTCTGTTGATTTCTCCTCAAGAGCTGCTAATTTCTTATTGTATTTATCTTGGAGCTTAGTTAACTGATCATTAATAACTTTTTCTGCAGCTGTCTTTTCCTTTTCAAGCTGATTTTTAATAGCTGTTGTAGTTGCCTCAGCTATTTTGGTAAGTGTATTTTTACTTTGCTCTGCTATTTCTTGCTTCTGCTTTGCTGTATTTTTTGCAACTTCAATTTCAAGCTCTGCAGCTTGCTTAGCTGTTTCAACTGTCTTTTCTGCATAGTCCTTTTGTCTTTGGTATTCATCATCGCCTAAAGCCTTTCTTTCATTGCTTGTTAAGTTATTAAGCCTATCAAGTTCAGCCTTTGCATTAGCATAAGCTTCATTATTATCTACGCTCATTATATTGGCGTTATCAACAGCATACTGTGCTTGCCTTATCTGTTGTTCAAGTCCACTAAAGCTTCCAGTAGTAGAATTCATTTGATTGATAAATCCCTTTGCCAACTTCTGATTTAGCTGTATACCATTTTTAGCGCTTTCTTTTGTATTACTTGAGATATTCCCCAACAAATTATTTTGCGAGCTCATAGCACTAAGTAATTTGTTAACAACAACTCCAAAACGACTATCTACAGCATTAGAAACATCTTTTTTCATTGCATTAACGCTAGAGCCGTGGTCTAGTATTCCAGTTCCACCGCCTAGATAATATAGTTCATTTTCACCTGTAGACATTTCCCAACCATGCTCATCTTTTGTTATTAAACTATCACTACCTCCACTAGTACCAGTATATTTCTTTTCTACATTTGGGGCGCTAGCAGCAACAGAAATATCTCCGATAAAGGGTAAATACTGCTTTAAGTTTTCCCATCCCTTAAATATAGCTTCAAATAATGTCTGATGATATTCTGGTACTTTATTAACTGTACCAGATAAATTATCGACTGCTCCAGCTGTCTCATTTGCATTGGTTGTTGTGTCTATATTTTTACCTAATGGTATGTTATCAACTGATTGCTTAACACCATCTAAGTCCTTAACTGTGCCATCTGAATTAGTTTCAATCTTGATTGGATTACCATTTAAATTTAATATTCTATAGGTTGTTCCATCTGTAGCCGTCTGTAACTCTCCTAATTGAGCTATAACTTTACCATTACTATCTAATAATTCACCATTTGAATCAACAGTTGCACTTTTAGTATTATCTAATGACTGTTTGATTTTTTCATAAGCTTGTGTAATATCCTGTGCCGAGCCTTTAGCATCTTGAGCCCACTTTTCACTATAGCCACCAATCTCTCCGGTTGCTTGACCATAAGCTGCAACTATGTCACCACTAACTTTATCTACTGTTACATATACATCTTCAAATCCACCAGTACTTACATTCTTTAATCTATACATACCACTCTGAGTGATGTTTGTAAGGCCTGTATAAGTAGACTCCATCTTTTGTAAAATTTGATTTCTTTCTTTATCCTTATTGCTTAATACTTCACCAGTATACTTATTTAAGGTTCCTACTAATTTAGGATTTTCTCTCTCAATTGTTGCAATACATTCTTTCCATTGATCTTCTTCTGATTGATTTATCTTATTTTTCTTCTCAGTAAATTTATCAATCTCTTTTTGAGTTGCCTCGGCTTCGACTCCGCTTTGAGTTTCTAATAATTTTTTTAGTCTATCTATGTTAACATCATAATCCGTAGCAGTCTTTATACGTTGCTCATCTAATTTACTTTTTTGATCTTGGAGTAATTTTGATGCATCAGCACCGCTTAAATTGTTAGCTCTGTTAGCAAATTCGTTTTTCAAATAACTTTGTGCCTGCTCATTTTCTGCTTCTTTTTGTGCCGCAAGTTCAAGCTGATGGATCTCTATATATCTATTTTTTATATATTGCTTTTCTTCATCTGTTAAGTAACCACGTTCCTTTATGCCATCTATATATTTTTGATGTATCTCTTGCTGGTCCTTTGTGACTTGATCAATTTGAGCTTGACTAGATTTGCTAAGTGAATCTAAAACTTGTTTTTCAGTATCATCAATAGTGCTATCATCGCTCATAAAAAGCTTAGACATTTCGCTTTGTACTTCTGTCTGTCTTGATTTAATAGTCTTTATAGCTTCATCACATAGAGTATCTATCTTTTGATTAAATTCCTTTGTTTCATCATCACTTATTGCATTATCAAAATTTATATTAGATAGAAATAAAGAAAATTCTCCAACCGACTTAGTAGCATCTTCGACACTTTTTTTAAATTGTTCACTTACATCACTACCAAAATCTTTATATGCTAGTCCGGCTTCCTGAAGCTCCTCTTTTGATTTAACGGTATTTCCAGTCAAAGAATTTATCACTCTTTCAAAGACACCTAAATCCTCTGCGCTTGTATCAATTGATTTTGACATTATGTCATTAGCTGCAGATACTGTTCCCATAACCGCTGCTAAACCTGCAACACCAGCCGTTACTGGTCCTAATACTGGTGCTAACTTGCTTAAAACTGCAACTGTTTCACTTACTTTTTCACTCTCTGCTACAACTGTTCCTAACCCAAGTATTTGCTTTATCCCACCACTGACTTTAATTAATCCGCCTATACCACTTGTTAAACCGCCTATTAATTTTAAAAGTGGTCCAGCTGCTGCAGCTCCCAAAAGTAACTTAGCATAAAATTCTTGTTGTTCTGGTGTTAACTTTGAAAATTCATTTGCTAGATCTTCGATATCGTTAGCTATACTTGTTATTGCTGGTGCGAAATCCTCTTCAACTTTTATTGCTGCTGTTTCTAAGCTTCCTGTCATCTGCTCAATAGCACTTTTGCTATTATCTTGCATAGTTTTAGCCATATCTGAAGCTGCGCCATCTGCATTTTTATAACTTGCTGTTAAATCATCTAGTTGACTTGAACCTGCATCAACTAAAGTTAATAAACCAGACATAGCTTCTTGTCCGAAAATCGTAGCAATATAATCTTGCTTCTGTTGGTCTGTCTTACCCTTTAGTGATTTAGTTAAATTACTTATAATTCCACTTAAAGGCAACATTTTACCTTGAGCATCAAAAGCTTTAAACCCTATTAGTGCCATTGCATCTGCTGCTTCTTTAGCTGGGCTTGCAAGTCTAGTCAATATACTTCTTAGCGTAGTACCAGCCATAGTTCCCTTGATACCACTATTAGCAAGTATTCCAATAGCTGCGGTAGTCTCTTCTAAGCTTATACCTGCTGCATGTGCTGCTGGAGCTATAAACTTAAGTGCTTCTCCTGTATCTCCGACTGCTGCATTTGTTGCCGCTGCATTTTTAGCTAATACATCAGCTACATGTCCTGCTTTATCCGCTTCCAATCCAAATCCACGTAATGTTGAAGCTGCAATATCAGAACTATTAGATAGATCTTCTCCGCTACTTGCTGCAAGGTCTAACATACCAGGCATAGCTTGCATTATTTCTTCAGTAGAAAAACCTGCACTAGCTAGATTCTCCATACCTTCGGCTGCTTGTTTTGCACTAAAGGCAGTATCTGCACCTAACTGAAGTGCTTGATCGTGCAATTTAGTAAACTCTTCTCCTGTAGCTCCACTAATTGCTTTAACTCTAGACATTCCAGAATCAAAATCCATACCGACTTTTGCAGCTGCAGCACCTAATCCAACTATAGGCAAAGTAACTCTAGTGCTTAATTTATCGCCTACATTAGAAATTTCTTCTCCTGCTTTAGTTATGCCCTTACCAATATCTATATTTTCTAAGCTTTTCTTAACGTTTTTACCTGTTTCTTGTGCTTTCTTATCAACTTTATCTAAGGATTTAGTAATAGACATACTGGCACTAGAAAAATTGCCATCCAAACCATTAATGGCATCTTTAGCAGAATCTAAGCTTATCTTTTTATTATTTAAGCTATTTAGTTTAGTTTCTAACTTAGTAACACTAGCCTCTGCTTTTTCCATTTGGCTAGCTATTTTATTTTGATCTTTTACATTTGTAGCATTCTCATAAGCTTTCTTTAAATTCTCTAGTTTTTCTTTCTGCTTATCTAATTGAGTGCTAGTTTTTTCTATTGCTTTATTGGACAACAATTGGAGCTATTATTTTGCTTGTTCTAACTTAATTATATTACTGCTATCAGACACTTCGTTGAGTAGTGTATTTATATCAGCCTTATCTTTATTGCTGTTATTATTGTCTTTATTCTCAGTGGTCTGCTCTATCTTATTTGTTGGTGTTCCATATATCCTATTCAATCCATATATAGTAGCGTCAAGCCTGTTCTTCTCTGACTTACCTGTTAGTGCTATCCTTATTAGATTGTCCATTAGCGACTTAGCATGACCATTCATCTCTACATCTGCTAGGTTTTTAATGATAGTTTTATACTCGTCAAAGGCAGCCTTAAACTCCTTATTCTTCAACCAGTTATCAATTGTCTGTCTTGTAACACCTACCAACTTACCTGTATCCGTTTTATTCTCACCGTTTGCGAGCAATTCAATCGCTTTGTATTGTTCATCTGATAAGCGTTTTTTATCTACTTCCATAGTCTTAACCTCCTTTTACGCTTTTACATTTGAATATTGAGTGTTTTAACTTTAGATTTATTACACTAAGAAGGGGTACGGTCACTAGGAAATATATATTATTTATATACGTCCTACTCAGCGTACCCCCTCTATTAAGTTCTTAGTGTCAATATAAAGTTTATTATCTTTGTTAACCTTATACTTTTTGATCTTATAATAATACTTGTTTTCTATTGTGCTTATTATTACTGCTATCTCTCCACTGGATAATTGTAATTCAGTTAAACTTATTTCACCTTGGATATATTTCTCCTGGAGCTTTCTAAATGCATTAATGTAAGCTTTGTTTCTCCAGAAAGATTTATATTCTTCTTGAGACACTTGAATTAATTGCCCTTGGTCCTTATCTAACCTAAAGTAATAATAACCATCCTTTGATATTATTCTTTTATCCTGTAGAGTGTTATCCCACTTAATAACAGTATTCTTATTTATATTAGCTTTATTTGCTATATCTTCTATACTGTTTGGTTCTTCTTTAGTTCTTATATTGAAGTAATCAATAAAGTTGTCAGCCTTTTTAACATTGTACGTTTTATTTATTATATACTTGGTTTTACATTGTTGCAGCTCATACACTGTTTTATTATTCTGAATATACTTTCTGATTAACTTATATCCTTTTTCGAGTAATCTTTTATCTAATGTCTTGCGTCTTTCTATTTGCTTAAGCGCATTAAGATTAACTTCTAAAATACTTTTAAGTTCATTCCTTGAGACTTTCATGTTCTTCTATCACTATTTTTAAAACATTCTTCTATCTCTTTCTTACTATATGGATAATAATATAAGGTCATATGTTCACAGCCTTTTATATTGCACTCTTTACATAGACTAGGAGACTTACTACACTCCACTTGTCCTTGGTTATTGAATTTTAAATTTAGGATTAGTTTCTTTTTCATGTGATAGTCTCCTTTCTGTTTTATTGAATTAAAAAAGAACCCTATTTGTTAGAGTTCTAAAATATAATTTATTTCGCTATTTGCCTTTATGTTTTAAAAATTTAGTTATACGAGCAATATATTGCTAAAGCTATAAATATAAGAAATATAATTAAGTAAGGATTTTACTTAGCTTTTTCTACAATGCTATAACTCACATGTAAATCTTGAAGCTTTGACACCAACTTCCCATCATTGATATTCGCTGTACATAAAATTTTGTTCTTATACTCCGAATTATTTTTGGGGATTATTTTAATATTGTCTTCATTTATTACAACTTGTGAAATTTCATTTTTATCTAATAAATTAATAAATTCGTTATAGCTAATTTCTTTCTCCGTAGTAGCCTTTTTAGGAAAATTATATGCAACTGACAATAACAATAATATTACAAAAACTACACTAATAATTTTAACTGTTTTTTTATCCTTCATAATTTTATCCCCTTCCATATAATATAATTATACAGAAATAGGCAATTCCCTTCAATAAATAAAAATAATATAAAAAATACCCCATATCGACTACATATCGCTCAAGTATAAACTTAAGCCTTCATCTTTACAGGGTATTTAAATAAAAAGGTTATCAATTATGAGAGGGCTGTAAATTTCCTTTTGAGGAATTCTTTACAATACTATTCTACCTCATTTAAAACTAAAAATTATTCGTTTTTTATTCCAATATTATTCCACCAAATCACGCTCTTTTAGCATAACCACATAACCTACATGTGCAAAATTTTCCTTGTCCTACTTCACATACATCTTCATCGTCTTTTCTGTGACCTTTACTATTACAGTTTGGACATTCTTCTAACTTATTACAGAAACAAACACTTTCTTTATCTTTATAATATATTATACACTTCATATGCGAACCTCCGTTCGTATTATTTTATTCTATTGTATAATAAAAGCACCACACTTACAATAAAATGTGATGCTTAATTTATTAGTATAGTGCAGTATTTTTAACATAAAAAATACCGCAAATTCATTTCTGAATAATACGGTATTTATAAACGCAATAATTTCGTATAAATAATTATTTTTCCTCTTGATTGCCAGATCTATCACTTTTGCCTATCGCATAGCCAAGATAAGTAGTTATAACTGGTACGATAATCTTCCAAAAATCAGTAATCTGAGCATAATCCATTTTCCATGAAATAATAACAGTTCCAATTATGATTGAAAGCAAAAGCACAAAAGCATAAAAGCTTGGAGTAATTAATCTACATATTACTTCTTTTTTTAAACTATAATTATTTCTTTCCCTTTCAATTTGAATTTTAGGATTATCTTTTACTAGCTTATTTTTGTTTTGATTTAAATTATTCACTTTAGGGATACTAGGATTAAATTTAATACCGTTTTGGGTAATTTCCTTACTATTCACCCCTATTCCTCCTTCTCAAAAAAAGTATAGAATAGAGAATAAGAGGTATATGCTCTATTATCACCCATAGCATTAATACGAAAATTAGCATAAATTTCTTTTTCATTCAATGTCCCTAAATGAAAAGGCTCCATAGTGCCAAAATTTAATATTGTATGTGGATTTATAAATTTAACATTTAGTATTTTATTTTCAATAATCTCTAGATCAATTGAACCCTTATTTCCAGAATCATTAATCACACTAGCTCGTACAATAAAATCATCATTAAATATAAATTCAACTGGTTCCATAGCATATGACAAAAAAACACCATTATCTATTACTTTATAACCTTTACTCTTTATTTCCATAGATAAATCCCCCATTTCTAAATTGATCACATTTGAAATTATAACATGATTAGGGAGAATATTCATTATCTTTAAATACCGCATTATTCAATTTTCAAAGATCAATTTAAATTTATTACATATCCTCTAAAATTTTATTTTCTGCTGTTTCACTCCATAAAGGTATTGCGTTATCTATACGATTGTTTATAACCCAACAACCTTCTAACATTTCAACATATCCAGCTAAATCAGTATCATCACCCATAACAGTCCCCTTTTGACAAACTTTCATTCCTTCAAAAATCATATCTCCATCAATATCATTAATTTCAGTAAATTGGCCAACAGTATCTTTGTCTATTTCTACGTAATTGGGATTATTAACACTTATTCTTGAGTTTATATAATACTTATCATCTCCTGTTATAATGTCAGCATGAAAATACCCATAATGCCAAATACCTAATTTATCTTTACCTCTGAATAATATTTCTCTCATATTTATCACCCTTTCTACTTCGTACTTTCTACATATCATGAAACTTTGTTCCATTGGTCCCAATTTGCAATTAATTGTATTAACCTTCTTTTCTTCTTATTTATCTCTGATTGTGACCAGTTCATTGTGTTACCTATTTGCATTTCTCCCATTCCCTTTTCATATTTCATCTTAAGTAACTCTTTAAATACTCCTTTTATTGGTTCTATTGCATCTTTAATGTAACTAGCATCAAGTTCTATTTGATCTATCTGCTCTAAAATCTTTTGCTTTTCCATTTCTTTAGCGCATTTTCTTTTTATCATGTATTCTGTTAACTTCATGGCTTCTTTTTCTGCATAGCTTGAGCCATCACCAGAGCTTTGTACACGTTCCTCATATGATATAGGTTTTATTCCTGGTTCTATATTTATATTGCAGCTCTTTAAATCATTATCTATAGCTTTTATTTGCTTCTCTAGGAGATTTATTTTATTCTTTAATGAATTTATTAGCTTGTCCTTTTGGTAGTATCTACGCACCTTATTTTCTGTTTCTATGAATAGTTCTTTATCCATGTTTTACTCCTCTTTCATCTAAATTTACAAGATAAAAAGGCCACGGTAGTAAATAGATAATGTCAAAATTGGACATATCCATCTATTTCCCGCAGCCATTAAATTCTTAATGCTTTCCATCATATGATGGGGTACTTATTATTATTGTTTTTCTTATCTTTATCATATCATATGATAGTCCTTAATACTTGTGTTTTCAATAGTTCTGTTCTATTTATTATATATAATAAATATTATTTTATATACTTTTCTACAATGGATAATAGTCCAACACTTTCAGTATTTATCATAGTATATTTTGTCAGCTGTTCTTGTAATAAATCAACC
>Ga0209281_1000865_pt1 | contig 26484 bp, 21 predicted proteins | sample MedtruBG_FD_187514 | JGI IMG/M metagenome (GOLD analysis project Ga0209281, IMG submission 187514) | Root nodule microbial communities of legume samples collected from California, USA - Medicago truncatula BG (SPAdes) (version 2) | ecosystem: Host-associated > Plants > Roots > Nodule | place... | reverse complement strand
TGTGTTGCAACATAAACCTAACATATTGGAGGCATCTATGCTATTTTTTTATAAAATTTTATTAAAGTAATCTATGGATTTATATCCATAGAAATATTTCTCAAATTAATGCACAAGTCAAGTAATTTATATATTAAATATACTTCCTGTTCCAAATTAAAAAGTTTCTTATTTTTCCTCTACTTCTTAAATATTATTTTCTAAGTCTTCAATTGTTAATATAGGGCTTTTAATGAAAAACTTTAGGTATTCTATAGCTTCTTCATTTTTTTCTCTTTCTGAAAGAACGCAATCTTTTAATATTGTAACTAAACCATCTCTATCGTAGGCATCTATCACTGTAGACCTTATACTAATATCTGTTCCATATCCTGCAACATATATGTGTTTAATTATTCGGTATTAAAAATTTTTCGAATTCTTCACTTTTCAAATCTTTAAATATTTTCTGCATATCAATTACGAGTAATGCAGATTTCATAATATAACCTCCACTTCATATACTTAACACATCTTTGAAAAGATATAATCACTATTATAATATTCAAAAACTTCTCTATTTATTGAATTTATAATAAGAATTCCAGCATAATTCTATAAAATTTCTATTGTTCTTGTAACCTATGGTTAATTTGTTTTTTATGCATTCTTATGTTAAAGTACTATATATACTATATTTAATTGTATTATAAATACTTAAATACTAAGGGTGATAGCATGAATTCATTTGAACTTGATACTTTTTTGCGCGAATATACTTTTTTTGAAAAGTTTCTCCTAACTTGTGAAAACAATAATTATAATAATAAGGAATCTGTGAAATCTTTTATCAAAAATACACATTTTGATAAAAGCATTATGAGAAAATTTCCATCCGTTGATGAGGAAAATTCAGAAGACTTTCTAACTAATCCAAAAGAGCAATTTGAGACTAAAATCATCACACATCCGATGGAAGGTATAATATTTACTTGTCACCCTCGTTTTGGAGAAGCATTTGAACATCATCATAATTACATTGAAATGGTTTACGTTTATTCCGGTGAATGTCATCAGATAATAAAAGGAAAAAATGTCACCATGAAAAAAGGTGATGTATGTATATTGGACACAAACGTATTACATTCCATTAAACCAGCATCTGAAAATGATATAATAATAAATTGTCTTATGAGTAAAAAGCATCTTGATAACATTTTACTAGATCGTTTATCAGGGAATGACTTACTATCAAGCTTTTTTATTAGATCACTTTACCATAGTAATGATTTTAACGATTATATATTATTTAATTCCAGCAAATCTGAAAAACTTGCTAAATTAATGGAAGACGTTCTTTGTGAGCATTTCGATAAATCTCTTTGTTCTGATGAAGTTATTAATAGTTATATGATAATAATTTTCTCCGAGCTTCTTCGCGTGTATGAAAGTCATACAAATACTAAGAGTCGTGATTTGCTAAAAAACGCTAGTATTACAGATATAATTCTTTATATACAAAACAACTACAAAGATGCAACTTTAACTTCTGTTTCTGAGTATTTTCATTTTCATCCAAATTACTTAAGTACAGTAATAAAAAAATTTACCGGAAATAACTTTACCTTTGTCTTACAAGAAGCAAAACTAAAAAAAGCTGCATTTTTTTTAAAGAACTCAAATATTCCAGTAATTGAAGTAGCTAATAGTGTAGGCTATGAGAATACCAACTTTTTCTATAAAATATTCAAAAAGTATTATGGATGCAATCCAACTGACTATAGAAAAAATTTTTCTAACGACTATAGATAGACAGCATATAACTTACCGAAATAAGTAACATATTGTGTTTCGGTTTCTAGGAATTTTGATAGATGATTCTACGACTAGAGGTTGCACCCACACTGCTTGCTTCAACGACAAGCCTTGAACAATCAGTGTGGAACAACCTCTAGTCAAGAATCATTACTATCAAAATTCCAATGAAACACTGCAAACAATATGTTACTTATTTCTGGTATAGTGATACGCTTAAAATTGCAACTATGCATTTTATTCATACTTTGAAACATTTACCACACCAAAAATTTAATTATTTCTATTAAGTGTTATACCTTTAATTTATAAATTAAGTAATATTTTTAGTTTTGTCCTGCAACAACTTCTTCAATTGGTTTTGAGGACATTTCTGGAATTGGTGCAACTGCTGCTGCGCTTAAAAGACCTGTAACTGCAAGAACTCCATATAATAATGTAAATCCACCTGCCCCTATCAATGCTGGTGCAACCACTGGAACTATAGATTGTGGCAATTGACCTGCAATATTCATTATTCCAAAATCTTTAGCAGCATCTTGTGGATTTGGTAATATTCTAGCAATTAGAGCCATATCTACTGCAATATAAGCACCATATCCAAACCCTAAAATACCTGTGCCTATAAATACAACTTGTACGGTCGGTGCTATAGCAGCAACAAATACACCAATAGCAACTATAACAGCTGCACCTGCTACAAAAGGTTTTTGTTTACGGAATTTATCTGAAAGCATCCCACCTAAAATCGCTGAAACTCCAAGACCTATTGTTTGTATTAATGAGTTCAAAGTTGCTACTCCTGTCACTTCTTCCTGAGGTATATTAAACTTTTGCATAAAATATAATGTAGCATATACTTGACTCGCAAAAGCTGTACAAACGAGTAAACGTGTTATTACTCCCCAAGTAAAGGCAGGATACTTTTTAGGACTTGGATAAAATTTAGATAACTTTTCTCCAAATGTTGAATTGTTTGAATCTTTATTTGATATATACTGTTTAATAGGTGCATCCTTGACTAATATACATGTTATTAATGCGCCAATTAACGAAATAGCAGCTACTACACCATATTTAGTAGTTAAATTAAGATTATTTAATGCTGTTAGTATTACCATACCAACAAGTATAGCTACTGGATTAAATAAACCTATAACTCCAGATGCTGTACCTCTACGCTTTTCTTCTACCTGGTCTGAAAATAACGCTGAGTAAGCCGCAAATGAAGTTGAATAAGAAGCAAGTCCAATACTCCAAAATACTACTACCATTGTAACACTTTTAGTTAAAGCAATTCCCATTAATGAAGCTGCACCTATTGCTGATCCTATTAGAATCCAAGTACGCCTACGACCAAAAAAGAAAGTCGTTCTATCACTTATTGCACCACCTATATAGTTAAAAATAACACCCACTAATGCACCTACCCCAGATGCTAAGCTGAAGTCTACTGTAACATTTTGTGGGTCAATTTCTAAAAATTTAAACGTTAGAAGTATTGCTAAAGGAATTACAGTTGCCATAGTATAAGTTGATTGTCCAATTAACATACCAAATAGTAATTTACCAAAAGGTGTTTTTGTATTACTAGAAATATTTGAATTACTCATTTTATTACGCCCTTTCAATTTATAATATTTTTTACTTTCGAATTAATAATCTCTTCATTTTTTAATATTTAACAAAAAATAAGTTATATCATTCCTTTAGAAAAGCTTTTCATGTAAACATTTTAATACATTCTACTTATTTGTTTAACGACTAATCATAATATTAACTACAACTGAATTTAAGTTTATATGTTTTACTACTCATATTAGTTCTAATGACTTTCTAATATTTAATATACATATTATTCTATGGTTCATTTATAAGCAGATAAAAAAAGCTAGGTATTAAACCTAACCCTTATAGTAAATTTGTAACAATCCTGTAACAAAAATCGAGTTAATTTTGTTACCTCCCCTAGGCATTGATATAACTAGCTTAGAATACATTTGTAAAAAAATAAAGCTAGGATTAAATTTAATCCTAGCCCTATTCTTAAAACGTAACTGAAAATTCTTCTTCTTTAAATGTTTTATAATTTTTCGAAATTATTTTGAATTTACCTTCAACACTGTTAAATGATGTAGTGATACTACTGCTATTGAATTCAATACCATCTATTGCTGTTTTTCCTGCTGTAACATTAGGACTAAACATACCATATACCATATATCCATCTACTGATACATCATCTGTTTGTATTATCAGATCTTGTTCACTCTTATTCTCTATTTGTAGACTTACTTTTCTAAAATATGAACTTGATCTATCCACACCTAAATAAGTAATCTTTACATATTTATTATCTAATAAAACCTTTTGATTTTCTTTTGGTTGCATAATTCCTTTTGAGTCAACATAGTAACCATCAACTACTGTATCTGTTGCTAAAGTACCGTCAGCTTTTAAGTAATAATTTTTTCCTCCATCATTTACCCAACCTGTTTTCATTGCTCCATCAGCACCTAAATAATAAGTATATCCGATATTTATCCAACCTGTTTGCACAGTATCTCTAAAATAATACCAACTACCATTAATTTCTTTCCATCCATAATAACTATCTCTATTATTTTCAACCCAGCTCCACGTATTGTCAGAGTTTTGTCTCCAAGCGGCTGAAGCTCCTACTGGAACAGCTCCTATAATTAATAAAGCTGTTAGTATACTAGCTATAATTTTTTTCCTCATCACTAAATTCCCCCTCATAAACTTTATAACATAATTGTATATTATTTCATATTTTTGTCAAATATGCTAGGTAAAACAATAAGAAGCATATAATAAAAAGTAGCTTTATGAAGGCAAATTTATCTATATTTTTAATCTCTTTATTATTAGCTTAACTGAATATTTTCTTTAATATATGTAAATAATTATTTATTGAAAGAACAAACTTTCAACTATGGTAAGAAATAGCAACTGGTTCCCCACGCTATCTCTGTTTTTATATATAATATAAAGACCACCTTATATTATAATTCGTATTCTTTTATGGCGCTATGCATATTTCCCTTGCAACGAACAATTATATTAAAAGAATAAAACGAGCATGAACCTATAATCAGGTCCATGCTTTCATATATATTTATTAATATTTAAAGTTTTTTCATTTAATTGCTCCTAATCTGGAATTTAATTCCTCAAGTACTCTTTAAAAAGTTTTAAGAAAACAGAGCTAATATATTAAATTATGCACTTAATTTTATATTCCCCTGATCCAAATTCCCTATCATCTTCATTTGGTAATCTTAGTATTGCTGTGACTCCCACTGGAACTACAATGTTCATTTCATTTCTATTATCTCTTAAGTCCCATTTAACTTCTATATTTCCATATGGACTTTCATAAGATAAGCTGCAATACTCAAAAGGGGATTCTAAATCTGGTTCAATTATAAATTTACCGCTTTCTTCAGAAGATTTTACAAGTCCACCAATCTTTCGAACTATATAATCTTGTACACTTCCTAAAGAATAATGATTATATGATATTATGCTTTTATTTCCATCTGGCTTAATTGCATCCCAACATTCCCATATAGTTGTTGCTCCTTGTTTTACCATGTATAACCATGATGGACATTCTTCTTGTAGTAAAAGCTTGTATGCCAGCTCCTTTTCACCATAATTAGTTAATACATCTAATAATATTGGTGTACCTAAGAATCCTGTATCTAATCTATTTCCGTTTTCCTTGATTTTAAACGTAAGCCTATCTATAAATTTCTTATTTACTTCGTCATTACCCATTTTAAAATGAGCTGCTAATACATATAATCCCTGTAAATCATTTAAAATCTTTCCTTCAGAATCTACAAAGGCTTGGTTAAATGCATCTTTAACTTTCTTAGCTAAATCAGTGTAATGTGCTCTATCTTCTTCTTTACCTAATATGTTTGCAATATTTGATAGAAGCTCTGAGGAATATGCAAAATACATAGTTGCTACTTGATCTGCTGTTAATTGCGCAGACTTCATTGGATCTAAGCTTCCATCTTCTTTGGTACAGCTTGGGGTCATCCAATCTCCATAATGGAAATCCATATCCCATACATATTTTTCATATTCTTTTGACTCCTCTGTAATATTAGAAGCACATCTTTTTTCAACGTAAGTTAACCATTTCTTCATCATTTCATAATTATCTTTAAGAAAATTAATATCTTCATATTGAACATATAAATGCCAAGGGATAATTATGCAGGCATCTGACCATCCAGCAGCACTTACATTTCCAAAACCACTTGAAAGCATATTATCAGATTCTATCCATGGTATTAATCCAGGTATTTGTCCATTTTCATATTGTTCAATTCTCATATTTTCAAGCCAACGTCTCATAAAGTTATCAATTTTCATATTGAAAATTGCTGTTGGTGTATAAATTTGCGCATCTCCTGTCCAGCCGCCTTTTTCTCTTTGAGGACAATCTGTAGGAACTGAGAAAAAGTTACTTTCTTGTGAATGGTATATATTTTCTACTAGCTTATTAATCTTTGAATTTGAAGTTTCAATGCTTCCACTTCTTTTGCAATCACTAGATAATACATACGTAGTAAAGTTTTCTTTATTAATTTCTCCTGGGTATCCTGTAACTTTTGCATATCTAAATCCTTGATAAGTGAACTTAGGAATAAACACTTCTTCATCCCCACCCTTTAAAACAAAAGTGGTTGTTTGAAATTTATTTTGCCCCATAGTATTAACAAAGAAATTTCCTTCTAGGTCTAATTCCTCAGTATGTTGCAATTGAACAATATCACCTTCTGCACCGTTTACTTTAAATTCAACTATCCCAGCTATATTTCTTCCAAAATCAATTACCTTTTCACCCTTCGGTGTTGTAATCACATTTACAGCTTTAATTTTTTCTATGCATTTTATTGGTTCAGCTAAGTCAACCTTTAGTTGTTTATATCCATAATCCTTTTCAACAACCTTAAAATATTCTCTTTCTTTTTCTATATGGTTTTGTTTTTCACCAATAAATAAATCTGAATACTCTACTACTCCTGTTGTCGCTTTAAAAGAACTATCTGTCCCTATAATTTTTCTTTCCCCATCTGAATATTCAATTTCAATTTGTGCTAATAAGGAAACATTATCGCCAAATTGATGACCTATTCCTGCTAAACCAATTCTACTCTTATACCACCCATCAGCCACCGTAATTTTAATTTCATTATTACCTTGTTTAACTTGATCTGTAATATCATAAGTTTGATAATACTGAAGCTTTGGATAAGTAGTAAATCCTGGTGCTAAATACTCATCTCCAACTTTTCCTCTATTAAATTCTGCTTCATAAACACCATGAGCAGTTATATATATTCTAGCCTTCTTTATTTCTTTATTTTCCACTGAAAATTCTTTTAAAAATACTACTGATGGATCTAATGAGATATTTTCGATTTCCTTAGGATCAGGATGATACGAAAAAATCTGTCCAAAATTAAATTCTTCTTTTTGAGATTGTTTTTTCATATCAGCCTCAATCCATTTTGCCTGCCAATCATCTATATTTAAACCTATTTCAAAATCAATTGGTTCACTTTCAGAAACCTCATCATAATTATTCCAAATAGTTACTTTCCAGTAATATTCGTTTCTACTTTCTAATGGTGACCCATTGTAGTATACGTTAATTGATTGACTGCTTTGAACTTTTTCTGTCTCCCATATTAATTTATTTTCATTATTAAATAATCTAATTTCATAAGCCTCTTGAACAACATTCTTTTTACTAGAATCCATTTGCCATCCAAAAAACAATTTTTCATTTCCTATAATAATTTTTTTATCACTACTATTAGTAAAACATTTTTTTATTAAGAACATAACTATTCCCTCTTCCTTAATTATCGCTAAACTTAACTGCCGAAAAGCTTTACTTACTTACTTAAGTGTAATATTTACTATTATATTTGTTAACAACTAAATATAATGTCTTCTACGACTTATGATAAGTTTTTAGCAACCAAATTGTTTTACTTATTATAATAAGTTAATTTGTATTAGTTTATCTAATATACAGAAAACCAGCAAAAAAATAAAAAATCAACTATTCTGAACTACTCCTTGCCACTTGACAGGGAGTAGTTCAGAATAATGCTTTATGCTTTCAAATAACTTTAATTAATAAAATTTAATTTTAATTATTAAATAATATGACAGGCAACTTCATGCCCCTCAGATATCTTTCTAAAACTTGGCTCTATATCTTTACACTTATCCATAGCATAAGGACAACGAGTATGAAACTTACATCCACTTGGTGGCTTTGATGGATTTGGTATATCTCCAGTCAAAATTATTCTCTTTCTTTTTATTGTAGGATCAGGTATTGGAACTGCTGATAATAATGCCTTTGTATAAGGATGAAATGGATTTTTAAATAATTCATCTCTATCTGCAATCTCTACAATATTTCCCAAATACATTATAGCTATCCTTGTACATAAATGCTCGACAACACTTAAATCATGAGATATAAAAAGATAAGATAATTTTTTCTCATTTTTTAAATCGCTAAATAAATTAATTATCTGAGCCTGTATAGATACATCTAAGGCAGAAACTGGCTCATCTGCTATAATAAGCTTTGGCTCCAATGCTAGTGCCCTTGCTATTACTATACGCTGTCTTTGTCCACCTGAAAATTCATGAGGAAATCTGTCAATATGATAATCAGATAGCCCACAAAGTTTTAGTAGCTCGAGAACCTTATCACGCACATTTTCTCTTGTGGCTAATTTATGTTCTAAAAATGGTTCAGCTATAGCATCACCAATTCTCATACGAGGATTTAGTGAACTATAAGGGTCTTGAAAAATATATTGCATTTGTGGTCTAAGCTTCATTAATTCTTTTCTCTTTAGACTGTGTACATCTACTCCATTAAATTTAACTATTCCATCTGTTTTTTCATTCATTCTAAGAATAGTTCTGCCTACTGTGGTTTTACCGCTTCCTGATTCTCCCACTAAACCAAAAGCTTCTCCCTTATTAATAGTGAAAGATACGCCATTTACAGCCTGTACCTCTCCAATAGTTGTCTTTAATAAATTATCTTTTATAGGGAAAAACTTTTTTAAATTCGTTACTTCTAATAAAACTTCACTCATTTTCTTCTTCCTCCTGGTAAAGCCAACATGCAATTTTATGGTTATTTCCAACACTTTTAAGAGTTGGTGCTTTACGCTTACAAATTTCCATACATTTATTACAACGATCACTAAAATAACACGAAGGTTTTAATTCTGAAAGATTAGGAACATTTCCCTCAATTGTATGAAGTCTTTCTATACGCTTCCCTAATATAGGCTTTGCCTTTAAAAGCCCATTAGTATACGGATGCATATTATTCTTAAATAGTTCTAATACAGGAGCTTCCTCTATAATTTTTCCAGCATACATAACAATAACATAATCTGCAACCTCTGCTACCACCCCTAAATCATGAGTTATCAACAATACGGCTGTATTAAATTCATCTTTTAATCCATTTATTAAATCTAATATCTGTGCCTGAATGGTAACATCTAGAGCTGTGGTTGGTTCATCTGCAATTAACAATTTTGGATTGCAGCTTAGGGCAATAGCAATCATAATCCTTTGAAGCATACCTCCACTTAATTCATGTGGATAAGAATACATTATTTCCTCTGCTCTTGAAATACCTACCTTTTTAATAAGCTCAACACCTTGGTTAAATGCATCTATTTTATCAAGCTTCTTGTGTTCTATTAATGGCTCCACTATTTGTTTTCCTATTGTCATTAGTGGGTTAAGTGAAGACATAGGTTCTTGAAATATCATAGATAATTCATTACCTCTAATAGAACTCATTTCTCTTTTCTTAGTTGTTATTAAGTTTTTTCCATTAAATATTACTTCTCCACCTTCTATATTGCCAGGGTTATTTATTAATCCCAGTATAGACATGGCAGTAACACTTTTACCACAACCTGATTCGCCTACGATACAAACAGTTTGACCATCTTTCATTTCAAAGCTTACATCATCTACTGCTTTTACCACACTATCCTCAGTTTTAAAGTAGGTTTTTAAATTATTTACTTTTAATAAACTTTCATTCATATATATTCACCTACCTTTTCATCTTAGGGTCTAGAGCATCTCTTAAACCATCACCCATTAAATTTATTGAGATTATTGTAATTAACAAAGCTCCACCTGGTGGTATCCATAGCCATGGTCTGTTTTGAAAATCCATAAAGCTATTAGCTGCATCAATCATATTTCCCCAAGAAGCTGTTGGTGGGGTTACCCCTAGTCCTAAAAAACTTAATGCTGATTCATTAAGTATAGCTCCAGCTACTCCTAATGTTGCAATAACAATTAGAAGTGGAATCGTATTAGGTATTAAGTGTGAAAATATCTTTCTTCTATCACTTAGTCCAAGCACTTCAGCTGCATCCATAAAAGATTGTTCCTTTAAAGATAAAATTTGACCACGAATTAATCTTGCAAGTCCAGGCCAACCAACTAAGCTAAGCATTACCATAACTAAATAAATCCTAGATTCTTGAGGTATTTTCCATTCTGACATTAAAGCAGCCAATATTATAAGAAGTGGTAGACTTGGAATAGACATAAGTATATCTGCAAGTCTCATTATTACACTATCTATTACTTTTCCGTAAAAGCCTGACACAGCCCCTAATATTGTTCCTATGATAATGGAAAGGGTCATGGATGCAATACCTATTGTTAATGAAATTCTTCCGCCGAACATTAATCTTGTTAGTATGTCTCTTCCAAGCTGATCAGTACCCATCAAGTGTTTCAAGCTAGGAGCTTTATTTATCATTGTTCCATCTATCTTATCTGGCAAATATGGTGATAAAAACGGTCCTATAAAACTAAAGAACAACATGAAAATTATAAAAAGCAGTCCCCCTACAGCAAATTTGTTTTTCTTAAAACGTCTTATATTTTGCTCCCATAAGGAGTTCTTCTTAGTTTTTGATTTATTATTAAACAAAATATGCTCACCTCACTTCAACATTATTTTAATCTAATTCTAGGATCAGCATAGGCATATAATACATCCGCTAAAAGATTTCCTAGTATTGTAAGTGTTGCTAATAATAAAGTAAAGGACATTAAAACAGGGTAATCTCTAGTTGTTACAGCTTCAAGCTGTACATGTCCAACTCCAGGCCAATTAAAGATTTGTTCAGTTATTATAGCTCCAGAAAATAATCCTGGAAGCTCAAAAGCAAGTAAAGTTATAGCTGGTAAAATCGCATTTCTCAAAGCATGCTTAAAAATAACTGTTCTTTCTTTTAATCCTTTTGCACGCGCTGTTCTTATGAAATCCATTTTTATAACATCAATCATGCCTGATCTAAAATATCTAGTTAACGACCCTATGCTTAATAAAGTAAGCAGCGACACTGGTAAAATCATGTGTTTTCCTACCTCCAAAACGTACGCAAAACCAGTATTAGTACTTCCTGTATCTATCATTCCTCCAATAGGGAGTAAATTTAAGTCTACAGAAACAAATTTTATCATAAGTAGTCCCAAGAAAAATGACGGGAAAGACATGAATACAAAAACACCTACAGTTACTATCCTGTCAAACCAAGTATTTTGCTTAACAGCAGAAGCTACTCCTATAACTAAAGCTGCAGTCCAAGATATAATCAGCGTCAACACGGCAACACTAAAAGAATTCCATATATATTTATTTAATAAAGAAGTTACAGGCTCTTGATACTTCAGCGAAAAACCAAGATTTCCTGAAAACACTCCTGACATCCACGTAAAATAACGTGTTACTACTGGTTGATCTAAACCGTAAAGGGCCTTTAGTTCTGCCAACCTATTAGGGTTAAGTCTTATAAAAGAATCAAAATAATCTCCTGGCATTGCTGCAAATAGAAAAAATATTAAAACTGAAACTCCAATAAGTGTTGGAATCATAAGTAGAATTCTTCGAAGAATATATTTTTTCAAGATTTCTTCACCTCCAATAATTTATAATGCCTAACCAAAATGGCTAGACATTATAATTCTAATCTATTATTAAATGCTATTTGTTAATTTTTAGTTTAGGAAGACTTAAATCATAGTTGTTGTAACCATCCTTAACTAAATCTGGTATTCTAGCATTAGTTGCACTTAAACTTTGCTTGTATACTGTAAGTAGCACTGGTGGATCATTAGTTAATTCTTTATAAAGATCTTTATAAATAGCTTTTCTTTGTTCTAAATCCGTTGTACTTATTCCATCTTTAATTAACTTATCCACTTTTGGGTTTGAATAATGAAGATTACTTTGTGGATATGTGCTTGAGTATTCTATAACAGCATCATTTGGATCAGTTAAAAGTGAAGTTGAAAAAGCAGCTAAATCATAATCGCCTTTATTAACCTTCGCTATTTCTGTATCAAAATCTAACATTTCAGCAGTGAAATCAATACCTAAATCTTTATAATTCTCTTTCGCTATTGATATGAATACATCGTCACCTTTTCTTGTTAAATAGTTTAATTTTAGTTTAACTCCATCTTTTTCTCTTATGCCGTCAGAGCCAGCTTTCCAGCCTGCATCATCAAGAATTTTTTTTGCTTTCTCTGGATTAAAATCATATTTTGTAATTCCATCTTCAGTGTATGCCCAAGAAAGTGGTGAATTAAAAACATTTGCAACTTGCGCATGACCTTGGTATTGGATATCAACAAGTTTTTGTCTGTCTAACCCATAATAAAGAGCTTGTCTTACTACCGTTTCTTTTAAAGTAGGTTTAGCATTGTTAAACTGAACATATCCAAAATTGTTTACAGTTGAAATTTGTACATCTGCAAAACCTAGATTTTTTAATGCGTTTAAATTATCATCAGTTAACGGAACTCCTACTGTATCTGTTTCGCCAGTTTGAAATAGTTGCAGCGCAGTGTCTGGTGAACTAACCTTAAATACAAGATTTTCAACATTTGGTTTTCCACCATAATAGTTTTCATTGGCTACGTAATCAATTTCTTGACCTGGTACATACTTAGAAAATTTATATGGACCTGCCCCCATTGGCGCTGGATACAGATCTTTTAAATAATCAAGATGCCCCTTTTTATAATCTTTACCATAATATTCTTTAGATATTACACGACCACCTAAATTTAATAAATTTTGAGCGTTTACTTGTTCTGTTGTAATTTCTATTGTTAATGGATCTATTACTTTTATACCGGAAACTGAATCGGCATTTCCTTTTTTATAATCATCTACACCTTTTATAAAATACGTTGATATATCAACATAACCTGCATATGCTGGATCTGCTAATAATGTAAGTGTAAATGCAACATCGTCAGCAGTTACTGGTGTACCGTTACTAAATTTCAAATCTTTTTTCAAATGATAAGTATACACTAAATTATCTGAAGATATTTCCCATTTTTCTGCAAGGTCTGCCTTAGGTTTTCCTTCACCGTCAAGTATAACAAGCGACGCAAATATAGGCGAAAGCGCATTTTCATCATAACCATTTTCAAAAAAATAAGGTAAAAATACCCCTCCTGGTGCTGCTGATAATCCAGCAACAAAAGTATCAGTTCTATCCTTTGCTTTTTGTGGATTTTTAGAAATATCTGTAGCTTTAATTATTTGTACATTACTATCCACTTTTGTTGGAGTTGTTGCTGCTGCATTGTCTGAGCTTGCAGTTTTTCCACATCCAGATAAAACTATAGCGGTAATTACTGTCGCAACAATACCTTTAATAAGTTTTTTATTCATCCCTACATCTCCTATCGACTTACTTGTTTTTTGTTTTATATATATATTATCTTCCTAATTTTTACTTGTCAAACGCAATATATTTTAACATAATTATATAATTATTGATTTTAAATATTTTTCATACATTTATTTACTCATTAATATTTTTTAGTAATTATTTTTTTGATTTTTTATATTTTCTATAGTTATATTTATCACTTTATCATTTCACGCCATTTGTAATCTCCTGTTGATTTTAATTACCGATAAATACATGATTCTTTATAAATTATTGCTAAACTTAACATTTCTAATTCTATTCAATAATTTTCTCAAACTAAGTATTTTATATTGATGATTTAACTTTAATATATCAATACAAAAAACAGGCATAGAAAAATACTACGCCTGTGATTTATTATATCCTTGCATTTCATAACTTTTTTTATTTCTGCAATAACATTAGGTCTCATCCTGTTTCTATATTTTTTTATAAAATTCGTTCCAATTTTCTTCTAATATTATTCTTAATCATTCCATCAATTCACCACATATAACTTCTCAACACAAGTCTATAACACACTTTCTACGTTCGGAATTTTTATACTTTCCTAGACATTTAAAAAGCATTAAACATTTTAAATTAATGTTCAATGCTGTTAATATTATTACCTTGTTAAAAGTTAGATTACTACAATACTTAATGTTAATTAAATATAAATCCAAAAGAATTTGTTAAACTCATATACTTGTACTTCTTACAACTGCTCAATTTATATCTATAATACTTCAAATAGTGTCTTAATAAAGAAAACTGTAAGCACAATTATGATTACCGGCCGTGCTATTTTGGCTCCACTTTTAGTAAAATAACCAGAACCCATGTAATTTCCAGCTATACTGAATAAGCCTGCAACTAGCCCCAGAATCAAATACACTTTCCCGTTTATTATAAATGTTATTAACCCTGCTATATTTGACGATAAATTAATAGCTTTTGTTGTTCCCGCAGCAATATTTAAACGTAAATTAGCTACACCTGTTAGCAGCAATATCAAAAAAGTTCCTGTTCCTGGACCATAAAAACCATCATATATACCTATAAAAAATGCAATTAACATACATATTATATAGGTTTTATAATTTATCAATATTTCTTCATACTTATTATCCTCAAGATCACGCTTACGTAAAACATAGAATGCAATAACAGGTAATATCACCAGCATTAAAATTCTAAAATAATAATCCTCAATTTTTAGTGAAATTGTAGCCCCAAGTGCTGATCCTATCAAAGCACAAATTGCACTAAAAGCTGAGAGCTTTAATTTTATAAATCCATTTTTTGCATAACGATATGTAGATATCGCTGTTCCCATACTTGCACTCATTTTATTTGTTCCAATAGCAAAATGAACAGGGATTCCCGCAAATATGAATGCTGGGAGTGATATAAGCCCTCCGCCTCCTGCAATTGCATCAATAAAGCCAGCAAGAAAAACCAGCGGACATACTATAATATATTGAATCATCTTCAACCTCCTCATAAGTTTTACATATGAATTGATATTATCAGCTTTTCAACATATAATCAAATTTACCAAGTATGGATAAACAAGCTAAAACTTATGCTTATGTGATAACTTATCGAAATTATAAATATTTTTATCCGATAGCTTGCTACTGGATAAGTTCAACTAAAGATTTAGGCGGAGATTAAACTCCACCTAAATCAAGTTTCACTTAATTCCGAAAAACTATGAAAATATCGCTGAAGGTCCTAAGTTGCAGGTTGCATCCACTTTAGCATGCTCCAACTTTCAGTTTGACAAGCTAAAGTGGAACAACCTACAGCTAAGAACCTTTAACAGCTCATTTTCAAATGTTTTCTCCATATTATGCCCCTGGTGGGTACAAAAATATTTATAATTTCTAGTGAAGATATCAACTCAAAGTTTTAGCAAATTTGCAAATATGTTTATCTAATAAGTCAAATTTCTGGTTTGGATATCTATACAGCCGGCCTTTAGTATTATACTTAGTAAATTAAAGCACGCTTTTAAGGGATACAATATCAAACATACTAAGTTAAATATTGTATCCCTTAACCATTATTTTTATAAACATTACACTAATCAATTTAAGCTTTTGTGGTTTTGTTTCAAAATATACGCAATTATTAAACAAAATTAAAAATATATTATTTATTAAAAGTAATCAGAAAAATAAGGTTTCTCAACTGGTATCAATTGCTCTAGAATTCTCAGCATATAATACTCAGTATTTATTCTTCCACACTCATATAAAAATGTGGGACGCTTATACCCCATGAACATAGTTGTTAATGTCTGAATATCTATTTCTACTAAATTAGCAGCATGAAGATCATCAGTTTTTTCACAATATGTTTCTTCTTCGTTCCAATAAATTTTGAAAACTCCATTGTTCCACTCCGCGAGGGAATCATTTATCTTAAAATTAATCTTTATTTTTTGTGACTTATCTAAAAATGGGTATTTTAGAATAAAATCTTGTACATCTATAATCCTTGCCATAAAATATGGTTCAATGTTTTCAACTATTTCACTATCTTCAAATAGAAAAGCCATTGGCTCTCCAGAGAAATTATTTCCTTTCACTTCATTTACCATCGAGTGGTGTGCACTTATATAGTTCCAAATTCCGTGACTTGCTTCACTGTTTAGATACACCATTTCTTTAATATGAAATATATCATTTCTAATATAATAAATCAGATATCCAAGAGGCTTATGATTTTTATTATAATAAATAGCAGCAATAATATCATCACTATCCCAGCGCCAATATTCATCCCAAGCCAGTTCATCACGAATCATTGCTCCATGACGCTGCATTGAAAAGTAATCATGCACATTTAAAAGGTCTTCACAGTCCAAATCTACACGCTCCATCATACCTGTTACTGGCCTTACTTTAGGAAGCTGAGTATCTTTTATTGTAAAAGTTATCTTATCCGAAACAATTTCCCATCCATGTTTTCTATATAACGGAATTGAATATGGATATAAAAATGAAATTGACTGACCTTCTTTATGCATATGACCTATAGCCTGTTTAATTAATGAATGAATTAATCCTCTTCCTGTATATTCAGGATAAGTTGCAACACCAGTTACCCCTCCCATTTTACAGATATAATCATGAATATTAACTTTCATAGAGTATACTACAATCATTGAAGCTAACTTATTGTGATAAAACCAACCAAGAACATATGCATTTTTAAGAATAGGCATTTTCGCGTGCATAATTTGATCTTCTGTCCAACCTGTATGAAGAAGATCTTCCATTGTAATTTGAAACGCGTAACGTAGAAGTCCATTAAATTGCTCAAGATCATTTTCTGTTAATTTTCTCATTTTGAAATCGCCATTTACTTTAATATATTTATCTGCCTCTTCCATAAATCCTCCTGGTCTATATCAAAAAATTGCTCTTAAATACCATATAAGAACAATATTTTTTATTAATAGAAAATCACAACTATAGTTTTTAAACGCTTTGATTTTGTAAATTTTCATAGTATCTTATCTTATAATTATATTATAGATTTTTAACTTTATGTAGTCAATTTTGCACTTTTTACCTGAAACTAACAATTAGACTCCATTTTTTAATTTAGTTCCTAAAACATACATAAAAATTTTCTGTAAACACCCTACAATCGTATCTATAAAATATTTTTCATCTGGACCAAGTAAATTATACTCATGTATTTTTAATTTATCTTCCATATATATTTTTGAACAAATAGGGAAAAGATATAATTACACATTTACTTATATATTCCCAAAAAAGGAGTAGGTTTAATGAAAAATAAAAATAGTAAACTAGCTATCGGAATTGCAATATCATTCGAAATAATAGCCATAAGCACTGTTATTATTAAAATAATTTCTAGACAGTGGGATAACATACATCTATTGTTCTTAGTGATAATATGTATAACTCTTCCTTTTGTAATTACATATATAGCAAACAAATATAATTTTATGTTACCTCCCAGCTTCCAATTAGTATCCTTATCATTTATTCTACTTGCGCAATATTTTGGTGAGTTTATACAATTATATACCACATTTTCGTGGTGGGATTTATTCCTTCATGGCATCTTTGGCTGTTATGCACCAATTATTGGACTACATTTAATGAGAGGAATTCTTACATGGGATAGTGAAGTTACTAAAAAGCGCTTCGTTATTTTTACTGGTGTTTTAACCTTTTGTTTCACACTCGCCTTAGGTGTATTATGGGAAATATTCGAATTTTTAGGCGATTATTTTCTTAAGACAGGTATGACAACTGGCGGACTCGAAGATACAATGACGGATTTAATTATTAAGACTTTATTGGCCTTAATCACTACATCGATATATTCTTATAAAGAAATTAAAAATTCAAACTGACAATATTGTGTCCATTTATTATATCAACATTTAAAATAGAATCTTCGGCTGCTCTTACATACTTTTATTATTCACCTTAATTTTTTCATAGTATTATTAAGAAAGGCTTATTACAAGCTTTTGAATTATCTTTGATCACATACATTTTTCTTATTATAAACAAGGAAAGAGATTATCCATAATTTCTATGCCCTCTTTCCTATTTATGAAATATTCTTAAATTCCTCTATAAATATTTTAAGTTTTTAACTTAAAGCTAAATCTTAAATCTATGAACTATCTCGTTAAGCTTTTCTGCGGCCTCCGCTTGATGTTGTGCTGTTTTTGCTACTTCTCCAATCGCCCTTGTTGTTTCGTTTATGCTTTCTCTTATTGTTTCAGCATTTTCAGATGACTTCTGTGCCGTTTCAGCAGTACTTTGTATCGCTTCACTTACTTGATTTATTGTCGTAGTAAGTTCTTCAGACATAGATGCTATCTCTTCAGACATATTGTTTACAAACTCTGCATCACTATAATATTGATTACCCATCTCTTTTATAGACTCAAATTGAGGATCTACATTATCTTTTATGAAATCCAAAACATCTTTACTATTATCAGAAAGATTTTTGAAAGCCTCTTGCACTTTTGTAATTGTATCCTGTATATTGGTTACAGCCTGTGCTGATTGTTCTGCGAGTGCTCTTACTTCTTCAGCCACTACTGCAAAGCCTTTGCCTTGTTCTCCCGCTCTAGCTGCTTCAATTGCCGCATTTAACGCAAGTAAGTTTGTTTGCTCAGATATCTTTGCAATTGTATCTGCCATTACCTTAATATTATCTACAACTTGTCCATCATTAATTGCTTTCAAACTTTTTTCTTTCTTTTCTTCATATAATCTTCTTGCTTCTCCTACAGACGTTTTACCTTCTCTTTGAACTTCTAAAGCTCTATTTTTAGATGCATTTGCATTATTACTTCCTTCCATTGCTTTACTTGACAATATATTTATGCTTGAATCTACTTCTTGAACAGATGCACTTATTTCTTCTGCCGATGCACTCGTTTCTTGTACATCATTTGTAATATCTACTATTCCTGAATTTATACTTTCCACCGTTGATGTTAATTCCTCAGCAGTAGCAGAAAGTTGTTGACTAGCCAAATTCATATCCTGTGATTTTTCCATTATTTCTTTTATGAGATTCCGCATATCATTCTTCATTAAGCATATAGAATTTGAAAGTTCTCCTATTTCATCTTTACGTTTTAAATAACTCTCTTGGATAATTCCTGTAAAATCTCTATCAGCTAATTCTTTTATATATTTAACTGCTGCTTTCAAGGGGTTAACTATCATCTTTGAAATAATAACGGCTAAAACAGTTGATATAATAATAGACAATAAAACTAATCCCACATATATTTGTATTGAATTCTTAAAATCTGCAATGTTTTGAGCATTAATTTCTTCAGCGTCCTTGGTATTATAGTCTGATAAAGCCTTTAATTGTTTCTGAAATTCATTTGCTTTAGTAGAAATAACCTTATATCTCTCAAATGCGTCTGCCTGCTTTCCTTCCATTGCTAGTTTTATAATATTATCTCGCCCTTCCCCGTAAGCTTTAAGTTCTTCTTCAATAATAGGGATTGTATCTACTTCAAATTTATCAAGTTCAGTTCCCTTATACATTAGCCAATTATCATTGTATTTCTTTGTTCTTTCTTGAATATCACTTAGTTTGTTCTTCTGCTCTTCAGCATTTTTTACATCCAAAATAATATAGTATATATCAGCTTCTATGGCTTGTGATTGTGCTATGTTGTCATTTAGACATTGCACGGCCATTAAATTTTCATTATACATTGATTTTACATTATTGTTAGCCTTCCAATTATAGTAAAATCCTACTCCTCCAATGAAAGTAATTAACAAAATCATTATTGATGTAAACAATAAGATTTTACTCCTAACTTTTAAGTTGCTTATCATTTTTCTTCCCCCTTGATATAAATATGAATCCAACATCTTCTTCGATAAAGTGCTACATTTTCTAAAATTTAAACAACATTATTGTATATTTGTCGTACCTCCTGACATAAACTTAGTTATATATTTGTATTTATATTTTTAATTTTCCTTTTATGTAAAAAAAAGGTAGTCTTTTACTCATTTCAACATGAAATAACAGACTACCCATCCTTGGGTTTATTATAATATAATATTTTATCAGAAATTCTCAAAAAATCAAATCTTAAATATATTTACCATTTAATTCACTAAGTATTTAACAACTTTAGGCAATTCAAATAATTTTATCTTTATTTTTTCTTTATATTAGATTAAAATTATTATTAGTGAAAATAACAATATAGTTAAGAGAGAATACTACTTAAAATAATAGATTTTTTCTTAATTCAAATACAGTTATAAGTGAGGTAAGACTATGTCAAACGAAATCAATTCTTCTAATTTTATTAGAAATATCGTAGTAGAGGATTTAGACAGTGGTAAACATAAAGAAATAATAACTCGTTTCCCACCTGAACCAAACGGTTACTTACATATAGGTCACGCTAAATCTATTCTTTTAAATTTTGGTTTAGCTTCTGAGTTTAATGGAAAAACTCATTTAAGATTTGATGATACAAACCCTGTTAAAGAAGATACAGAATATGTTGAATCAATTAAAGAAGACGTTAAATGGCTTGGTGGAAACTGGGATGAACTTTTCTTTGCATCTGATTACTTCGATGAGATGTATAATAGAGCCGTTTTGTTAATAAAAAAAGAAAAAGCATATGTATGTGATTTAACTTCTGAAGAAGCTAAAGAATATAAGGGAACATTAACTCAACCAGGTAAAGAAAGTCCATATAGAAATAGATCAGTTGAAGAAAATTTAGATTTATTTGAAAGAATGAAAAATGGAGAATTTGCTGATGGTCAAAAAGTTCTAAGAGCTAAGATAGACATGGCTTCACCTAACATTAATATGAGAGATCCTGTTATATACAGAATATCTCATTCTATTCACCATAACACTGGTGATAAATGGTGTATATATCCTATGTACGACTTTGCTCATCCATTGGAAGATGCGATAGAGAATGTAACGCACTCTATCTGTACTTTAGAATTTGAAGATCATAGACCACTTTACGATTGGGTAGTAAGAGAATGCGAAATGGAAGCTACTCCAAGACAAATAGAATTTGCAAGATTAAACATGACTAACACTGTTATGAGTAAGAGAAAGCTAAAACAATTAGTTGATGAGAAAGTTGTTGATGGATGGGATGACCCTAGAATGCCTACTATCTGTGGACTTAGAAGAAAAGGATGTACCCCTGAAGCTTTAAGAAACTTCTGTAGCGCTATTGGCGTTGCTAAAGCTAATTCTATCGTTGATTCTCAAATGCTGGATTATTTTATAAGAGAAGATTTACAACTTAAAGCACCACTAGCTATGGCTGTATTAAATCCATTAAAACTTGTTATAACAAATTACCCTGAAAATGAATCAGAAATGCTTTCAATAGAAAATAATGCTAAGGATGAAACTCAAGGTACTAGACTTGTTCCATTCTCTAGAGAATTATATATTGAAAAAGATGATTTCATGGAAAATCCACCTAAGAAGTACTTTAGATTATTCCCTGGTAATGAAGTTAGATTAAAGGGAGCATACTTTGTTAAATGTACTGAGGTAATAAAAGATGAAAACGGTGAAGTTGTAGAAATTCACTGTACTTATGATCCAGAAACTAAGAGCGGTTCTGGTTTCACTGGTAGAAAAGTTAAAGGAACAATTCACTGGGTTGATGCCAAGACTTGTCTTCCTGCTGAATTTAGATTATATGAACCATTAATTCTAGATGACGTAGAAGAAAATGAGGGGAAACACTTCCTAGAACAAATAAACCCAAATTCACTAGAAGTATTACAAGGCTTTATTGAACCAACTGCATTTAAAGATGCTAAGGCTCAAGATAAGTTCCAAATGGTTAGAAATGGTTTCTTCAATGTAGATACTAAATACGCTACTGTTGACAAATTAGTATTTAATAGAATAGTTCCATTAAAATCATCATTTAAATTAAGCTAATATTAAAGGCATAGAAAAACTAATATTATTTGTTTTTCTATGCCCTTTTTATTTTCAATACACTTAAACAAATAGTTTCATATAAAACTATTTAGATCAAAATTCATAATTATTTTCACATAATTTTAGCACTTATAATCTGCTTAAAAAATCATTAAAATATTTGTAAAATTCTTCTTTGTTAGCTAAATGAACATTGTGATCAGGATGTGACATTTCATGCGCTACACAATTAACTAATAGAGATTTCATTTTTGTAAGCTCTTCATCTGGCATTCCTTCGTGGCTGCTTGATCTTATTAACATTGTCAAACACTTTATACAAGGTAATAAATGAAACCACTCTTCTCTATAGGCGCTATTAGCTGCCATAGCTTGAGAGCTGAACATCATCTCGTATCCATCCACGGTTTCTACCAAACTATTCATAAAGTATTGACATTCTAAACTTGATTCAGAAGCTTGTTTTATAAAACTCATTGCCTCGTTTAATGTAGGAAATGGCATAGGCCAGTCTTTTGTAAACGGATCTATAAGCTTACTTTCATCTAACGGTAACTCTTCGTGTTTTTTATGTCCTGCTGCAGACATATCAAGTATAGCTAGTGCTTTTACGTATTTAGGATTTAATGCTGCCAAATATCCTGCTATTGCTCCTCCCATAGAATGCCCCACTAAAATAACTGAATCTATTTTTAAATAATCTAGCAATTCAATTATATCTTCTGCCATTTCTTTCGAAGTGTATTTTGATATTGGTTTACTGCTCAAACCATGGCCCCTCTGATCAGGTGCTATAATTCTATATTGTTTTCCATAGTAATTAATAAAATCTGCCCAGGTTTCTGCCCTTCCCCATCTTCCATGAAGGCACACAATAGCTGGTCTGTTTGTTTTTGTGTCAAAATAAAACAGCTCTATGTCCCTTAACTTCGCAATATTTCTATAAATCTTTACCTTTTCCATAATATTCTCCTCCTAAATTATATTTAAATATAATTTCGCTAAGTGCCATCTAAATTAGCATATAATTTTATAAAAAGGACTGACCATAATTCAAAATAGTTTTATATCAAACTATTTAAATAAAAAAAATTAAAAATTATTTTTTATTTTTTCTAAAGTTTTAATCAGTTCATACCTTTCGCTTTGTGGAATATTTTTATACACTATAGACATTAAATCTTGTGATATTGAATTAAACATTTGTTCTAATCCTCTACCCTTTTCAGTTAAAGTTACAAACATTATACGATTATCATCAATATCCTTTGTTTTCTCAACGTACCCTTGTTTTATTAATTTATCTACAAGGGCAGTCACTGTTGACTTATCTCTGTCTATCTTTTCTGCAAGTTCCTTCATTGTTAGTTTTTCATTTTTTAGAAGTTCAAAAAGAATATCGCCATGCGATGGAGCAAGTCCCTTTGCACCCCAGCTGTCCATTTCATTTGTTATAAACTTATTTGCACTATCCCTAATTTTTGAAATTAATGATATTATATCCTTTGTTCCCATATCACCATTATAGTTTTATATCAAACTATTGTCAACATTAATTATTATATATTGAAACAATTATATAAGACATTATTTATGATTTACTACACTAAGTGAATTAGTATAATCGCAATTCTCACAGTATGAAATGAATATATTAATATTCGCCTATAGAAAATTCCAACCGCTCCCCTATTGGTAAGAATCAAATTAAAATATCATAATGCTAAAAAGGCATAGCCTGCAAAAATAAATTTGGAGGCTATGCTTTTTGTACTATAAGCTTAAAAATTTATCAAATCTGCTTCTAGTATTTTCTTCACCAATAATTTGCATTATAGTGTAGATATCAGGTGAGTTAGTTCTGTGAGTTAAAGCCGCTCTAACTGCTCCTGCAACATCTGAAATCATCCCTTTATACTGATCAGGATTTGCTTTGAAGTCTTTTCTATTTGCGCAATATCCAAGTCTAAGTCCAATTTCTTTTAAATCTTCGAACCAAGCTTCTTGACTTTCCACATTATAGTTAAATTCATTTTTATAAGTTTCTACTACAGCCTTAGCAGCTTCTATTGTAACGCCCTTTGGTAATTCTATTTGCTCTGCTGTTTCTTTATAGAATAATTCATCAAAGAAGTAGAAAATCTTATCCTTAACTTCATCCCACTTAGCATAATCTTTTCTAGGCTTTGGACCCTCTTTATCTATGTTAAAGATTTCCTTTGCCATAGCTTCATTTTCTGTAACTAGCTTATACGTTTCTGTGTCAAAGTCTTTAGCCCATGCAACATAGTATTCATATACATCAGCAGCTTTCATTGCAGCTATACGATCTTTAGATACGTCATTTAATTTAACTAAATCAAATAATGCTCCGCTCTTACCCATCTTTTCTAAATGAACTTCGAATTCGTGGTAGTCAGCTTTAGGATTTTCAGCTCTCCATTCTTCGTAAGTAGAGTTCACTATATTAAGTAAATATTCAATTACAGTTACTACTGGGAATCCAACTTCTTTGTAGTAAGAAACTGCAGCTTCTGCATCTTTTCTCTTTGAAAGCTTTCTCTTTGATCCACCATCTTGCTTCATTATTGTTGGAATATGAGCATATCTTGGTGCTTCAAAACCTAAAACTTCAAATAATTGAACGTGTATAGGAAGTGATGATAACCATTCTTCCCCTCTTATTACGTCGGTAGTTCTCATTAAATAATCATCGATTGTATGGGCAAAATGGTAGGTAGGTAGCCCATCACCTTTAATAAGTACTACATCTTGATTATTTTCTGGAAATGAGATATCTCCCTTTATTAAGTCGTGAAATTCAACTCTTGTCTCAGGATTTCCTGGAGATTTTAATCTTATAATATATTTTTCCCCGTTTTCAATTCTTTTTATTGCTTCTTCTTCAGTTATATTTCTAAACTTAGCGTATTCTCCATAGTAACCAGGAGTTATTTTATTAGCTATTTGTTTTTCTCTAAGTTCAGCTAATTCTTCTGGCGTACAGAAATCTGGATAAGCTAAACCTTTTATAAGTAAATCTTTGGCAAAGGTATTATATATTTCAGCTCTTTGGCTTTGTCTGTATGGATCATATTCACCTTTAGAAGTATCCTCTCCTGTCATACCTTCACTAAAATCCATACCAAAGTTATGCATAGTTGCTATAGTGTCTTCTATTGCACCTTCAACTTCTCTTTTTTGATCCGTATCTTCTATTCTTAAATAGAAAACACCTTCACTTTGGCTTGCTAATCTTTCATTTATTAATGCAGCAAAAACTCCACCTATATGTTGGAATCCAGTTGGACTTGGTGCATATCTTGTAACTCTTGCACCTTCTTTAAGATTTCTCTTTGGATATTTTTCAATATAATATTCAGGTGTGTGTTCAACATTTCCAAATACTATATTTGCTAATTTTTCAAAACTCATTATTTGTATCTCTCCTTATCATTCTTCCTTACAAGGTATTATAAGCCCCTTGCTATGGCAATTTATATAAACTACATAATAAATACGTAGAATAAATTCAAATTATTTAATTATCATAATTTAATAACACTACAAAATATTAATATCCTAATTGTTCTCCTACGATTATTACTTTTATCCTACCTTTAACAAATTGTCCTCTGATAATGGTAAAATCATTGCATATTCTATTAGGACTTTTACAATCCACACAATACCCTAATTTAGTACATGGAGTATCTTTACCTAATCTTTTTGCATCAACTGGAGCGGCATAGTTTCTAACTCTTTTTTCTGCTTCTTCTATATCTTTAACAATTTTATTTGTTCCAGTTACTAAAATAACTTGCTTGGGGCCATAAATCATTGGTGCAACTCTACTTCCATTACCATCAATATTGTATAATTCTCCACTTTCAGTCAGGGCATTTGTACTACACATAAAAGTATCAGCAGAGAAGTTTTGTATATAAATACTTTTCTTTTCTTCACTTGTAATACCTTCTCTATACTTATCTAAAAATGTATAATTTCCGTCACGAAGAAAGTCAATAACACCTGTTTCAAACAACGTCATAGAATCACCAACCCCTACAACAGAATTTTCATCTATGAGTTGTTTTAAAAGTTCTTTTAATTCATTATCATCATTTACAAAGAAACCATCCATGTTCCGTTGTCTTAAATTTTTTATAGTTCTATTAATTTGTTCTTCCTTGTACCATGAAATATTAATATCCATGCAATATATAGTCCTTTCTAAGTTAAATACAAAAAAGCCCTTCGTCCCAAAATATACTTAGGACGAAAGGCTGACTTCCGCGTTACCACCTAAATTGATTAATTTAAGCATATTAACTTTTGTTTT
>Ga0209281_1000864_pt1 | contig 26486 bp, 24 predicted proteins | sample MedtruBG_FD_187514 | JGI IMG/M metagenome (GOLD analysis project Ga0209281, IMG submission 187514) | Root nodule microbial communities of legume samples collected from California, USA - Medicago truncatula BG (SPAdes) (version 2) | ecosystem: Host-associated > Plants > Roots > Nodule | place... | reverse complement strand
TGTCGAAATCGTCGCCTGGCTGTGCCTCGGTTTCGTCGACAGGCTGTATCAAGAGCCGGAACTCGCCGCGAAGGGCTGGCGACAGCGCTTGCCGCTCGAAGATCTCGTTTTCGAGGAAGGCTGGGGCGTCCGTTAGATCGATGCTCGCAACGGCGTATGTCAGTTTTCCTGCAGCGGCTGGTAACGGGGCCCAAGCGGATGCTTGAGGTCGATCGCGCTTTCTTCCTGCGGAAGGAAGGTCGGACCGACGACGCGGACCTTGTTTTTGGCCGGGTCGTAGGGCCGTTCTGCTATCGGCTTGGCCGGCGCCTTCTTCTCGCTGCCAATGGTTATGACCGACGGGCTGACGACGGTGAGCTTGCCGGCGGAGACTGCCTTTTGCCCGTTGGCATCCGTTGCGGGGTCCGGGATTCCGCAGCCACAGATGCCGGGTGAGCCGACACTGCGCGCCCGGTAGGCGAAGGCCGTTGGGAGATCGGTGTAGGGCCGGCCGGTCGTCGCCGAAACCATCTGGTCGGCTTCTTCCGTCGCGAGCACATGATAGTAGAGCTCCGTCTCCGCACCCGGGCATCGCGCGCGGCAGAGATCGGCGTCACGACCGAAGTCTGCCGGCGTGGCATGCGAGGAGATGGGAAAGAAGGCGCCATCGCATGTCCTTACGCACATGGTTCTGAGGCTGCCGGCGAAATCGTCATCCGTGAGCGGTAGCTCTGCCCGGGGGGCGTCGAGCAGAAGCGGATAGGCACCGCTGTCCGGCGGCAGGTCGCGCAGGATGTTCCGGTGAACCTCCGTGCCGTCGGCGGCGCTCGCAAACTGGCCTTCGGCGCTTCCGGCATCCCAGCCCTCTCGGGGCGCTCCCGAGCAGCCGTTGAGTTCCATGGCAGCGAGGATGCGCCGACGAACGTCGTCGTCACCACCGCCGATCAGATGCCTACGCTGCGCCTTGAGTTGCCGCAGACTCGCCTCCATGCGCGCGATCGTGTCGTCGAGTTCGGCGCAAGCGGCCTCGTCATCGCCGCCGATGACGACGACGCTGTCGCTGCTGCATTCCATTCGGCGGCGATCGTTCTTGGCGCGGCGCAACTCGATGTTCTGGCGGGAGACCGCACCTGTGAAGTCGCGCAGGCTGGCATTCGTCGTGAAACCTGTGGGAAGGCCGGCGAGGCGTGCGCTCAGCCGTTCGCAAACGCCGGACGCTGCGGCCGGGCCGGCTGCGGCCAGCGCCAGCGGTACGAGAACCGCCGCGATGCGCCGGATCTTGGATGCCACTTTCGGGGACGCGGACACGTGCTTCTTCCTGCATTGCAGCGGACCGTTGCCGATGTGTCCGCCTTACCGTCTCATCATAGGACCTTGTCGAGATGGCGCAACGGGAAGAGGGCATCTGCGTTAATTCGCAATGCCCGTGGATGGAAGCTGTGGGCCGTGCGATCTGCACGGCCCGGATTATCGGGTCAGGCGGCGCGTGCCGTTTCAAGCGACATCGGGCGATCGAGAACGGTGCCCTCGATGGAGGCCACCGCCTTCATCGTTTCGAGCAGGTTCCTGCTCACCTCCCACGCGATGGCGACCGCATGGACGGAGCCGATCCTGTGCGGATCGGCGATGCGCTCCCCAGGGCAACCCATGCGGCGGAACATTCGCTCCAGGAACACATCGGTGACCGTGACGATATGGCTGATGCCCGAGGCAAGGCTCATTTCGCCCACACCGCACATCAGTTCGGCCGCGGCGATGGTGACCTGGTTCGATGCGCGATCCTGGGAGATTTCGGGATCGATGCAGAAGCGGCTCGATTCCCACACCGACGCACTACGGATTTCCGGATTGTCCCCGAGCAGGATCGGGAACGTATCGTCCAGCATATTCGGACCGAGCGTCGGAAGGAGCCTGAGGGAGCCACGAATCTTGCCGGTGTCCGGCGAGTACGACATGACATAGAGCGGATTGGCCTTGTCGTAGTGGTCGATTTCCCAGTCCCCTTCGGTCTTGACGTCCCATTTCAAGAAGTCGTGGAACACGCGCTTACGCAGCCGGAACATCTCGTCGATGGCCTGGGGGTGCTGGCTGCGACCGTTTCCGTTCACTATCCTGATCATTTTTTCGCTCCATGCGTGATTACGCGATGTAGCGATGCTGTCAGGCTCGGATGACACATGTAACTGTCTATAGTGACAGTTTATTTCCTCATTTTTTCCCAATAGATTTGTGGGGGAATCTGCGGGTGGCCGGTCCTGTCCCGGGCCGGCAACCCGTCAGATGGTGGGGATCAGAGCATGTCGAACAGCGTGCGCTACAGCTTGCGTGTTGGACACTACATTGAGTTTGCGGCGGGCATTGGTCATGAAGAAACGCACCGTTCGCTCGGATATGCCGAGAATCGTTGCGATCTCCCAGTAGCTCTTGCCGGCCGCCGACCACGTGAGCACCTCCGTTTCCCGCCCGGTCAGGCGGAGATCGCGCTCGTCGAGCGCCCCGGCCATCGCCGAATGTTCGAGCATGGAGGCGTGGAAGAGGTTGGCAGCCAGCTGGAAATCGCGCAGATGGCAGCGGCGGTAGGCGGACCACTCAACCGGCGACATGTTTGCACCGATTGCGAGAAGCGCCATGCGGCCCGCAGGCGAGGGGAGCGGTAAGGCCACGCCTTCGGTGGAAAGCCCGATTTCTTCGGCCGCCTCGAAGAGGGGCTCGCATTCCGGAAAGCGGCGCCGCGCTGTCGCCCATTCCACCGGCCTGACGCCGCCGAGCGCAAGCTTGAGGATCGGGTCGATCCTGTAAAGCCCCCTGGCGGCGTAGATTTCGGCGGCGTAGGCGCCGAAAGTGTGATGCAGGCGGCAGATTCTCAAACCATCCGGAAGAGACTCCGCCTCCAGATACAGGAGATGCGAGATGTTGAAGGTTCGACGCATCAGGGCGAAGAAGCGCTCGGGGTCTGCGCAACCTCCATATTCCACGATATCCAGCAAATTGAGGACAGCCTGTTGATTAGCCATGCCGTAACACCGAAACTTGCCCCTATAATAAACATGGTTTACGGCGGCCGGTTTTGTCTAGTGCAATATTTCATAAACGGTGCAGTAATCCCGCTTATGCAATCATAAGTTGACTTTTTAGCCAAATATCGCTGACGCGGCTGCGTCGGTCCCGTGGAAGCGGCGTTTTTTCCGCCCTCCAGTGAATGAGGAGGCGCGCCACCCCTCAGACGGGATGGCTTGATTCGACGACGGCCAGCGCTGCCATGTTGACGACGCCACGCGAGGTGACGGACGGCGACAGAATATGCGCCGGCAGCGCCGAGCCCAGAAGGATCGGGCCGACATGCAGGCTGTCCGTCATGGTTTTGACCACGCCGAGCGTGATATTGGCCGCGTCGAGATTGGGGAAGACGAGCAGGTTCGCTTCGCCGTTCAGCGTGCTGTCCGGCATCACGCGTTGGCGCAGGACCTCGGAGATGGCGGAATCGCCGTGCATCTCTCCGTCCACCTCGAGATCGGGGGCGAGCTCGCGCACGAGCTGCAGTGCGGTGCGCATCTTGAAAGCGCTCTCGGAATCGCGCGAGCCGAAGTTCGAGTGGGAGACGAGGGCAGCACGCGGCGTGATGCCGAAGCGGCGGATTTCGTTTGCCGCCATCACTGTCGTCTGAGCGATCTCCTCCGCGCTCGGGCTGAAGCTCACATAGGTATCGGTGAAGAAGGTCGCGCCGCGTTGTGAGATCAGGAGGCTGAGCGCCGAGAAGTCGAGTACGCCCGAACGCTTGCCGATGATCTGCGATACATCGCGCAAATGCCTGCTGTAGCGTCCCTCGACCCCGCAGATCAGCGCGTCCGCCTCGCCGCGCTTGACGGCGAGCGCGCCGATGACCGTCGTATTCGTGCGCACGATCGTGCGGGCCGCCTCGGGAATGACGCCGAGCCGCCCGACGAGGGCGAAATAATCATCGACATAGTCGCGATAGCGCGGGTCGCCCTCGGGATTGACGACCTCGAAATCGACATCGGGGCGGATTCTGAGGCCGTAGCGCCGCAGGCGGGTCTCGATGATTTGCGGGCGGCCGATCAGGATCGGCTTGGCCGTGCCTTCTTCCAGCAGCACCTGGGCGGCGCGCAGCACCCGCTCATCTTCGCCCTCGGCGAAGATGACGCGGTTCTTCGCCGCGTTCTTCGCTGCAGCAAAGACCGGCTTCATGATGAAGCCGGAGCGGAAGACGAAACGGTTGAGCTTGTCGAGATAGGCGTCGAAGTCCTGGATCGGACGCGTGGCGACGCCGCTTTCGGCCGCGGCCTTTGCAACGGCCGGCGCAATGCGCAGGATCAGCCGCTGATCGAAGGGCGAAGGGATCAGATAGTCGGGGCCGAAGACCGGCGTTTCGCCGGAATAGGCGCGCGCGGCGACATCCGACGGTTCCTCGCGGGCAAGGCCGGCGATCGCGCGGACCGCCGCCATCTTCATTTCTTCGTTGATGGTGCGTGCGCCGCAATCGAGCGCGCCACGGAAGATATGCGGGAAACAGAGAACATTGTTGACCTGGTTCGGGAAGTCCGAGCGTCCGGTGCAGATCATGGCATCGGGCCGCGCGGCGCGGGCCACCTCTGGCATGATCTCCGGCGTAGGATTGGCCAGCGCCATGATCAGCGGCTTTTCGGCCATCCGGGCCAACAGTTCAGGCTTGAGGACGCCGGCGGCCGAGAGCCCCAGAAACACGTCCGCCCCGCCGATGCTGTCGGCGAGCACGCGATTGTCGCTCTCCTGCGCGTAGACGGCTTTCCACTCGTCCATCAGGGCCTCGCGCCCTTTGTAGACGAGACCTTCGATGTCGTGGACCCAGATGTTTTCGCGCCTGGCGCCCAGCGTGACGAGGAGGTTGAGGCAGGCAAGCGCCGCCGCCCCGGCACCGGAGGCCACGATCTTGGCCTCGGCAATGTCCTTGCCGGCGAGTTCCAGGCCGTTCAGGACGGCGGCCGCGACGATGATCGCGGTCCCGTGCTGGTCGTCGTGGAAGACCGGTATTTCCATTTTCTCGCGCAGACGCCGCTCCACCTCGAAACATTCGGGAGCTTTGATGTCCTCGAGATTGATGCCGCCGAAGGTCGGCTCCAGCGCCGAGATGACGTCGACCATCCGATCGACCGTCGGTGCGTCGATCTCGATGTCGAAGACGTCGATCCCTGCGAACTTCTTGAAGAGAACAGCCTTACCTTCCATCACGGGTTTGGAGGCGAGGGGACCGATATTGCCGAGGCCGAGGACGGCGGTGCCGTTCGATACCACGGCGACGAGATTGGCGCGGGCGGTGAAATCGGCTGCGGTCTCGGGATTGTCCTTGATGGCGAGGCACGGTGCGGCGACCCCGGGCGAATAGGCGAGCGCCAGGTCGCGTTGGTTCCCGAGCGGCTTGGTCGGCTGAATCTCGAGCTTGCCGGGGCGGGGATAGCGATGGAAGAAGAGTGCCTGCTGATCGATGTCTCCGCTGGCGGGAACGGCCTGGGATTTCGCTTTATCGCCCGTGTTCATGCCTTTGCATTCCTTGAATTCTTGCGTGGACCCGAGAGCGCGTTTGTGAAATCGCGTTCACGTCCGGTGCTGATAGATGTCGTGCCTTTTGGCATGAATCGCCCGGCACGTACAGTTTCGACGCGGTTCTTTCCAGCCATGGCTACTCGGCGCTCGCTGCGTGCTCGGCGTCCCATGTCATCTTCCTGAAACACGAGTCTGATTTTGACGGTCGTGAAACGGCTAAACCAGGATGAGGCTGGCATGGCGGCGGCATCGGCACCCCAACAGGATTCCGTTCGGAAACTGCGGACGCTTTTCATTTCCGATGTTCATCTGGGCTCGAAAGCGGCCAAGACGGACTTTCTCCTGGATTTCCTGCGGCACCACGAGGCGGAGACGATCATTCTCGTCGGGGATATCGTGGACGGCTGGCGTCTCAAACGCAGCTGGTATTGGCCGCAATCCTGCAACGACGTGGTCCAGAAGCTTCTGCGCAAGGCACGAAAAGGCACGCGCATCATCTACATCCCCGGCAATCACGACGAGTTCCTCCGGGACTTTCCGGGCGTTCACTTCGGCGGTATCGAAGTGGCGCAGCGCTATCTCCACAAGGGCGCGGACGGGCGGACCTATCTCGTGCTGCACGGGGACGAGTTCGACGTGGTCGTGCGCAACGCACGCGTTCTCGCCTATCTCGGCGACTGGGCCTACGACATGGCGATCGCCATCAATATAGGCCTTGCGGCAATACGTCGTCGTCTTGACATGCCTTACTGGTCGTTTTCCTCCTGGGCCAAGCTGCAGGTCAAACATGCGGTGAACTTCATCGGCGAGTTCCAGAAAGTCGTGACCGAGGAAGCCCGTCGTCACGACGCGCAAGGCGTGATCTGCGGCCACATCCATCATGCGGTCATCGAGGACATCGACGGCATCCGGTACATAAACACGGGCGACTGGGTGGAGAGTTGCACGGCGATCGCCGAGCATCACGACGGCACGATGGAGCTCATCACCTGGCACCAGATGCGCGGCGACACCGCCGCTGGGCAGCGAGCCGGGGAGGCCGAGACGATGCCCGTCAGGCGGTTCGCACCGCAGGCCGCCTGAGTGATTCTGCGGGGTAAGGGAAAACTCCCGGAGGGAGCCGGCTATCGTTCCGGTGGACAAGCACCCGCAGTGACGAGCGGGATGAGGAAAAGTGTGCGCGGTTTTCCGCCCGCATCCCGCGTCTCAACTTCTAGGAATCGATCACGTTCATGTTTTTAGGTCGACTCGACCTAAAACATCGTGATCTAGCCGATGGCAAACACACGCGCGGTTGTGCTAATGGTGGCCCACAGCCATCAGGTCCTTCCATGATTCCGTCATCTGCTCCCGCATTCGTCGCGGGGCCCCCGCCGCGCCATTTCGCACTCCGCATCGCGCTTCTCTTCTCAGCGCCGCTGATCGTCAACGGTTTCGCCATGCCGTACTTTCCGGTCTGGCTGAGCAGCCTGTCGCTCAGCGACTTCGAAATCGGCATAGTGCTTGCAGTTCCGATGTTCGTCCGGGTAATCACCGCACCACTGGCGGGCGTTCTCGCAGACCGCATCGGCGAGCGGACGATCGTCCTGATCTGGTCGGGTATCCTATCCTTCGCCGGAGCCGTCGTTCTTTTCTATGCGCAGAGCTTCTGGCCGGTGCTCGTCATCTACACGCTGCAATCTGCGGTTTATTCGCCCTATGTGCCGATCGTCGAGGCGATCGCCCCTTTCGGGCGTGCGGCGCTGGGGCTTCGACTATGCGCAGATGCGTGTCTGGGGATCGGTCGCCTTTATCGGGGCGACGATGCTGGGTGGCTGGCTGATCGGAGTCGTCGGCGGGCAGATGGTCCTGCCCGCCATGGCGGCGGGCTTCGCGCTCACCATCCTTTTGGCGGTGGCCGCGCCGCGTGTCGGCCGTCCGCGCAGGCCATCACCGATTACCGCAATCACCGAGCCGCCGCCGCAATCGCTGCGACAGGCGGATCTGCAACTGCTGCTGGTCGGCGTGACGCTGGTCAACAGCAGCCATGCGATGCTCTTCGCCTTCTCTGCCATCTATTGGCAGCATATCGGCTACAGCGGCACCCAGATCGGCATTCTCTGGAGTGCCGGCGTCTCGGCGGAAGTGCTGATGTTCTTCCTCGCCAGGGCGATCGTCCGCCGTTTCAGCGTCTGGACGATGATCTTCTCCGGCTGCCTGCTCGCGGTCGTACGCTGGCTGATCTTCCCGATGGATCTCGGCTTCTCGGGCTATTTCGTTCTGCAGTGCTTTCACGCCTTCACCTATGCGATCATGCATACGGGCATGCAGCACAAGCTGGTCGAGCGTGTCGCGGAGGAGCAGGAGGCGTCGGCGCAGGGGCTCTACTTTTTCTACACCGGCATCTTCACGGCGATCTTCACCTTTCTGTCGGGCTATTTCTACGCCTGGTTCGGCGTCGACGGCTTCTACTCCATGTCGGCGGTCGCGCTTTCGGGCTGCCTTTTCACCTTCCTCGGCTGGTATCTTCAGCCCCAGAGGCTGGCCTCCGGCGGAAAGACGAGCGAGGCCTCGTAGCGAAGGCCCGGCGAGCGGTCTTTCGAGAGCAGCAGCGGTCCGTCGAGATCCACGAAATCCGCGTCCTGCGCGACGAGTACCGCCGGCGCCATGGCGAGCGAACTGCCGACCATGCAGCCGACCATGATCTTCAGGCCGAGGGCTTCGGCCGCAGCGCGCATGCGCAGGGCCTCCGTCAGCCCGCCGGTCTTGTCGAGCTTGATGTTGACCGCATCGTAGCGGCCGACGAGCCTTTCGAGGTCCTCCGTGGCATGCACGCTTTCGTCGGCGCAGACGGGTACCGGGCGAGGCAGGGAGGCGAGTATCTCGTCGCGGCCGGCGGGCAGCGGCTGTTCGATGAGGCTGATGCCGTTCTCGGCGCAGGCGGCGAAGTGGGCGGCAATGTTGGCTTCCGTCCATCCCTCATTGGCGTCGAGAATGATGCGGCTCCCCGGCGCGCCGCTCCTGACGGCGCGAATGCGCGCCGTGTCGTCTGACGTTCCGACTTTCACCTTGAGAAGCGCCCGATGGGCGTGTTTCGCGGCCTGGGCCCTCATCTCCTCCGGCTCGGCGAGCGACAAGGTGTAGGCGGTGGTCAGAGGCGTCGGGCCAGCGATTCCGGCGAGCGCGGCAGCGGAGCTTCCGCTGCGCTTTGCCTCGAGATCCCACAGGGCGCAGTCGACCGCGTTTCGCGCGGCGCCGGCCTTCATCGCCGTCTGCAGGTCGGTGCGGGTCATGTCCTCTTCGATGAGGGGCCGCACGGTCTCGATGGCGCTCAGCACCGACTCGACCGATTCGCCGTAGCGGGCATAGGGCACGCACTCGCCCCAACCCGATAGCTCGCCGTCGGTGACGCGGCAGGTGACGACGCTTGCCGTGGTTTTCGAGCCGCGCGAAATGGTGAAAGCGCCTGCGATCGGGAAATGTTCGACGGTGGCTGTAAGAGTAATCGGCATAGGGACCCCATGACTTCATCCGCTCCGGACCGCGAATGGCGGAGTTTTGCGAAGCTTGCGGCCCATTGTGTCATTTCTGTCGCACCAAGGGCACTGTACGACTTTGAATTCCCGCATGATTTTGTCATCAAATCGATTCTGGTTTAAGAGACTATGCGGAGAACGAACTGAAAGACCGATATCACGTGACGCGTGCCCCAACAGAGACCGCTGCCGACGTCGTCGTCGATGAGGGCGCCGCCGGAAACGGTCGGCGCTATGTGTTCAGCGGCGACTGGCGGCACGAGACGGCGGAGGCGATGGCCGCCAAGCTGAAGCGGCTTGAAAAGCCCGCGGGCGGCCAGAGCGAATTCGACTTCTCCGGCATCACCCGGATGGATACGGCGGGTGCGTGGATCATTCGCCGCTTCATGAATGGGACAGCCGACGAAGTTCGTTTCACGGGCGGCGAGCGCTACGCCGAATTGGTCCGCGCACTGCCGAAGCAACTGCGTCGCCCGGAAGAGAGTGCGACGAGAATGCCGCTTTTCCAGCGGCTGTTTACGCCCGTGGGCGAGCTGACGGTCTCCATCTGGACCGACACGGTGGCTGCCATGTTCATCCTGGGCTCTGCGGTACGCGGCGCGCAGATGAAGCTCGGGCGTCACGCCGGCGTTTCGCCTGCTGCGATCGTCCACCAGATCGACCGTATGGGCGTCATGGCGACGCCGATCATCACCCTGATGTCGTTCCTGATCGGCGCCATCATAGCGCAGCAGGGAGCGTTCCAGCTCCGCTCATTCGGCGCGGAGATTTTCGTGGTCGATCTCGTCGGCATCCTGCAATTGCGCGAGATCGGCGTGTTGCTTACCGCGATCATGATCGCCGGTCGGTCGGGCAGCGCGATTACTGCCGAGATCGGCTCCATGAAGATGCGCGAAGAGGTCGATGCGCTCAAGGTCATGGGCTTGAGTCCGGTCGGCGTTCTTGTCTTTCCGCGTCTCGTGGCGCTGACGATCGTCCTGCCGCTCCTGACGATCATCGCAAACTTCGCCGCGCTTGCCGGCGCCGCCATGGTGGCATGGACCTATTCCGACATCACGATACCGACCTTTTTGGCGCGGTTGCAGGAAGCGGTCGATTTCTCCTCGGTCGCGGCCGGCATGATCAAGGCGCCCTTCATGGCCCTCATCATCGGCGTCGTTGCCGCAGTCGAGGGACTGAAGGTCGGAGGCAGCGCCGAGTCGCTCGGGCGGCGCGTGACCTCCTCCGTCGTCAAATCCATATTCGTCGTGATTCTGATCGACGGATTGTTCGCCATGTTCTACGCGGCAATCGATTTCTGAGGTAGGCGAACATGGTTCAGGCGGTCATCGAAAAGCAAGCGGATGCGGGGGGCGAGCGAGAGGCGGTCCTCTCCGTTCGCGATCTGACCGTCGGCTTCGGCGACCATGTCGTTCTCGACAATCTCAATCTCGAAGTGCTGCGGGGTGAAATTCTCGGCTTCGTCGGCGCCTCCGGTACCGGCAAGTCCGTACTGATGCGCACGGTCCTTCGGCTTCTGCCGAAGCGCTCCGGCACGATCGAGATTCTTGGCGCCGACTACGACAGCATGGGCGAGGCCGAGCGCATCGCACTCGATATGCGCCTCGGCGTGCTGTTCCAGCATGGCGCGCTTTTCTCCGCCCTGACGGTGCGTGAGAACATCCAGGTGCCGATGCGCGAATATCTCGATCTGCCGCAAGACCTGATGGACGAGCTCGCGCGCCTGAAAATCGAACTGGTCGGCCTCGCACCGGAGGCCGCGGAGAAATACCCTTCGGAGCTTTCCGGCGGCATGATCAAGCGCGCGGCGCTTGCGCGCGCGCTCGCGCTCGATCCCGACCTCGTCTTTCTCGATGAGCCGACGTCCGGCCTCGATCCGATCGGTGCTGCGGAGTTCGACGAGTTGATCGCCAAGCTGCGGGACACGCTTGGATTGACCGTGTATATGGTGACGCACGATCTGGACAGCCTGTTCTCGGTCTGTGACCGGATCGCGGTGCTCGGCAAGAAGCGCGTTCTCGTCGAAGGCACCATCGAGGATATGCTCGCCTGCGACGAGCCCTGGGTGAAGTCGTATTTCCGGGGCAAGCGCGCAAGGGCAATCGTGCGCGAGCAGGATTGAGCCGGGAATGCGCAGGCGGGGGAGCTACGGCAAGCCTGCTCGCAGAAGTACATGAACAGGCGGCAAGGGCCGCAAAGGTAGGTAATGCCGATGGAAACTAAAGCGAATTATGCCATTGTCGGCTTCTTCACCGTCCTGGTCATCGCCGCGGCCTTCGGCTTCGTCTACTGGATGTCGCAATATGGCCGGACCGGCCAGATGGTCGAACTCGTCGTCAACATTCCCGGATCGGCCAATGGTCTGTCGGTGGGCTCACCGGTGCGCTTCAACGGGATCAACGTCGGCAGCGTGCGTAATCTTGCGATCGACGCCAACGATCCTCGCTATTCGATTGCGATCACCGAAGTCTCGGCCGATGCCCCGGTCATGAAATCCACGACGGCGACGCTCGAGGTGCAAGGGCTGACGGGAGCGGCCTATATCGAGCTCAGCGGCGGGCGCAAGGGGGACGAAAACATCCTCAAGACCGCGCTGGAAAAGGGCACCCAGGCGCATATCCTTGCCGATCAGTCGAGCGTCACCAGCCTGCTGGCGACCGCGGACCAGATCCTCGACCGAGCGAATTCGGCGATCACGGATATCCAAAGCTTCGTCACCGACGTCCGTGGCCCGCTGACGTCAACCATCGGCAACGCGGAGCGCTTTTCCAAGGCGCTCGCGGACAATTCCGGTGCGATCGACCAGTTCCTGAAAAGCGTCGAACAACTGTCGGGCTCCGTCAATGCAGCATCGAAGAAGCTCGACGATACGCTTGCGAGTGCCGACAGGCTGATCAAGTCGGTCGACCCGAAGAAGATAGACAACATCGTCAGCAATGCCGAGCAGGTGAGCAACAATCTGAAGGATGCTTCGGGCGGGGTATCGGAAGCGATCGCCGGATTCCGGCGTACGGTGGAAACCTACGATCAGTTCGGCAAGAGCGCGCAGGAGACGCTGAAGCGGGTCGACACGCTGGTGGCCGCCGTCGACGCGCAGAAGGTCGGGCTGGTCGTCAACGACATCACGGCCGCGAGTGCGGACGCCCGCAAGGTCGCCGCACAGGTTTCGGACTTTGCCGAAAAGATTTCCGCCCGGCAGGATGATATCGATCAGACGATCACCGATTTCACGCAAATGTCCAACAAGCTGAATGCGGCATCGAACCGGGTCGACAGCATCCTGGTGAAGATCGACGGCTTCCTCGGCGACGCGGATGCTCCGTCGCTTTCTGCGCAGGCACGCGAAACGCTCGAGTCCTTCCGGCGGGTGGCGGAAAACCTGAATGCGCAACTGGGCCCGATCGCGGAAAATCTCAAGCGTTTCTCCAATTCGGGACTGCGGGACGTGGAGGCGCTCGTCGGCGACACGCGCCGCACGGTTCAAAGCCTGCAGAATACGATTTCCGATTTCGATAAAAATCCGCAACGCCTTTTGTTCGGCGGCGAAACGGTTAAGCAATATGATGGCCGCACGCGGCGGTGATTCGTTTAGCGAGGGTCGCGGGCAGGTTGCGTTGAGGGCGGGGAGCTGAACGGCGCCGCGTTGTTAGGGGATATTTGGCGTATGGGTTTTCCGGGTCTGGTAGGTTTTCGTGGCGCGGCGGCGTCCCGGTCTGCGGTGGTCCTTGCATTGGCGGCGATACTGGCAGGGTGCGGCTCGCGCCAGGCGGCGAACGACACGTTCAGCCTGGCGTCCGTTCCTGCCGTGGAGCGTCCGGGGGCTACAAACCGCCAGCTTCTCGTTCCGGAACCGACGGCGCTGAAGACCCTGGGCAGCGACCAGATCGTGGTTCGCCTTTCGAGATCGGAACTGCAATATCTCGCCAGAGCCCAATGGGGAGACAGTCTGCCGCGCATGGTGCAGGACAGGCTCGTCCAGACCTTCGACAACACAGGCAGGATTCGCGTCGGCAAACCCGGCCAAGGGCTCGCCATCGATTATCAATTGATAACCGAGCTCAGAGCCTTCGAAATATCTACCGATGGAGCGGCAACGGCGGTCGTCGAGATATTCGCCAAGATACTGGATGACCGGAACGGCACCGTCCGCAAACAGCAGGCCTTCCGCGCCGTCGTGCCCGTGCGAGGCGCCGGCAATCCCGCTTTCGTCGCCGCGCTCGATGCCGCGTTCGCCCGGGTCGCGGCCGACATCGTGGGCTGGACGCTCAGCTCCATCTGAAGGAAGTCCTCCAGGAGCTATCGCCCCTGTCCCGCCTTGATATTTGTATCTTATAAGATACGTTTCAGATGATTAGAATGCTGCAGTCGGCCACGTTCAGGAAGTGGCATTCGAAACTTCGGGATGAACGGGCCAAAGCGGCGATAGCGAGGCGCTTGCTGCGTCTGGCGCAAGTAAATCCCGGCGACGTCTCGCCGGTGGGAGAAGGTATCAGTGAACTGCGCATTCATCACGGCCCTGGGTATCGGGTTTATTTCCAGAAGCGCGGGGAACTGATCATGCTGCTCTTGTGTGCTGGGGACAGGGCACACAGGATAGAGACATCGGAACGGCGAAAGAGATCGCCGCCCAATGGAGTGATATCGATGTCTGAAAAGTTTACTGAGTTTGACGTGTCAGATCTGCTCACCAGCGAACGCGCCATTGAGGCTTTTCTGACCGAGGCAATGGAAACGGGGATGCGCAACATATCGCTTCCGCCCTCGGTGCGGTTGCTCGCGTCAAAGGGATGACCAAGATCGCCCGCGAGACTGGCCTTGCTCGTGAACACCTGTATCGCTCGCTTAGCGAGAACGGGAATCCGACACTCGAGACAACGCTTGCCGTGCTCAAAGCCTTCGGTTTTCACCTGATGCCGAAACACGATGCGGCCGTCTGACGCTGGATGAAAGCCTGAACTGAATTTATTGTTCCTGATCTGAGATCAGCCGCTTTTCTGCAGGTGAAAGGCTGTTCAACCCCTCCCGACCTTCGCGAGTTCGATGCGATTGACCACCTCGGCGACCCCTTCGACCGATCGGGCCGCCTCTTCCGCGCGGGCGATCTCCTCTTCGGTCGCCACCGTACCTGCGAGCAGGATCGTACTGCCCGAGCCGGTCACCGTGACCTCTATGGCGTCGAGGCCGGGCGCGACCGCAAGACAATGAGCGACTCGGCGCTCGAGTTCGGCCGGATCTTCGGCAGGCAGCCTCTCGGGGTCACCGCCGAAGAATGTCCGTTTCTTGAAGACCATGCGTCGCTCCTTCTCTCCTGGAGAGGAAACGCCGAGGCGGCGCATTTGTTCGCCGTCTCTAGGGTGGCCGAATAAGCTGCGATTCACGGCCAGCGTACGAGTGGGGGCAGGGAGGAGAGAATCGACTCCACATTGCCACCGGTCTTGAGACCGAAGATCGTGCCACGGTCGTAAAGAAGGTTGAACTCGACGTACCGGCCACGGCGCACGAGCTGCTCGTTTCGATCCTGCTCGGTCCAGGGCTTGTTGAAATTCGTCCGGACGATTCTCGGATAGACGAGTGCGAAGGCCTTGCCGACATCGCGCGTGAAGGCGAAATCCGCATCCCAGCCGCCGAGCTCCTCCGCAGAACGCAGCCAATCGTAGAAAATCCCGCCGGTGCCGCGCGGCTCGTTCCGGTGCTTCAGGTAGAAATACTCGTCGCACCACTGCTTGAATTTTGCATGATCGGCGACGGGATGCCGATTGCAGGCGATCTCCATGGCACGATGAAAGAGCACGGTATCCGGATCGGTCATGATGCGCCGGCGGTCGAGGACCGGCGTGAGGTCCGCACCGCCGCCGAACCAGTTGCTGGTGGTCACGACCATGCGCGTGTTCATGTGCACGGCGGGGACATTGGGGTTGACCGGGTGGGCGATCAGCGAAATGCCCGATGCCCAGAAGCGCGGATCTTCGCTCGCGCCGGGTATCTGTTCGCGGAACTCCGGCGAGAACTCGCCGAAGACGGTGGAGGTGTGAACCCCCACTTTCTCGAAGACGCGTCCTTCCATCATGGACATGCGACCGCCGCCGCCGGCGCCTTCCTCGCGCAGCCAGTCCTTGGCGACGAACCGGCCTGCCGGACGATCCGACAGCGGACCCGTCAATTCGTCCTCTATCGCCTCGAAGGCGGCGCAGATCGTGTCGCGAAGGCTTTCGAACCAAGCCTTTGCCGCTGCCTTCTTGTCTTCGATGTCGGCCGGCAGGCCCTGTGGCAGTTGCGGTCTTTCCATGGGGATGCACTTCCGTTCGCGGATTTCCCTACTGAAAACCGCCGATTCGATGTCGCCGCCACAGTCCATATTTTCAGCTGCTTGGCAACGGTGCCACGGCGACAGCGACAGTCTACCGCAATCAAGGCCTCGGCGGAGGATCGGGACAAATGACTGGCAATAATGCGGCGCTCATCCTATCTTTTCGCCAGAGGTATGGCCCATGGCGAAGATACCCCCAGGACCGCCGCTGGACGGCTTGCGGCGCCAGATCGCCCGGCATCGCCGGGAGCATCCCACACGAAGAGACGGGCTTTTCGTGCGCGAGACGTTTCGGCTCGAGCGCGACGCCGCGCGGGCCAAGGCGCGGGAGTGGTTCGATACCTGGCCAAAGGCCGCCTATTGGACCGAAGTCGAGAGCTGGCGCCAGCTCGAAGGCGGCGAAATCGAGTTCACGATGCGCCGTCTCCCGAGCGCAGACTGATTGCGCCCAATCCCACCGCTGGCACCGACAGGCAAGAAAAATCTTCGGCGATCGATAATAGCGTGGCCAAGGTCATGGCGGCGCGCTAAACCATTTGGTGTCTCCCTCTCGCCATTGCGCGTACTCCCGAACCTGCCCCGATGCCCGTTCTCCGTTCCATCATCGTGCTCTCCATCACTCAGATCATCGCTTGGGGAGCGATGTTCATGTTCGTCTCGGTGACGGCGGCCGGAATGGCGGACGATCTTCTCCTGAGGCCTTCGGCAATCTATCTCGGCCCGACCGTCATGCTGGTCGCGATGGCCTTCTGCTCACCGTTGCTTGCGCCGGTCTACGCGCGCCACGGGGCGCGGCTCGTGCTCGCTTTCGGTTCGGCAGCCGCGGCTCCGGGGCTGTGGTTGCTGGCCGGCGCCGGAGGTCCGGTTTCCTATTTTGCGGCCTGGGGCATTCTTGGTCTGGCCGGGGCCGCAGCACTCACGACTTCGGCTCAGGTGTTCCTGACAGAGATCGCGGGCGAGGGCGCGCGTCGTGCCATCGGGGCGCAGATGCTCGCCATGGCGCTCGCGCCCACGATCGCCTGGCCGGTCACGACTTTCTGCGAGGCGGCTCTCGGCTGGCGCGGCACATTCGTCCTCTATGGCGCGGTCATGCTCCTCGTCTGCGCGCCCTTGCATTTTTTCGCCTTGCCCAGACGCGAGCCGCCGAAACGCAATCCCCGGGTCCCCAATTCGAATCAGTCTGCGTCGCCGGCTGCTGTTCGTCGCCAGTGGCGCGTCGTTGCCCTGATCACGGCGGCGGTCGCGCTCAACGGCTTTGTTACCTGGGGCTTTCAGCTCGTGGTGATCGATCTTTTCCGCAGCTTTGCCGTGCCCGGCTACCTGGCGGTCGGCTTCGGATCGGCCATCGGTTTCATCCAGCTCTCGGCGCGGCTTTTCGATTTCCTCGGCGGCAATCGCTGGGACGGGTTGACGACGGGCTTGGTAGCCGCGGCGATCATGCCGCCGGCACTGCTGGCGCTCGCGCTTGGCGAAGGGGCGGAATGGTCGATCATTCTCTTCCTCGTGCTCTATGGCCTTTCAAGCGGCGCCATGTCCGTCAGCCGGGCGACGATGCCGCTCGTCTTCTTTTCCTCTGCGGAATATGGGGCGGTGGTGGCGCGCCTCGGCCTGCCGCTCAACCTCGCTTTCGCGGCGGCCCCGCCGTTCTTCTCCTTCCTGCTTGGCGAGGCGGGCAACAGGTGGACGCTGGCGTTCGCGCTTCTCTGCTCCCTCGGTGCATTGGCCAGCATGGCTCTGCTCTCCCGTATGAGGCCTGCGAAGCCGGGTTAGCTCGCCTCATGCTCCGTCCCGTCGGCGGGATCGATGAGGCGCGGCCCCGTTCCTTCGGAGGCAAGAACGTCCCATGGATTGCGCAAGGGACAGTCGCGCATCGACAGGCAACCGCAGCCGATGCAGCCTGTGAGCTGATCGCGCAGCGCCGTCAGGTTTGCGATCCGCTCATCGAGCTGCTGCCGCCAGGTCTTCGAGAGCCGTCCCCAGTCTTCGACCGTCAGCGGCCGGTCGTCGGGGAGCACCGACAGGGCCGACTGGATCTCGGCAAGCGGGATACCCGTACGCTGGGCAACCTTGATCACGGCCACCCGCCTCAGCACGGAACGCGGGTAGCGCCGCTGATTGCCCCGGCTGCGATTGCTGCGGATGAGCCCCTTGGCCTCGTAGAAATGAAGCGTCGACACCGCGAGGCCGCTGCGTTCGGCCACTTCGCCGACCGTCAGCTCGCGCTTGATATCATTGGGCTTGTCTTTTTTCACGGCTGCTATTGACCTCAACTATAGTTGAGGTTCTATAGCATGAGCTCCCTGCAACCGACAACATGGAGCCGACACAGCATGACTGAGAAGATGACCCTTGCCTTGATCTACGGCAGCGCACGGCAGGGCCGTTTCTGCGATACGGTCGCCAGCTGGCTCATTCGTGAGCTCGAGACATCCGACGTGTTCAGCCTGACGATCATCGATCCCGTCAGAATGAAAAGCGCTCGCGGCGACAAATCCGCCGGACCAGCCGAGTGGATGGAACGGAAGGTCGCCGAAGCGGACGCATTCATCGTCATCACTCCGGAATACAACCACGGCTACCCGGCGGCGCTGAAGGAGATGATCGATGCGGTCTATGAGCCCTGGCACGCAAAACCGGTCGCCTTCGTTTCCTATGGCGGCGCATCGGGCGGCATAAGGGCCGTCGAGCAATTGCGGCAGGTCTTCGGCGAATTGCATGCCGTCACCCTGCGCGATGGCATCTCCTTCGCCAAGGCCTGGTCGAAGTTCGATGCGGCGGGAAATCTCTACAAACCGGAAGAGATGCGAGCGCCGCTGTTCCTGATGATCGACCGGCTGACCTGGTGGGCGCGCACGCTGAAATACGCGCGCAAGGCGACCCCTTATAACGAGATCGCCGCATGAGCGCCGTCAGGATCGCCGGACTCCCGTACCGCTGATGGCCGCCCGTTTCGGCTCAGAAAGCACCGGTCTGCCGCAGCGCTTCGCCGGCGATCATGGCGGCTGCCATGGCGATGTTGAGCGAACGCTGGCCGGGCGCCATCGGTATGAGGATGCGCGCGTCGGCCCGCTCGTGGACGTGATCGGGAACCCCGGCGCTTTCCCTGCCGAAGAGAAGGACGTCGTCCGGCCGGAAGCTGAAGCGCGTGTAGGGAGCGGCCGCCTTGGTGGAGGCGAGCACGAGGCGTCTGCCGGTGCTCGACCGCCATGTTTCGAAACGCTCCCAGCTGTCGTGCCGCGTCATGGTTACCGCCGCGATATAGTCCATTCCCGCACGCTTGAGATTGCGGTCCGAAAGATCGAAACCGGCCGGCTCGATGATGTCGACCGAAAGACCGAGGCAGGCGGCGAGCCGCAGGATCGTTCCGGTATTGCCAGGAATGTCAGGCTGGTAGAGGGCGATGCGGAGGTCGTTCATGCGCTTGCCGAAAGATTGATCGTGGGAGTGATTGTGATGACCGTCTATGCCACCGATCGGCCTCACGATCCATGGTCGGGTGTGCTCCGACGCGGTTCATTCGGGGGCGCTGCTTTTGCCGCCGCTAATTTGTGCCGTATTGGCAACAGACCACCGGCCGGTGAAAAAATGGGCAAGAAAATGCCTGCGACAATCTGGCATGGCGGCGCGAATGAGGATAAAGCTCAGTCCTCTTCAACGCGAACCGAAGGAGGCATGCATGACTGTTCTGATGTTGACGCGCCTCCCACGAGTAACACGGCCTTTCCTGGCCTGACCGGTTCCGCGCCTCTGCTTCTTTCGACCGAGCGATGCGCGCTCCGGTTTATCCGGAGGTCATGGTCCGCTCGCGGGCGTCATTTCCGGGTTGCATTTTTCAAGATAAAGAATGCGGGGCGACCCGCTTTCCTTCAAGATATCTGAAGGGGCTAGACAATGTTCGGCTGGTTTGAATCCCGCCTCGATCCTTATCCGACGGAGGAGCCGACGCTTCCGCCGAAGGGTCTCTTTGCCTTTTGCTGGCACTACACCAAGCCCGCGGCTCCGTGGCTCTTGATCATGTCGATCTGCACCATGCTGATCGCGATCGGAGAAGTGGCCCTGTTCCAGTTCCTGGGCAATGTGGTCGATTGGCTATCCACCGCCGATCGCGAAACCTTTCTTGCGACCGAGGGCGGCAGGCTCGCCTGGATGGCAGCGCTGATCCTCATCGGCCTGCCGGGGCTGGTGGCGCTCGACTCCTTCGTGATGCATCAGGTGTTGCTCGGCAACTATCCGATGATCGCGCGTTGGCAGATGCATCGCTATCTGCTGAGGCAGAGCATGACGTTCTTCGCCAACGAATTTGCCGGGCGGGTGGCGACGAAGGTCATGCAGACGTCGCTTGCCGTCCGTGAAACGGTGATGAAGATCCTCGACGTCTTCGTCTATGTGGTGAGTTATTTTGCGACGATGTTGATTGTCGTGGCGGCCGCTGATTGGCGCCTCGTGATGCCGCTCGGGTTGTGGCTCGTCATCTATATCGTGATCGTCACCTATTTCGTTCCGCGGCTGCAGAGGATCTCCAAGGAACAGGCCGACGCGCGCTCGATGATGACCGGGCGCATCGTCGACAGCTACACCAACATAGGCACGGTCAAGCTCTTCTCCCATGCAGGGCGGGAGGAGACATACGCCCGCGCGGGCATGGACGAATTCCTGGGCACTGTTTACCGGCAGATGCGGAAGGTTACGCTCTTCCACATATTCGTCTACGCAAACAACTGTATCGCCCTTTTCTCTGTCGGCGCTCTCGGAATCTATCTGTGGCTGACGAGCGGAATCTCCATCGGCGCGATCGCCGTCGCGATCGGTCTTGCCATGCGTGTCAACGGCATGTCGCAATGGATCATGTGGGAAGTTTCGGCGCTGTTCGAGAATATCGGCACGGTCTATGACGGCATGGGCATGATGACCAAGGCGCATGACATCGTCGACAAGCCGACTGCCGTGATGCTCAAAGCCGACCAGGGTGCGATCAGCTTCGAGGACATCCGCTTTCACTACGGTAAGTCCAAGGGAGTCATAGACCGGCTGTCGCTGGATATCCGGCCCGGGGAGAAGATCGGTCTGGTCGGCCGCTCCGGCGCCGGCAAGACGACCTTGATGAACCTGCTTCTGCGCTTCTACGATCTGGAATCCGGCGCGATCCGGATCGACGGCGTGGACATCTCGACGGTCACGCAGGATAGCCTGCGTTCACAGATCGGCGTCGTGACGCAGGACACGTCGCTCCTGCATCGCTCCATTCGCGACAACATCGCCTATGGGCACCCACAGGCAAGCGACGACGACATCATTGCCGCCGCGAAGAAAGCGAATGCCTGGGACTTCATCCAGACGCTCGAAGACAACATGGGCAGGCGAGGGCTCGACGCTCAGGTCGGCGAACGCGGCGTCAAGCTTTCGGGCGGCCAGCGGCAGAGGATTGCGATCGCCCGCGTTTTCCTGAAGGACGCACCGATCCTCATCCTCGACGAAGCGACCTCTGCGCTCGACTCGGAGGTAGAGGCCGCGATTCAGGAAAATCTCTTCGCGCTGATGTCCGGCAAGACGGTGATTGCCATCGCCCACCGCCTGTCCACGCTGACGGAGATGGATCGCCTGGTCATCCTCGAAGCCGGCCGGATCGTCGAGACCGGTTCTCACAGCGAACTCGTCGCCAGGCGCGGTATCTATGCCGATCTCTGGTCTCGCCAGTCCGGCGGCTTCATCGCCGACGAGGTCGAAAAGGAGGAGGCGGCGGAGTAATCCGCCGCCTCCCGCGCCTCAGCGGGCCGAGTCCAGCGGTCCGGAGTTACGCAATTGTAATGGGCGCGACAGCGAAAACGGATTGCCCGGATTTCAGAACCGCCTATATCGGAACAATGCTGCGCGCCATCGTCAAGATTTTCGAGAACTGGATTGACCCCTTTGCGCCGCGCGAGCGGTTGCAGCCGCCGCGAACGCTCTGGGGTTTTGCCTGGTTTTACGCCAGCCAGGCAAAAGGTCCTTTCCTCGCCATGGCCGTGCTCGGCGGTCTGGTGGCGATGCTGGAAGCCGGCCTGTTCTATTTCGTCGGCCGGCTTGTCGATGTGCTCGATACGATCCGGCCGGAGGACGGCTGGCACGGATTGATTTCGACCAACGGGCCGGAACTGCTCTTCATGCTGCTTACGGTCCTGGTGTTCCGCTTCCTTGCGGTGACGCTTGCCGCACTCGTGGAGGAGCAGTCGATCATCACGGGGTTCCTCAACCTGGTGCGCTGGCAATCCTATGTCCATGTCGCGCGGCAGTCGCTCGCCTTCTTTCAGAACGACTTTTCCGGGCGGATCGTTACCAAGGTCTGGACCGGCGCACAGGCGACGAGCGACCTGATCGTCTCGCTGCTGCAGGTGGTCTGGTTCATCGTCATCTACACGGCTTCGACCATGGCGCTGATCGCCCAGTTGGACTGGCGGTTGGCGGCGATGGTCGCCTTCTGGATCGTGATCTTCCTGGTGCTCGCCCGCTATTTCGTCCCGCGTGTGCGAAAGCATGCCCGCGATACGGCGGAGATGGCGTCGATGCTGAACGGCCGCATGGTCGATGCCTATGCGAACATCCAGACTCTGAAGCTCTTCGGCAGTGACGAGGAGAACGATCGTTACATTCGGGGGGGCTTCCACCGCTTCCAGGGAGCAGTCATCCCTTTCACACGTCTGCTCACCGGGGTGAGGGCGTCGCTCGCGCTTTTGTCCGGCATGATGATCGCGGCGATCGCGGTCTACTCGGTTCACTTGTGGCTGGCGGGCGCGGTCAGTTCCGGCGCCGTCGCGTTCACCCTTGCGCTGGTCCTGCGCCTCAACATGCTGCTCGGGCGGATGATGTCGCAATTCAATGCGATCATGCGCAATATCGGTACGATCCAGAATTCGGCCGAGCTGGTATCGCAGCCGATCGGGCTGACCGACCGGCCCGGCGCACCGGAACTGCAGGTCAGCCGCCCGGAAATCCGCTTCGAACATGTGACGTTTCACTACGGCAGGGGCGGCGGGGTCATCGACGACTTTTCCCTCACCATCCGCCCGGGCGAGAAAGTCGGCATCGTCGGCCGTTCGGGTGCCGGCAAGTCGACCCTCGTCAATCTGCTGTTGCGCTTCTACGATCTCGAAGCCGGGCGAATCCTCATCGACGGACAGGACATCGCTGCCGTCCGGCAGGAATCGCTGCGCAGCCAGATCGGCATGGTCAGCCAGGACACGTCGCTCCTGCACCGATCGATCCGCGACAATATCCTCTTCGGGCGACCGGGGGCGGGCGAGGAGCAGTTGATCGAGGCGGCGCGCAAGGCGGAAGCCTATGACTTCATCGTCGATCTGCAGGATCAGCGCGGCCGTAGAGGCTTCGATGCACATGTGGGCGAGCGCGGAGTCAAGCTTTCCGGCGGCCAGCGCCAGCGTATCGCGATCGCCCGGGTCATGCTCAAGGATGCGCCGATTCTCGTGCTGGACGAGGCGACTTCGGCGCTCGATTCGGAAGTGGAAGCGGCGATCCAGTCCAATCTGGAGCGGCTGATGCAGGGCAAGACGGTGCTGGCCATCGCGCATCGGTTATCGACGATCGCGGCGCTCGACCGGCTCGTCGTCATGGACAGGGGCCGTATCGTCGAGGACGGCACGCATGCCGAACTGATCGCCAATGGTGGTCTCTACGCCGATCTCTGGTCGCGCCAGTCGGGCGGTTTCATCGCGCGCGAAGAGGCCGCGGAATAGGGCGCTCCGCGGTGCGGCTATAACCCGTCAAGTCCTTGTGCCAATTGGTCGCGCCTTTCCCCGCGACAATCTGCCCGCGGCCCCTTGTCAAGGCTGGACATAATCTGCGATCAGGCATAGAACGCGCCGGATTGATGGGGAATCTGCGTGCAGAATTTTTCCCGGATTCTGACAGCCGATCCGTGGCTTGCCTCAAGGGGCCGGATGGGGTGCCAGCGTTTGACGGGGCGTGATTCCAGGCTCGGGACGGGGCAGGAAGCGCGCCGGGGGCGGATGCGGTTTCCGCAACATTTGCGTGAGAGGATGTTTTAGCCGTGAGCGAACACGAGACTTCAAGCGAGACCATGGGCGAGCCCACTCGCCGCGATTTCCTATACCTGGCTACCGGTATGGCCGGCGTCGTCGGCGCCGGTGCGGCGGCATGGCCGTTCATCGACCAAATGCGTCCGGACGCATCCACGCTGGCGCTTGCTTCGATCGAAGTCGACGTTTCGAGCTTGCAGCCGGGCATGTCGCTGACGGCGAAGTGGCGCGGCAGACCGGTCTTCATCCGCAACCGAACCGATAAGGAAGTGGAAGAGGCCAAGGCCGTCGCACTCGAAGAATTGAAGGATCCGGTGGCCCGCAACGCCAACCTTCCGGCCGATGCCGAGGCAAGCGATCTCGATCGTTCCGCCGGCGAAGGCAAGGAAAACTGGATCATCATGGTGGGTGTCTGCACCCATCTCGGTTGCGTGCCGCTCGGTCAGGCGGGCGACTTCGGCGGCTGGTTCTGTCCCTGCCACGGCTCGCACTACGACACGGCCGGCCGTATCCGCAAAGGCCCGGCACCGGAAAACCTCGCCGTGCCGACCTTCTCGTTCGTTTCCGACACAGTCATCAAGATCGGTTGAGGGGACTACTGATAATGAGTGCTGATCATTCAACCTACACGCCAACGACGGGCATCGAGAAGTGGGTTGACTCCCGTCTTCCTCTGCCCCGGCTCGTTCACGACTCGTTCGTCTCCTATCCGGTTCCGCGCAACCTGAACTATGCTTACACCTTCGGTGCGATGCTCTCGGTGATGCTGATCGTGCAGATCCTCACCGGCATCGTCCTGGCCATGCATTATGCCGCCGAAACGAGCGTCGCCTTCAATTCGGTCGAGAAGATCATGCGCGACGTCAATCACGGTTGGCTGCTGCGTTATCTGCACGCCAATGGCGCGTCGTTCTTCTTCATCGCGGTCTACCTGCATATCGCCCGCGGCCTCTATTACGGCTCCTACAAGGCGCCGCGAGAGATCCTCTGGATCCTCGGCGTGGTCATCTATCTCCTGATGATGGCGACCGGCTTCATGGGCTATGTGCTGCCCTGGGGACAGATGTCCTTCTGGGGTGCAACCGTCATCACCGGCTTCTTCTCGGCCTTCCCGCTGGTAGGCGAGTGGATCCAGCAGTTCCTGCTCGGCGGTTTCGCCGTCGACCAGCCGACGCTGAACCGCTTCTTCTCGCTGCACTACCTTCTGCCCTTCATGATCGCCGGCGTCGTCGTCCTGCACATCTGGGCGCTGCACGTTACCGGCCAGACCAACCCGACCGGGGTAGAGGTCAAGTCCAAGTCCGACACCGTGCCCTTCACGCCCTATGCGACGCTGAAGGATGCGCTCGGCGTATCGGTCTTCCTGATCGTCTATGCCTGGTTCGTCTTCTACATGCCGAACTTCCTCGGACACCCGGACAACTATATTCCGGCGGACGCGCTGAAGACCCCTGCTCATATCGTTCCGGAATGGTACTACCTGCCGTTCTACGCGATGCTGCGCGCGATCACCTTCAACGTCGGCCCGATCGACTCCAAGCTCGGCGGCGTTCTGGTGATGTTCGGCTCGATCCTGATCCTGTTCTTCCTGCCCTGGCTCGATACGTCGAAGGTCCGGTCGGCCGTCTACCGCCCGTGGTACAAGCTGTTCTTCTGGATCTTCGTTGCTGACTGCATCCTGCTCGGCTGGCTGGGTTCGCGCCCGGCGGAAGGCCTCTATGTCGTGATGTCGCAGCTCGGCACGTTGTACTACTTCGCCTTCTTCCTCGTCATCATGCCGATCCTCGGTCTGATCGAGACGCCGAAGCGCATTCCGAACTCCATCACCGAAGCGGTGCTGGAAAAACAGAATGCCAAGGCGCAGTTGAAGCCCGCACGCGCCTGACCGGAACAGCGATCGATAAGGAATCCACAACAATGAAAAAGCTTGTTACAGGCATTCTGTCACTCGCTGTCGTCGCCGGTCTCGGTTTGGGGGCGGCATTGGCCCAGGGAGAGGATGAGGGCGGCGAAGAGCACGCTGCCGGCGCCACGCCTCACTATCCGATCCACAAGCCGGAACAGCAGGACTGGACCTTTGCCGGCCTCTTCGGCCACTACGACAAGGGGCAGCTGCAGCGCGGCCTGAAGGTCTACACCGAGGTCTGTTCGGCCTGCCACTCGATGGAGCTCGTCTCCTTCCGCACGCTCGAGGACCTCGGTTACTCCGAAGCACAGGTGAAGGCCTTCGCAGCGAACTATGAAGTCGAGGACGGTCCGAACGCGGATGGCGAGATGTTCACCCGCAAAGCCGTTCCGTCCGATCACTTCCCGCCACCCTTCCCGAACAAGGAAGCGGCGGCTGCATCGAACAACGGCGCGGCACCGCCGGACTTCTCGCTGATCGCGAAGGCACGCGGCATCGAACGCGGCTTCCCGCAATTCGTCTTCGACATGTTCTGGCCCTACCAGGAAGGCGGTCCCGACTACATCCATGCGCTTCTGACCGGCTATCAGGATCCGCCGGCGGGCGTGGAAGTGGCCGAGGGCACGCACTACAACCCGTATTTCGCCAGCGCCGCGGCACTGGCGATGGCACCGCCGATCTCCGACGACCAGGTCACCTATGACGACGGCGCCCCCCAGACCGTCGACCAGTACGCCAAGGACGTCTCCGCGTTCCTGATGTGGGCTGCCGAGCCGCACCTGGAAGATCGCAAGCGCACCGGCTTCATGGTCATGGTGTTCCTGCTCATCTTCACCGGCCTCATCTACCTGACGAAGAAGTCGGTCTACGCGAACAAGGAACATTGATCCGTTTGCTGGTCAGCAGGCGCGATTGACAGGAAGCCTCGGTTTTTACCGGGGCTTTTTTGTTGCGGGGCAGCCGATCGCTCGAGCAGTGCGTTCGCCGCCGCCCCTCATCCGCCTGCCGGCACCTTCTCCTCATTTCATGGCTACGGCATGCACATATCTCTTGCGGTCCGGTGCGGCGGATACTGCTCATGAAAGGATCCCTCGGGAACCCAACCGCCTCAACCCCGCTCGGTCGGGGTTGCCCCTCAACCGGCTGCCGCCACCTTCTCCCCGCAGGCGGGGAGAAGGGATATGCCGCGCCCGCTCGCTCCCTCGGGCGGA